>Ga0182017_10000182_pt1 | contig 49599 bp, 43 predicted proteins | sample 712E3DmetaG_FD_120492 | JGI IMG/M metagenome (GOLD analysis project Ga0182017, IMG submission 120492) | Permafrost microbial communities from Stordalen Mire, Sweden - 712E3D metaG | ecosystem: Environmental > Terrestrial > Soil > Wetlands > Permafrost | place: Sweden: Stordalen | collected... | reverse complement strand
TGCTCTATGCAGACTCGGCGAAAGCAGCCGCTGACCTTGCGCCCCGAAGCGCCTACGCCGCCGGCGCCGTCGCCCAGGACGGGCAGCCCTACGCTTCGACCGTGCTCGCGCTCGCCAACGGCCGCACGGCCGGTGCCGTGCTTGTCTTCGACGGGACGCCCGCGGGTCCCGTCTCGCGCGTCCTGACGGCGTTCATGCGCCGGGACCTGCCATTCGCCGCCTGCCCTTGAGCGCGCGGCGCATCACCAGAGTCTCTGCCTGATGATTCGCGCGCTGAGGACACCTCCCGAAACTGCGGCCGGGGCGACGGCTTGCTGACCTGGCGGCACTTCCCACCGAGAGAGGGTCTCCGAAAGGCAAGGCTCGGTGCAATCAATGGACTGACCGTCGGCGCGCTCCGGTTCGTGGCCCGCAGTTAGCGTCTGAACGAGGCGACAAGGGTGCGGATCGTCGGGTCTCGAACCCGCGACATTCAGCTTGTAGGGCCTCAAGCCCTATGCGCTGTGGCACCGTGCTTGAAGGGCAAGCGTAACGTGTCCAGTTGTCGTGTCGTCGGCCTGCCCGCTGCGACCACTGTCGGAGCCCGAGGTGGTCCCAGCCGTCATCGCCTGAACGCAGACGAGCGGGTCGCGGACGGTCCTGGTGCTGGGCTCGTCTGAGCCCCCGGCGTCGACCGACGTTGAAAGACCGAACGTAGCCGAGTCTCGCGTTCCGGACCAATCAGACGCAGTTCTTCTTGGCGAGGCATCGTTCCAGCGGTAGCATGGACCCGGTCCTCCAGGCGGCGAAAACGAAGGAGGAGATGGGCGGCCCTGACGTCCAGCCGCCGCTCCACGTCCCAGCCACCAGCGACCACGCGCATTCCGATGTTCGTTCAGACGGTCGTGATCGACCCGGAGGGAATCGGCTATGAAATGCCGTGCGATTGCGTTGTGTGCAGGCCTGCTGCTGCTGGGCTTGATGCCGGGATCGGCCCTGGCCAAAGCCACCGTGGATCAGCAGAACGTCGTCTATAACGCCGGCTTTGGTGGTGCCCAAACTCTCGCCCAGACTTTCACGGTCGGCAGGACCGGCACGATGACTCAAGTCGACCTGTACATATCGGAGTCCCCGGCGAAGGCCGTCACGGTGCACATCCAGGCTGTCCCGGTCACCTACCCGTTCGGCAACGACCTTGCGAGTGGGTCGTCGGCTTCTGTGAACGCTGAGGGCTGGTACAGCTTTTCGTTGTTCCCGGCCATGAGCGTCACAACCGGACAGAAGTACGCGATCGTCTTCAATTTGGGCGCTACCGGCGACGTATACGGTTCAACTTCAGCCGATGAATATGCTGGCGGCCAGGCGTTGCTTGAGGACCCGTCCTGGTCGGCCTTCGCGGGGACCATTGATTTCGACTTCAAGACGTACGTGGAAGCTCCCGCGCCGACGCCCGCGCCGACGCCCACGCCGCCGACTCCCACGTTTGCGCCGGGCGCCACCGCCACGCCCAGTGCGAAGGCATCGATCGGCTCGACCGACTCGACGGCGTCCGTCGTCCCGAGCGCGACTGACACGTCCGGCCCGACTCCATCGCCGGCGGCGACCGAGCCGGCAGCTTCCTTGGTCCAGGCCACCAGCGCCACGCCGAGCCCGCAGCCCGACTCGGGATCGGGCAGCTCGGCCGGCTCCTCTGGCTCGACATTGCCGATTGTTCTGGCCGGGATCGTGGCGCTGGGCCTGGTACTCGGCGGCGTCTCGTTCGTACTCGTGCGGCGGCGACGGCAGGCCATCGGCTGACCTGTGTCGTGACGCAACACGGCGACGATATCGGCAGTTGGTTCCGACTCTATGGTTGAACAGCGAAGGTCGGAGTCAGTCCCGACGGAGCTTGCCGATTGCGGACCGCGACCGTCGCCTTATGTCCCACTGTCGAGCGAGAGCGCCCAGCCTCAGCTGCAGGTCCAGGTCTCGCTGCCGCTGACGGCCTTCTCGTTTGAATCCTGGAGGTTCTGGAACGTGGCGGAACCCGAGCCGTCGGCGTTGACCGTGACCGACCCAACGCTCGAGTCGACCTGGTCGTATTCGTCTCCCTTCGGGCCGGTCAACTCAACGGAGTTCCCGAACGTCTTTGGGTCTGAGTACGTTCCGGGTCCGGTATACGGCTGGACGTTCCAGTTGAGCTTGGAATCCTGAGTGTTGGGCTGCGGGATGCTCCAGGTATTGCTGGAGAAGCCGGTCTTGGCCAGCGCGGAGCAGGCCGGGAGCACAGACAGCGAATCGGTGAACGTGAGCGTGAACTTGACGGCTCCGGTGACCGTGAGAGTCGCGACGAATTGGTGGCTGCCACCCGAAACCGGGGCTGTCGTCGGGTTTGCTGCCTGGCTGGTGGAACCGGGCGCACTCGAGGAACCGGCCGGTGCCGACCCGTTCGTGGGAGGTGCGGAGGCGGTTGACGAGCTGCATGCCGCAAGCACGAGCGCGGCCCCCGCAAGGATCAACCCGAATCGTCGCATCTGAACTCTCCCTCCAGAGGTGCCAGTGTCCCTCCGACGCGCATGCTACAGGCGCGAACATTTCCTCGCACAAACAACTCGGGGGCGGCCGGATCCGATCCTATGGCTGCGTCGTCGTCAGGAACACGGCGAAACACGCTCGGCCACGAGGCATGAGAACGCGCCCCGGGGCCTTGTGAGCCCAGGGGCGCGCCATTGGGGGAGATCGTCCGCCGGTTATGCGTGCGGCGTGACCGGTGCGGTGGGCGCGGACGCCGGGCTCGTGCCGAGGGGGTTGGTCGCAGTCACCGTGAACGTGTAGGCCTTGCCGTTGACCAGGCCCGTGACCGTGCAGGTTCCATTTCCGCCACCTGTCGTGCAAGTCTTGCCGCCCGGCGAGGAGGTCACGGTGTAGCTCGTGATGGCCGCGCCGTTGTCCCACCAATCCGTCCAGCTGACCACGGCCGACCTGTTGCCGGCCACGGCGCTCACCCAATAGGGCGCCCCGGGCGCCGAGGGCGTCTGCCATAGAGCCAGACTGAAGTTCTCACCTGCAGCCACCGCGACGAAGTTGCCCTGAAGCCAATTGACCACGTCCGTCAGCGTCGTCTGGCCGGAGCTATTGTCCCCCCACGCCCAGACGCGTCCGTCCTTCAAGGCCAACGCGTGGGTCCCGCCCGCCGCGATGGCGCTGAAGCCGTAGACCGGGTTCACGCACGTGTGAGTCAGGTAGTTGTAGAGGCTGCAGGGAGTGGTCAGCTCGCCAAGCTGGTTGCTGCCCCAGCCGCTGATGATGCCGTTGGAGTTGAGGACCAGGCTGAACTCGTCCCCGGCGGCGACGGCGGTGGCGCCGCTCAAGCCCGACGGGACTTCCGTCTGGCCGAAAGCGTCGTAACCCCAGGCGATGACCGAGCCGTCCTGGCGAAGCCCCAGCACCTGAGAGCGGGCGCTGACCGACTTCAGGTTGGACAGCGGCAGGAGGATGTATCGAGGCCCGACGGGGACGACGACATTCGGGATGTTGGTTGCGCCGTAGTAGTCGTTGCCCCATGCCACGATCGAGCCGTCCGACTTGAGGGCCACCGCGAACGAGTTGCCTGCGGAGATGGCCACGACTCCGGACTCGGCGGCGGGGGGAATGTCGATCTGGTGATGGCTGTCGTCGCCCCAGGCGACGACCGAGCCGTCCGACTCGAGCGCCAGCGCGAAGGTGTCGCCGGCTGAGATCGCCTTGACGTTCGAAAGCCAGCCCGGCACGTTTGTCTGGCCCCATGTGTCGTCGCCCCAGGCAACGACCTTGCCATCCCATGTCAGGGCCATGGCCATGTCGGTTCCCGCCGAGATGGCGACGACGCCCTGCTGGGCGGCGAAGGGCACGTCCGTCTGGTGATGACTGTCGTCACCCCAGGCCGTGACGTAGCCGTAGTCAGGACCGCCTCCCGTGGTAGACGCCTTGACCGGGGTCGGCAGCATCCCGGTGAGGGCCACTGCCAGCGCCCCTGCAGCGAGCGCCGCGGTGGTGCTTGCGCGGAGAGCCCGGCCCCCGGCCTTGCGACCGGCGCCGAGCTCGTTGCCTACTGTGACCGAGTGGTCCACACGGACCGCCTGGTTCGTCGTCGATGCCACTTGAACCCGCTCCTTTCCCCCGCCCTCGGTCATTTGCCTCGGGCTACCCATGCAGGCTCGTGGCCGCCTGTAAGGGCCGCCGTCGGGCAGGGAAAAGGTTTCGCGACGTTATGTAAGGGCTGGCTTACATGGACGGCGAGGTTGCGCCCCGAAGCCTTGCGACCCCGAGGCGCGCCTTCGTCTCGGCGGCTGGATGCAGCAAAGGAAGTTGCGACCAGTGAGCGGACGGACCCGTATCGAGTGTGGACATCTCCTGAGCCCCCATGGTCGGTGGCGCACGCTGCGCCTCCCGTCGCGGGTCGGTCTCGCCACTGGCTCGGCGCAGGCCCCGGCGACCAGCGTTGGCCAGCGTGTCCCAGCCCCCCGTGCGCAGCACATTCTCCCACCGAGCGATAGGCGCTTGACCAGTTCATGGGGCATGGTTGGGGTTAGGTCGTGCGACCCGAGACACCACACGAAGACGCTATCGCTGGATCGCGACCGCTGGGTGACTAGGTGGCAGGGTGTCACCGGGCCGAGCTGCGACTCGCTAGTCGGCCCTCATTACCTGGCCAAGCAACGCAGCGATCGTCCTGATTCGCTTCTGGTATTCGTCGCTCATATCCACAGCTGCGGGGATTCGGCCCGGCGAGGAACACGGGCACCAGCCCAACGAACAGCCGCCTATGCACAGCGACCCCCTTCCCAAATGCCGTCACCCAACGGCGCTCCGCGGCGGTCACGGACGCTGCGGCCCCTGGAGCGCAACGGACATGAGTGTAAGCCCGCCGGAGCACGGCCGAAACCCCGCCACTATGGCTGCATCGTACGGCGCGAGGGGAGTCAGGCCGACACCATGCTGGGAAGGTGGGGAGCGGGCGTGTCGCACCCGAGGGCTGCCGGGTTCAGACTGAAGCGGTTGCGCTGCAGGTGCGTCGCCCGCGATGGTCACCGTCGACGATCACTGGCGGTGAGTCAACGCCCTCCCAGACGAGCGGCGACCACCGGCGGGGCCCTAGCCTGCGGCAGCGTCGATATCCGCCACAGTCCGGCCGACGGAAGCTGTGGCGTAGTCGTACGCACCTCGGCGCCGCCGTGGGCTCTGGGTCCTGAAGTGCCTGCCCACGCGGCGATCAACGGATGATCGCGACTCCGATCTCGACGAACAGCGCAACGACAGCAACCAGCCCGAGCACAGCGAAGGCACGCAGGTGCAGCATGTACCACGCCCGGACCCTTGGAATCAGGGTGGAGGCGACGACGAAGGCAGCAAGCGCCACCGTGTAGAGCACCAGGAGGACCGCCGCCAGCTTCAAGCCATCCATAGCCCTAACTTACCGCAGCTGGAGCGTGGTTCCAGTGGTGGCGGGTGGGAGCCGCTGGCCTTGCCGGGGGGCGTTCAAACACCGGGGGCAGCACGATCCACACCAGCCCGGCCACGACGACCTGTGGGCCAATCACGAGGGCCCAAGCAACGGACGGGTTCGTAACACACATGCTACAGCCGGCCGCTACAGCGATGCCTGCGGCGACCAGTCCGATGCCGAGAACTGACAGCGACAGCAAACCTCGAACGACTGAGCTCCTGTTCATCATGTCCCTCCTGGAGAGCGAGATAAGACGCTACGCTCCGGACCTGCCTGAGCGAGTCCGGGGCCGTTCGGCGGCGGCTCGGGGCGGCACCGCCGCGCCCGAGCCGCCCATTCGACAGTGCTAACAGAGGAACGCCCCGACAAGGGCGTCAATGGAAGCGCCGGCCGCCAGGAGCGTACCGATCGCGCCCGCCAGCCATGGAGAGATGACGATACCGAAGGGGAGCTCGAGCCACCACCCGAAGTAGGCGGCGGCCAAGAAGATGCCCGCCCCCATGCCATAGATGGCGGACGTCACGAAGAACATGCAGATCGGGTTGGAGTCGGGCGTAACGACCAGCTTGGCGTCGGGTGGCTGGAGCGATGTGACCTTTATCACTTGCTGCCCGCCAACGCGGGACGCGGTCAGGGTGTAGCCGCTCGGCAACGCCATTGACGCTGTCTGACCGTTCTGGATGCTGCCAAGCCATGTAGCCAGCTGTTGCTCTTGAGCCAGTTGCGCGCCAGTCAACTGCGGGCCGTTCGCTGTCACCGACGGGCTAGCGACCGGCACCACAACCTTGGTTGTTGGTGACGCTGCGGCGACGCCGCCAGCGGTAGCGAAGGCACCGGTGACCGCGAGGGCCGTGGCCAGAAACAGGGTAAACACCCTCCGCTGACCGCTCCGTAAGCGTCGGATCATTGCCATTCCTCCTCATGTCGGGGACCAATCAAAGGAGGGGGGTGTGACCAGCATCTTCCCCCCGTTGGCGACCCGGTCACGATCTGCCAACGGCCGATGGTAGTTACACTGGGCTAGGTCAGCCAATACAACGGCTTGCCTAGCGAGTCAACTGCGGTTGGACTAGCTAGCCCTGGACTCAGCAGCGCTGCGCTCTCCCTCTTCTGACAGGCCTCGACCGGATCGACGTGCTGGGGCTCGGCCAGACGATGATCTACCTAAGCGCGCACGTGGTCCCATCACGCGCTGGCGGCGGTGCTACCGACCGAGTTCAGTTCAGCAGTAGGCCTTTGGGCTGGAGGAACAGAACCTACGACCGAACGTGCCGGATCGTCGTTCGACCCCAACGGCTGACCCCACACGATGACCTGATAGTGATCGACGAATCGCTCAGGGTCTCCCGGCGACCACCGGGGGCTTTCACACAGCCTTGGACATGCTTCCCTCGCGACGGCTCTCGACTACTGCCAATGTCATTGCCATTGGCGGTTCCCTAGTAGCCGCCAGCCCGGTGGTCGCTGCGGCGGAGGGGCCGCACGTCATGACTGTGCATACGGTGCACTTGGACATGCCCCCCACGGGAAGCTCGGCCGGGGGTTCGCAATCGAAGCAATTCAGCTTCACCGGCGGCAGTTACGTCATGACGATCGGCTTCTTCACTTTGAATCCTAACCAGATAGTAGGCAAGCCCCGAAAGAACGCGGGGGGCCAGTACGGTACCCCTGACCCGACCGATAACGAGGGGTGGGAGTCGATCGGAAACCAGATGGTGAAACTGGGCGCGGGCACCCAGACAGTGGCATGCACCTTTGGGCCACAGGAGCCTGACCCCGTCTTGGACCCCGGCCTCTGGGACTACCGCGTGGATTGTTCCATCGGTGGGACGCCGGAGCCTGAGTGGTCCTTCTCCCCGGAGAGGAGTGGCACCTTCAACTGGCAGGTCTCACTCGCTCCGAGCCCCGCGCGGGTCATCGGCAACACGGCCACAAAGAACCCGTTCGCCGAGGGTCAGTGCACATGGGGAGCGGAGCAGGAGATGTACTTGGCAACGGGGAAGTTCATGCAGATGACAGGCGACAAGAACAAGAAGAATGCCTATCAGTGGGACTCCACCCTCAACGCCATGAAATGGGTTCGTAGCCTCACTCCCCAGTCGAGATCCGTGGTTGTCCTCAGTCAGGCGGCAATGCAAAACGCCGATGGCCACGTCGCCTGGGTCGAAGGCGTCGAGTATGACGACGGCGTCACCTACCTTCACACGATCGAGATGAACGCGCCGGGCTACCCTAACCAGTGGGTATCGGAGCGGCGGGAATACGACGGAGGGACAGACAACCAAGTCCCGCGCATGGACTTCATCCTCGCTCCATAGAAGAACCATCGGGGGATGGTTGACATGACCCACGGCTTCGCGATCGAAGGGCCGCCGGCACCCCAGGCGGCCCCTCGATGCGCCAACCGGGCAGTAGGTGCGCGTCAGTACGTCCGGGGCATCGGTGCGTTTGCGGTGCGGACGGCCACTCGCTCGGCTCCATGCAAAGCCTCCGGATCAACTCGCCGAAGCATTGCCAAGCTTCGCCCAGGCTGATCTGCGGACCCAGATCCAAGCCACCAGTTGTCAGCGTTCTCATTCCGACCCGCAACCGTCGCCGTGTCGGGTCAACGAGCCCCGGCTCAAGTTCCCACTATGGCTGCCTAGTGATCAGATCTGGAAGAACCGCCTCACGGCGCGCAAGAGACCCCAGGTGAGTCTTCGGTCGGCGCGCTGAACCGACCGGCGCCTGCGCTTTCCAACTGGCATACGAGATCGTGTCGGCTCCGGGGCGAACTGAGCATCGGAGCCCATGACGTCCCTCCTTGAATAGCCCGTCACTCGCCGAACCGGGAAGGGCCCGGCGAGGGACGCACTTGGTTGCGTGTAGAGCGGTCGGGCGCCGTTGGGCCGGCGCTCAGGAAGCGTCCGGAAGGCCGGTCGTCGCCGGCGGATCCGGTGTGAGCGCCTTGTCGGGCGCCGCCGACTCGGGCGCCGCAGTCTCGGCGGTCGTGGCCGTCGCAGGAGAACCGCCCGAGGTTGGCTCACTCGACGGCCCGGCCGCCGGAGCAATCCCACGGCGAGAGCGTCGGTACATCCAGGCCAGCGCCACGGCGAGCACGACCGCGATGCCGACGACCACGATCAGCCCGATGAGCAGCGCCGTGTTGTCCCCGCCCGAGCCAGTCGTGGACGAAGCGGCGCCCGGCGCGGTCGATGGCAAGGTCGATGGCGCGTCCGTGGGCAGACCGGGCGGCAGCGTTGCGCGTGCGTCCGGTGTCGCGGGCTTCGACGGCGCCGAAGCCGGGCCGGTCCCGGCCGCGTTGGTGGCTGTGACCGTGAACGTGTAGGCCGTACCGTTGGTCAGGCCCGTAACCGTGCACCAGAGCTTTCCGTTGGTGGAGCACGTTGCTCCACCCGGGGTGGCGGTCGCGGTGTATCCGGTGATCGGGCTGCCGCCGTCGCTCGAGGGTGCGGTCCAGGCGACTCGAGCCGAACGGTGCAGCGCATTGCCGGAGACACCGGTCGGAACTCCGGGGACGGCCGACGCGGCGGCCGACGAGGCCACGGGCGTCGGCGCGGCTGTCGGTGCGGCCGTCGGCGCAGGCGTCGGTGCGGCTGGCGGTGCGGGTGTCGGCGTGGGTGTCGGCGTGTCGGTCGGGATCAGTTGGAAGATGTACGGGGGAGGGGGCGGCGCCACGTACGTCTTGAAGGCGAAGTCTTCGGGGCCCATGCTCATCATCCCGGGGTCAACCCAGCCCCCCACGTTGATCCATGCCTGGTTGCCGCCACCGAGACCCGAGCTGGCGCCCCAGGCCTCCACGGAGGCGCCGGACTTCTGCGTGTTGAAGACGAGCGCGTAGTGGTCTCCGGCCGTGACGCTGGCCGGCGTCGAAAACGGGAAGTCGACCCAGCCCATGGTAGTGGGCACGAGCACATAGCTGGACGTCGCCAGCGGAGTGCCGTCAGGGACATACCCACAACCATGCGCACAATACGCGCCCTCCAGGGTCACGGTGAGGCCCCCGCTCGTCTTGTTGTTGCTCAGCAGTAACTCGGCATCGGTGAGCTGGCCGGTCTTGCCGGCCGTGAAGATTTGGGTGACGTCATCCGGGTAGTTCGAATAGCAGCCAGAATTGGGGGTAGTGCACTCAGGACCAGGCAAGGATTGATCCAGCACTGCACCGCCGCCTCTCGCCAGGCTGCACCCCGGCATCAAGCCCAGCATCAGCAGACCCGCGCATGCCGCAAGCGCACGACGTTTCATGGCCGAATGCCGACCTCGTGCCCCGACCCAGGACCCTTCGGAATCCATTACAACCCGCTCCTTTCCCCCAGCTCGGTCTTCCAAATCCGTCTCTCCGAGCCACAGGCAGCCTCGCCGGCCACTGTAAGAGCGAGTCTGGTGCCATGCAAGAAGTTGTTTGCGCCGCGTAAGGGCGCGCTTACGAATGCCGGTTCAGTCGGCGCGCAAGGTCGGATCGTCTGGCGGCACCAACCCGACATGGTGCCCCTCCTCGCTATGCCATCCAGACCGACCGCCGCCAACGCCGAACTCGATGCACGATGTGGTCATCGTGCCGACGCCAGCCCACTGTTCCGGTAGGCGAGTGGCGCCTCATCTGACGCTCCCCAAGGGGGGAGGGCGCACGAGCCAAACGAATTGTGGCGGGCTGGAGTTCTACGCCGGGAATTGAACCGGCCTCTACCGAAGTCGTCCAGGGGTGCTACTTGTGGACCGATGCTAGCCTGCGCCTGAAGCGCAACGTCAACGGGAGGGAGACGTGATCGATTCGAGAGGCGCGGACCCAGCGGTCAGATTGAATCAGCGCACACGGCGCGGTGTCCTGGCATGGATAGGGCTCGGCGTTCTTGCCGTATGCGTCCTGGAGTTCCTGGGCGCTCGATTGTTGATCGTCCAAGGGTTCGATTGGGTCGACCCGGTGATGCTGATCCCAGTCCCGTTGGTCATGGCGATTGGGCTCGGCATAGTGGGGACGGTCACGGAGTGGACCATCACAGACAATCAGTTGCGCCGTAGAGGTTGGCTTTCTCGGCCCGGCCGCGAGCCATCCGCCGTCGGGGAGCTCGGTCCACAACTCGAGATCGTCCACGAAACCAGGTCTACCTGGCGCATCCGGCCGTACGGACCCGCGATGTACGTGGCGCGCGGTCAAGCCGCATCCCTTGTCGGTGCAATGGGGCGGGCCGGAGTGCGCGTCGTCGACTGGCGTGGTGACTGGGAGCGCCGGCATCGGTTGCTCGACAGACTAGGTCTGCTGATCGGGCTGGCCGGCGGTGTGGGCCTGCTCGTGACGGTCGCACAGGGACCGCTGCGCGCTGTCGGTTTCGCAGCCTATTGCATGTTTTGGGGCGCCCTGATGCTGGGCTTCGCAATCGACTATCTGCCCTGGAGAATGCGGAGGAACCCAGCTCAAGTCGGCTGATCGGCCTGGCTCTGCCCCGGACGAGGGCGGGAGAGTAGTGAGACGATGCTGGTATCGACCAATGGCGCGGTCTGGACAGACCTCAACGAGACGAAGGTCTTCGGCCCTGGCGGTCTCGGCGGTGTTTCCGGTGGCGGCTCCGGCTTCGCCGGCCTGGGCTTCGTCGACAACAAGCAGGTCCTTTGGACTTCGCAGGACGGGCTGACCTGGCAGCGGCGAGCGCTGCCAGACGAACTGACGCAGTCCGGGGCCAGCGCCGCCAACCCGGCTTCGATCGATGGCGCGGTGGTCCTGCCAGGTGTGCGCCTGGAGTCCGGTCCCACCATCTCAAGCGCCTCCGGCTTTGCTCCCGGTGCGGGGGTCCACAGCTGTGCGACCGGCACCGGCCCAGACGCCACTCCGATATATGCGCCGGCCCTTTACGACTCCTCGGATGATGGCGCCAGTTGGGCGGCGGTCACCCTCCCGGGGGCCGCGGACGCTATCTACGTGTCGCTGTCCCTGGTCCGGCTCAACGACCACACCCTGATCGCCATAGAGTGGTACCAACAAGGCAACGTCGGTCCGAACTGGCTGTATTGGATCTCCTCGGACGGGTCGAACTGGAAGCCAGTCTCCTTTGTTCCGTTGGCCAACTTCTCGTTCCCAATGGCCTTGCCGGCCCATGAGGGCGGGCTCTTCTATTCCACTATGGATTGTCCCCCAGCCGGTTACTGCCACTTAGTCCTCAGCATGTACGCGCTGTCTGCGGACGACCACATCGTCACGCTGGACCAAGCCGGCGACATTCCGCCGGTGAATCCGGGCCCGGGAGTCGAATTGGCAATCGGCCCGGCGGGCGTCCTGGCCAGCGATGGTGGCTCCAATATGTGGCTCGGCGCCAGGACCTGATCCCCTCGCGTCTCCACGGAACCAAGTCCGCCCTGCTGGCCTGCGGTTTCGCTCTATTTGGTCATGGTTGGGCGGCATCGAGCTCGACAACGGGATAACCGCCAGAGTGGTCGCAGCGTTGGGCTCAACAGTCCGTCCCGCTGCCATCGACCGTTCTCGGATCTGCCCGCCACACTCCGGCCGCCTACGCCCACGGTCTGGCATTGGCCTTGCCAGAACAGGTTGCAATGGCGCGCCCGACAGGATTTGGACCACCGTTAACCACCAGGATTCCGCTCGAGTTCCGAGGTGAGTGGCTGGCAGCTGCGGAGGCCAAGTCGGCATGACCGCCCTCGCCCTCCTCACTGTCGAGCAGGTCCCGATCGATCTGCTCCGTCCCGACCCGGCAAACCCACGGCGCATCAGCGACGAGGAACTCGACTCCCTGGAGCGGAGCCTCCGCCAGTTCGGATTCGTCCAACCCGTTCTCGCGCGCAAGGATGACGGCACCGTCATCGGTGGCCACCAGCGCCTCCTGGCTGCTCGGCGACTCGGGCTGACCACCGTTCCCGTGACTTGGCTCGATCTGTCCGTGGACCAGGCGCAACTGCTCAACCTGGCGCTCAACAAGATCTCCGGCTCCTGGGACGAACAGCTCCTGGCCCGAATGCTGGCCGACCTGGAGGCCAGCCCGAGCATCGACTTGACCCTTTCAGGCTTCGGCGAGGACGAGATCAAGGATCTGCTCCATTCCTTGGAGACGCGAGAGAAGAAGGAGCGGGCGGAAGACTTCGATCTGGACTCCGCTCTGGAAGATGCAGCCCGCACTCCACGGACCAAACCTGGCGACCTATGGGCCCTGCGTGACCATCGCCTTCTGTGTGGTGACGCCACTGTGGCCGAGAACGTGGAGAGGCTCCTAGTCGGGGCTAAGGCCGCGATGGCGTTCACGGACCCGCCGTACAACGTCAGCCTCGGCGACCACGGTGGCCAGCAACGGGGAGCCCGCAAGCGCCGCATCGCCAACGACTCGATGGATCCGATCGCATGGGAGATATTCGTCCGGGCCTGGGGCCGGAACCTCCTCACCAGCGTGGACGGCGCCATCTACGTCTGCATGTCCAGCAAGGAGATGCCACTAGTCTCCCGAGTCCTAGCCGAAGAAGGCGGCCACTGGAGTGACACGCTGATCTGGAGAAAGGACCGGTTCGTTCTCGGTAGAGCCGACTATCAGCGGGCATACGAACCGATCTGGTTCGGCTGGCGGGAAGGTGCCTGCCACCACTGGTGCGGCGATCGAGACCAGGACGACGTCTGGGAGATCAACCGACCATCGGACGCTCCGCTCCACCCAACGATGAAGCCTCTTCCGTTGATGGAGCGTGCGATCGCTAACAGCTCCACTCCGGCAGATCTGGTCCTCGACATGTTCGCCGGCTCAGGGAGCACCCTCATCGCCTGCGAGCGGACTGGCCGACGCTGTGCGGCGCTCGAACTCGATCCCCGCTATGCGGACGTGATCCTGGCCCGCTTCGAGAGGTTCAGCGGCGAGACTGCGAAGAGGATCGATGGCTAGGGCGACCGGGCTTGCCCAGGCTGGTAGCTCGGTATCGCTCCAGCTCCTGCGTGGTGATGACGTAGGTCTTGCCGAAGAGCCGGGCGGCAAGTCTCCCGCCCTGGACCTGGTGGCGCAGGGTCGCTGCGCTAATGCCGAGTTCGGCTGCTGCCTCGGTGAGGGTCAACATCCCCTACTCCCCCTCGGGCTCGGCCATGAGATCGGACTCGATCTCGGAGAGCCAGCCCTCCAGGCACTGCCCCCCGCCTTCGTCGGTACCCATCCCGACCTGGTAGGCATCCAGGCGGTAGGTGTTGTAGCCGGCGTGGCGGAGGGTGCGCTGGTACTCGGTCCAGCGGTCGGTCCATTCCTGCCAGGCCGCACGCACTTCTTCGAGTTCGTCGCGAAGCTCGTTGGCCTTGTCGGTCGTGATCATGGCTTCTCCTTACTTGGCTTCGGGGGCGTACTCGCCCTCGTTGAAGAGGCGGTCGCTGAGGGCCTGGAGCATCCGGCGGGTCTCGACCATGTCGCCGACGTGGCCCCAATGGATCTGCTCGGGAGCCGGCGCGTCGTCGTGGTTCTCGATCGCCTCGTGAATGCGCTCGATCAAGACGAGGGCATCGGCGTGGGCCGCCATATAGGCATCGAGGGCGGTGGGCTTGGTCGGCATCTGGGTCTCCTTGGTGGCTTTTGCTGGTCACATACACGCTCGGTACCGGCCAGATTTGGATGTGCCTATCGGCACGTTCAGATCGGGGGTAGGCGCGGCGAAACGAGGGCGCGCGTGGGACGCGGAAGCGACGCGTTGGGCAACCAGCCAAGCCCTGCGCAATCGGCCCACGTGAGGGCCGTGTCGGGCCCACGCGCGGCAGGGGCGGAAGGAGCCAGCGTGCGGTGTGGGCCCAGCAGAAACCGACACGATGGCGAGATAGCGACCCGCCGCTCTCTGACGGCCGCTCCGTCAGCGGCCGCTGACAACCGTTGGTAATGCGATGGTAATCAGACGCCGCTGCTCCTTCGCCAAGACCGACGGCGAAGCCTGCGCCATGGCGCCCCTGCACGACCGGCCCTACTGCTTCAGCCACGATCCCGAGCGGGCGGCAGACGCAGCCGAGGCACGACGACTCGGTGGTCTGCGCCGGCGCAAGGAGGGCACGATCGCGGTCGCCTACGACTTGCCCGGGCTCGACAGCGTTACCGGCATACGTCGGCTCCTCGACGTCGTGGTCACCGATGGGATCGGTCTCGACAACGGCATCCCCAGGCTTCGAGTCCTGATCTCGACTGCTGTCGCCGCAACCAACCTGCTCAAGGTCGGCGAGTTCGAGGACCGTGTGGCGGCCCTGGAGGCCGCGATCGCTCACGGTCAGTCCGACGAGGACGCCGCCTTCGGGGCCGAGGAGAACCGATGACACTGGAACGCCGACTCGACGGCATCGAGAAGAACCTATCTCCTACTCAGCTCGTCCTGCGCTGGCTGGCCGAGGCTCATGCCTTCGGGAGCCTGGAAGCCTACGTTGGCTCGCTCCTGGATCTACCCGGCAACCAGCAGCCGATCGACCGTCTCTGCCGTGACGCCCACGACGGTGTCCGGGCGAGCCTGCGAGGCAAACGGCCCGAAGTCGTCGATGCCGCGGTCCGGAGCGCTCTGCGCGAGACCGTGTTTCGGTATGAGCTGGTGCTGGGCATCTACGTGGCCGCAAAGGAGCTGCTGGATCGCGAGACGTTGCTCGAAGCTCTCTTCGCTTCCCAGCTGGCTCTGCTCGTGAGGGACGAGCGCAACCAACGCCCCGCGGATGAGTCGCATCTTGCGTACCTGGGTCAATGCCGTGATCTCACCGCCGGGGCGGTGAGCGAGTTACTGGCGGCCCAGGCTGCCCGAGCCACTGTCGAGGCCCGCTACCTACAAGGCCAGGCAGCCCTCTTCCCGGACGTGGCCGAGGCGTTCGACGACCAAGTCCGTCGCAGTCAACAACTCGCGGAGATGGCAGCCGACATGGCCGAACTGGATGGCGTCGAACCGGAAGAGAGAGGCGAACCCGCTGCACCCGCGTGGCGAGTGGACCAGCTTGTTGCCGATCTCGTGGAACCGGCCAGGTCTACCGCCCTGGAGAAGCTCGGCGAGGGTTCGAGAGCGCTCAGCATCGCCAGCGACTGGCTGAAGACGAAGTTCTCGGCCGGGTCAGTCGCGATGGATCGGCCAGATGCCGCCGCCCAGGCATGATGTCCAGCCCTCAGCTGCGGGACAAGCGGGACAACTAGAACCGCTGTCCCGGGACATGTCCCGGCAACTCCGGCCGGTGCTCTTGTCAGCCCCGTAACCCTGCTGAGGTGACTGATCCCGCCTCGGTAACCTCGGTGTCAGTGCGCGGGCCCGCGGCGTAACCTGGCGAGGTTACAGGGCGGTAACCGAGCCGAGGTTACGAGGCTCCAGCTCGCGCTCTCGGTCGGAGACCGAAGCGCGCACCCTCCGTCACCAACCGAGACGGCGGCAGAGGTCCGTCGCGTATGACCGTCCGCCGGAGTCCCAGATCTCGATGTGAGCGTTCGTCCAATACCCCTCGCAGACAAGCGAATCCCCCGACGGCGCCAGCGGGTGCGCGTACTTGATCCAGGTTCCGTCAGCGGGAGGGTAGGCCGCGCCGAAGGCATTACAGACCGGCAGGTCGGCAAGGACGGTGGCGTTGTGACCTTCCACCTGGAGCCCACAAGCAGCGGTCGAGATGGGGGTGAAGACCGGCTTGCGCGTGGGCGCCGACGTGGGCGTTGGCGGGGGAATGCCATTGGCGAGGTCGACCAGTCGCGAACAGATAGACGTGCCGTATAGGTTCAGGGAGCCCTGATCGCGAACCGTGAAGAGATCGCCCGCGTAATGGACCTGGCAGATCGACGCGCCGGCCGGCTGCTGTCCGCCGGAGTACACGTACCAGGTTCCTCCGTCAGTGGTTTGGGTCAGCATCGAGTCGCACTGGGCTTGAGCGTCGGCCCCTTGTACCGTCACACTCACGGCCGCGCCGTTGAGCCCGACCGAGCACGAGGGCGTTACTGCGCCCACGAAGTAGCCGCGAAAATCAGGGCTCAGCGCGAAGAGCGCGCCCAGGCCAACGCACAGGGCGAGTACGAAGACCGCGGCCAGCCGCCACCAGGGGACGCCGCTCTTGGGCGCCACGGCATAGACGATCTGCGGCTGGTACTGAGGGGCAGCAGGAGGCGGAGGAGCATAGGAGCTCTGGGGCGTGGCGGCCGCCTGGGGCGATCCACAACGCGGGCAATACCTAGGGTTAGGACCTACTGGCGCACCACATCTCGGGCACCATTTGTCGGCCCCTGCTCCGCCAGCCGTACTCGCCACCGGACTCCCCTAGCTCGCCTCTCGTTTCCAGCGAGCTATGCCCAAGATGCTACGCCTCGGCGGGTCGTCCGAGCGAGCCAATGGCGCTCACTATGGAACGACCGTGTCGTGCGAGTCGAGTCAGGCCGACGCTCTTGGGTCGGGGCACATGCCAGAGGCGTCCGTGGCCGAGCGCCTGAAAGGCAGTATTTCAGTTTGGCGTTGACGTGCGAAGAAGCCCAGCCAGGCGGTCTGGGCTTCTTCGTGTTTCCGAAGCCGAGGTCACCTGTAGGGGGCAACAGCCGGCTCCTGGGGGTGGCAAGCGCTGAGGGCGGCGCTCGCCACGCTGACCATCCCAAGACGCGCGCTAGCAGTTGGTCAACCCTTGGCCGGTGCCCGCTTTCACCCAGAACGTGTAGAAGTTGTAGCTGTTGCTCAACACGGTCCACGGATCTCTTGAACAGCGCTGATCCCAGATGCCCGTGGTGGTGACCCACTTGCTCCATGATGAGCCGGCCTTGAGTTCGAGGCCGCTGGCGTCCGCTCCGAAGTAGACGTAGAAGGGCGTCTGCGTGGTACCCGCCGTCTCGAAGTGGAACCCGACCTCGGCTCCGCCGGAATTGCCGACGTACCCCGGTCGCCCGTCGTACCTGTAGATGAAGGCTGGAGACATCAAATAGGACGTCATGCCAGGCACCGCCACTCCCCAGATGCCGGTCGTGCCTCCGTAGTAGCTGATGGTGTATGACGCGCCGACCGCGTGGGCGCCGCTCGGCAATTGGTCTTGGTCAATGAACGTACACATCTGCGTTCCGCCCGCGCAGTTCCCCCCCATTCCGCCAGCGACAGGTACATCCCATTCGATGAATGCCTTGGGGCTATAGGCTACGTGAAGCTGCCCTGATCCGTCCTTCCGCGTGCCCTGGTACCAACCGGTCCTGATCATCCCTCCGTAGTACATGCCCATTTGCACGTAGGCTTCGGCTTCGTTGGTCGTGATGGTGGCGATCGGCGAGGTGATCTCCCTCGTGTGCGGCGCGGAGATCGACCCCGTGACGCCGCTCCAACCTTCGTATGGCCAGGCCATGGTCCCAGAGCAATGGTTCGTTGAGTTGGACGAGGCGGTGTACTCGTACGCCTCGCCCAAGCCGCTGCCATCGCAGACAGTGGGCGAAGCCGCTGGGGCTTTGGCAGCATTCCTCGGAGTAAGCGGAACCGCGGCCGCCGATCCGGGTAGAGCCATAGCCAGAAGGAGTCCTGCCAGGAGCCCTGCGCGCAGACTCCCCGAGCCAGCTACGGTCTTGTGGATCCCCATGGTGCTCCTCCTCGCCGTGCACATCCGACTTGGACGTCGTGTGGTCCGGGTCACGGCCCTCACAGACTACCATCCCAAATGGCGCCCTCGATGCGCCCGTGGGAGGAATTCGCTCAGTAGCCTCGGCGAGTGGCGAGCGAGCATTCACACACGGTTGCGTTCTCCGCCGTTGGGCCCGTTGACCCTGATCCTGGGGCCTCCCCCCAGATGCGGTCTTCGAGTTGGACACGGCACCGACAGCACGTGCGAGCTCGGCGGCGGAGAGTGGCAACTGGACTTGCCGCGAGCCAGAAAGGCCAGCCAAGGAATAAGCCTTACGCTTCGCCGGCCAGAGTACGGCCGCCCTCCTACGACTCCAAACCGCCAGGATCTGTTGGTGGGTGATTGATCGGGGCTCGTCGGGCTGAGGGTCAAATCGACACCATGAAACCATCGTGTCGCAACCCACCGCTCTGGCTGCCGCTGTCGAGCGTCTGCCTTCCAAGCTGAATGTCGCGGGTTCGAGACCCGTCTCCCGCTCCACTTCCCTTTTCCAAGCTCAGCCTTCCCTTGACTTACTTGGGTGGCTTCACCTGCACAACCCCGAGTTCCGCCTGGATGGCTTCCTCGAATGCGTCCAGTGCATCCCGGCCGGCCCTGTCTACTGCCTCCCACCCGGGTACGTCGCCAGGGATCAGCCGGTAGCCACCCCGCTCCCCTTGGACGGCAAAACCCAGCACGCTATCCATGGCAACGTCCAAGCGGTCGGTAGCCTTGCGAGTGTCTGGCTGGCGGCTAATGAGGCGCAATTCCCGCACCCATCGGCCCCAATCACGCGGCATCTGCACCGTCACGTCAGTCGGCATGTTGCCCTTCTGGCGGCCGAATACCTCGGAGTCCACCCCGATGAGCGTGGCGTCGGCGGCCTGCGCTATGGAGATGGCGAGTTCACGGACCCGGTCAGCGAACCGGGCAGCCCGCACCTCCTCCCGGTCGGCGTCAGCCATCTGCTTGGCGGCCAGGGCCGACTCGCGGGCCGCGTCCGCTGCAATCTTGGCTGCCTCCCGTGCCGACCCTGCGCTGATCCGTCCCCCGATCGCGACGCCAGCCAACCCCGTCAGCGCGGCCCCCGCGAGGCCGAGGACGGCTGCCAGAACGGTGGCCAGACTTTGATCCATGGCCTAGCCTTCGCCCGCTTCTAGTTCGACCGGCGGCCGGCCGAGTTCGGTTCGGAAGGCAACTTCGAATGTCGCTACCGCGTGTTCGTATGCCGTGACAACCGACTCCCACAGGTCGTCCTTGGGACTACCGACCGTCCTCGTCCCGTACACATAGCCGAGTTTCACCCAGGCCGTCGTCAGGCCCTCCACCGCGTCATAGGCAACCTGGGTTCTAACCAGCAGCCGCAGTTCCTGGCCCACCTGTCCAACAGTGACGGCGGGTTCCGGGTTTGGCACCTTCCTGCCCTCACCTCGTTCCACCGCCCACGTCCAGGTCAGCAAATGGCGGTCCGCCACGTCCAACATCTGCGCCGCCAGTTCGCGAACACGATCGGCGAATCGGGAATCTCGCGCGTCGCGAAGATTCTCAGTCGTCGTCTGCCGGGCAGCCCAAGCGGTAATTCCGGCGCCAAGAACGCCGCCAGCCACCCCCGCCCCGCCGCCCACCAGTGCGCCCTGGACGGCCGGGTCGTTGATCCGCACGCCCAGCAAGGCTGCCCCTGCAAAGCCGACCACAGCCGCGGCAGCCGCGACCAGGACCACAGCCCAACGTCCGCGGTTGCTCATGTTCGAGGGGAGTCGGGATCGTGATTTGCCGTAGACATGCTCGCCGGCAGGCTAGGCGGTATGGGCAGGACGGGAATCCGTTGAATGGGTGGGCGCCCGAGTTCCACGCGGATGGCGTCCTCAAACTTCAGCGACTCGTCAATCCATGCCCGGTATGCCTGCCGCCAGTCGTTCACGTTTTCCGCAGTAGGGTGACTCACGACGATGTTGACGAGGTACGCGAAGAACAGCGTGCCCATGAACTTCCCGATACCTTCGTAGGTTCCGAGCAAGCGGACCAGCAGCCGCAGTTGTTGGGCTGTCCTGGCGATCGAGGCCAGTTCCACGGCCGGCCACTCGGGGACATCGCGCTTCGAGACAGCGGCCACCACCGCGGCGTCACACGAGGTCATGTAGCGTCTGGCGTCGTCGAGTAGCTGCGAGGCCAGTTCTCGGACCCGATCCGCGAAAAGGGCGGCCCTGGCTTCCTCCCTGTCCGCGTCCGCGGTTTCCTTGGCTATGGCGGCAGACTCCCGCGCCGCGTCGGCGGAGGACTTGGCGGTGTCGCGCGCGGCGTTGCCGCTGATCCGACCACCGACCACCACACCGCCAAGGCCGACAACGGCGACCAAGACGACTCCGGCCAGCGTGATGAGTGCCGCGAGAACGATCGCCCACCCTTGGTCCATGCCGCGATTGTCGCAGGACCGGCTGACTGTGACCGACCGAACCTGCACCGTGTGCAGCGGCCCAATGCCCGCCGACGTCCGACGGGATTGACATAGCGCCTACTGCAACCCGCCTTTTGCAAGGCTGCGTTCAACGCCCGATACCGATCCGCTGCCACGATGTCCGACTGCCACTCCCGATCACGCCAAATCTGGCGGGATCGAGTTTCCCGCTCGTGCAAGCAGCGCCCTCGATATGGTCCAGCATGTGGTCATGGCCGAATGTGCACGATGGCTGCATTGTCGGCACCAGACCGGACGCGCAGGAATAGGGCTCACACGACACGGGTGACTGTGCGGAGCGGCGAGTGCCAGTTTTCAGCTGCACGGTCTTCGGACGGAGTCGATCGCCGTTGATGACTGTTGCCGCTTCGGCCGCCGGTGGCCTGGACTCCTAGAAATGCGGTTGATCCAACTCCCCGCTGATCGCTCCGGTTGCGTCGCGGGCGACGATCCTGAGGATCTTGCCTCGTTCCGGCCACCAGGCTAGGTAGAAGCCATGGCCTAGGCTGGCTGTGACATCCGCGCCGGACTCCAGCTCGACATCGACAGTCGTAGCCAGTGTCCCCGAATGCCCGATCACCATGTCGAAGCTGTCTGAACCCCCGGCCCCGATGAGGAAGTCGAGTCTTGAGCTATCCGTCGAAGTGAAGCGCCCGTACGAGGAAGTCGCGCTCCCCACGGTTCCGGAGCGGTCCCAGTAGAACCGGCACGTAGCGTTGTTGGTTCCATCCGTGAAGAGGGCCACCGCCCCGTTTCCACGACCATCGACCACGCTGAAGGGGAGACCGAAGTCTATCGGTCTGCTCGCAAGCGTCTTGTCTGAAACCACGCCATTGCCGCAGGTAGCCTCGGCTCGGGCAATCAGCACAGAGTCCTGGGGAAGCGGTACTGCCGTCCAAGCGTCTACTGGCTGAACGGCCGATCCGTCCGGGCGAAGCAAGAGGAAGCCGGCGAGCAGAACCGCCACAACGAGGCTGGCTGCGCGGAGTAGCAGCCACCGGCCGCCACGGTTCTTTCTGGCTCCTACGAGTTCGGGCCGAGTCGGGACTGAGATGTCCGCGAAGGCCGAGCGTATTCGTTCGGAGAGCGCATCATCGTCCATCGTGGTTCCTCGTATTCGGTGTCGGCTCGAGTCGCTGTCGAAGCCTTGCAAGCGCCCGATGCAGATGGGCCGTCACCGCGCCTTCCGTTATGCCCAGCGACAAGGCCGTGCCTCGTGTGTCTAGTCCAATGAGGATGCGGAGCGCAACGACCTGGCGCTGTCGCAGAGGCAGCGCCGCGACGGCGCGAATCACATCGGGGTCCGCAACGCGTGACTCATCCAGAATTGACATTCCGGCTGCCAGTGGCAGGAGTCGCTGAATTCGCCGCCACGACGAGACGGCATCGTTTAGGGCGACTCGGATGACCCACGCGATCGGCTTCTCTTGTCCAGATACGGCGTCCCAACGTTCCAGAGCGCGCAGGTAGGCATTAGCGACTGCGTCCTCGGCCGCCTGCCGGTTACGCGTGACGACCAGCACCGCCCTGTACACAGCGGGGTAGGTGGCCTCAAAGAACTCGTGGAATGCCGGCGATCGCTCCTCCGACACTTCGACTGGCCTCGTCGTCAGACTGATCGTTGCCTCCATGTCCTATCAACGTTTGAGGGGCCCCTCGCACTTACACGCCCGCAGAAATCGGCGAATGTCAGAAGACTCCCTCAGGGTCATCAACTCGACCGGCCAGATACGCCGCCAGGTAGAACCCCTGCAGATCCATGACATTGTCGGGCGAAGCTGCCGGATAGTGCCAGTAGCCTCGGTCGTCCGCGAATAGGGCTGAGACCTCGCTCCCGCCTGCGGAGAGTTGGCCCAGTCTCCGCGCGATTGCGTTTGAGAACAGGTCTGGTTCGTGGCTCGCATCTGAGCTGAACGCCCCGGACGCCAGCCGTCGTGTGCCAACGTAGTCCTTCGATCGAGCGCACGTGTCGTTCAGACCGAGTGCCTGCCCCCACAACCAGGCCGCGTATGCCTCAGGAACGGAACCGAACGTCGCGGCCGACACGTACGAGGGTGCGAGGGCAGGTCTGATTGGCAGTCCAATGAGTGGGGCCATGGCGGCGAAGCTGAGGGTGTCCGTGTCGCCTGAGCTCAGCTTGGAGGCGCGGTTTCGCAATGCGGTGACTACTCCCTCGGGAATCGGCCGGCCGAGCGACTTGGCGAGCGAAACGATGAAGTAGGCGCGCCGGCCCTCGCCCCCTTTCACACCGCCCTGTGCAATTCCATCCAGCCAAGCGGACTCTTCAGCCGAGACCGCTTTCTGGTCGAATGCTTGCCCGGTGGAACGGGCCAGCATCACCCCAAAGTAAGTCGTCTCCGGGTCGGGTACGGGTGCCTTCTGCATCCATCCAGAAGGGCCCGCTGAGGAAGAGATAGTCTCCAGTCCTCGATCCGGGACGGTCCATCCGAGTTCGATCGCCATCCAGGTGGCATGAGGATCCCCCAGAGAAGGTTGAGATGACGTAGCGATCAAACCATCGGAGAGGGCACCCGGACTTGCCGAAGGGGCGGGGATTTCGATCGCAATGCCGTTATCCCTGGCGATCTGCTTCACGGCTGCCCGCACAGTCAAATCGGCGGGCGACACATCCTGGTGGGTTGCGCCAACAAGCTCCTCCAGCCGTAGGGCAAGATTCTTGGCTTCACGAGCGCGTGTTCCTTGGTCGAGGGAACTATCGGCGACCTGCCAGACTGGGATTATGTGGTCGAGGCCCTCGGCGACGGGTTGAGGACTGTCTGTAACTCCCGGTAGCTCGTGGTCAACCTTGGTGGCAACCTCGCTCGGGATCTGGATGCCCATAAGTGTCAAGAGTCCCGTCGCCCGAGCGGTCGCCGTCCAATCGGTAGGCTGACTTGGAGCCCAACGGTACAGTCCACCGTCTCGGAACTGTTCGAGAGATCGGCTCACATCGTCCGCACCGGGCGGTCGGCCCAGATCAACCAGGGCGCTGACCGCGAGACTCAGATTCTCAAGCGGGGGCAGTCCGTCCGCGGGTTGTGGATCTCTGACGATTGCATCGAGCCACTCCTGGCAAGCTGATGGCACAAGCCCGACGGGCGTAATCCTCAGGGCGGACGCCGCATGAAGCATCCAACTGGTTCTGTACAGGGAAGGCTGCGCGGCCAGATTCGGGATGGAGCTGTATCCGCCCGCATCCTGCGCGGTCCAGGTCCAACTCTCCTGAAGGTAGGCCGACAGGGCGGAGTCAGGGTCGGCCACCACCAGAGGAGATGAAGTGGGGAGCGAACACGCATTCACGACGGCCAGGCAGACGAACGCTAATGCGGCCGCCTGCCTGGGCCAGCCGGGGCGGAACGTTGGGCCGAGACCCATGGCCTAGGTCAGCCCTATCGGGCTGGAATCAAGATCACGGGATCACGTAGCTCGCCGTGTTGGCCCACCATGAGCCACCCAAGTTTATGTGATAGGTCGACGTCTCAGTGAAGCCATTGAGACTGTAGCCTTGCACGTGGATCCCATAGGTGTAGTTGTAGACGTTCCATGACTGTTGCCCGGTGATCGCGTCCGGGCAGTAGCTGTACCCGTTCGTGATGGGCGAGAAACCAACGCCCCCGCCAGCCGGAAGCGAGAACGTGACGCCAGTCATTGCCCAGCCGGAAGCGGTCCATGTGTCGCAGTTCTGGATCGAGTCGGCGTTCCAGGGAATCTGGCCCCCCCAGTAGGTCCTAGAGACCGTGTCGAGATAGATGTCTTGGGGGTAGCCGGTCCAGGGATTGTTGTTCGTGAGCGTGATGTTGCTGCGAAAGCCGGTGTAGAGAGTGCCACCGTTGTTGGGGTAGCCGGGGGCATACCCCCAGTTGGACGCCCCAGCCGACATCGTGCAGGCGCTTGACACCTGGAAGATGTAGCCGCTCGGGACCACGTTGCGGCAGTCCGTGTTCCAATTAGTGACCGAACTGGAGCTGGCCGTCACTGACGACGCGACTCGCGGATCACTCGTCGTGGCCAGTCCCAGAGCAACTGCTTGTGACTGAGACAGATCAGCATTGACCTTGGTTCTAAGCCTCGGATCGTTGGTGATGACCACTACGGTGCCCGTCGAGTTCCGAGACACGACCCTTACACCCGCAGCCGTGGTCGGCCCAGCAGCTGAGACTGGAGCCGTTCCTGCGATCATCAGCGCCAGGGCGCAGATTGGCACAACCAATCGTTTCATTGGATCCTCCTCAAAGTTGCGACCCGGGGTCTCGCCCCATTTGATCCGCCAGTCGAGTATCAGATGACGGAGGGAAGCAGGCGAATAGGCATAATGCCGTAGAGGGCTCCACGCGTGAGTGTCAGCGCAGTCCTAACCCCATGACCTGATAGTGATCGACGAATCGCTCAGGGTCTCCCGGCGACCACCGGGGGCTTTCACACAGCCTTGGACATGCTTCCCTCGCGACGCCTCTCGACTACTGCACCGTGTAGGAAGCCTGCGCCAGCACGCTACCGCCCGAATCAAACACGTACATCGTGTATGACCCCGGGATAAAGAAGGCACATACATAGCCATAGGCGAGAAGATCGCCCAAGGACCCAGTGTCGCTCAGATACCACGATCCTCCGCTCTGCTGCGTAAATCCCCACTCCTGAACAGACTTGGTGTCGAAGACGCCTGCCCCCTGGACTGTGCCTTCCTTGATTGTGATCTCGTCGGTCGCCGGCACCGAAGCCGGCAGTTGGATGGTGATCGTATGCGTCTCGCCAGTGCACGTGTAGGTGGAGGGGACAATTGACAGGCTGCCGGCCGGAGACAGGTGGCTGCCACCGCCAGCCGTCATCATGAATGCGCCTGCGATGATGACCACGACCAATCCGATCGCACCCAGGGCCACGAAAATGGTGGTCCAGTTTCGGCTAGCAACGATCGGTGCGTAGCCGAATCCCTGATATCCAGAGGGTTGGCCATAGCCCTGGGGCGGCGTGGCCGGCGGCTGTGAGTAGGCCTGCGGTTGGCTATAGCCCTGGGGCGGCGTGGCCGGCGGCTGTGAGTAGGCCTGCGGTTGGCTATAGCCCTGGGGCGGCGTGGCCGGCGGCTGTGAGTAGGCCTGCGGCGTGGAACCCGTCACGGATAGGCCTCCCAGGACCACCACAGGACCCGGTTCGGGCTGCCGAGCAGCACGACTGTCGTAGCCGCAGTTGCCGCATTGAGTGTAGCCAGGGTAGAGCGGCGCGTGGCAGCGCTGGCAGGTGGAAGGGGCTGCCTGTTGCTGCGGCGGCATGGCCGGCGCGCCAACATATCGGAAGTCGAGCCCACACCTCTGGCAGATCGGATAGTCGCCCAGGCGCGGCGTCGCGCAGCGTGGGCACTGGCTCGTCATCGGGTCTCCTTTGCTGGACACCAAATAGCGCCAGGCGCTGGCCTGGTTCGGCTACTACCAGGAAATGCTCGGGGCGTCGCTCGCGCTGGCAGTGTACGAGTGCAGCATAGGTGGCGGTGATGCGCCCCAAGCGAGGATTTCCCCGAGAAGTTGGTACCTGCCAGGCCAGTCGGGGCGTCACGATCGCTGGATCGTGACAGGGCGCTACTCGGGCTCGAGTCCACGCGGGTCACCGACGGCCCGCCATAAGCGTCGGCCGAACGCCACAGCCGTTTGTTCGCGGCTGGGGTCCGCTGTCCCAGTCAGCCGTGTCCACTGCCAGAGATCTACAGCTAGGGGCAAAGAACTCATGTTCATCCCCGTGCCGTCCTCGTCGAGCCTGCGTGACTGTGAACCCAGCACGCGCACGTCCAAGAACACCTGATGGGCTGGCGGGATCTGGAGCCCGCTCGCAGACAGCACGCCCCGGATGAGGTCGGCGAACGGAGTGACGCCCAGGTATGAGCTCGCTGATGCGGCGCGTAAGAAGATGGTCCCGTCGGTGTAGCGTGCCGCCACTTGGAGTCCGCCGACGAGGATCACCCGATCCTCACGGTGGTAGATCGGCTTCAGTCCGAGAACGGCCGGAGTGGTGAAGATGGACCCCGATCCGGCGCGGCCCGATCGCGTCAACAGATTGGCTAACGATCCCTCGCCGAGAGGCGGAAAGGGAACCGCGACTATCTGCGTCACGTACGGGGCGGCACCGGTGTCGAGCAACTCAGCACCGGGGCTAGCCCCGTGGATCTCGTCGGCACGTCTGTATACGGAGGTCGGACCCGCCGTACCTCTCGCGACCAGCGCATCGATTGTCGCCTTGTCGGTCACGGGATCAGAGCCACCCGGGTTGCGAAGGTAGATCCGACCGTTGCGAGCAAGAAGGTGAGGTGTTTGTGCTGATGACTCGACGCGGGCGGCCACGACAACCCGGCCTGGTTCGTCAGGCGACGGGATCTGGACCGTGTCCCAAGTGGGCAATGGGCTGACGTGGCCGACGACACAGTCGCTGACACGGCGGATCCAATCCTCGCCGGGCTCAAGCCCCGGAAAGGCGTCGATTGTGTTGTCGCTTGCCTTCGCCGTCGTCCCCCAGAGAACGAAACCTCCAAGCCGGTTGGCGAAAGCGCAGACCGCCTTCTCAACATCCGGGCAATCGAACAGCTCCTTGAACTCAAAGAAGAGCGTTTCGCCCTTCCCTTCCGCTCGGAGGCGGTTGAGGAGCGCCGAGTCCCATCGTTGGAGTGGCTCTGGAACAAGATCGTCGAGTATGGTCACGGAACGATTATCGGCCTCGCTGGTCGAATGTTCATGACGACCTGACGCACTCATCGTGTCGGCCGGCTGAGCCACTTTCTCGCGTAGCGGTCACGCCGCCACTGCGGTGGCCCGGACCCGGAGCAATGTGGCAATGAGCTCGTCCACCTCGCCCGAGGCGAAAAGGCCATCCGGGCCGCGGGGGGTGATGTCCGTGAACGGCGACTCGTAGAGCAGCACCGCCGGCATGACGCCGTGCTCCGTGAGGTGATCGACGATCAGGTTGACGAACTCGATCTGGTTGGCGCCGAGAGTCTTGCCGGCGAGGAACCCAGCCAGGGCCTCTTTGGCGGCCCCCCGATCGAGGCCGACGAGCGACCGAACGAATAGGCCGAGGCCGCTCGACTCCTTCTTGGCTCGGTCGATCTGCTCGGGGCCGCCAACGCCGCTCTCCACGAGCATGCGCTCCAATTCGGTGATGTCTGTGGCCGTGAGCGGGCGGTTCATCCGTAGCTTCGCGATTGCGGCGTGATCCTGATGCTCACGCAGAAAGACCCGGGCCTTGGCGCGGAACTTCTCGAAGTCCCAGCCTGCGGCGAGGCCGGGGAGTTCGACCTTCTCCTCGGGCCCCATCTCGTCCTCGAAGTCGGCGAAGACCACACGACGCTTCTGCTTCTCGATGAGCTTGGCGAGGTCCCGGAGGCGGCGCCGCACCAGCTCCAGCATCGGGACGGTGACGTTGACCCACCACTCGTCCGTCTGGATCTCGGCGATCAGCGGCAACTGGGCCCGAACCATTGGGATTGCGGCCTTCTCTTCCAGCAGGCCGGCGATCGTCTTGACTTGATCGCGGAGCTTCTCGAAGCCGGTACCGGCATGGAGAACGCATAGCTGCAGATTCAGGATGAGGAGATCAAAGCGCTTGGCCTCCTCCGACTCTGGGTCAAGCTCGGCCGGAAGACCCGCCACATTGCGCCCAAGCGCAGAAGCCTGCTCGACCGACAACGTCGCCCATGCCTCTGGCTTCGCGTACGTCTCTACGAGTCGTCGCTGCGGGCGAACCAGGAAGTTGTCCAGGTTCATCGCGGCAACTTCGCGATGAAGCGATTCGGCTAGGGCGCCGCGTACACCTGCATCGGTTGTTGGGTCGCCGAACGGCGTCAGGACCGTCGCCGCGGCCGCAGGACCACCGGCCGGAACCAGACGTTTGTCCAGAGCCCCCACTACCTCCAGCCGCCTGACGAAGAGCCGTTTCCCCAGCGACTCCCCCGCCGACCCCTCAGTCATCTCCGGGTTCTGGCCGAAGAACTCCAGGTTGCCGCAGTAGTCGAAGAGCTGGAAGCAGTCCTTGTCCTGGCCGGGTTCGAACAGGTTGGGACAGAGGCGCGTGCCTCGGCCCAGCATCTGCCAGAACTTGGTCTTCGAGCGGACCATCTTGAAGAAGACCAGGTTCACAACCTCGGGGATGTCGATACCCGTGTCGAGCATGTCCACCGAGATGGCGATGTGCGGCGAGCGCTCCTTGTTCGAGAAGTCATCGATGAGGTTCTGAGCGTACTCGGTGCGATATGTCACTGCGCGGGCGAAATGGCCGTGGTAGTTCGGGTAGTTGGCGTTGAACCGCTCGGCGATGAAGTCCGCGTGGTCTTGGTTCTTGGCAAAGACGATGGTCTTGCCCAGGCGATCGCCGCCGGCGACGGTCAGGCCGCGGGTCATGAGGTGGGCAAGAACCTTGTCCACCGTGTCCTTGTTGAATAGCCACTGATTGAGCGCGCCCGCCTCGATGCGGTCCGGGACCACGCCCTCCTCGTCCCATTCGAGAGCGTCCCATTGGTCCTTTTCGGCCTCGGACAGCTCGTCGTAGCGGATGCCCTCGCGCTGGAACTTGAGCGGCACCGACACGGCCTTCGGCGGAACCAGGAAGCCATCGCGAACGGCCTCTTCGAGCGAGTAAGCGTCGGTCGGGACGCCCGTTTCGAGGTCGAAGAGGCTGTACGTATTGCGGTCGATCTCGTCCTTGGGCGTCGCCGTCAGGCCGACCAGCAGCGAGTCGAAGTAGTCGAAGATGGCGCGGTACTTCGCGAAGACCGAACGGTGCGCCTCGTCGATAATCACGAGGTCGAAATGGCCGGCCCCAAAGCGGCGCTGCCCGTCCGCTGCCTCGTCGATCAGCCCCATCATCGTCGGGTAGGTGGAGACGAAGACGCGGCCCTCGCCATCGCGGTCGGTGACCAGGTTCACCGGCGACGAGTCGGGCAGGTGGCGCTTGAACGCGTTCTCGGCCTGCTTGACGAGCGCGACGCGGTCCGCAAGGAACAGCACGCGCTTGGCCCAGTTGGCCCGCATCAGCAGGTCGCACAGGGCGATGACCGTGCGCGTCTTACCGGCGCCCGTGGCCATGACCAAGAGCGCCTTCCGGTCGCGGTCGCGCTCGAATGACTCGGCGATGCGGCGGATTGCCCGCGTTTGGTAGTAGCGCTCCACGATCGCCCCGTTGATCTCGGCAGAGGCGAGCGGCTTGCGGCTGGCTCGACGCTGGATGAGTAGCTCCAGCTCGGCCTTCTTGTAGAAGCCCTGTACCCGGCGGGGCGGGTAGTTGGTGTCGTCCCAGATCCAGTGGTCGTAGCCGTTCGAGTAGAAGATCACCGGGCGCCGGCCGAACTGGCGCTCCAGGCAATCGGCGTAGAGCTTGGCCTGCTGCTGACCGGCGCGCGGGTCGCGCCGCGTCCGCTTTGCTTCGACGAGCCCGAGCGGCTTGCCATCGTCGCCCCAGAGGACGTAGTCGACGAAGCCCTTCTCGTGGGTGTTGGGCATGCCCGCGATTTCGAACTCCCGATCGTGCGCCTGATCCAGCGGCCAGCCGGCTTCCTTGAGCAGGAGATCGATGAAGTAGTCGCGCGTCTCGGCTTCGAGGTAGTCGTGGGTGTCGGGCTGGGCGGCGGCTGCCTTCTTGGCCTCGGCCACCAGCGCGCGAAGGCTCGCCAACTCCTCGTCCAGTGCGGCCTTGTCGGCCAGGATGACGGCAAGTTTCTCGTCTTTGGCCTGCGATTCGGCCTGAATTGCCTTGAGCTGTTCGAGCGTCTGGCGCGTGACGAGCGCAGTCCGCGGCAGAGCCGAAGGGTCGAAGACGAGGTCGCCCGCCGGCCGGTCGGCTTGGGCGTATGTCCGTGCAAACCAGTAGCAGACGTGGAAGAGTTCGCCGACGGCTACCAGGGCGTCGTCGGTCGGGATGGGCGGGTGGCTGTGAACCGCCCGATTGCCAAGCGTCACGATCACGCGGGCCTTGTTTAAGACCGCCTCGCCCGCGACTGTCTTGAAGCTCGGCTCGTAGATCAGTGCGGAGAGGTTGTCCTGGTATGGCAGCCGCAGCGCAGCGTCGTGCTTGTATGCCCAGGCCACAGCCAGTTCGAGCGCCCGCCGCGCGTAGAAGCACGCCGCCCGCGGGTCCGAACGCACCGCCACCTCAGCCCGGATCGCGGCTTCGGCAACCTCCGGCCACTCTCCTTGGAGGAAGCGGAACTGGCTCATCACGCCGACTGTGCGCGCGAAGACGCGACGGTGAGCACCAGCGAGACGAGCCGGTGGGTGCTCTCGAGTACGGAGTTGGCCATTCCGAGAGTGACTGCATCCTGCGAAGCCGGGTGGGAGTACAGATTGCGCAATTTCGCTCCGGTCCGGGTCAGCTCCGCGATGGTCGAGGGCAGCACGTTCTCGCGTTCCGCTTGGTCCACCAGCTTCTTGAATGGCCACCGCTCGTGCCCTGGGTAGAGGATTCGTAGAGATGCCTCAACCGCCTGGAGCGCCACCAGGCATGCGACGGCCATGAACTCGTAGTCAAACCATGAGTGCACGAACAGGCTCCTCGCCATCTTGAGCAACCTGGTAGGACCATCGGACTCCGATGGCGGCACTTCCACCAACGAGTCCCAGCTTGACGCAATCTGGGCCAGCTTCTCGAAGGTCATCGGGTGTGGCTGTCCCTCAGCGTCAACGCCGCCGACGGTGATTTCCCACCGAGGATCCGGCTGGGGCTCCGCAGATGTCATCGCGCCACTCGCACACACGGCCAGTCACGTTCGAGGAAAGCAAACTGGCTCACGTCACAGTTCGCCACTGAAAGCGCGGAGCTGAATGGAAGCGAAGAGCGCGTCGAATCGAGCTTGAGACACCCGGTGTTGTTCGCGCAGCGTCTCTACCATCGCGACCCTGTCGGCGAACACCCGCTGAATCGCAATCGGCGGGACCGCCAGATGCCAGCTCCGGAGTGCAGTCAAGTTGAAGTACTTCTGCACGGACGTGGATGCGCTCCGATGGATCTGTTCCTGGAACGTAGGCATTCTTATAGCGGCGTGGAGGAAGACCGGCAACACTCGGGATGGATTGACCGTGATCTTGCAAACGCCGGTTGTCGAGAGCAGGGCGTCGCCGATGTCGTCCGGGAAGATGCACGAGTTACCGAGAGTCCCAACACGCGTGATCAAGACATCTTGGGGCCAAATGCGGCTCCGCCGCAGGGACTCGAAGACAGATCGGTCGATGAAGAGCAGATCAGACCGTACGAATTCCCCTCCCTTGGAGACATTGCCAATCCGGATTACGGGTATCCCGGACTGCTTGTAGTGGTGCCGTTTCAGGCTGGAGCCGAATGGCCCATCGACAATCGCATGTTTCTCGCCCGAGGCGATAGAAGCGATCGACTCGATAGGCCAGCCCATGTCCCCTGCAACCGGGTCGCCGAACATGTCGAGGAAGATGGATTGGGTGAGGGTATCGAGTTGGGCGAGGGCGGCACGGCGCTTGGCCCGCAGCGCTTCCGCCCGGTCCAACACGTCCGCGATTCGCCGCTGCTCCGGCAGTGGCGGGAGGGGCACTGAGATGCTGGCGAGGTCGGTCTTGCGCAGTGACGGAACGGTCGTGGCGGATGCCATGCGGTACAAGTCCACCGTCCGGAGGAAGTGGTAGAGATACCGACTCTCAATGCGCGCCGTCGGTATGGCCGCCATTGCATTGTTGTCGACCAGCAGTGGGCATCCTGCGATGACTCGATGGTTCTGACGGATCGCCTCGCCGATCTTGGCGAAGAGGACACTTCCCTGGGGGATTGGCGTGGCGCCCAGCCGCTTCAGATCGACCTTGTCGACGTAGTGGTTGGACGAAGACAGGACGGACTTGCCGTTCCGCCCAGCTTTGGAGATGTCGCCGACTTTAGCCAAGGGATAGTCGCCGGCGGGTCGGCCTTGAAGATCCAACGGAAAAGCAACGCCGGCCCGGAGCGAGACGATATCTCCGAGGTGCGTGAGGGTCATGTCCCTCACTTCAACATCCCTTCCAGCTCGGCCATCTCCTGCTGGATCTCCTCCTCCAGCTTCGCCAGGTCGGCAAGGATCTCCTTGGGCGCCCGATGTTCGATCTCCTGGTGGACCTCTTCCCTGTAGCGATTGAGGGAGAGGTCGTAGCCTTGGGCGACGATGTCTGCCTTGGGGACGCAGAAGCTCTGTTCGGTTCGCGGGCGCTCGCGCTCTGCGGCGTCGCGCTCGGCCCAGCGAGCAAGCGCATCGGGCAAGTTGTTCTTGGCGTGTTCTTCGGCGGTCAGCGCCGTCGTCGGAACCGGGCCGAGCTTGTCTTCCGACAGTAGCGGCGTGCGTTTGTCGTCGAGGCTCCAGCCGTCCGCTTCGACGTCGTAGAACCAGACGTGGTCGGTGCCTCCGGAGTTGGTCTTGGTGAAGAGCAGGATCGCGGTCGAGACGCCGGCGTAGGGCCGGAACGCGCCGCTCGGCAGCGACACCACGGCGTCCAGCTTCTGCTCCTCAACCAGCATCCGACGCAGCGTCTTGTGGGCGTTGCTCGATCCGAACAGAACGCCGTCGGGCACGATGACCGCCGCTCTGCCGCCGGGCTTCAAAAGTCGCAGGAAGAGCGCCAGGAAGAGCAGTTCGGTCTTCTTGGTCTTGACGATCGCCAGGAGGTCCTTGGCGGTGTTCTCGTAGTCGAGGCTGCCGGCGAAGGGCGGATTGGCGAGGACCAGGGTGTAGGCCTCTTCGTCGGCGGAGTGGTCCTGCGCGAGCGAGTCGCGGTAGCGGATATCCGGGTTCTCGACTCCGTGGAGGAGCATGTTCATGCTGCCGATGCGGAGCATGGTGTTGTCAAAGTCGAAGCCGTGGAACATCCCGTCGTGGAAATGAGCCCGGTGCTTGGCGTCGTGGAGCAGGCCGGGCTCGTTCGTGCGCAGGTACTCGCCGGCCGCCACCAGGAAGCCGGCCGTGCCGCAGGCGGGGTCGCAGATGATGTCCGTCGGCTGGGGCGCGGTCATCGCCACCATCAGCGCGATGATGTGGCGCGGCGTGCGGAACTGGCCGTTCTGGCCGGCCGTGGCGATCTTTCCGAGCATGTACTCGTAAAGGTCGCCCTTGGTGTCGCGGTCCTCCATCGGCACCTCGCCAATCAGATCGACGACCTTGGCCAGCAGCGCTGGTGTGGGGATGGTGAAGCGGGCGTCCTTCATGTGGTGGGCGTAGGTGGACTCGTCGGCGCCTAGGTTCCGCAGGAATGGGAAGACTCGGTCGCCAACGACGGCATACATCTCCGCCGGCGACACGTTCTTGAAGTGCGACCAGCGGAGGTCGTCGTAGGGGCGGCCACCTGGGTCGTTGCCCTCGGGGAAGATGCGGCGCTCGATCGGCTGACCCAAGCGGGCGGCCTTGTTCTCTTCGAGAATCTGGAGGTCGTCGAGCCGGCGCAGGAAGAGCAGGTAGGTGATCTGCTCGATGACCTCGAGCGGGTTGGAGATCCCGCCGGACCAGAAGGCGTCCCAGATCTTGTCGATCTGGCTGCGCAGTTGGCCGGTCAACATGTGGGACCCCCTGGTTCGTAGCGCGCGGGCGAGGTCGGTTCACCCGCATCTACTGTAGCCAGATTAGGGCGGCGTCGGGAGCCGCATGGCTGCTAGCGGGAGGCGCGATGCGAAGACACGACGCGAACATCGTGGCCCGTCGCCGCACCCTGGGCGGCGACGCTTGGGTCCTCGCAAGGATCAGCCGCAGGAGGCCCAAGATGGTTGCGGGTCCTCGCCCGGAACCCACCGTACCGGGTCCCGCTGGGACGGTGCGGCACCTCCAGGAAAGCGATACCAGGTTCCAAGCAGGTCCTGGTATCGGATCGCGAAGGACAGAGTCGTTCGGTCGGCCGCAATCAGGTCTTCGAGAACGCATCCGAAGCGCCGGCCAGCTTGCGTGTCGGCCAGGGAAATACGGTGCGGGGGCGGTGGCCACGTCCCCATCGGTCGCAGTTCAAAAGGGTCCGATGACCACCATCGTTCTTGATCTCCGTAAATCTGGTGCGCACAAGCGACGACATTGATGGCTACACCAGGCCCAACATTCTCGACAACAAGCCCAAGCTCTGTGATCTGGGAGTTGGACATGGAACCGTCGAACACCCACGTAAGTCTCGGAGTAAAGGCGAGCTGTCGATCGCGCCGGGCCTCCTCAACCATCTCCCGCGATGCCTTTGCCTCGTCAGCTGAAGCGACAACCAGCCTCTCGTTCTGGCTCATGAGCGCCCGGTTCTGTTCGAGCGTCAGGATCGCCGCCGTAGCAAGAGCAAAGGTGGCGCCCACCCCCACGGCTGCAAGGCTCAGCGTGTCGTTCTTGTCCACCTGCCATTCGTAGAAGGCAGCGGCGGCCATGCCCACAACGACCGCAGCAACCGCCCACCGCAGCACAAGAACGCCCTTCATCATTGGCCGAGAGTATCACCCTCCCCGACGACTACTGACCACGATCCGCGCATCGTGGCGATCGCCGCGGGCTGACAATCCAGGGTCAGCCGTAGTCCGGCGCCGAAGATGGCGACTTGCGCTGGTCTTCATCATGAGCCTCATGAAGCTCGGCGACCTGATCGGGAAGAGCACGCTGCCAACGCGTGTCTGGATCGATCAGCGATTCCCCAAGGTCAACCAGTTCGCGGCGAAGGCGCGACGGCACGTCAGCGGGGTTGAACCGTGGTCCGCCATCGAGGGTCGCATCCCGCCAGTGATCGGTACGGCAATGGACTACCGCCTTCGATATGCGTTTGGCATCACGCCGGCCGACAAGTTCGTTGCATTTCACGGGGCGATCTCGGCTATGCATGACCAACACAGGCTCATGCCGGTCTACAACCTCGACCTCGGCCGATGGCTCACGGAGGACGAGCATCTCGGGAGCGGCGGCTCTCCATCTGGCTCGGCGCCGGCTGGTTCCCCGAGCCCGATCCTGTTGTGGCTGACCGAGTCCGGGCTCGAAGATCACGGCCCGAACCTCGTGAACGAGTTCTTTGACCGGCTGCGACGCCGGGTGCCCGAGTTGGCACCGGTCAATCGCCAGTTGGCTCCGGCAGAGGAAGACGAGCTCGACCGCTACTGCCTGCTGCTCGCCCTGTTCGAGCAGGTGGCACGGTCCGGCATAGTCTGGCCGGGCACGATTCTTGCGAATTGCACCCGAGAGACGACCTGCGAGTCTGTCCTTGCGTCTTTCCCGCAGTCATGGCTCGACGACATGGCCGGATTGACCGTGATGTTCTACAAGCCCTGGGCCTACTACCTGGGGAGACCAGCCACCCTCAATCCCCGCTTCAAGTTGGTCGGCACTGGCGGGGCGGATGGCGATCTCATAGTCGACGGGATCCTCATTGAGCTGAAGGCCTACCAAGATCCTCTCTTCCCGGCCACGATCCGCCAGTTGCTCGCGTACGTCCTTCTCGACACCGAGGACATGTACGGCATCAGCGGCATGGGCATGTATCTGGTCCGCCATGGCGAATTGATCGTGTGGCGGCTAGAGGAAGCATTCGACTTGCTCGCGGGCCCGGGCCGGGCCTCACTTCCGGAGCTGCGCGCGGGCTTTCGCAATCATCTAGACAGTTTGGACGGGGATGCCCGCAGTGTCAGGAGCGGGAGCCTCACAAGAACCTCGATCCGAATTGGGCCCACCAGCTAGGTCGCGACCATCGATCGCAACCACGATGTGGTCATGGTGTCGGGCTCGTCATTGGCTCCTGACAGGCCGGCCTGGCAACGCCACCCTCCAGCGGGCTCGATCGACCGCGCATACTGTAGGAAGGTATTCTGGTTCCCAGCAACGCGGGGTGGACAAATGGACGGCAAGCAGGCGTGTTCGCAGTGCGGCGCCGCGCTCGCACCCGGTGCGGCCTGGTGCGGCAAGTGCGGGCTCACGACCAAAGCGCCTAGGGGATCGGCAGCCTCTGGCCCGGCACCGGAAGTGGGCCAGGACTATGTCCAGCCCCGCCTCCGAACCACCGTCCCCGATTTCGTCGGACAGCAGCTTCATCCGGGCGAACAGGTTTTCGCAGCCTTCCCCGCATCCCTCTTCGACCATCGCCGCCCGGGGGAGTTCCGTCACGACAAGTTCGTCTTGACCTCCGATCGAATCATCTACTACCACACGAGCGTGCTCCACAAAGGCATGGGCGACATGCCCTATCGAATGGTCACGCAGTCGAAGTTCAACAAAGGCATGCGGCATGGCACGGTCATAATCGAGGCCGCCAACGCGGGACTGACTATCGGCGGCATCAGCAACGACGACGCGGCGTTCGCGGAGCGGATCATCTCGACATTCGTCTCGGGTCGGACTCTAGCCATGCCTCCATCGCTTGGGACGACTCCGATCGCGCCTCCGCGACCTGCTCAGGAGGTTTCGGCTGTCGTGGGTGACCAAAGCGCAGAGGCCGCGATGAAGACCTGCCCGATGTGCGCGGAGGACGTGCGGGCTGCCGCCCAGATCTGCCGGTATTGTCGCTACGAGTTCCCGCCCGCCTGATCACTCGGTCGCTCTATCCCGAGTCCCCGGCCCGACATCGACCCGCGAAGACTACCAAGCAATAGAGCCGGCACCCCGAGGCGGAGGGCGGAGGCGGTGGGTCAGCTGGAGATCAAGCCTTCTCCACCCACTTCAGGTAGATGTGGGTGTCATCGAAGCAATAGAACGTCCTGATTCGAGGCATGTCCCGTCGCGAGGGCTCGGAGACGATCACCCAGAGATCGTGTTCCGGAATCTGGTCGAAGCCCGCCGGATCTTGTGCCAGCGCCCAAGAGACAGCTCCCCAGAACTCATCCCACCGCTTCGCGTCGGGGAGAATCGCCGCTCGTCCGGCAGAAAACCCCGGCTCCTCAATCAGGCTTCGGGGCGGTCTACGCCCAGCCATGCTCGCGGGCGAGCTGACGCCCGCGGTCGATGTCAGACGGAGTCGCGCGATCGGCCAAGAAGGCTGTCGCGTATGGAATGTCCCCGCGCATGCTCGCGAGACGCCAGCCGACCATTAGGTGCGTGTCATCGGCGGCACGCGTTCCCGTTTGATCGCTCATCGCCTCAACTACGCCGTCCACAAATGCAAGCTGCTCGTGCGTGAACAATGAGAGATCGGCGGACTTAAGAGCTTGCCATCGGTCCATCGGCTTGTCGGCCCCCACCTGGACCTTCGCAATCCGGACCAGTCCATCCGCCACCATTCCCTGCCGAATCTCGACCAAGTGCCGTGGGGCAGGCCCGTTCTCCAGCTTGAAATACGGGTGCCCAGTAATGGCCTCACCGAGGTGGAGATAGGCGCCGAAGTCGCAGCGGAACAGAACCTTGTTCAGCTTGGTCGCGCCCATGTGCGGGTCGTCTTGTGACCGTTGCACGACGTACAGGATCAGCTCTCGCATCTTCCTGTCATCCGCTGGCCTTGCGGGCATGGCCCTGCTCCTTCTTCCGCCTGATTCCGAACGGGCGTACTCAGATCGTAGCAGTTATCCACAGCCACAGCTACCCCCGAAGTGACCTCGTCTCGCCTGCGGATCGGCAGAAGAACCCGGCGAATGGAGGCGAAGGGCCGGCCGAGGACCTTCGGGCAGGCGTGCGTTAGTGGCGCCACGGGCCACGTGGCTAGACCGCCCTGCAAGACCCAACTCTCGGGCCGACTTGCAACGAAGCGCGCGCAACTCGCCGGCCAAGCGAAACCCGGTCTCGTAAGGGTACCGAGACTATGGGCGAATGGTGTTGCTTTCGGTGGCCTGCCTGAGTGATGGATGTGGGCGACCATTTCGCACCCGAGGCACCCACGATGACTGCTCAACCGCTTCCTGCCCTGACCAGTGGAGACCCATCAGCCTGGGACCAGGCCCTCTACGGCTTCCTGGTCGAGAAGGGCAACCGCTCAGGATCGAAGCGGACCGTCGAGTCCTACTCGAGGATGCTCTGGCCGTTCTTCGCCGATCTGGGTAAGACGCCGGATCGAGTGAAGCCAGCAGACGTTCTTGCTTGGGTCCATGGCATCGGCAAATCGGGACGGACACCGTCGTCGACGACCATCGGAGCCAGGATCGCCTGCCTGTCCTCCTACTATCGGTTCCTGATTCGGATGAGCCTCGTAGTCGGCAACCCCTGTGATGCTGTCGAACGGCCCAGAGCCATCCAGTCGGTTGCTCGCGGATACGGGCCAGATGAGGTTCGCCGGCTCCTGACCGTCGTTCCGGACACCGTCGCCGGTAGGCGCGACCGGGCCATCCTGCTGACCCTGGTACTGACCGGACGACGACGGACGGAGGTGATCTCACTCAAGGCCGGTGACCTCAGTCTCGAAGGCGAGACCTGCTTCTACTCCTACCGAGGCAAAGGCGGCAAGCGTGGTCGGCGAGAACTCCCCCAGCCTGCCTACGAGGCGATCTGCGCCAGCCTGGTCGACGCGGGCAAGGAGCTAGGGTCCATGGCTCCTGACGAGTCGCTGTGGCAGGCTGCCGCCCGACCGGAAGGCGTCACGAGCGGGACGTTCTACAGCCGGTTCCGCGCCTACTTGCGGCTCGCTGGGTTGGCACCGACCGGCATCCACGTGCTGCGCCACACCGCTGCGAAGCTGCGACGGGACGCCGGACAGTCGATCGAAGACGTGAGCGCGTTCCTCGACCACTCGAGCTTGGCGGTGACCACGGTGTACCTGCGCCGACTCGAGAGTCAGGCGGACACGACCTGGGAACAGGTCGCGGAGGCCATCGGACTGTGAACACCTACCGCAAGACTTCTGCGCTGGACCGGGCGAGGGGTCTCACCGGCGAGGGCATTCGAACCCGGCACCCTGTGCCCGCGTCTCGCACACTTACAAAGTGGCCTGGGGCGAACAGGAGAGCCCCCGCCGCCCGAGGGGGAGGGTGGCGGGGGCTCTGGGAATAGGCCGGAGCAAGAGCAGCTAGGGCATACCGGTGACGGTCAGCGACCAGGAGCACTCCGAGATCACTTCGACGTGGTAGGGACCGGTCATGTCCGACAGATAGACCGTTGTGCTGTCCTTGCCGGAAGCCGCCAGTTCGTTCGCGATCCCGTTGGGCGCGCCATCTGACCCAACCAGATGGGCGATGAAGTTGCCCTTGCCGCCGAAGGCTGTGCAGTCGAAGGTGTACGCGACCTGCACGCTATCCCCGCTCGCGGTGAACGGTCCGCTGTTCTTGATGCCGTTTCCGCTCAAGGTGAGCAGCACCCCTGGCGTCGCAGCGGGGGTCGGGGGCGGCAAGGTGATCACGGGAGTAGGCGCGGTCGTCGGTGCCGCTGTTGGCGTCGCTGACGTGGCAAGCGGACCAGTTGCATTGGGTCCTGGCGTTCCCTTGGGCCGAAGGATGAGGTACCCGCCCAGGCCGACAGCGAGAACTACCATGGCGATGGCCAGGATTTGGAGCGTGGATAGCCCCTCGTTTGAAGCCTGCGAGTCGTTTGTAACCTGCGGCTCAGCGGACCCGAGCTTCGCGCCGCAGCGCCCGCAGAAGAGATTTCTGACCCCTGCCGCCTCACCGCAGCGGGTGCAGAACCGCTGTTCCATCCCCTATCGCCCCCAATCCCGTGAGCCGCGGCATCCCGCCCGACCAGTCTAGTACGCAGATAAGCGCCAGATAAGTGGGCCCTGCTACTTTCGCCCTGGGTCGGGCTCCGCTCTGTGACCGGGCCGATGCCGGACGACGGTGAGCGAGCCAGCGAGGGAGCTGCCGCAGGCGTCCCGACCTGAGCCTCTTCAGGCGCCTCCAGACGTTGCGCTGGCGGACGGAGCTCGCGAGGCTACCCCGCCCTGCTGTCCACGGGGTAGCTTTCGTCACGCTCAAACGCTAGACTCAAAGCACGCGCGTTCCAACGCTCGTGGAAAGGCGGGGGCATGACGAAGGTAGATGATGTCGCGGCGGCGGTCCTCGCGCGGACCGGGCCGATCGATACGTGGCGCTTTCAGAAGCTCATGTACTACTGCCAGGCATGGCACCTGGTCTGGGAAGACGGACCGCTCTTTCCCAATCGGATTGAAGCCTGGGCCAACGGTCCCGTCGTCCCCGAGCTTTACCCGAACCATCGAGGCAAGTACGAGCTTCGGGATTGGCAGTGGGGCCGCCCAGAGAATCTGACGGCCAATGAGATCAGCACAATCGATGCTGTTCTCGGGACCTATGCAGCCCAGTCCGGCCAGTGGCTGAGTGTCCTGACTCACAGTGAGCCTCCCTGGATTGAAGCGAGGGCCGGGCTGGCGGACGGTGAGCGCGGCAACAGAGAGATCCCCAAAGAAGCCATGCTGGAGTACTACGGGAGTCTCTAGACGGGGGCCGAAGGGGTGAACCAAAAGAGGAAGGTGCCCAAGTTCGCTGCCGCCCCTTCCATTTCGAAGAAACCCATCATCTCCCGCTGGCCGACCGACAACGAGAGTCGCGAACGGATTGCATGGCGCGTGGGAGACGCCGAACTAGTCGATCCGTGGCCCTGGACAGCCATCAGCCCTGAGGATGCCGTGAGGGTTCATCGCCTTCTGTCGGACCTTGAGAAGATGACTTGGGGCGAGGCGTGTCAGGGCGGAACGAAGGTCAAACTCGAACGGCTCGCTGACGCCCCACCCCGCGTACGCCACGTCTTGGAGGATTGCCAACGGGATGACGTGGATCATCTCGTGAACATCCGTCTTACTGGGGTGGAGCGCATCTGGGGTGTGAGGCGCGGAAATGCATGCCACCTACTGTGGTGGGACCCCCGCCACGAAGTCTGGCCAGCCCCTAAGAACTAGGGCCGACTGGACGCATCAACTGCGACCCCACCAACGTTTGCCAGGTTAGGTGTGGGGTCGGCCTACGCTCTGCGACCGGGCCGATCCCGGACGACCGTGAGCGAGCCGGTGATGGAGCTGGCCAGGAGTCCCGAGCGACACCCGGGAATCTGCTGCGCGCGACCAAGGCGGGATGTCACACTGGACTCATGGGTTCCGGATCGCACTCTTCTCGGAAAGGAGCGAAGGTCCTCAGCCCGCCCTCCGCGGCCGGCCCCGAAGCGCCAACTGGCTGGAGCGTGACCCTCAAGCCAGGAGTCTTTCCTGTTGACCCCGACGAAGCAAGGCATGCGAGCCGGCGCCTGCGCGAGGCCGCCAACCGCCTGTCACAACCACAGCGGCTCCTTGTTCTCGACTGCCAAGGGCGAGGGTGCCGCCGCAAGCTCGGCCAGGTGCTTACCCATCCGCCTGGCGGCGGGACTACTCCCGACGGTGTCATCGAGCCGACCGAGTTCACCGATGGACCGGTTCTTGAGGTCTGGGGTCCATTCGAGACGGCTCCCAAGTCCGGTGAGGGTGAGTTCGTGCTACGCGGCACGAAGGCGTCGATCACGGCGCCCAAGCACACCATCACGCTGCGTGGCCGCCGGGTGCTGCCCGACGGTTCCATAAATCCGACGGAGCTGCCTCTCGGCCCGGGACGGAGCATCGCTATCACGTGCGGTTGTGGCCACCGCAGCGTCGTTAGCATGAGCGCCCTCTCGGAGCGGGTGGAACTGGTCAGAAGCGCACTGGACGACCGCTAACCGCATTTGCTAGGATTGGTAGGCAAGCAGCATGGGCTGCAGCTGAACAAGACCGTCTGATCCGGTCAGTAGGCGCGGGTGTAGTTGCGCCTCAAGGTCGGGTCTGAATACGAGAAGCACGCCGCTTCGCCCGCGAACTGCCGGGACCAACGAAGAGGCGTTTCGTGTTTTCTAGGCTAGGAACCAACGGCGAGAACGGCTCCCGATCTGCGCACGACTCCGAAGATCTCCGGAGCATTGCCGCGGTCGAGCAGTTCCGTGCGATGTACGGTTCTGACTGGCCAGCGGCCATTCCTAGCCTCGCCCGCCGGCTGCACAACCACGTCGCTTGCGGCGACTGCCCATTGGGCCGGCGCCAGGCAGGTGCCGAAGCTCATTCGATCGAGCGGCGAGCATGAGTAGCGGTCCGCTCATGCACGATGGTCCTGCTTCTCATCTGTCGGACTGGGTGGGTACTCGCGGCGAGGTCCCAGAAGGTCAGAGGGCGATCGACCCACGACCCCGGTCGGCGGGTATCTACGCGATGGCGCCCCACGATCTAGATGCTGAGAAAGCTGTCCTAGGCGCCCTGCTGATAGACCCGGAAGCGATCGTGGAGGTCACCGATCTACCTCCCGACGCCTTCTACCGCCAAGCGCACGGCCTGATCTTCGAGGCGATGCGGGCTCTGCACCGAACCGGCCAGGCGGTCGATGTCGTGACCGTTGCCGCCGAACTCGAGCGAACCGACAATCTCGAGATCTGTGGCGGGGCAAGCTACCTCTCGGGGCTAGGAAACGACACGCCAACCGCCATTCATATCGCCCAGTACGCACGTATCGTCGCCGAAGCCGCGCAGGGTCGCCGACTGATTTCGGCGGCCGGCAAGATCGCCGAACTTGGCTATGCCCGTGATCCGGAGGCTAGCACCCGCGCCGTAGAGATCCTGGCGGAGGCTAACGCCGAGAGCACCATCTTCGGCACGAACATCGTGGCCAAGACCGGCGCGCGCTGTTTGGCCGAGGTCTCGAGCGCGCCCCCATCGGCGCCGCTGCTTGGATTCCTTGACCCACTCGGGCACACGATCCTCCATGGCATGGGCGGAGTGGGTAAGGGCACGCTCGCCTCGTGGTGGATCGTGGAGCTCGTGGCTCGTAGCCATCGAGTTCTCGTTGTTGATTACGAGGGACACATCGAGGAGTGGTCCCGACGAATCAACGGACTCGGCGGTGCCGAAGCCCGGGCTGGAGTCATGTACGTCTCGCCTTCGTCGCTAGCCTGGAAAGGTCGTCGGGGAGCGATCTGGGCCCAGGCTGCGGATCTGCATGCACTGGCTGTGGAGTGGGGAGCGACGTATCTGGTCGTCGACTCGGTGGTACCCGCCTGCGGTCCCACTGATCCGCTCAAGCCCGAGGCGGCAGGTCAGTATGCCGCGGCCATCGTGGCGATCGGCCTGCCGACCCTGAGCCTCGCCCACGTCACCAAGGCGGATAGCCCGACATATCCGTTTGGCTCGATCTTCTGGCACAACCTGGCTCGGATGAGCTGGAGCCTGACTCGCGATGGAGAGACCGTCCAGCTCGTGTGTCGCAAGGCCAACAACTACGAGCATCTGGGCCGCTTCGGGGTCTCGACGACCTGGTTCGAGGGATGTCTGGGCGAGGTTGCCCTAACCCCCTACTCGGTCGTCCTGGCCGACCGCATCGCCGAGGTGATCGCGACCGAGTCGCTCACCGTGACCGAGATCGTCGCCCGCTTGAAGGTGGAGGACGAGGGGGCGGTCAAGCCCGATAGCGTGCGGGCAGCGCTCCGGCGCGGGCAGAAGCTCGGACGCTTCGCCCCGATCGATGATCGGTGGCGGTTGTCGTGAACGTGTCGCGTCGGCCGCAATTGGTCGTTCGAGTGCAGTCGTGCGATCTGTCGCGTTGCCTGTCATGGGTTCCTCTGAGGGCGTCGCGTAACCTGTCGCGTACCTGTCGCGACGGCAACCTGGCGCAGACACGACAGACACTCCGGCCCTATAGGGCCGAGTTGTCGCGTCGCGTTGCCCACGCCTCCAAGGATAAGGTTGCCCACGCCTCCAAGGATAAGAAGGCGTCTTCGAGGGGTTCGAGACCCATCCGAGCCGTCTCCTCAAGGACGGTGGCCCTGTGACCGGCCACCCAGGTTCAACCACCGCCGCGGTCTCTTGCCAGCGCGACCCGCTCATCGCCGCCCTCGCCCGCTACGTCGAGGCCCTTCACGGCCGCTATCCCGACGGCCCCGACCAGATGCGCAAGGAGAACCTTGACGCCAGAGGGAACATGCCTCGGATGTGCAAGCGCGGACCAGGTCGAGCAGCATGAGGAAGCTGCCACGCTCTCTCGACGACATCCGCGGCCTCCGAGCAGCAAGGTGGATCCGCGAGTCGACCGCGGGCCAGTACGACCGCTTCGGGCCGGCCAGCCAGCGCGAGCAGCAGGACCGCTTCATCGAGCGCCACGGCCTGGTTGACACCGGACGGGTCTTCCAGGTTGCCCAGAGCGGCACGACCGTCTGGCGTTCTCCGACGATGACCCAGATGCTCGACGAGGCCAAGGCCGGAGGCTTCGACCTCCTGCTCGCGGGGTACTCGGACCGCTGGCAGCGCAACCTTCGCCGCACCCTCGAACTCCTCGAAGACCACCTCCATCCAGCCGGAGTCGCTCTGGTGATGTGCGACCGGCGGATCATCAGCTCTGATCCGAACGACTGGGACGAACTGGTGGCGGAGTCGGCAGGGGCCGAGAAGTACAGCCGCCGACTCTCTGAACGGATCACCGAGGGCTATGCAGCCAAGTTCGCCCAGGAGAACGATCCCGGTGGCCACGCCGCGCTGGGTTTCCGACGGTCGCCCGAGCCTCCAAACACACTCCAGATCGACCCAGACACGATCGGGACCGCAGTGGAGCTGTTCGAGCGCTATGCCCTGGGAACCCTGAGCTCCCAGCGGCTCGCTGCGGAGACCGGGCTGGAGGCATCGCGGATCCGGTGCATCCTCATGAACCCGCTGTACAACGGCTGGATCAGGAGACACCGCGGTCCCAACGAGACCCGCAAGCCCGCCCCCTGGCGATCAAAACCTCCGGTTTCGGACGAGCTGTGGGCCAGGGTCGAGGAAGTGCGGCGGACCAAGTGCAAGGGCAGCGGTCCACGCCGCCGAGATCGAGTCGATCTACTGGGTGGGCTGCTCCACTGCGTGTGTGGTCGTCGGATACGCAGCGACGGCGCCGCTGCCGATCGAAAGCCACGCAAGCTCCATCCCAAGCCGTGCCCGGGCTGGGGTATCAACGCCCGCATTCCAGCTGAGACCTGGGAGGTGCCCATCCTGGCCCAACTGGGAGGGATCGAACTCGACGACGGGGTCATCGCCAGAGTCGTTGCCGCGTTGGGCTCGACCGTCCGTCCCGTCGCCATCGACCGCTCACGGATCGAGCGCCAGATGCGTGAACTTGCCCTCGACCACGTCGGCGGAGAGATCAGCGACGAGACCTACCTCGCGCGCCTCAAGCGGCTTCGGGAGTCCCTGGCGGAAGTGGAGCAGACCGCCCAGGTCGGGGTGCCCGCTGACCGGGCGGTCGAGTGGCTCCGAGCTCTGGCGGAGACCTGGCAGGGGGCTGACGTTCCCGCGGAGAAGAGCGAGCTACTCCACGCCATCTACGAGCGGATCGTCGTCGCTGGGAGGGAATTCGTGTCTGCCCGCCTCACTCCGGCCGCCTACGCGCATGGCCTGGCGCTGGCTTTGCCCGAAGTGGTGGTTAAAGCGCGCCCGACAGGATTCGAACCTGCGACCTTCGGCTCCGGAGGCCGACGCTCTATCCGCTGAGCTACAGGCGCGCGACGCGACCGCGGCCGGAACCGCGATCGGGCGGCAATGATAACCCGACCGGAGTCCGGCAACGAGCCCCGACTACAGACCGGGGCCGGCCTCGAAAACGGCCCGAGGCGACTCCCGCCCGCTCCGCTAGAGGCGGCGCCTGAAGCTGCGGTTGCGCGAGGCCAGGACTACCGAGGCCATCAGGGCCAGCGCGGCGAAGGCCAGGCCGAGTAACCAGGGCGCCAGTGCGCCGGGCTCGACTCCAAGGGGCGAGTCGGTGACAGTCGGTGGCGGCGTCGGGCCCGCGGCCGAGACATCGGCCGTGGCGGCGTCGTTCGACGATTTGGGGTCGCGCTGGTCCGAGGCCACAACCGACGCCGTGTTGGCGATCGTGCCCGCCTGGCCGACGTGGACCGTGATCGTGAGCGCGGCCGAGCCGCCGTTCTGCAGGCTGCCCACGGTCCAGGCCCCCGTCGTCGAGTTGTAGTCGCCGCCCGAGCTGCTGACATACGTGACCGACGCGGGGAGCTGGTCTCGGACGATCACGCCCGTGGCGTCGTCGGGCCCGCCGTTGGAGACAACGATGGTGTAGGTGGTCGTGTCGCCTTTACGGACTGCCGACGGTGTCGCGACCTTGGTCAGCGACAGATCCGCAACGCCGGCGGCGTTGATCCTGACGCTGGCCTGGTCGTTCTCGGTCGGGTCGTGGTTGTTGACCGAGGAGTTGGGGTCGTCCCGGGTCGAGGCCGTGACCTCGGCCGTATTCACTATCGGGCCTTCCACACCGACGGTCGCCGTGATGGTCAGCGTCACGACGTCGCTGTTGGGCATGTCGCCGATGTTCCAGTCGCCCGTGGCCGGGTTGTAGGAGCCGACGCTCGGCGTATCGGCGACCCATGTGAGTCCGGCCGGCAGCAGATCCTTGACGTGAACGCCGGAGGTGCTGTCGGGGCCGTGGTTGGTGACCGTGATGGTGTAGGTGACGTTGGTCTTGGTGTCGGGCGTGGCCACGTCGACGGTCTTGGTCAGGGCGAGATCGGCCGCGAGCGGGACGGTGAGATGGGCGGTCGACGAGTCGTTGGAGGAAACGAGGTCGCGCTGGAGCAGATGGCTGACCGCGGCGGTGTTGTCGATCGTACCGGAGCCGACCACTCGGGCGGTAATCGTGAGCGTGACGGTGTGATTGATCGCCAGGCCGCCGATCGTCCACGCGCCGGTGCCCGAGTCGTAGGTCGTGCCCGAAGCCGGGACGCTGGAGACATAGGTCAGGCCTGCGGGCAGGAGATCGGTGACCACCAGCTGCGTCGCGTCCTGTGGCCCCAGGTTCTGGGCGGTCACGGTGAACGTGACCTGCGTGCCGACCTTCGGCCCGGTCGGGTCGGCAACCTTGGTCACGGCGATGTCCGCCTTGCGGGTCGAGAAGGAGATGGTGTCCGAGTTGTTCGAGAGCTTGGGGTCGTACTGATCGGCGGTCACACTCGCCGTGTTGGAATAGTCATCGGCGGCGTTGACCTTCACGTGGAGCGTGAGAGTCGCGGTGCCCTTGTTGGCCAGCCCTGGGATGGTCCACTTGCCGGCGGCGCCGTCGAAGGTGCCCTGGGTTACGTCGGCGCTGACGAACGCGACGCCGGTCGGGAGCAGGTCGGTGGCCACGATGTTCGTTGCGGCGTCGGGGCCGTTGTTGGTGACGACGATGGTGAAGTAGTCCGCGTCGCCCGGGTCCGGCTGCGAGTTGAAGATGGACTTGGTTATCGAGAGATCCGCCTGTTGTGGCGTGACCGTGGCCGTCCCCTGGTCGTTCGTCGTGTCGGACTGAGTCTCATTGACCTGAGCGACCGAGGCTGTGTTCGTCCGTGGGTCCGGGCTGACGACCGTGACGTTGACGGTCAGGGTCGCGCTTTCGCCGCTGGCCAGCGTCCCCACGTTCCAGGTGCCGGTCGAATTGTGGGACGTGCCGTCGACGACGAAGCCGACGGTGCCCTTGGCGGTGTCGGAGCTGACATATGTCAGGCCCGCCGGAAGCGCGTCCGAGATGACGACGCCGGTGGCGGTGTCGGGCCCGTTGTTCTTGACCGTGACCGTGAAGTAGTCGGAGTCGTTGACGTTCGGGTGGTCGTTGTTGGCGACCTTGGTCACGACCAGATCCACCTCCTGGGAGATGGTGGCCGTAGAGGTGTTGTTGGTGGGGTTCGAGTCGTACTGGTCGCCGGTGATCGTGGCTCTATTGACGATCGTGGCGGAGCTCTCGACGGTCGCGATCACATGGAGCGTCCGAGAGGCCCCGTGTGGGAGCGAACCGATCGTCCAGAGGCCTGTTGTGGAGTCGTAGTCGCTCGGCGCGTCCGACGAGACGAAGGTGAGCGCGGCCGGCAGGAGATCGGTGACTTTGACGCCGGTCGCATCGGTGCCGGTGAGGTTCGTGGCGACGATCGTGTACGTCACCTTGCTGTGCACGTCCGGGTTGTTGGAACTGGCAGTCTTGGCAACACCCAGGTCGTTGACATTCGGCGTGACGGACGCGGTGGCGTAGTCGTCCTCGCCGGGGCCGTTGCCGGGCGTGGAGTTGGGATCGCTCTGATCGGAGTGGGTGACCTCGGCCACGTTGGTCGCGGTGCCGGGCGCGGTGACCTTGGCCCAGATATCGAGGGTCGCGTTCGCGTCGATGTCCAGGGTGCCCACCGTCCAGATGCCGGTTCCGGCCACGAACACGCCCTGGCTCACCGCCGTGTGATCCAGCTGGAGCGAGCCCGGCAGGGTGTCGGTCACCTTGACGCCGGTGGCCTGATCGCCTCCGCCGTTGTGGATAGTCACGGTGAAGTGAACTACCTGATCGGCGTCGGGCGTCGAGTCGTCGACCACTTTGGTCAGCGACAGGTCGGCGGTGTGGATGGCATCGACATCGGTGGCGTGGTTGTTGTCCGTCGGGTCGGCGTTCTCGCCGTGGCTGCGGTCGTAGTCGATGGCCGCCGTGTTGGAGATCGCGGTCATCTTCTGAGGGATGGGATCCACGACCTTGACGGCGAAATCGACGGTGCCCGAGCTCAGGCCCGCGACTGAACCGATTGGCAGGGTGCAGGTGCTGCCCGCCGCGGTGCTGGGAACGCCACCGAGGAGACACGTCCAGCCCGAGCCGGTGTAGGTCGTCCCGATGGGGACGGTCTCGGTGATGACCACGAGCGGCGCCGTCTGATTGCCGTCGTTGTGGTAGGTGAGGTGGTATGTGATGCCCTCGCCGGCTGTTACCACGTCCAGGCCGTCGTCCTTGGCCAGGCGCAGGTCTATGCCCGTCACGACGACCGGGGCCGCCGCGGTGGTCGAGTACGTGTTGGCGTCGCCACCCGGATCGCCGGTGTTGCCGGTCCGCTCACCTGGCACGGAGCCGGGGAGTGAAGTCCACGCTTCCTTCACGGCGTTCGTCAGCGTCTGGCCGAGCGAAAGATGGTCCTTGTCGCCGACGATCGCCTGGTAGGTAAAAGTGGAGGTGTCGCCGAGCGGGAACGAGGCGAAATGGATGGTGATGGTGTTGGTAGCGCCGTCGGCGGTCATCAGGGACGGAGTGAGGCCTGCCGTGTGCAACGGGTTCTGCAAGGAGGCGGGCTGAAGGGCCAGGCCCGTCGGGAGAACGTCCGTTAGGACCACGTCGAACGCCACGGCGTTGCTGGCGGCCTTGTGCGACACCGTCAAGGTGTAGGTGACGGTCGCCCCGAAGTATGGGCTGCTTGCGTCAGCGCCCTTGGTCACCTGAAGGCCCGGCTCCACCACGTTGAGCGCGGCGGCCTTGACCGCCGGCAGGGTGTGGCCGGTCCAGGACAGGACGGCGCCGTTCTGGAGGCTCGTGCCGCGGTGGTTGTCGCTGACGTTGGCGACG
>Ga0182017_10000180_pt1 | contig 49724 bp, 40 predicted proteins | sample 712E3DmetaG_FD_120492 | JGI IMG/M metagenome (GOLD analysis project Ga0182017, IMG submission 120492) | Permafrost microbial communities from Stordalen Mire, Sweden - 712E3D metaG | ecosystem: Environmental > Terrestrial > Soil > Wetlands > Permafrost | place: Sweden: Stordalen | collected... | reverse complement strand
TCTTTCAGCATTGGTCACTTGTCACTCTGTATACAGTGTCTTGCGACTTCGCACAGAGCTGTGTTTTTGTTAAACAGTCACAGAGCACCTTTCACTGCGGCTCGGACACGCTTTGATATAATCTAACGCGCCCAAGCGCCCCTTCTTCCGAAGTTACGGGGCTAATGTGCCGAGTTCCTTAGAGAGATTTCACTCGCGCGCCTGAGAATACTCATCTCACCCACCTGTGTCGGTTTACGGTACGGGCACCATGGCGAACACGCAAAGGCTTTTCTCGCCAGCATAGGTGCGGCGAATCCGCTTCGACCGTAGTCTCCGCGTCCGACAATGGCTTGCGCCATCGGCGACCACCACTTTCAATCGGTGGCTCGCGTTCCTTTCTGGGGTCCTCTGCGCTTAAACCTAGGTGGTGCAGGAATGTTAACCTGCTATCCATCATCTACGCCTTACGGCCTCGACTTAGGTCCCGACTAACCCTGGGCGGACGAACCTTCCCCAGGAAACCTTGGGTTTACGGCGAGCCGGAATTTAACCGGCTTTATCGCTACTCGTGTCTGCATTCTCACTTCTGGCCGCTCCACTGTCAGTTACCTTCCAGCTTCCGCAACCAGAACGCTCCTCTACCAGACTCCCGCTTCGTAAAACGAGAGAATCCATAGCTTCGGTACTACGTTTGATCGCCAATCATTTTCGGCGCAAGATCGCTCGATGAGTCAGCTATTACGCACTGTTTAAATGATGGCTGCCTCTAAGCCAACATCCTCACTGTCTTAGCAACCTCACATCCTTTCCACTCAACGTAGTTTTGGCACCTTAGCTGATAGTCTGGGCTATTTCCCTCTCGGCAATGAACCTTATCGCCCACTGCCTGACTGCCCGGGTACGGCAACGCGGCATTCGGAGTTTGATTGGATTCGGTACCCCGGTGAGGGTCCTATCCCATTCAGTGCTCTACCTCCGCGCGCTAATTTCCGGACGCGATACCTCAATATCTTTCGAGGAGAACCAGCTATGACGGGGTTTGATTAGTCTTTCGCTCCTACGCTCAACTCATCAGAGGATTTTTAACCATCCACCTGTTCGGTCCTCCAGCTGGTGTTACCCAGCCTTCAACCTGGTCAAACGTAGATCACCTCCGCTTCGGGTCTATTGCCAGCGACTGGGCGCCCTGTTGGGACTCGCTTTCGCTGCGGCTGCGCCGGTCATACCCGGCTTAGCCTCGCCACGGACAATAACTCGCAGACTCATTATGCAAAAGGCAGGCCATCACCAAGTCTTGCGACTCGGCTATGACACCTTGTAAGCACAGGGTTTCAGGTTCTTTTAACTCCCTTCAAAAGGGTTCTTTTCACCTTTCCCTCACGGTACTAGTTCACTATCGGTCGCCAGCTAGTATTTAGCCTTACGCCGTGGTCGGCGCGGATTCAGACGGGGTTTCACGTGTCCCGTCTTACTTGGGATTCCATTAGGCCACCTTGAGTTTTCGCCTACGTGCCTATCACACCCTTTGGGGCTTCTTTCCTAGAAGCTTCGGCTAACTCTCGGCATACCACATTATGGTCCCGCAACCCCCGGACACAAGTGCCCGGGTTTAGGCTCTTCCCGTTTCGCTCGCCACTACTCAGGGAATCGATGTGCTCTTTCTTTTCCTCCGGTTACTGAGATGTTTCACTTCACCGGGTATGGCTCGTTCGGTCCTATGAATTCAGACCGACGTAAGCAGATATTACTCTGCCTGGGTTCTCCCATTCGGACATCCACGGATTAAAGCGTGCTTGCCGCTCCCCGTGGCTTATCGCAGCTTGCTACGTCCTTCGTCGCCTGCTGGCGCCAAGGCATTCACCCTGCGCTCTTAGTAGCTTGATCACAAACCTATACTGCAACGTCCCTGCGGACGCTACAGCTGTATTCTCAGCCTACTTTCTGTAGTGCTTACTTACCCACTACCTGTATGCAATTATCAAAGAACATCGTCCCGACCTTCGTCGGGACGAAAGTTAAAACCGTCAGAACCGATAAAACTGTTTAAACTTTCAAACCGTGCCCAATACAATTTTTAACGGTTCTAACGCTTTTAACGTCTTCCTGCAAAGAACTGGCCTGCCAGCCGTAGCTCGCAACCTTCACTCTCCGCTTCGCTGCGAGCGAAGGTTGGTGGGCGCGATAGGATTCGAACCTATGACCCTGCGCTTATCAAGCGCATGCTCTACCAACTGAGCTACGCGCCCGCCTTCGCCAAGGCTTCGGCGGGCAAGCCCACTGGCTGAACTGGCTCGTTCGCCGAAGCTCCGAACGTTTACCACGTTTCACGTGGTTTTCGGAGCGAAGGAGAATGGAGCCGACGAGAATCGAACTCGTGACCTCCCCGTTGCAAACGGGGCGCTCTCCCAGCTGAGCTACGGCCCCGAAGGGCTGTGGGCGGCGCCCTGCGCCAATGCGCAAAACTCGCCGCACAATGCTCAGAGCGCAGCCTATGCTTCACGACAGATGCAAAGAACACCTATTCCTGAAAACTGAATTGTGCGATACGATCAAGCTCCCAACCCTGCTTGCGCAGGATGGGATCGACCTAGGATCTCTGAACGAGCGACCGAAGTCCCCGTTCAAGGTCTCCTTAGAAAGGAGGTGATCCAGCCGCAGGTTCCCCTACGGCTACCTTGTTACGACTTCATCCCAGTCACCAACCATACCTTCGGCGCCTGTCCCCCTTGCGGGTTGACACAGCGACTTCGGGTGCAGTCGGCTTCCATGATGTGACGGGCGGTGTGTACAAGGCCCGGGAACGTATTCACGGCGTCGTAGCTGATACGCCATTACTAGCGATTCCGGCTTCATGAAGGCGAGTTGCAGCCTTCAATCTGAACTGGGCCCGGTTTTCTGGGATTAGCTCCACCTCGCGGTCTTGCGTCCCTCTGTACCGGGCATTGTAGCACGTGTGCAGCCCTGGCCGTAAGGGCCATACTGATTTGACGTCATCCCCACCTTCCTCCTCGTTTAAAGCGAGGCAGTCTGTTTAGAGATCCCGCTTGCGCAGGCAACTAAACACGAGGGTTGCGCTCGTTGCGGCACTTAAGCCAACATCTCACGACACGAGCTGACGACAACCATGCAGCACCTGTGCTGGCTCTCCTCTTGCGAGGAGTCGTTGCCGTTTCTGGCTTCTACTACCAGCATGTCAAGGCCAGGTAAGGTTCTTCGCGTTGCATCGAATTGAGCCACATGCTCCACCGCTTGTGCGGGCCCCCGTCAATTTCTTTGAGTTTTAATCTTGCGATCGTACTTCCCAGGCGGCTTACTTATCGCGTTAGCTTCGGCACGGAGGGGGTCGACTCCCCCCACACCCAGTAAGCACCGTTTAGGGCTAGGACTACCGGGGTATCTAATCCCGTTTGCTCCCCTAGCTTTCGTCCCTGAGCGTCAGGAACTGTCCAGAGACCCGCCTTCGCCACCGGTGTTCTTGCTGATATCTACGCATTTCACCGCTACACCAGCAATTCCAGTCTCCTCTCCAGTCCTCGAGCCCGCCAGTTTCGAATGACCTATCATAGTTAAGCTATGAGATTTCACATCCGACTTAACGGGCCGCCTACGGACCCTTTACGCCCAATGAATCCGAACAACGCTTGCAGTCTCTGTATTACCGCGGCTGCTGGCACAGAGTTAGCCACTGCTTCCTCTTCCGGTACTATCAAATTACGACGTATTAGGTCGTAACCATTGTTCCCAGATGACAGGGGTTTACAATCCGAAGACCTTCATCCCCCACGCGGCGTCGCTCCTTCAGGCTTTCGCCCATTGAGAAAAATCCTCGACTGCTGCCACCCGTAGGTGTCTGGACCGTGTCTCAGTTCCAGTGTGACTGGTCGTCCTCTCAGACCAGCTACCCGTCTTAGCCTTGGTGGGCCGTTACCTCACCAACAAGCTGATAGGCCGCAGCCCCATCTCAAAACGCCGGGCCTTACGGTCCCCGGCTTTAATCTCACGATCACATGCGGTATTAGCACCGATTTCTCGGCGTTATCCCCCATTTTGAGGTAGGTAGCCACGTGTTACGCACCCTTTCGCCACTCGACACCTCGAATATTGCTACTCAAAGTGTCTCGTTCGACTTGCATGTCTTATCCACGCCGCCAGCGTTCGTTCTGAGCCAGAATCAAACTCTCCGTAAATAATCTTTTAGACCTTATCGCCCCAAATTGCTTCAGGACAAACCGACCTAATCGATTCCACGTATGAGTTTACCCCGTCCCGCATTCGCGGGATCGGAGCGACCGATCAGGGCTTTCACTGACCGGTCCACTTATACTTATACTACTCAAAGTTTGCCCCGGCCTATGCCGAGACAAACGTGGGCTCTCACGTATCGCACAATTCAATTTTCAAGGAACAGCACACCCCGAATTCTATTCGAGGGGTTTCACTTCGATTGCGTCCCACGTAGAGACGCAAAACCTGACACGTAACGACGCACATCCATGACGTGCCAGGCGAAATCACTTACTCCAAAAGAACTGCTCTTCTCTTGCGAGGCATCTATAACTACGACTTCTCGCTCAACTTGTCAAGAGCGCCACGGAACCACATTCGGTACACCTATGCCCCTTTTCCGTGGGGCGCGTAAACTAGTGGCTTCCCCCAAATCATGCAAGAACTATTTTAAGGTATTTCAGACCCCACAGGAAACCACAGAAACATTGGTGATTTCGGTCTCTCTCACAGAGGCGCAGAGGGCGCAGAGAGAGAAAGGCAGTTGCTGAATCGTCCACTCAACGGTTCAGCGTGTATTCTCTCTGCGACTCTGTGAGCTCTGTGAGAAATCCGCCCTGCCGCGCCCGCCAGCCGGCGTCAGAGCCGTTCTTCTTCCAAGTCGTACACGTCGAACCAGTGGTACACAACGCGGTTGCGCGGGATGAATTTCTGGATGTAATCCTCCATGTATTCCTGCAGCTCCGGCGATATCTCGCTGAGGCGCATATCGCGCTGTTTGTTGTTCCACTTGATAATCTCGATGCGCGGGCGCTTCTTGGCGTGTTTGCGCACCCACGCGGCGATGTCGTCGTCGGTTTCACCGGCCGCGACGAATGACCGGAACGCGTTGTAATCAATCTCCGCAAACTTCAGCCAGACCTGATCTAGCGGGCAGTTGGAATGATATTCACCCTGCCAGCCAGCCAATACAGCCCGGCATTTGTCCACGGCGCGAGCGGCCAGCACGTAGCCGCCCAGCGTGACGCGGGGACTGCGCGGGTATTCTTTGCCATCCCGCAGATCGCGGGCCAGCAACTTCACTTTTGCGAGGTCTTTCTTCATCGGTTTCTCCTTCTAGTTTTTCTGCGACCCGAAGATGCAACGCAGTATCGCACACTTATCGGGTCTTTTCACGTGACAGTCCCCATGGGGCAGCGGGTCAACCCTTCACTCTTCGCACAAGGCATTTCCTCGCCGCGCCTGAATTCTCAACGCGATCCGCCATGATGGGTTCCAGTGGTAGAAGGGAACTAGTCTCTCGCAGAGACGCAGAGGACGCGGAGAAAAGATAACACGTTGAATTGTCCACTCAACAATTCAGCACGTGTTCTCTGTGACTCAGCGGGCTCTGTGAGAAACCAGCTTCGTTCAGTGCGTCGGCTTGCCCGGTCAGAACTATTGCAGAAGTCCCATCAGCACCGCGTTGGCTTCCTGACGAACAGTAAGCGCTTTGCGGAGGTCTCCCTGCGCCTTTGTTAAAGCGGCTTCCTTTTCCTTGCGGGAGTTGCGCAACGCCGTGATCTTCGCCTTCAATTGGTCGGGTGACGCTTTCGATTCTATAGCGGTTTGCAGAGCCTGTATCTCTGGACTTGGCGCGACGCCAAGACGAGGACCACTGGCAGGAGTGCCGGGAGCACTAGGACCACCGGCGGGACCGCCACTGGGAGGGCCGCGCCGACCACCGCGCATCTCATGCGAAACTGCGGTCTCGGCGTCAAATACCTTTTGAACCAGTGGCTGAACGACTTTCCACTCGGCGTCGTTGGTGATCTCCAGACTTGCCTTGGCACGATCCAAACGCAACTGGGCGAACTGCGTCGGATCAAAAGTCCCGTGAGCTCCGGGGTTTCGAGCGCCAGTATTCGGCGTAGGTAGCGGTGCGGCGCCTTTTTCCTGCGCCAACAAAGTTCCCGCCCCAATTAGAAGGGCGGCCAATCCAAGCGTCAACACCATCGGTCTTGCTGTTCTTTTCATTGCTTTGCCTCCTGCAATTTGTTTGGTTTCAACGCATATTTTTTCACAGCACCAAAGCTTTGGCTAGGCAAATATTGCGTACCGATGCCGACGCCCGTCATCCCGCGTGAATGACGTTATCGGCCACAAACGGCGCGAGATCGTCGCCACGGAACAGTTCACCAACGGGGCCGACAACCTCAATGTTGCCGCGCTTGCCAATCGCGTTCAGCACTGCAGGCGATACGTGTATCTCACCGAGATGCAACGTGTTGCGGATGCGGATGATGCGCGCTTGCGACGGGTCGAGCGGAGCGCAGCCGCGCAACGCGGTGGCGAGCGCGTCGCGATCGGTCTCGGCAATCGGCGGCATCTTGGCGCGCTCAAGAAATCCGGTAGTGGTAATGTTCGCATTGGTCGCCGAGAAATCTATCTTCGCAAACAGTCGGCGCGTTATGATGTCGGCCAGGCCGACGCCATACGCGTTGCCGTGCGATGCCGTCGAGAGATCGAGGGCCGCAATGATCCGGATGCGCGGGTTTTCGGGTTCAGGCTGGCCGTGGATCTTCAACCGGCCAATGATATTGGTGTCCATGCCGGTGCCGCTTATGTTCTTGCCGATCTCGTCTACGATCAGGATGTCCAACTCTTCCATCGGCAGAGACGGCATCGCGGCGGTGGCTCGTGCCAGCAGATCGGGTTCCTTGTCGGGAATCTGCGCCGCGGGAATCGCCCGCACCAGCGTGGTCTCGTCGTAGGCGTTCTCAATTATGCCGACACCGAGCAGAATCTTGCCGTGTTGCAGGATTTGACGGGCTACGCGCGGCATCGTGTCGCGCAAGCCGGTGACACCGAGCTGATGGATCGCCCGTGTGCCAGCGTGTTTGCCCAAACCAACGGCCAGCATCTTCATCAGCCCGCTTTCGTACGGACCGTGAAATGAAGTGTGCGGTTTGATGCGATTGATGACGATCACGCCATCGGCAGCCGCGGCCTGTTTATCGAAGTAAACGGGAACCTCCAACTCGCCGCGCGGCAACTCGACGACGTCCATTGACGACACAATCGGCGCGCCGGTAGCGGCCTCGGTGACGCCATAACCTTCCAACACCGCGCGCTGACCGTCTGCTGTCGCGCCGCCGTGACTACCCATTGCCGGTACGATGAACGGCTCGCCGCCTTGCGCTTTCACCCAGCCGACGGTTTCGCGAACGATGAGTGGGAGATTGGCGATCCCGCGGCTGCCAACAGCAATGGCAATGTGGGCGCCGCGTTTGACCGACACACCGGACGCCACCAGTTCCGCGCGCAACGCGCCTGCGACATCGTCCAGCTTATCCGCCGCGAACCGCTGGCGAATGCGAGTCATCAATGGCCATTGCACAATCACGTTGTTATCCGATGCTGTAGCTAGTGCTGCGTCACAAAAACGCCTTTTCCGTTTTCCTACGCTGTCACCCTGAGCGAAGCGAAGGGTCTCTTCCTGCCATCACGAACAACGACAGAGATTCTTCCCCCGCGACTGCGGGGTCAGAATGACAGACATTGTAACGAAGCGTTGAAAACACAACATTAGCAGACTGAAAGCCTCATAGAATGTCAAGCCGCCGGTTGTTTCCGCCAACTTCCTGCTGGAAAACGGCGACTGCGCCGCGTATATCGGGCTGCTTGATGCGGACATGGGGCGCTATTTTTGATTGGGACGGTGTGATCATTGATTCGTCGCGCCAACACGAGGAAAGCTGGGAACTGTTGGCGCGCGAGGAACATCGCCCGTTGCCGACCGATCATTTCAAGCGCAGTTTCGGGATGAAAAACGAGAGGATCATTCCGGAACTGCTCGGTTGGACGCGCAAGCCGGCCGAGATCCATCGTCTGTCGCTGCGCAAAGAGGAACTGTATCGGCAGGTCGTAGGCGAACGCGGCATCGCGCCGTTGCCGGGCGTGGTGGAATTTCTTGGACGATTGCGGGAAGCGGGCGTGCCGTCGGCGGTCGGTTCATCAACGCATCGGATGAACATCACGACGACATTGGTCATGCTCGGTCTCGACGAGATGTTTCAGGCGATCGTCACTGCCGAGGATGTGACGCACGGCAAACCCGATCCCGAAGTGTTCCTGGCGGCGGCGCAAAAGATTAGGGTGCCACCCCTGCGCTGTGTGGTGTTCGAGGACGCGCATGTTGGAATTCAGGCGGCGCGCTCCGGTGGTATGAAGGTCATTGGCGTCGCCACGACGCATCCCGCCGCGACGTTGCGCGGGGCCGACCGCGTCGTGCACCGGCTGGATGAGCTGACTGTGGCGGACATGGACAAGTTGTTCTGAATTGCTCACAAGTTATTCACAGGTAGGAAACCCGCGTATCCATTGATTTTTTGCTTGATTTTGCAGGCATCGGGGCTATTCTCCCCGGCAAATAGAAAGGGGTGGGGACCCAATGTATTTGAAGAGCTTGCAGCTCGTTGGCTTCAAGTCTTTTGCGGAAAGAACTGCACTTGATTTCCTGCCGGGCGTTACCGCGATTGTCGGTCCGAACGGCTGTGGGAAATCCAACATTGCCGACGCCATCCGCTGGGTGCTCGGCGAACAATCGGCCAAGGTGCTCCGCGGCACCGAGATGTCCGACGTTATCTTTAACGGCGCGGATGGCCGCAAGCCCATCGGCATGGCCGAAGTCAGCATGACGTTTGCCGAGTGCGACCCGAAACAACTGTCACTACCGGGCGTCAACCTCGATTTCTCCGAGGTCACCATCACACGTCGCGTCTATCGCGATGGCGCGGGCGAATACCTTATCAACAAGACTCCATGCCGCCTGCGCGACATACAGAACCTGTTCATGGACACCGGCATTGGCCGGTCGAGTTACTCGCTGATGGCGCAGGGGCAGATCGACCAGATTCTCAGCGCACATCCCGAAGACCGCCGCATGATCTTTGAGGAAGCCGCCGGGATCAACAAGTACAAGCACCAGAAAAAAGAGGCGTTGCGCAAACTCGAGTACACCGAGGCCAATCTGGTCCGGCTCACCGACATCATCAAGGAAGTCAAACGCCAGATCATCTCGCTTCAACGTCAGGCTGGCAAAGCGCGGCGTTACAAGGAATTGTTCGATCAGCTCAAGGCGATTGACACGCGTCTCTCGCGTCACAAATACGATTTGCTCCAATCGGAGATTTCCGGTATCGAAGCGCAAATCGCCGGGTTCGCGACCGAATCGCAGCAGTTCGCCACCGAGATCGCCGACCGCGAGACGCAGATATCCGCGCTCCGCCAGTCGCTTTCTGAAATTGAGCGCGCCATCGCTGATGCCACCAATCGCGACCACGAACTGAAGAGCGAGACCGAACGCCACCAGCAGCGTATTGGCTCCAACACCGAGCGCATCACCGAATTCGAGAAGCTTATCGAGAACAACCGTCGCGAAACTGCCGGCAGCGAAGAAAAGATACACGTTCAAGAGCAGGAACTGGCGCGGCTCAACGCCGAGTTCTCCCAGATCGACGCCTCTCTCGCCGCCGAACAGTCCAAACTCCAGACACAGCAGGCCGCGCTCGACCGGTTGAATACCGAGCTTGCCCAGAAAAACCGCGCACTGCAGGAAACCAACGAGGCGTTAGTCGCTTGCGAGAGCGAATGCGCGCGCGTCCACAACGACCTCGGCGCACTCGACGCGCGTAAGAAGAACGATCTACTCCGGTCCGAGCGGCTTTCGACCGAGCAACTGGACCTCGAAACACAGCGGCGGTCTCTCGATCAACGGTTGGAAGATTTCAACAAGGGTCTGGTCGAATTGCGCGCCAGCGTCGAGCCGCTCAGCGCGGCGCTCGCGGCCCGCGAATCCGAACTCGCCACCGTCACCAGTGAATTGGCCGCCGCGTCCGAACGGCATCATGGCTCGGTAACCGAGCTATCACAGCAACGCGCGCGGCTGGAACTACTCCGTCAGTTGTTCGACGCGCCTGACGGCAAGACGACGCTCGCCAACATCCTCGAAGTTGAGCCGCAATACGGCCCAGCCATCGAAGCCGCGCTGAGCCATCGGCTCCGCACAATACTGGCCGACGATTTGAGTTCCGCGCGCGAGCTTCTTACCGGCGATTTGAAAAATCCTGCCGTAGCAGCGCCGGAGGTGTCTGGCACGCGAAACGGAACCCACCCCTCGCCCCTCCCGGGAGGGGAATTCGGAACAGGCTCCCCTCCACCGGAGGGGTTGGGGGTGGGTGTCGTTGCCGCCATCTCTGTCGTCCGGGTGCGCGATGCCCGTTTCGAACCGCTTGTGCGTTCGCTGCTCGCAAACGTCATCATTGCCGGCGATCTTGATGCCGCGCTCTCGCTCCGTGCCGCCAATCCGGGGTTCTCCGTCGCCACGCGTTGCGGCAAGTTGGTGGACGAGCACGGCATTCTCAGCGCGGTTTCGACCAGCCACATCGGCGAGATCAGCGCGTTGACTGAAGAAGTTGCGCGACTGGAAAAGGAAACAGCTTCACATGGCGCCGCGAAAACCGAGCTGGAGCAAAAGCGGACGACACTCGAGACCGGGCTTTCCGAGCTTCGCACCGATCTTCACGCGAATGAAGTCATGCTTGCCGCCAAGCAAGGCGAAGGTAACGCGCTGGCAACCGAACGCCGCGATTTGGAGAGCAAAGTCCATACGGTCGTATTCGAGCTGACGGGTATCGAACAGCAGGATGCCGACGACAAGGCGCGCCGGGTTGAGCTTCTCTCGGTGTTGCAGCAAACCGATGCGCGACTGAACCAATTACACGAGGAACATGGCGTCGCGCAGCGCATCACAAACGAGTTGCAGGCGCAGAAGGAACAGCAGACGCAGCAATTAACCGAGCAACGGGTGGCGGTCGGCGGCGTCGAACACAAACGCGCTTCCATTCGCGGTCAACTTGAGCCGATCGCGGGCCGCGTCCGCGATTTGCGCGAGCGGATGCAGACTTGCACGGGCGAAATCAGCAATCATACCGCGCGCATCGAGCAGTTGCGGCAGGAGATTGCCGAGTCGGAGCAAAAGGTTGTGGAACTCGGCGCGTCGCGCGAACAATCGCAACAGCAATTGGCGGGTCTCCAACATCAGCGCGGTGAAGTGGCGACGGGCATCCAGCACGCCGAGGATGAACTCCGTGTCATCCGCAAACAAGGCGCTGAGGCGCAGGAGCGGAAATCCGGTTTCGATGTCGCGCTCGCGCAAAAACGGATGGAGACGCAGAACCTCAAAGATCACGTCTGGCAGAAGTATCAGGCCAACATCGACGAAATTCGCGGCGACGCGATCACCATCACTGTTGCCGATCAAGGAGCCACAGTCAGCCAGCAAGTGCCGTTGGCGACCGATTGGGACGTCATCGAGCAGGAGGCTGCGGAAATGCAATCCAAGCTCGACGCGATGGGCCCGGTCAACGTCGAAGCGATCCAGGAGTACGACGAACTGGAGCAACGCTACACGTTCCTTACCCAGCAACACGACGACCTCGTCAAGGCGAAGGAACAACTGCTGCAGGTCATCGCCAAGATCAACACGACAACGAAGCAACTTTTCAGCGAGACGTTCGAGAAAGTGCGTGTCAATTTTCAGGCGATGTTCGTCGAGCTGTTCGGGGGCGGCAAAGCCAACCTGCTGTTGATCGACGAGAACGACCCGTTGGAGAGCGGCATCGAGATCGTCGCCAAACCGCCCGGCAAACAATTGCAGAGCATCACGCTCCTCAGTGGCGGCGAGAAGACGATGACGGCCACAGCGTTGCTTTTCTCGATTTACATGGTCAAGCCGTCCCCGTTCTGCGTACTCGACGAGTTGGACGCGCCGCTTGACGAATCGAACATCAATCGTTTCGTCCGCATCCTGCAACGGTTCATCACCCAAAGCCAGTTTGTGATCATCACCCACAGCAAACGCACCATCGGCATGGCCGACGCGTTGTACGGAATCACAATGGAGGACCACGGCATCTCGAAGATCGTCAGCGTCAAGTTCAGCCCGCGAGACGAAACGGAACGCAAGCAGCGCGAGAAAGCCCGCGAAGTGCAGGAAGACCGGATTGATAATGCGGCGTCCGTTGGTGGGAGCTCCAACAAAGGCGTTGGGGCGACGGGATTGCGACCTCACGAAGAACCGATTCGTAATGATCTGCTTCGGGAAAAAGAAGAAACGGTCGCGCCGATTACTGACACGACGCCGATTGATGCACCTGAGCCGATGCTTGGTCAGCCTGCGCCCGAGTCGCTCAAGGCCGAGGTGCAAGCCGCCGTTGCTGCCGCAAAAGAAGTGGGCGAGTCGGTGAAGAAATCGGTGGAAGACTCGGCTCCAGCCGCGCCGCCGGTGTAGAGGCCGCCGTCTCGGTGGCAGGGGACACAACAACAACAGCGTCCGAGACGGACGCCGCTACACAACAGAATTACCCCCCCGGTGAAATTGACTTTTCGCTTTGCTATGTTCAGGTTATGCTGTTGCGCAGGAGAACGGGCAAATGCGAACGGTGTTCGACAAGGCGGAATGCCAGAATCTGAAGCACGCGCTGGCCAAGGAATGGTTGGAGACCAATGGCCTTGGTGGGTCCGCGTCCTCGACGATTATCGGCACCAACACGCGCCGTCAGCATGGCTTGCTCGTTGCGGCGCTCAATCCGCCCGCCGAACGCTACGTGTTGCTGTCGAAATTCGAAGAGCGTGTAGTGGTTGGCGACCAGGAGTTTCACTTGTGCACCAATCTGTACCCGGGCACGGTTTTTCCGCACGGGTTCAACATCCAGACCGAATTCAGGCTGCGTCCGTGGCCGACGTTTTGTTTCGCCGACAGCGAATTTGAGATCGAGAAAAGCGTATTGCTTGTCCACGGGGAGAATACGGTCGTGGTCGGCTACCGCAACCTTCGCGCGCATGACACAGTCGAGTTGAAGTTGCGGCCGTTGTTCGCTTTCCGCGAGGCCCAAACGCTCACGCATCATAACGATGCAGTCAATACGTCTGTCCAGCGCGGCGCGGGCGTGACCGAGGTGCAGCCGTACGCCAATCTTCCACGCCTATACTTTCACGCCAAACCCGATGCTATCGAAGTACGATCCGACTGGTATTACCGTTTCACCTATCCCGTCGAACAGGATCGCGGTCTCGATTTTGAAGAAGACCTGTTCGCGCTGTTCGAGATGACCCTTAACATTCCCGGCGGCCAGACCGCATACATCGTCGTCACGACCGAGGAGAAGAAGAACGACGTCATCGCCGAGTCGATCGTCACCGCCGAGCGGCTGCGGCGCAAACAATTCGAGCGCGAGACGGACCCGGTTCGCCAGGCATTGATCATTGCTGGCGATGCATTCGTCGCGAAGCGCGGTGCGGACGGACTGACTTTGCTGGCGGGTTATCCATGGTTTACCGATTGGGGACGGGACGCCATGATCGCGTTGCCGGGCTTGACGCTGGCAACCGAACGTTTCGACGCCGCGTTGCAGATACTCCGCCTGTTTGCCCGGTACTGTGATCAGGGCCTGATCCCGAACGTGTTTCCGGATGCCGACGAGCCGCCGCAGTACAACACTGTGGATGCCGCGCTCTGGTTTGTAGTCGCCGCGTGGCGCTATTGGAAGAGCAGCGGTGACACCGACGGCATGCGCCAACTGCTTCCTGTCATGGCTGATATTGTCCGGTTCTACAAGGATGGCACGCGGTTCGACATCCGTGCCGACACGGATGGCTTGATCACAGCCGGCTCCGCCGGGACGCAATTGACGTGGATGGACGTCAACATAGATGGTTATATCCCAACACCGCGGCATGGCAAACCAGTCGAGATTAACGCGCTCTGGTACAACGCGCTTCTAATGCTCGCCGAGATGCAGGACAAGGGAGGCAAAGACGTTCAGGCCGCGGAGACCCTCCGCAAACAAGCCGACCAGGTTGCCGTCAGCTTCGTCAAGGCGTTCTGGAACGCCGAAGGCGGTTGTCTGTTCGATGTGGTTCAGGGCAACAACCGTGACGCCAGCATTCGTCCGAACCAGATTTTTGCCGTCAGCCTGCCCTACTCACCGCTCGACAAGGCGCAACAACGCGCTGTGCTCGACGTTGTCACGCAACATCTCTTGACGCCGTACGGACTGCGCACTCTTTCGCCTAAACACGAGAAATATTGCGGCCGCTACGCCGGTAACCGTTGGCAGCGCGATTGCGCGTATCATCAGGGAACGGTCTGGCCGTGGCTCATCGGGCCGTACTGCGACGCCTACGTCAAAGTCAACGGACTCAAACGTCCACAGCGCAAGGCCATTGCCGATTTCATCCGCAGCCTGATCGAGCATCTTGACGACACGTGTCTCGGCCAAGTCTCGGAGATTTTCGACGGCGATCCGCCGCACCGGCCAGTCGGCGGGTTCGCCCACGCATGCAGCGTCGCCGAACTGCTCCGCATCCATGACGAGTATCTGAGCTGACACGCGACTGCGGGGTCAGGTCTCGCGTGTCCACTCTTCCTTGTGGCCGAACCCGCGCCGGTTATCAATCAAGCGGATCCATGCCGGTTCGATCCGCCACAATGCCGTTTTCCCCAGCGCCTCCGTCAATGTCATTCCCGCGTTCCGCACGAATGGAAACCGCGCGGAAAAAATATTCCAGCCGCGTTCCCGTGCCGGGCCTTTCAGGCGCCGACAACGTCCGTGGAATTGCGCGCCCTGAATCTGCTGCCATTTTTGTTTGTCGCGCTGAATTGTTCCAGCCACATAGCCAGTGCGCGCCATCGCTCGCCCGTGGCGGGACGCGGATTCTGTCAACACATACAGATTCAGCTCATCGTCCACCGCATAAAACAACGCCGCCGCGTGCGCTGTCCCATCCGGTTCCGCCACAGCGACGGTGACCACCTGGTGGCTTCGCAAAAAGTTCAATAATTGTATGCGCATTCCGGTCTTGTTATCAGCTTATCGCCGGCAGGCCGCCGTGTCGATAGGCGGCATGAGCCGACAGAATATCATTGCATCGGACGTCGCATTAATTATATTGCACCCCTGCGCTCCCGATGAAAGTGGTGATGAATATCGTATGAAACAATCATTCTTTATATTCATGGGTTGTGTCGCAGCGTTCTGGTTGGGCGCGGTTGCGGCAAGTCGCGCGGCCGTCGATGAGCCACAAGGGGCGGTTTTCGCAATCACTGAGGAGAACGATTCGCTTGTCAACACGTTTGGCCCGCATCAGGATCGCCACTACACGCAAGGACTGAAGTTTGCTTATCTGGGCGGTGACAACGATTTTAGTAATGCCACTGCCGCGATCTCCGCCGTCCTGCCCACGTTCGCCATCGATCCGACAGCCTCCGATCTCGGATTCGTATTCGGCCAAAACATATATACGCCAATGAATATGCAGTTAAAGAATCCCGATCCCCTCGACCGCCCTTATGCCGGCTGGCTCTATGGCGGCGCCTTTCTTCAGCGTCGCGGCCTGACTGCGGGCAGCGTTCCCACACTGGAGAATTTCGGGGTCAATGTGGGCATTGTCGGGCCGGAATCACTGGGCGGGACGATGCAGACATGGTTCCACGACACGTTTCACTTTGATGTACCCAAAGGCTGGCACCATCAGCTCCACACCGAACCGGGTTTGGATCTCAAGTACGCCCGTCTTTGGCGGTTGAGTATGAGTCCAGAGTCCGCCCACTACTGCGATCTTATTCCGTACGTCGGCGGGAGCGCCGGCAATATCCTGGTTGCGGGCAACGTCGGGGCCACGGTGCGGGCCGGCTGGGATCTGCCGAATGATTTCGGCATCCCGATCAACGACTCGGCTTACTCTGTGAACGGCGGACTCACTACCAACGCCCCTGCGTTTTCGGCCTACGGCTTCGGGCGCGCTGAGGGTCGCGCCGTCGGCCACAACATCTTCCTCGACGGCAACAGTTTTCAGGACGGGCCGCATGTTAACAAGGAACCACTGGTCGCGGACCTGAGTTTTGGTCTGTCGGCGCGGCTATTCCGCCATGTCGAACTCAGCTATATGCGCGTAATTCGCACCTGCGAGTTCGTTCACCAACCGAACAGGGATACATTCGGCTCGATCACGGCGAAAGTTATGTTCTCGTTCTAGTGGCGGGGCGTTCCCGCCGCCCCTATCAGCCCGGTCCCCAGTCCCGATTGTCGCGTCATTGTCTGCACCCGATGGTTGCCGTCCCGCCGGATTTGCGGTAGGGATAATCCAGCAATCATCAGGAGGCAGCGCGGTGAAACTATACGACGTGACCGTTCTTGTATCCGAGGAGATGCCGGTCTGGCCGAAAGATCCGGCTGTGGCCCTGCCGTTGGCGCAGAGCATCGCCCGGGGCGACGCCGCGAACGTCACGCGCATCGAGATGGGCGCGCACACCGGCACGCACTTCGACGCGCCAATCCACTTCGAGCCGAACGGCTGCGGCGTTGACCATCTCCCGCTCGATGTGCTTATCGGACCATGCCGCGTATTCGATCTCACGGCAATTTCCGGCCACATCAGCCGCGCGGTCCTGGCGCAGTGCGACATGAGCGGCGTGACACGTGCGCTGTTCAAGACGCGCAACTCGCAACGCTGGGCGCGCAGTGAGCGCGCGTTCGATCCGAGTTTCATCGCGGTCGCAGCCGACGGCGCGTCGGAACTGGTTGCGCGCGGCGTGAAATTGGTTGGCGTGGATTATCTGTCGGTTGAACCGTTTGGCAGCAAGGAACACGCGGTTCATCACACATTACTGCGGGCGAACGTGGTGGTCGTCGAAGGCCTGGACCTGCACAGCGTGCCCGCTGGAGACTACGAACTTCTGGCGTTGCCGCTGAAGTTGCGCGGCGCCGACGGCGCGCCGGCACGGGTGATCTTGCGCGCGACTTGACGAATGCGACTTTGGGAAGGTGGCGGATTGCCTCGCCAAACCACCCGATCTTGTGGTAAAAAGTTGCCAGTTGGATTTGCGATGACCATGCTGCGAGCAAAAATACTGGTTGTCGATCCAGACAACGTGTGGACGACCCGATTGTCGGACTCATTGCTTGCCGATTACGACGTGCTGGTAGCCGGTGCCGCGGACGACGCGTTTGTCTTGCTGGACGCGCACACCGTCGAACTCATCATTGCCGACATCAACGCGCTCAATACCGACGCCGCGGCGTACCTCGACCAGTTGCAGCAGCGGTATCCACAAACCATGGTGATTGTCTGTACGCGCGCACCGTCGCTTGCTCAGGCGGTCCATGCGACCAAGCAGAGAGCATTCGATTACATGGAGAAGTCCGATCAACCGGACATGCTCGCGCACCTGAAACACCAGATCGACCTTGCGCTGCTCGAACGCCATGCGATCCCCTCGACACTCGTGTCCGGGCTGAACGACATGGCGGCGCGGCTCGGTGTCATGCCGGGCGCGGGGTTCTATGGCATCATCAGCCAGTACCCGCGGATGCATGAGATTTTCGAGGTCATCCAGACGATTGCCGACAGTTACGCCAATGTGCTCATCGGAGGCGAGACCGGCACGGGCAAGGAACTGATCGCCCGCGCCATTCACGAAACCAGCACGCGGCGGCATGGAGCGTTTGTGACGCTGGATTGTTCGGCGCTTGCGCGCGAGCTTCTTGAAAGCGAGTTGTTCGGGCACGAGAAAGGCGCGTTCACGGGCGCCACCCAGCAACACATCGGACGGTTCGAGCGGGCCGACCGCGGCACGTTGTTTCTCGACGAGGTTGCCAACCTCGACCTGAACATTCAGGCCAAACTGCTGCGCGTGCTGGAGTCGCGCACGTTCGATCGCGTCGGTGGCAAAAAATCGATCTCGGTGAACGTCCGCATCATCGCCGCGTCGAACCGGCCGCTGCCGGATTGCATCGCGGCAGGGACGTTCCGCGAAGATCTGTATCACCGTCTGAACGTCGTTGAAATCGAGCTGCCGCCGTTGCGCGAGAGGACTGGCGACGTGCCATTGCTGGCGCGCGAGTTTCTGCGACGCATCGCCCGGCAAAACGACAAGGACGTGCGCGGTTTTACCGAGGAAGCGCTCGACGCGCTGAACCGTTACCAATGGCCGGGGAACGTCCGCGAACTGCAAAACGTCGTGCTCCAGGCGATCGTGCTGGCGCGCGCGGCATGGATTGATATGGACGGTCTGCCAAAGCGCATCACCGCTGACACCAACCTCGCGCTTCCTGCGGCCACACTGGCCGACAAACTTGGCGGTCCCGAGAAACAAATCCTATTGGACACGCTTCGCCAGCATGGTGGGAACATCAAGACCGCTGCCGATGCGCTCCAGATCAGCCGCACCACCCTCTATGCAAAACTAAAAAAGCACGGCATCGATCCCGAAGCACAGAGGTACTCGGGTACTTAGCAATCCCGCGACTACAATCCAAATCCGTAGCCGCACCCTTTATGGGTGCGTCCGCTTCGGGGTTGCGGCTACATGATTTCGGGATAGGCTCTTAGCGACTTCGCGTGTACACCGTCGCCACGTCGTCTTGGTAAAGCAATTTCCAATCTTTGCGCAGGGCGAGCAGGCTGTTGAACGAATGTTTGCGCGGCAGGATCGTCCAGCCCACGTTATATTTCTCCAGCACGTTCTCCCAGCCCGGTTTCACGTCATAAACTTGCCTGAATTCCCGGACCAGTTCCTCGCCATAGAAATCGTTGCGCCCGTCAATGAATACCTTTCGCTCAGGCAAATAAAGCATGAGATAGCCGCCCCAACCGTAGTCGTTAAACATCTCGCCATGCAGCGCGGCCTTGGCCTCGGGTCCCTTCAGATACTCAACGGTCGCCACCGGAAAACGGTTGGTGAGGATTTCCGTGGCGATAAGCGGCCGTGAATGGGAGGCAACCGGCCACGCTATCGCGGCGATCAACAAGCCAACGATAAGAACGGCGGGGATTCGACCACTCGCCGAACGATCGAGTGTCGATATGTCACCGGAGACTTTTCGGTAATAGCGCATCGGGCGGGAATCGCGGCATTGCGAGAGGAATTGGTTCAAATGAGTCGCGAGGATCGGCGTGATGACGATTGCGAAGATCGGCACGTTGCGGGCCGAGTACAATGCGAAATAACCCCAGACGCCGATTAACAGTATCTCCGTCGGGCGGAGCCGTGGTCGCGCCACAAGCAGCATCATCACCAAGACCAGCATCACCAACAGAAACCCCGTCGCTCCGCTGGAATGAAAATTGGGGGAGCGAAACTCATCCACCAAGTGAACCAGGTTGGGATGTCCCAGAAAATCTACAATATACTTGTGTAATCGCCAGCCATTGGGGTTGAGCATGGAAGCGAAGAAACAGGTGGTCCCAAGCAAGCCCAGCGGGAGCATTTTCTTTCGTGTCTCTGCACGAAATGCCAAGCCGACGAAATAGATCGCAATCAGTATCAGTCCAGCAAGAAATCCGGCGTGCAGGTTCACCCAAACAATCACTAAAGGAACGAACCGGATGAATAACTGTTGTATGCTCACTCGATCCTTCTCGAAGCCCCGAAGCTGCCACGCCCAGATCACGAGTAGCAGATGCGAAACCAGATGCGGACGGGCCAACCAGTGCATCGAGCAAGCCATGGCCGCAACCAACACCAATCCTGTTGCCAGCAGCAGTTCATTACCCTCGGACAATAGTTGACGATGGAGCAGCCAAAGTGTGGTCGCGATTAGTGCTGCGGCCAGCAGCACGATCCCGCTCCAACCTAGCAGGTTCGCCGCTGCCGCAAACAACAACTGGGTCAGCCATTCCATGGTTATCACCGCGGCCCCCGGGCGCGTATGCGAAAACGGGTCGGCGCGCAAGATCGTCTGGTGCTCGATCATCCAGCTCCCAATACGCCAGTGCATGCAGGGATCGCCATCGGCACTAATCAAGACCAGCCGCCAGGCTGACAAGTTCAACGCAAGAAAGAATGCGAGCCAGACGGCCAAGCCTACCGACGGCAGCCACCAGCGGCGTTTGTATAGGTCGTGATTAGCGGTTTCCATTCGTGTACACCATAGCGACTTCATCGGAGTAGGCACAATGCCACCCCGGCAGCAGGGCCAGCGCAAGATTCAGACGGTGCTCAGTTGGCATCAACGTCCAGCGCACGTCATAATTTTTCAGTACCTGTATCCAGTTTGTATGAAGCGCGGTTGTATCTGAGAATTCCCGGAGTAGGCCCTTCCCGTAGAAATCCGCGCGACCGTCAACGAAGACTTTGTGGTCTGGCAATTCCCAAAGCAGATAGCCGCCCCAAACGAATTGGTTGAACATGTTGCCGGCGAACTGTTGCGGATTATCTTTGACGTGTTGTACAGCCATTACGGGCCAATCGTTCGCGGGAATCTCGGTAGGCCGCGGTGTCAACACGACGGCCAGCGCCACGACTGCCACCACGGGCCAACCACGGCAACGCGCGCTAAGGCTGGCAAGCCGGTGTGAAGCATCCGGCCAGTGTTTCCGAACGGTGTCCGACAACGCTGGCGCGAGGATCGGCGCCGTCAACACAGTCATCGCAGGAATATTGCGCACGGCGTACAGCGCGTTGTAGGTCCATGTCAGCAGCAGGATGCCCGATACGCACGATACCCGCGGTCGCAGCACGGCAAGCACGAGAAACATCATCGCCAGCCACGCTAGAAATCCACGAGCGGTCGGCGATGCGAACTCCGTCGAAGCATATTCCGAAAACCAATTGCGCAGGTATTGCGACTGCAAGAAATGCCACACCGACAAGTGAAGGCGGATTCCGTATGGATTCAGCAGCGACACCGCCGCGCAGCACAGGCCGACGGCGGTCAGGGTGCTCAGCCGTTGCCGCGCCCGCACGCTGTCGTTGCCGCGTAGCGTGTCCAGAAGAGCGCCCAGCCAATACGCGCCAAGCACTGCAAAGCCGAACACGAATCCCGCGTGCAGGTTCACCCACAGCAACATTAGTACGCCGAGCTTCGCGCCGAGTTGCAGCGCATGGCCTTCGATCTCGAAGCGGCGCAGCGCTTTGTTCGTCAGCAGCGTGAACAACACAGTGAACAGGAGTGGGCGCGCCAGCCAGTGCACGCATGATGCCCATACCGCCAGCAGCACAAGAGCGGTGGCCACGATGACATCGTTGCCTTCTTGAACGAGTTGGTGATGCAGGAGCGCGAACGTTGTGGCGATCAACAGCGCGGCAATGGCGGCAATGCCGTAGAACCCGGCACATCTGCCGGCCGCCGCGAAAAGGATGTCGGACAACCATGACGGGGCGATCAACGGCTGTCCATCGCGGGTATGGGAGAATGTCTCCGTGCGAAGAATCTGGCGTTGCTGCAACATCGCTTCGCCGAGGCGGCGGTGATAGCAGCAATCGCCGTCGCTGGCGACCATCATCGTGCGCCACGGCTGTGCAAGAAGCACGAGCAACAACGTCAGCCAGAGCCACTGAGTTAACGACGGCATGAGCCAACGCACGGTGCGATAGGGTATCTGAGTCATTGATTCCCGTTGGCAAGCAGATTAGAAGGGTATGCCAGAATCTGCAACGGGGAAGTAATTGGGCAGTTTGATGGCAGCAATTGCTGGTTGGCGCAAACGAGTATGAACAGGGTGACCAGATTTGAGGGTCGAGACTGGGCTGTGGTGGCGATTCTTTTTGCTGCGAGTCTGGCGCTGCGAGTGCCGTTTCGTAGCCATTATGCATACCACTGGGACAGCGCGCAGTTCGCCTTGGCGATCCGGGAGTACAACGTGGCGCAGAGCCAGCCGCAGGCGCCCGGCTATTTCCTCTACGTGATGCTCGGTCGTCTCGTGAACGTCTTTGTCGGTGACCCTCACGCGAGCTTGGTGTGGATGAGCATTATGGCGGGCAGCGGCTTGGTTGCGCTGTTGTATGTGTTGGGCGCGGAAATGTTCGGAAGGCGCGTTGGGTTGGTGTCGTCGCTGTTCGCGATGACGAGTCCACAGGTTTGGTTCCATAGTTGTGTGGCGATGACTTATGTCGTGGACGCCTTTCTGGTGTGTCTGGCGGTGCTTTGCTGCTGGCGCATGCGGCAAAGATGTCGCTGGGTAGATGCGGTCATTATCGGAGGCCTGCTGGCGGTCATAGGAGGAGTTCGTCCGCAAACTGTGCCCGGGTTGATGCCGCTCGTAGCGTACACGCTTTGGACAACCAGCGATCGCCGGTTAGCAAAACTGGCGGTGGCCCTCGGCGTTTGTGTGATCGGGACGTTAGCCTGGTTCGTGCCGATGCTCAGGATGTCCGGCGGCTGGGCGATATATGCAGAGGTGTTTCATCGGCTCGCTGTCTTCAATGCGCCGTCTACGTTTGCCGGAGGCGGAATAGACGCGCTGTTATGGAACGTTTTTTTTGCAGGGATCGCCTGCTGGAATGGGTTAGTGATCGGGACGGCGTTGCTGGCAGGCGCACTAATTGTGAGGGTGCGAATGCAAAGTGGTCGTAAGAAAGACTGGGACGCGAAACACGGGGAGGCGGTGCGAGTACTGGCGCTGTGGATTGGGCCGATGATAGTGATGGGGACGGCTGTGGCTTTCACGAGGTACCCCGGATACGTGCTGAGTTACTTGCCGGGATTGATCATCTTGGTAGCAGTCGCTGCAGGTCAACTGCGAAAGCCGGCCGTGTTTGTAGCGGTGACCGCTGTCATATGCCTCGTGAATGCGATGGTGTTTTTGGCTTGGCCACAAGCCTGGGATGGCTTGTTCTTCCACTTTGGTCGCACGGCGCGGGAGATTCGAGAGCATGATCGGCAACTCGCCCAGATGGTCTACGCGATCCGCAGCGAGTTAAACCCGTCAGAGACTGTGATTTATCATGCGCACGAGTATTTGCCGCTGGGATTACGACATCTGCAACTGTACTTGCCGGAGTTCGAGCAATATCAACTGGCCCTTGATCCGGCGAAGCTATATCCGGCGGACAAACCGATGATGAGAATACGAGGGGGACGACTTGATTTTGCCCGCGGAATCGAGTTGACCAGAAAGCGGATGGTTGCACTTGTCGTGCCGACAGGAACATCACTGGAAGATTACACTCCATACTTTGACCTGCGCGCCGCGAAGCCGCTGCCGAACAGTGGGGGAAGCGTGTATACGATAGGAGTACAGGAGCCCAAGGCAGCAAGATGAGCGGCGCCGCTGGAAAGCTCAAACGGCGGGACTGAACTGGTCACGCATGGGGATCCCCAACCGTAACCTGTGAAAGACTCCGACGGCCATTTATATGTACCGCCCCTTGGAAACCCTTAAACTGTCCAGTTGTTGGACACTGAACGCTGAACATGTCAGTCATGCCACCAGCAAGAACCGCTCTTACTGGTTCAAATCCGGGCTTTCGGCCATGCGTAAGACCGTCGTCCCGTGGTTGCCTGATTGTGGAACATATTCAAGACCAATGGTTTAGCTGCCAGCCTTCGAATCGCAATGAACCGCACTAGCTTTTCTTCTTTGCAATGGCACGCGAATTGCGATATGATAGCAACGTTGTAGAGCGTGTGTAAGGGCAGAAACCAAAAGCGGTGGATGGAGGTAAGCGTATGAAGAGACTGATGCGGAAAATTAATCGTAGGTCAGCCCAGAGTTTGGTGGAGTACGCGTTGATTCTGGCGTTGATCTCAGTGGTGGCCATTCTGGTACTCAGAGGTATTGGCACCAGCGTCAACCAAAAGTTGACCGGCGTTAACACCAATCTCCAATAAACGGCAGGCCCCGAAAGTTTACCCCGACGCAGTCGGGGCTTTCGGGGCAAGTTGCCTGTTCGCCGGCAGACACGGTTTGGTATCACGAGGCCATTTTATAATTGGCCGCGGTGAATGCCAAGCTGGGTGAGTGAACAACGGACTGACTGGCAACCAAGGGTCGCTGCATGGGTGGAAACGTATGAAGAAACTGATGCGGAAAATTAATCGTAGGTCAGCCCAGAGTTTAGTGGAGTACGCGTTGATTCTGGCGTTGATCTCAGTGGTGGCCATTCTGGTGCTCAGGGGCGTTGGCCGCAGCGTCAACCAAAAGTTGACCGGCGTTAACACCAATCTCCAATAGGCGGCAGGCCCCGAAAGTTTACCCCGACGCAGTCGGGACTTTCGGGGCAAGTTGCCTGTTCGCCGGCAGACACGGTTTGGTATCACGAGGCCGTTTTATAATTGGCCGCGGTGAATGCCAAGCTGGGTAAGTGGACAACGGACTGACTGGCAACCAAGGGTCGCTGCGTGGGTGGAAACGTATGAAGAGACTGATACGGAAAATTAATCGTAGGTCAGCCCAGAGTTTGGTGGAGTACGCGTTGATTCTGGCGTTGATCGCAGTGGTGGCCGTTGCGGTGCTCAGGGGCGTTGGCCGCAGCGTCAACCAAAAGTTGACCGGCGTTAACACCAATCTCCAATAGGCGGCAAGCCCCGAAAATTTACCCCGACGCAGTCGGGGCTTTCGGGGCAAGTTGCCTGTTCGCCGGCAGACACGGTTTGGTATCACGAGGCTATGTCACAATCGGCTGGGGTGTGTGATCGCCTGTTCCCCTCTGCCCTTCGAGCTTTGCCAACCGAATTTTCAACTAGACGGCTTGCTGGAGTTAGACTATCATAGCCCACTATCCGGCGGCTTGACGGCGTGAAGACGGGCAGGGTTTGCTCGACTTGCCCCAAGGCATCTGGACTGGCACCGGAGAAGGCGGCAGCCTGATCTCCATTTGAGGTGTTGTGGTGTACGGCAGAAACAGTGTATTGCTGAGTCGGTTGGTTTAGGCTGTTCCGACTCGTGTTGGTTCTTGACCAGGTAGGAGAAAGTGTAGTGAGAAAAACAATAACCGCCATGTTTTTGGTTTGGTGAACATGCTTACCAGACGGCAGGTATAAGTCTGGAAGGAGAACATAATGCCGAGGAAACCCAGTATAGGCGGAATCGTGTTAGTGCTCGTTGTTCTTGGAGTGATATGGGGTTACTTCTTCTACGTCTGGCTTCACAACCAGGCCGGGAGAAGCGACACGAATCGGAGTCCGGTGGTAATCTCTCTTGTGGAGATTGCCCCACGCACGACCATCACCGGAGACATGGTCGCCCGCGTGCCGTTTCCCAGAGACAATATCGCTCCGGATGCGATAACCAATTTGACCAATGTAGTCGGCAAGGTCGCGGTGGACCGGATCAAAGTTAAAGCCCAAGTGCGGGTCAGCGACGTTGTGCGGCAGGGACAAACCCCCACCTTTTCGTTCAGCATTCCACCCGGCAAACGGGCCATCACTATTAGCGTGGATGAGGTGCGTGGCGTCGGCTCGGGCATCAAACCCGACGATCACGTGGATATTCTTGCTACCTACCATGATACAAATATGCGACAAGACACCACCCGCATGTTATTGCAGGACGTGCCTGTCTTGTGGGTCAACCAGGGCGAAACCGACTCATCGAGTTCGGCAGGAGCCAAGAGTTCAATCACGCTGGCAGTCTCGCCTGAGAACGGTGAATTGCTCACAGCGGCAGATCGCGCGGGCGTGTTGCGGGTGATGCTGCGGCCTGTGCTGGACAAAGTGGTTGCTGCCGGTTCGGGAGTGCGCGCCACCGACATACAAGGCAACGCACCGGTGGCGCCGACACCGCCGAAGACGAGCGGGGGTGGCACCACGATTATCCGGGGCACCGAATCGTTTACGGCGCCTTGATTTTGCTGGAAACCAAAGGTATTGAGAGAATCGCAACAGGAAAGGACGAAATCATGAAGATGCAAATGATGAAGAGGTTGCCGGACAATATGAAATGGTTGGGGGCGGTCGTCGCAAGCGTCGTGGTCCTGCTGGCCATTGGTACGGTCCGCGCGGCAGAGCCGCCGGTCATTCAGGTGGGCGTTGGGATGGCCGTACCTTATCCCACGGAAAGCGGCACAAAGATTGCCATCGCAGATCCCGCGATTGTTGATATCACAACGCTGTCCGAGTCGCAGGTCAGCATCATCGGCAAGAAACTTGGCGTCACGACGCTGACGGTTCTGCGTCCGGATGGATCCACGACCGTGGTACGGGTCGAGGTGATCAATGACGCGGCAGCATTTATCATTCGCCAGATGGTCGGTATGCCCGACCTCGTGGTCCGTTCTGTCGGCGACTCGCTGGTGCTCGATGGTAGAGTGGACAACGAACTGCAGATGCAGCGCGCCGTGCAGATTGCCGGCGCGTACAAGGACAAGGTCATCAACCTGATCGAGGTCACTTCCCCGCGCCAAGTGCGCATCCGCACTCGCGTTGCGGAGGTCAGTACCACTGCTTTAAAACAGTTGGGGATTGAATATTTCGGCCCCAATGGCCAGGTGCAGTACGGCTATGGCCGCGTGGACTTCTCGGAAGGCCCCGGCGGACAATCGGCGGCGCATGGATTTCTGAATTCCGCCGTACAGAGCTTCACCGCAGGCACCATTCCGATCGGTGTCGAAGCCACACTGCATTTGCTCATACAGAATAACAAGGCGCGGGTCTTATCGGAGCCGACATTGGTAACGCTCAGCGGCAAGGAAGCCTCCTTCCTGTCCGGCGGTGAGATGCCAATCGTTCAGCAACTCCAGAACACATTCACGGTCGAATTCAAGCAATTCGGCGTGTTGATGAAGATCAAACCCACGGTGGATAGCGAGCGCAACATCAACACTCATATCTCCACTGAAGTCAGTGACGTCAACCCGAATATCACTATACAAGGGGTGCCGTCGTTCTCTACGCGGCGCGCCGAGACGGATGTGCAGGTGAAAGACGGCCAGACAATCTTCATCGGCGGGTTGCTCAGCCACAACGTGACGGACCAGTTGCGCAAGTTCCCGTGGTTGGCGGATATCCCGGTGCTCGGATTGCTGTTCCGCAGCAAAGATTTCCAAGCGAGCAGAAGTGAGTTGCTGATCTTCGTCACGCCCGAAGTGATCAAGGACGTCGACGCCGAAGCGGCAATGGCCGTTCAGACACAGGCCATGCGGGATTGGAACAATGAGGCTGGCAGGGATGAATTGAAGACGCCGTCGTGCAAAGCGCCGTGCAAGCCCGCGTACTGCAAGATGTCGGCCCAGCCGGCATGCAAGGCGTCGGTCCAGCCAGCGGCGCCAGTGGCCACACCGCCTGCGCCAGTCGCGCCGCCCGCATCCGTAACGCCGGTCGAGCCAGCCACGCCGCCCGAGCCCGTGATACCGGTCGAGCCGAAAACGAACTTCGGACCCGCTCATCCCACAGGGGAGTAATTAGCTGGAAGTTGCCGGAACCGGAGACTGATGATAGATAATAATGGAGCCAGAGGTTCCGGCAACATGGGGACGCACGATATGGAGCGATCCATTGGTGTCTTGATCGCCGACGCCGATGCGGCAGACCGCGAGCGGCTCAAAGGCATGCTGGCTGGCGAGGCGGACATTCAAGTGATTGCCGAGGCGGCAAGCGGCCGCGAGTGCCTCGAACTGGCGGCTCGCCATCGCCCCGACATAGTGCTTGTCAAACAGGGTCTGCCTGACCTTAGCGGCGTGGACACCGCCGAGCGGCTCTCTTCTGAAGCGCCGGAATGCGGCGTCATCCTGATCCTCACCGGGCAGGAACCAGAAGAAGTCTGGCACAAGATGCTGCGGGCCGGCATCAGGGAGTTTCTCACGGAGCCAATCAACAAGGGGAAGCTTGTCCCGGAAATCTGCAAAGTGGCCGATCTGCAGAACCGGGCGCCCGCTCACAAGATCGGGGCAACGAAGCCCGCTGTTGCGGTTCCCGGGGAATCAAAATCGAAAATCATCACTGTTACCGGGCCGCGCGGCGGTTGCGGCAAGACAACGCTGGCCACCAACCTCGCCGTCGCGCTGGCTCAGGAGGGAGAGGAAACCGTTGCGCTGGTGGACCTGAACCTCTGGGGCGGCGACGTATCGCTGTTGATGGACATGATGCCCCGGCGGACGCTCGGCGATTTGTTGCCCGGGTTTGGCGGGATAGACTACGACGTGGTGGACAGCCTGATGGTCAAACACCCGACGGGCGTGTCGGTGCTGGCTGCGCCGCTGATGGGGACGTTTGACGGGGCGACGTTGTCACGGTACACCGTGCAGAGCATTCTGGAGGCATTGCGCGACCACTACAGTGCGGTCGTTGTGGACACGGGCTACCCGAATTTGGAATCTACGCTGGCGGCGATGGACTGCTCGGATGTAATCGTGGTTGTGGTCATCATGGACTTGCCGCGATTGCGGGATGGAAAGCAATATCTGAAGAGCCTGCTCGACGCGAATTACCCGAAGGAGAAAATCCGGGTGGTTATCAACCGTTCGACGGCCTCGAAGGAGATTTCCACAACCGAAGCGGAGTCAATCCTGGAGTTCGCGGTGACGGCTTACATGCCCAATGACGAGGTGCTCGTCCATTCGTCAATCAACCTCGGGCAACCGTTCGTCTATCGCAGCCCGAACCGTCCACTATCCAAGTCGGTGCTGACACTCGCCCGCGGGTTTGTATCCCAAAACGGGGAGACAGACGGCGCGAGGAAACGCAAGAGCCGCGGTTGGTTGTCATTTTTGCATCTTAAAGCAGGAAACGAACGCGTTGACAACGATGAGGTGAACTGATGGCGTTACCGGCATCAGGCCAGGAGATCAGCACGCAGCTCTATATGGAGTTCAAGGGCTCGGTTCTCAATTATCTGGTCCAGAATCTCGATCAGAAATTCCTCGAAGTCGCCGACGAGGCGATGTTGCGCCGGCGCGTGGAGGAAATGATCGAGGACAAACTCAAGGTGGACAGGCTGCCCCTGACCCGCCAGATGCGCAACCGGCTCGTCGCCGAGATAACCGACGAAATCCTCGGTCTCGGCCCGATCGAGCCGTTACTGCGCGATCCGACGGTCACGGAAGTGATGGTGAATCGACCCGACCAGGTCTACTGCGAGCGGTTCGGCAAACTGGAGTTGACCGATGTGCATTTCCGGGACGTCGATCATATCCGGCACGTCATCGACAAGATCGTCACGCCACTGGGCCGGCGAATTGATGAATCCAGCCCGATGGTGGACGCCCGCCTGCCAGATGGCTCGCGAGTGAACGCCATCATCTCACCCCTGTCGCTCACTGGTCCGGTGCTGACCATCCGCAAATTCTCCAGCGATCCATACACTGTGGAAGACCTGATCGGGTTCGAAACTATTTCGCAGCCGTTGGCGGCTTTTCTGTCGGCATGTGTGCGGGTCAAACTCAACATTCTTGTTTCGGGCGGTTCGGGTGCTGGCAAGACCACCTTCCTCAACGTGCTATCGGCGTTCATTCCCGAGGGCGAACGTATTGTGACCATCGAGGACGCAGCGGAGTTAAAACTGAATCAGCCGCACGTGGTGCGCCTGGAGTCGCGCCCGCCGAACATCGAAGGTAAAGGGGAAGTCACCATTCGCGACCTGGTTCGCAACTCACTGCGCATGCGGCCGGATCGCATCATCGTCGGCGAGGTGCGCGGAGGCGAGGCATTGGATATGTTGCAGGCAATGAACACGGGACACGAAGGCTCGATCTCGACGATTCACTCCAACAGCGCGCGAGACGCATTGGCGCGGTTGGAGACGATGGTAATGATGGCCGGCATGGAACTGCCGTCGCGCGCCATTCGCGAACAGGTTGCCGCGGCCATTCATTTGATCATACAGGTGTCGCGGATGGTTGACGGCGGCCGCAAGGTCGTCGGCGTCAGCGAGGTTCAGGGACTGGAAGGTCAGGTCATCGTGTTGCAGGATTTGTTTACATTCCAACAAAAGGGCATTGGGGAGAACGGCAAAGTCATCGGCGCAATCCAGGCCACAGGGATGGTGCCGAAGTTCATGGACCGGTTCAAGGCGGCCGGGTTGAAGATATCGCCGGAAATCTTCAGATTCGAGCCGGTAACCCCCTTGTGATATGGATCTATCTCTAACCATAATTTGGGTCGGCGGAGTCGGACTGTCGCTGGCGGTTGTGTACAGCGTGTACTATTTGTCTGGCCGACGCAAAGGAATCGTCTCCAAGCGGGTCGAGGCGTATACGGGAATTGAGGAAGAAGCTGCCCGCGCCACGGAAGCCGAGCTGCGTCAGCGGACGCGCGTGACCAGCTGGTTTGGCGCTCTGTTGGGCGGCAGCTATATGGAACGGTTGCAGGAGCGACTCGCACAGGCTGACGTGCCGATGCGGGCGTCGGAGCTTATCCTGCTGCAATTGGTGCTGGCGGCGATCGGTTATTTGGTTGGCAGTTTAAGCTTCGGCAACGCGCACAGTGGGCTGATCCTGGCCGTGCTGGGTTTTTTCACGCCGTTCATTTACTTGACAGTGCGGCACGGCCGCCGGCGGGAGAAATTCGTGCGGCAATTGGCGGACGCCCTGATGCTGCTGACCAACTCCTTGCGCGCGGGCTACGGCTTCCTCAAGGGTCTTGAACTGATAGCCAAGGAGATGGACGATCCGATTTCCAAGGAGTTGAAACGTCTGCTGCGTGAAGTAAACCTCGGCGCCACCGTCGAGCAGGCGCTGGCGAACATGTCCCGTCGCCTCAACTGCGTTGATCTCGACATCGTCGTCAGCGCATACCTCGTACAGAAAGATGTTGGCGGAAACCTGACCGAGGTGACCGAGAAGGTGGCTGAGACAATCCGTGAACGCTTGCGGATTCAAGGCGACATCAAAGTGCTGACCGCACAGGGCCGATTCTCTGGGTACGTCGTCGGGCTGATGCCCGTCGCGCTCGTCATTCTGATTGTGATGCAGAAACCCGACTACTTCAAAGTGATGTTTGGCGAACCGAAGATGTTTTTCTTCGGCATGGAAATGCCTTTGGGTGTAATGATCTTGATCGGCGCGGGCCTCTGGGAACTCGTGGGCGTCTACTGGATCTACAAGACCATCTCTATCAAAGTATAACTATGGAAACCATCTTCGCAACACTCACGATACTCACATTCGTCACGGTGGGTTTCCTCTTGTACCGTCGCACCAGTTGGTTCGCCATCAGGAAACGCATTGAACAGGTCGCCACACCGGAAACCGGACCTACCGACGAAGAGTTGCACCGGCCATTTGTGGAACGTGTGATCCTGCCGTTTGGCGAATATGTTTCAAAACTATTGCGCCGCTCCGGTCCCGGCGAAAGAGCCGAGCGTGTCACCCGCAAACTAATCATGGCTGGACTTCATCCGCCGGTGACGTCCATACAACTGGAAGGTTTATGCTGGATCACCGGGATCGCCGGCTTGGTGGCGATGGTCACGCTGATCTTTACGCTCAGCTCCGCCCCCATCGGACGGATCAACCTGGGCGACTCATACAACCTCTTTTATCTGATCGTCGCCGCAGCGGGCGGATACATCATCCCGCAGTTCGTGCTCGCGAAACGGGTCGCCGCGCGTCAGGAACAGATTCTGGTTGCCCTGCCGTATGCAATCGACCTGCTGACAATCAGCGTGGAGGCGGGCATGGGTTTTGACGCGGCGGTCGGTTACACAATGCGCAAGATCAAAGGGCCGTTGGCCGAGGAATTCAGCAAGACCCTGAACGAAATCCGGCTCGGCAAACCGCGTTTGGAGGCGTTGGAGGATCTGGGGAATCGGACGGGCGTGGAAGACCTGAAGGTGTTTGTCACGGCCGTCGTTCATGTCAGCCGGCTCGGTGGAAACATCACCAACACGTTGCGCGTGCAAAGTGATGGCATCCGCGTCCGCCGCCGCCAACGGGCGCAGGAAGCGGCAATGAAAGCGCCAGTCAAACTCGTATTTCCGCTGGTGCTGTGTATTTTCCCGGCGCTGTTTGTCGTTATTCTCGGTCCGCCGCTGTTCAACATTTCCCAGGCTTTTCTACCCATGGGGAAATAGGAGTCACCAACAATGGTTCTCGTCAATGCCACCAAGAATACCGTGGTCTCCGAGCGCTGCTCGTTCGCCAACTCGGTAATCAAACGCATGGTCGGTTTACTCAACCGCAAGGCACTCGCTGCGGATGAAGGACTGCTCATCGACCGGTGTTACGGCATCCACACCGTTGGTATGCGATTCGCCATCGACGTCGTTTTTCTCGACCGGGACCTGCACGTGCTGCGCGCCGTCGACGCGTTACGCCCGTGGCGCGCCTGCGCCGTCCCCAAAGCGGTTTATGTACTGGAACTTGCCGAGGGCGCCATCGGACGCTCCCTTACCAAGGCAGGCGATCAAATCCAGATTCGCAATCCGCTGGGCGCTTAAGCCTGATCATTGATGGTTTCGCGCCGCAGTTGCGCGGCCAACTCGCAATATTCCTCCGCCCAACGCCGAATCTTCGCCACCTCTTTTTCGCCCAGCTTGCTGATGACCTTGGCGGGCGCGCCATATACCAACGACCGGGCCGGCACCTTCAGACCACCGGTGAGTAATGCCGCCGCGCCGATTATGCTCTGCTCACCGATTACCACGCCGTCCATCACCACCGCGCCCATGCCGATCAGCACCTCGTCGCGAATCGTGCAACCGTGCAGGATGGCTCCGTGGCCGACGGTCACATAATTGCCGACCACGCACGGCGTCGGCACGTCCACATGACAAGTGGCATTGTCCTGGATGTTGGAGTGATGGCCGATGACAATGCGGTTGACATCGCCGCGCAGCACCGCGTTGAACCATATGCTCGATTGCGCGCCGATCTCCACATCGCCCACCAACCGCGCACCCGCCGCCAACAACACATTGGCGCCGACGTGCGGCCGCTTTCCGCCAAACTCCCACAGTGCTTTGTTCATAATGCAGGTCCCAATCCCGACAATTGTATCGGAGATTGATTCTGTGGAGCCGCGCGCTAAAATGCAAAGAGATTTCTGACACGGATGACCATACAACGTCCATCACCGCCACACTGGATTATCGTTCGTCTTGGCGACGACATGAATTGGTGGCTCGAAGCGACCAGCGATAATTTTGCCTGGCCTGAAGGCGGCCTCGGCGTCCTCGATCCGCGCCAGGTCGTCCATTTGACCGGGCAATTAACTGATTACCGCAACCACGGCCTTGCGCCCCGTCAGTTCGCCGATGCCTTTCACGTGTACGCGCTCGCGTCGGAAATCGAAGATGGCCGCGCAAAACTGACACTTAGCGAGGAGGAACTCGGCGAGGCTGGCGGCGAACTGTTCGCGCTGCCGATACTTGAACAAGATGGCGGTGGGCCGTACTACGAGTTTCTTGACGCGCTCAGCGCCGCGCGTATCCGCATGCTCAACGCCACCCATCACTATGTCCGCGATTGCACCGTAGCCGATATGTTCGACGAACTCGATACGCTCGACCTCGATCGCTATTTTGGTTCCACCACAACGCACGCGTTCGACGAGATCAATGAAATCCTGGAATGGAAACCTGCCGAATGAAACAACGCCGCATAACAAATAACGTGGCTGTCTGCCTGCTCTTGGCGCTGATCTGCGTTGTGATGGTTGTGGTGACGGGATGCTGTGACTGCACACCCTCATCCTCGCATCGCAACCCCGGTTTATGCGACACGGCATCCGTATGACGTGTTTTGCAGTGGCGCGGGGCTTGCGCCCGTGGTAGTTTCCTGCGCGCCTCGCATGGGGCGGGTTAGCCAAGTGGTAAGGCGGGAGTCTGCAAAACTCCTATGCGTCGGTTCGAATCCGACACCCGCCTCCAATTTATCCCGCGCGAGTCCAACGACTTGCGCGGGTTTTGTTTTTGTGGTGCGAAACGAGGAGGGTATCTGTGATACTCGGGCCATTTCAGATTATCGAAAGAGATACTGAGGGCATGAGCTTGGGAAAGACGCCAAGCCTCTGTGAGAACAGCGACGAGTTGGTCTGTGTCGCAACGCGTAGGTGAATCCTCGACGCAGTTGCGAAGCAGTGCCGGTCATGTACTAGAACAGGTTGCCCCAAGCCCCCAGGTCCGGCCTTTGGAGAGTCGTCGGCGCTGTTGGTCTCAGTGAGTCGCAGTGTTTGATTGCTCATTGGAACGTGCCCACGTCCACCGTCGAACTGCCGATGCCAAACGCCACAAACAACGCCTTCACGATCACCGCGCACCGGCAATGATGAGGCCGCCTTGATGCTGGCTAGCACCCGTCGCGATCCTAATGACCGCGCTCAGGTTGCTTTTCTTCCGGGTGACGGGGGTGCTGCGCCCGCACTTCTTCATGGTGCCGGTACGGCTCAGGCGAATCGAGATCAACTCTCACAGATGAACGTAACACGATGTTCCTTGGCGCACGTGGACCCGAACGCCACGCACCGCCGTCCGACCAATAATAGACATGGCGTTGCGGTTCGTAATACACCTCCGCATCGGGGTAATACATATAGGAGTACGAAGCTTCGATGGCCGGACTGCGGACATATCCGCGAGGACGATCAACATAGCAGCCGATCAGCAGCAGCGTACTGCTAATGGCGAGAATGGTGAGTTTGGTTCTCATACGTTTCCTTTCTTGCTGGGGCTTGTGGCGGAACAGACGGTCCCGCTAGCGGCGTCCCGCTTACTCATTGCCTTTCTTATCCTGGCCTTTGTCTTCGGTGCGTGTTCCACCTTTGTCACTTTCACCCTGCTTTTCTTTGGCGGGACGCGCCGGTTCTGGTTTGGCTTCCCGCTTGGAGGGTTGTTCCACTACTGGCGGGGCCTCACGCTTAACGGGCCGTTCTACCTCTGGCTTTGCTTCGCGCTTCGCGGGTTGCTCGGTCGCGGGCTTGAATTCAGGCTTGTTGGGCTGCGTCACTTGGGGCTTGGCCTCACGCTTGGTCTCTGGCTTGGCTTCGTGCTTGACGACGACCGCCGCTTCCGTCTTGTGGCGCAGTTCTTTAACCTGGATCGCCCGAATCTTATGCCCGCTTGCCTTTTCGATGACCTCGGTGCGCGGAGCTTCGTTGATCACGGTCTTATTAATAATGATGGTATTATTCACGACTACCGTGGAACGGCGAACGGGCTCCATGAAATGCCGTTCTTCGACAAAGACATAGGCTCGTGGCGAGATGACTCTCACGTCGGACGGGTACAACGGCGCCCAGCCGACGTATCCACCGCCGCTGTGCCAGGAAACCCAGGCCGGGGCCCATTCCGTCTGCGGCACCCAATACCAGCCAAATTCCGCGCTCGAATTCCAGCGACCATAGTGATACGTGGCCCAGCCCCATGGCTCATCGCTGACCCAGTACCAGCCGTCGTCGGTGCGCTGCCAATAACCCTCGGAATAGGGGCGCCAATCGGCCTCAACCCGGTTCGGAATCCAGCAGCGGCCGTAGGAGCCGACAACCTCCCATCGCCCATACTGGGTGAGCGGCTCATAAAAATCGCTTTCGGTGTGAATCGCCACGCCCACGTCCACCGATACCTCGGCTGCGTAAGTTGTGCGCCCCGTTAGCGCCCCTAAAAGCGCCATGCATAAAACGAATCCGATTTCTTTGGCCAAGCATTTGATTCTATTCATAGAGATCTCCTTCTGCTGTTGCTGTTAACAAATCACAAAGCGCCGGTGTTCCAGAAACACAACCAGGTGCGCATTTACGGCGTGCCGCACAATTTTTCCCGCGCGGCGTTGACCGCAGGCGTCATAAATGGCCGCGATGAAATCACCGAACGTCATCAGCCTTTTCCTGCGATTGGTTTTCATGGCATGAGAATAGGCCGTCGATCCGTACGGCCGCTATGGGGTGTTCACCCCACCGGACATCTCATGAGTCCAGCCCTGATGCTTTCGGGGCGAGCGTCTCACGCGGGGTCCGATCGATGTCTGCCATGTATCGGTCATCGTTCCAGAGACAAATGACCGGCTGGTTCGGCCCATGGTCGTGACCCAAGACACTTAACAAGGCGGTCGTGAACAGAAAGTGCTGCGCTTCGGTGGCGGGGAGCCCCACCCGGCGGACGGCTAGGATGCGCAAAAATCCCGATGCGCGAAGATGAGCACATCACCGTCATGTCGAACGGCGTCGTGGTCATGCCTTCCTCCTTGTAACCGCGCGCGCGTAGCGGTGCGCTCTGAGCAACGAAGAAAAACCCGCTCGTCGGGCGGTGCGATTAATCCCGCTCCTGTTGCGGCGGCGGCAAAGCACCAGCAGTTCAGTGTGGAGTCTGTGGTTGCAGTACGGCACGAATTCTGGCGACCAACTCCGCAATGGGAATTGGTTTGGATAGGAATATTTCGCCGGACGCGTTCCGCCTCGCCGTTTCTTCTTTCTTCACAAGTGAGGTGAGGAAAATCACAGGGGTGCGCCCCAGCGTCGGATGGCTCTGCAACTCCGACGCCACCTGCCCGCCATCTTTGACAGGCATGTCCACGTCGAGTAGTACAAGGTCCGGATGAAATTCGAGGCACGTCTTGATCGCGTCTGTTGAGCGAGCTTCATACCTCACGGTAAACCCATGCATTTCAAGACCGGCTTTCAAGACCTGGCCAATCGGCGCCTCATCGTCCACGACGAGAATTTTTAGTTTTTGTTCTGTCATTGTTGCATTCCTTTATTAGGAAGCCCCGAGACTACTGTTCAGCCGGGGCAGCGTCAACCAGAAGGTGCTGCCTTTGCCGACTTCGCTTTCGACACCGATGCGGCCGCCGTGGGCTTCGACGGCCAGTTTGCAGAAGGTTAATCCCAAACCAGTGCCCAGGCGATTCTTGCGGTCTTCGACCTGGCCGAACTTTTCGAAAATGCGCTGGTGATATTCGGGCGCGATGCCGGGGCCGGTATCGGTGACCGCGACGCGGACCTCGCCGTGGGATGGTGTGACGACAATGCGGACGTCGCCGCCGGCCGGGGTGTACTTAAGGGCGTTGCTGAGCAGGTTCTGGAGCACCCGGCGAATCAAACCTACGTCGGCCGTGATGGTGAGAGACGATTCCGTCGCGTCGAACGTCACCGTGCGGTTGTCAGGCAAGGGTTGGGTCGCGGCCAACACGGCGCGAATGAGAGCGTCGAGGTCACACGGCTCGCGTTGGAGTTTCATCTCGCCCGCACCAATTTTGCTGACATCTAGGATTGAGCCGATCATGTTGAGCAGATCCTCGGCGCTGCGGCGCGCGACCGTGACGAGTTCCCGGGTGCTGGGGGAGAGTTTCTGGGCCTCGTGGAACTCCAGGATATCCAGAAACCCGCAGATGACTGTCAGTGGGTGGCGCAGATCGTGGACGACCATGTGGGTGAGGTCGTCGCGAAGTTTTTCCAGCCGGCGCAATTGCAGATGGGTTTGGACGCGGGCATAGACTTCTTCAAACTGGAACGGCTTCGTCACGTAGTCCACTCCGCCCACACGGAACGCTTTCACCTTGTCGATCGTTTCATTCAGCGCGCTGATGAAAATGACGGGGATATCTTTCAGCGCCGCGTCAGCCTTGAGTTGCTCGCAGACTTCGTAGCCGTTCATTTCCGGCATGGAGATGTCGAGCAGAATCAGGTCGGGCGGTTCAGCGCGGGCGGCCTGCAGCGCCAGCTTGCCGCTGAGAACCGTCCGCGGTTTGTAACCTCGCTCCATGAGCATTCTCACCAGCAACAGCAAATTGGCTGGCATGTCGTCCACGATCAGGATGTTCGGGACCTGCTGCTGTTTGGTGGCCGTCATGCTTTGCCTTTTTCCGCATGTTCCAGTGCCGCGTTAAGCGTGTCCATAAACTCTTTAATCTTAATGGGTTTGGTGGGATAGCGGAAGAATCCCAGCTTCAAGTCCTTCGCGATGTCGCGTGGCATGGCATTGGCCCCCCCGTATTCTCTGGCCGCGCCATTGCGTCCAGTTGAGGTTTCACGTGTTTCTCGAAACACTCCGGGCAGAAGCCGTGGCTGAACTGTGCGTCGGTACGGCTGCTGATATAACCCTCCACGCTCTGCCAGTAGTCCTTGTCGTCGCGGATTTTCTTGCAGTAGGAGCAGATCGGCAGGATGCCGCGCAACACCTTCACCTCGGAGAGGGCCTGGGTCAGCTCCCGGTTGGCGGCTTCGACTTGATCGTAGAGTTTCTTTGTTTCCAGATGCAGCAGGCGGACTTCGAGCATGTTGTAAACTCGGATCAATACCTCCGCCAGATCGAACGGTTTGCTGACGAAATCCTTCGCCCCGGCTTTCAGTGCGCGCAGCTTGTGATCCGGCTGGGCGGTGATCACGAGGACAGGAAGATAGCTGCCTGTTTCGATTTCCTTCAGGCCTTCCATCACTTGGAATCCGTCCAGGCCGGGCATCTGAAGGTCGAGCAGGATCAAGTCGTAGCGGTTCTTGCGGTGCAGCTCACAGACCTCGTGCGGGTCCCGCGTGGACGTAATGGAAACATAGCCGGCGCCGCGCAGCATTTGCTCCAGCAAAGAGGCATCAGCTTCTCGATCGTCAACGATCAGAATGCTGGCCTTAAGAATGTCTGATGAACAGATCATGGCATTTGTTCTGCCTTATGTGCTTCGACCAACCGTTTTTTCCGCATGTTCCAGTGCCGCGTTCAGCGTGTCCATAAATTCTTTAACCTTAATGGGTTTGGTGAGATAGCGGAAGAATCCCAGCTTCAAGCCCTTCGCGATGTCGCGTGGCATGGCATTGGCGCTGAGGGCAACGACGGGGATGTGCGCCGTGGCCGGGTCTTCGCGCAGGATTTTCAAGGCTTCGATACCGCTGATGCCAGGCAGGTTGATGTCCATCAGGATTACATTCGGCTGAGTGATGCGGGCGAGCTCGATGCCGAGAGTTCCGTTCACCGCGGTCACCAGCCGAATGTCCGGGCAACGCGCGATGAGTTGCTCGACCAGCTTCATGTTCGCCGGGTTGTCCTCGACATAGAGCAGGGTGCGCTGCGACGCGCCGACCGTCAATTGCGGTAGAACAGAGGCCTCGGCTTCGCCGCTTTGGACTACAAGTTTGGGCGCCTCAGCCGAGTTCAGTTCGCACCAGAACACGCTTCCCACCCCGACCGTGCTTTCCACGCCGAATGCGCCCTCCATCAGTTCGGCCAATCGCTTCGTTACAACCAGGCCGATGCCCGTGCCTGCCACGGCGCCGCCTTCTTGCCCGAGACGATTGAACGGCTGGAATAGCTGCGCCAGCTTTTCCGGAGGCAATCCCGCGCCCGTATCCGCGACGCTAATGCGAATGCGTTTCGGGGCGCTCACGGTGCAACCCACGATGATCGTTCCCTGCTCCCTGTTGTATTTGATAGCGTTGGAAAGCAGGTTGATGATGATTTGTTTCAACCGGGTCCTATCGGCCTTGACAAAGAACGGGGCATCGTCATCGAACTGGGGAAAGGTCATGCGGATGCCACGCTGTTGCGCCTGCGGCTCCATCATGGCCTGACATTCGGACATGACCTCGGCCAACGACACCGATTCCGGCGATAGCGACACCTTTCCGGACTCGATCACTGCGAGATCGAGGATTTCGTTGATCAACTTTAGCAGATGCCATCCCGCCTGGAGAATCTGGGCAATGCTTTCCTTCTGAGAGTCCGTCGGCAACGGGGAGGCCGACTCCATCAGTTGCGCGAAACCGAGGATCGCATTGAGCGGGCTGCGCAGCTCATGGCTCATGCTGGAAAGGAAATCCGATTTGGCGAGGTTGGCTTTTTCCGCGGTGGACTTGGCGTTGGTGAGTTCTGCTTCCACCTTTCTGCGCTCGGTTAGATCCCGGGTCAGTTTGGCGAAGCCGCGCAGATTGCCATCATGGTCCCGTATCGCCGTAAAGGCCACATTGGCCCAGAAGGTCGAGCCATCCTTGCGCGCCCGCCAACCCTCGTCTTCGAACCGTCCCTTGGCTCTCACTACGTCCAAGTCCCGTTGCGGCGTACCGCGATCGATGTCTTCACGCGTATAAAACCGGGAGAAATGCTGGCCGACTATTTCCTCCGCACTATAGCCCTTGATCCGCTGCGCTCCGCTGTTCCAGCTCACTACTACCCCCACCGGATCCAGCATGACAATTGCGTAGTCGGTCACGCTTTCCACCATCAACCGGAAACTCTCCTCAGTCCACCGCAGTCGCTCTTCAATCTGCTTACGCGCGGTGTTGTCGGTGCCGATCAGCAGATAGCCGATGATGGCGTCTTGCGCGTCGCGTAGCGCCGTGACGGACACGACTGCCGGAAAGCGGCTGCCATCCTTTCGGATGTAGGTCAGCTCGTAGATGTCCTCGATGCCGCGCGAGGCCTTGAATACCAATGCCTCGAAGCCCGGAGTAATCGAGGTCCCGAGCTCGATGCTGAGCGCTTTGGCGCGCGCTATCAATTCCTGCGGATCGGAAATGTCGGCCGGGGTAATCTTGTTCATCACTTCGGCAGCCGTATAGCCCAGCATGCGTTCAGCGCCGATGTTGAAGATCTGAATGACGCCCTTCGCGTCGGTGGCGATACTAGAGAAATTGGCGCTATTGAAAATCGCGCTCTGCAAAGCCCCCGCCTTGTGCAGCGCCTCTCGATAGATCAAATAGGCGAACGAAAGTGCAAACAGCAGCGTAAACAGGCTGGTGATAACGATGAGCGTAAACAGATGGCGCATGTTCAATTGGAACGCTGCGTCGTGCTGCGCCAGCGCGCCTTCTTCTATCTGGATGAAGCTGCGCATCTCGGCACGAATCGAATCCATTAAGCGCTTGCCCTGACCTCTGCCTACAACCGCTAGCACGGCAGTCATGTCATTGTTGCGGCGCAACTCAATGACATGCGACATTTCCGCCAATTTCGCATCCACCAATGGAACCAGTGTGTCCAGGTGTTTATGGGCAGCACTGATTAAGGTAAGTTGACGCAATTTTTCCAGATGGCCACTGATGCTATCGCGCACCGCCAAATATGGTTCCAGAAAGGCCTCGTCACCGGTCAGCAAATAGCCGCGCTGACCGGTCTCGGCGTCTCTCAATGCAGACAGCAAATCTTCCGCGCGGTTTATTACAACGAAGGTATGCCTCCGCGCATCGGCTGCTTCCTCGATTTGTCTGAAAGCCCAGAACGATGCCACCCCCAGTGCAACCAGCAGTGCCACTGCAGCAAGCGAAGCGATAATTTTATGAGTAGCTTTCAAGGAAAATTTTTCCTCCGCCTAAAGCATCATCCCTTGGCATCGGATATCCGATGTCCCATTTGGCCTTTCGGTTCATTGCGTTCTTCCAGCACCACAACCCCAAGTTACCACGGGAATACGGTGCCGGCGCTATGGGGTGTAGACCCCATAGCAAAAGGACCGGCGTCTGGCGTAGATTACCAGCAGTGATAAAGAAAGGAGTAACAGCATGGGTTTAATTCTATTGATATTGCTAGTTCTCTTCCTCGTGGGCGCATTGCCTACCTGGCCCCACAGCAAGAATTGGGGATACTATCCGAGCGGCGGGCTTGGATTGCTCGCCCTGATTTTGCTCATATTGATCCTGATGGGCCGGATTTGAAGGACGAACGCGACGAAGAACGTCAGCGGACACAAGATTCAAGCCAGACTGAGGCGTTTATGAAACGACTGGCTTGGAGCTGCGTGACGCTGGTCATATGCATGTTGGCGGTGACAGGCTGTTCGACGTTCCAGAAAATTATCCCGACAGTTGCCTGGCATCAGGCCCGCGTGCGCAACGAAGGCTACAGCCTCCTGTACAAACTGCTGAGCCAGGAAAGTGGCGCAGCCGGAATCCTCATAATCAAACACGCTGACCCACCGGTCGTCGACATCATCAAAGAGATCGCGAATACCTCCGACCAGGCCAGGAAAGAACTGGAGCTGTTTCATGAAAAAGACCGTCACCTCAGCTTTGAGATGACCAACCTGCCCGAGTTCGAACAGAAGACGCGCGCCGCAATCGAGTCGACCGTGACCAAACAGCTATTGTTCTCCAGCGGCAAGACGTTTGAAGTCCGCTTCCTCTTAACCCAGGCCGAGGCCATGAACTACGCCGCCCATCTGGCGCAGGTATTGCACGACCAGGAAGACAACCCGGTTCGCAAGAAGTTTCTGGCCACGCTTTCTGAGCGATGCACCACACTTCATGACAAAGTGATTGATCTTCTGAAATAGCGCAACCTCTTGCAGCCATCGAATGGAACGCGCTCTGTGCCAAGCAAATCTCTAAAATCGTCGCCGCTGGTCGTGCTTGGCACGCTGATGTTGATCGCCGCTTCGATGTACTGGGCGCGCCCGGTCCTGATACCGGTGGCGCTGGCGATGTTGCTGACCTTTCTGTTAAGCCCCGTGGACAGGGCGCTACAACGCCTCGGTCTGGGACGGGTGGTCTCGGTCGGGTTGCTGGCGGTGATGACGTTTTCTTTGATCGGTGTCATTAGCTGGGCCGTGTCCGTTCAGGTGAAAGAAATCGCCGGCAATTTACCCAGCTACCGGGGCAACATCAGCAAACGGATCGAGGATTTGCAGATGGGCCAAGGCACGGCGGTGGATAAAATCCGCCTCGAGTTCGAGCGGTTGATCGGCAACGTAACCACCAACGCGCCATCGGCCGAGCAAGCTCGTCAGCCAGTCATTGTCACGGTGCAGGGTGGGAGGTTTTCCTCTGGGATGTGGCAATTGTCGCCGATGGTTAGACCACTGCTGGAATCGCTGTTCTATATCTTGCTGGTCGCCATACTGGTGATTTTCATGCTCCTGGAACGTGACGAGTTGCGCAACCGCGCCATTCGTCTGCTTGGTTACGGACGACTGAGCCTGACAACTCAGGCGCTCGATGAAGCCGGCCAGCGAGTCAGTCGTTATCTCTTCGCCCAATTCATCGTCAATGTCTGTCTGGGCGTGACGATTGGTTTGGGGCTGTTTCTGCTGGGAGTGCCTTATGCGCTGTTGTGGGGATTCTTGATCATCATCCTGCGGTTCGTTCCCTACATCGGAATCTGGATTGCGGCGATTCTTCCGTTCGCAGTCAGTCTTGCCACCTCATCGAACTGGTGGCAACCGCTGTCCGTGATCGCGCTGTTTGCCGTGCTCGAGCCTGTCGTGGCGATGGTTATCGAGCCGATGCTGTTCAGTCAAAGCGCCGGCACCTCCAAGCTGGCCATGCTGATCTCGATTGCGTTTTGGACGTGGCTGTGGGGCCCGGTCGGACTGCTGTTGGCGACGCCGTTGACCGCGTGCCTGGCCGTCGTCGCGAAGCATGTCCCGCAACTGGAATTCATCGCCGTGCTCCTCGGTGACGAGCCGATGATGCACGCCTCGGTCGCCTACTACAAGCGGCTGTTGGCGCTGGATCAGGACGAAGCCGAAGCGATTGTCGAAGAACAGTTGCGGACTCATCCTGTCGAGCACGTCTTCGACGAAGTACTCGTTCCCGCCCTGCATTATGCCAAACGGGACAGCCTCTTGGGTATCCTGACGGATGACGAACAAGAATTCATTTACAAGTCCACGCGTGAGATCGTCGAACGAATCGGCCTTCCATCCACCTACCCAACGCCTTTGATCGGCGGTAGCGCCAGCGATACCAGCACCGTCAGTGACTCGGTCACAGTCAGTGTCGACAAAATCCGTATTCTGGCCTGGCCCGCCCACGACGAAGGCGACGCCATCGCGCTGTTGATGCTTCAACAACTGCTCGACCCGACGCGCTATGAAATGGAAATCAGCGCCCCCGGCAAACGATTGGCCGAAATTCTGCAGGAGGTGGAACAGAAAACTCCCGCGTTGTTCTGCGTTGGTTTTATTCCGCCCGGCGGATTGTCCGCCAGCCGCCATCTAAGCAAACTGCTGCGCGCCAGACTCCCCGAACTGACCATCGTGGTTGGCCATTGGGGATTGCACGAGAAAGTTCAGAACGACCGCGAAGCCCTTTTGGCCGCCGGTGCCACCCATGTTGCCGCCACCCTCATCGAAACCCGCGACCAGATCGCCCAAGCCATGCATCCCCACGTCAAACTCCAGACCGAGCCGTCCGGCGAACTTCACAGTTCAACGTGAAGGCTCAGTTTGTAGCGCGTCACGATTCTAGCGACCACCGTGTGGGTGCTGTTTGAGCACGGTCTCGTGTTGCCGCCACGGCTCTGAGGTATTGAGGTTCACCGTCACACGCGCGTCGTCCCTCAGAACAATCGTAGATGGTGGTCGTGGACCTGAGGCCCAGCCGCCGCCACCATGCCACCAGTAGACCCTCGTCTCGGGATGGTAATAGACTTCCACGTCCGGGTAATAGTAGTAGGGGACTGCGACCGCGACCGTCGCGGGAGCGGGTGCCTGCGCCTGGGGCGCTGGTGGTGGGGCTGTTTCGCGCCTCTGATCACAACCACTGACAAGCACGACAGCGCCAATGGCGATGGGAAGTAGAGTGAGTTTATTTTTTATATGTTTCCATTGTTGTTGGGAGTTCATGACTGCAAGATAAGACTGGGAACAGAACGGACGCTATGGGGTGTTCACCCCACCAGAGGTTTCAGGAATCCCAACGATCTTTGGGCGCGGCAGCGGGCCGCATTCCGTTTGGCTATGACGGAATAGAAAGAAAAGGTCAGTCCGATTTAGGACTGACCCTAGGACTGACCCGTTTTTTCTTTTTGCCCGCGCGCCAGCGTCAAGAAGGTAGGGTGTTGGTTTTGGGAACACCCTTTTGAAGAACGCGAACGCTACGAGCAAATTCTTGGTCGGCTACGCGGCCTTCTGGTGCTTGGCCCGCTCCTCGCGCATCGCGTCCTTGCCGGCTTCGAAGGCAGCGGCCAGTTCCGCTTTCTTGCCTTGGACGAAATCCTTGGCATCATCCATAGCATCTGACGCCTTGCCCTTGAGTTCGCGGCCTTTCTTGGCGAGCAGTTCCCGCGTTTCTTTGCCCGAACGCGGCGCGTACAGCAGCGCGGCTCCGGTCCCGATGAGCGCGCCAATCGCAAATGCTACGAGATAGCCTCCGACGCGACTTGATTCATTATTATCTGACATGTTGTTCCTCTACTTCCTGTGGTTTGTGATGGTTTCGGTTCAAGAACGTCTCAAAAAACTTCGTGATACCCCTGTAAAAGATCTGTACATTGCGTGCCGCCGCCAGAATGGGTGGCTCAACTGCGGTGCCGACTTCCTCGACAACGCGATCCACGCGCTCCGTCCAGCCGCGTATGGTTTGGATCACGCGCTCGACGTCGTCACACTGCTGGTTGGCGCGTGTGGACAGTTCGTTAACGCTGTGCAACAACGTGCGGCTGTCCTGGACCAGCAACGAAACTTCGACTTTGAGTTCCGTCAGCGTCTGCGCCATCCGTTCAGCGTGCTTGCGCACTTGAAGCATGACCGGAATACAGCACGCGACGAACAGCACAATCGCGGCCGATGCGAGAAACAAAGCGATTTGTAATGGTAATGACATTCAGTTCACCAAACTGGCAGGGTTGTTGTTCATGGCACCATAATAGGCGGTAAGACCATGCGGCGGCTATGGGGTGTTCACCCCACGTGGGATTTCAGGAATCCAAGCCCGGTAAGACCACGTCGGAGAGGTGGACGAAGTCAGCAACGGGTGAGACCGTCAACGTCAGGGGCGCTCAGTTTCGGCGAGAGCCAGTCGCCACGGTGCGATGGCGCACATAAACGAAAAATCTCCTTCGCGTGCTAGGACGCGAAGGAGACTCTCCGATAGTGTGGCAACATGGATACCATGCTGCCTGTGTTGTTAGTTCTGCGTGGTCGTGATTAGCACTTCGACTCGCGAATTGTGTCTGGGCTTCGGGTCGCCGAACGCGCCAGTCGCGATCTTCTCGGCCGGCACTCCGGCATGGATCAGCGCGTCACGAACGGCGTTGACACGACGATCGCGCAGGTCTTGACTGCTCGTATCGAAGGTGTCGATTCCGACCTGGAGCGATGGATTCTGTTTCATGTAGGCAGCGATGTCAGACACCTTGCTCGTATCGGTAGGCCGAATGCCAGCCTCACCGCTTTCGAACCAGAAGTCCCGGTATGACATCCAGCGTCCAATCACGCCTGCCGGGCCTTGAGCGCCCATCGGGCCAGTTGCGCCTTGTTCGCCGACAGCCCCGGAACCTCCCGCTGGGCCGGCGACACCAGCCGTGGTGCTACCTTGGAAACCCGTCTCTCCTGTCACGCCTTGCGCGCCGGTGGTGCCTTGCGCACCGGCCGGGCCGGTAGGACCAACCAGTGTGGAACCTTTGGCGCCTGTCTCTCCGCGTTCGCCTCGCGCGCCCGCGGGACCAGCAGGGCCAGTCTGGCCGGCATAACCGGCCGCGCTAGCGCCTTGAGCGCCTGTCCATCCGCGTTCACCCTGTGCGCCAGCGGGACCAGAAGCACCCGCGACGCCAGCTTGACCGACTTCGACGGCGCCTGCCGGACCTGTAACTCCGGTTGGCCCGCGTCTACCCGTGGGGCCGGAAGGACCTTCAGCACCGCGCGGACCGGTCATGGCAGCGCCCGGAGCGCCCGTGTATCCGGTGGGGCCTTGCGCGCCGGCAGGACCGACAGCACCGGCAGGACCGGCCGGGCCGATCAGGCTGGCCTGGGATTCATTGTAGGGTTGCTTGCTTGCGCAACCCGCGACGACGAGCGTCGCCACACCAAGCGTAGCCACGATAAGCCATTGTCCCTGTTTCTTCGCTGTTCCCTTCGCAGCTTTCCGCAACAACCGAAATGCAGAAGTCTGTACCACTCTATCTCCCGTTATGTGAATACTCATTCAGTTCTCCTTTCATGGTTAGAACTTTGGCGCCTCATCACTGCGCCGGTGGACATCCACCGTCTAACTAAACAGTTTGGGTTGCCTTATGATTCACGCGGCGAGCATAAGCGGGGGAACCACGCACACGCCATGGGGTGTTCACCCTACGGGAGATTTCAGGAATCCAGAACGACCTGGCTCGTCAGGCAGCCGTGCGCGCATTCGGATCACAGCCCCATCGCCAGGGAGGTCTTGCGGAAGTGGTGGCCGTAGATGGAGAGCGTGACAGCCAATGGCACGAGGGACGGACGGCGAAAGAATGTCCAGAGAAGCAAATCCCAGTAATAAAAACGTTCGCGACCGAAGACACCCAGGCGAACGCTGGCCCGGACAAACGCCAGGAGATTCTGCCAGCGCAACGATCCGGCGATCTTCGGCGGCTCGTACTCGCGGAGGAATGTGCGCACCCGCTGGTAGTACGGCCCCGGCGCATAAATGTGGCCGATGAGGTTCTTGTACCCCGCGCGCAACGTCTCGCGGTTCATCCTCGGAATGAAGTTCGTTGTCCCATCCCCGTTGTTGCCGGTCGTATTCCCCATCAAGCGGCCCTGCTGGTGCAGCCGCTGGTACAGCTTCGTGCCCGGCAGGGCTTGCAGCAGGCCGACCATCGCGGTGACGATCCCGCTCTGCTGGATGAACTCGATCTGCCGCTGGAAAACCGTCGGCGTATCGCTGTCGAACCCGACTATAAACCCGCCTTGCACCTGCAATCCCGCGCGCTGGATGCGTTTCACGTCTGCGACGAGGTCGCGCTTCTGGTTCTGGCGCTTGTTGCACTCAGCCAGGCTCGCTTCCTCGGGCGTTTCGATGCCGACGAATACCTGGTCAAACCCCGCCGCGACCATCAACCCCATCAGTTCAGTATCATCGGCTAGATTGATTGACGCCTCGGTATAAAACGGGACGCCACGCTTGCCTTTCTGCCACTGGATCAGCGCGGGCAGCAATTCTTCCTTGAGCGCCCGTTGATTACCGATGAAATTATCGTCCACGAAGAAGACCGCTCCGCGCCAACCGAGCCGGCGCAGACCGTCCAACTCGGAGATCACCTGCGCCGTCGTCTTGGTGCGGGGCCGGTGGCCGAACATCGCGGTAACGTTGCAGAACTCGCAGTCGAATGGGCAGCCGCGTGAGAACTGCACGCTCATGGAGGCGTACCGGCGCAGGTCAGCCAACTCCCACAACGGCGCCGGTGTCTGGCGGATATCAGGGAACTCCGATGAGTTGTACACGCGCCGGGCGCACCCGCGCATGAAGTCCCTCAGGAACTCTGGCAGCGTCGTCTCCGCCTCATTCAGTACGAAATGGTCAATGGTGGGAAACTGCTCGTGCTCGATGCTGAACAGCGGCCCGCCAGCAACGATGGTTTTGCCGGCAGCGCGGCAACGGGCGACCAGCTCGTGCGCCGAGTCGCGTTGGGCGATCATCCCGCTGATGAACACAACGTCGGCCCACGCCAGGTCCTGCTCGCGCAGCATCCGCACGTTCACATCCACCAGCCGCTTCCCCCACTCCGGCGGCAACATCGCGGCCACGGTCAGCAGCCCCAAGGGCGGTAGCGACGCTTTCTTACGAATGAATTTCAAGGCATGCTTGAAACTCCAGAACGTGTCCGGGAACTCCGGGTATAGCAGCAACACCTTCATTGCTTAAAATGTAATCAGGGAATCCGCGCGGACGCTATGGGGTGTTCACCCCATCGGAGGGTTTCCTGCATCCAGCCCTGATGCTTTCGGGGCGAGCGTCTCACGGGATCGGATCGATGTCTGCCAGGTGTCGGTCATCGTTCCAGAGACAAATGACCGGCTGATCCAACCCATGGTCGTAACCCAAGATGCTCAATGAAGCGGTCGTGAGCAGAAAGTGCTGCGCTTCGATGGCGGAGAGTCCCACCCAGCGGACGGCCAGGATGCGCAGAAAATCCCGATGCGCAAAGATGAGCACATCACCGGCACACGGCCGAATGCGGCCAATTACACGGTCGGCTCGAGCACTAACGGCAACCAAGGTCTCGCCCGCTGGGCAACCGTCGCGAAAGAGATCCCAGTCCGGGCGTTTCTGGTGGATTTCCACAGTGCGCTTGCCTTCGTACTGACCGTAGTTCCACTCCATCAGGTCCGGATCGACGGTTGCGACGGCGCCAAAACCCGCCAGCTCACAGGTCCGCTTCGCGCGCTGGAGCGGACTGGTGAGCACCTTCGCGAAGCTCAAGCCCTTCAGTCGTGCTCCCAAACTTCGCGCGTTTCGTTCTCCTTGGTCCGTGAGCGGAATGTCAGCTCGGCCGGTGTGCTGGCCGGAGATGCTCCAGGCCGTTTCTCCGTGCCGCGCCAGATAGAGTTTTGGGAATACCTCGCTCATTTTCATTTCCGAGTCGCACTCAAGCCCCACGTCCAATTGCGGATTTCCGGCAGGTCCTCGCCGTTTTTATCAATGTATTGCTTGTGCTCGATCAGTTTGTCCTTGAGCTGCTGCTTCAGGTAGATGCCTTTCTCGCCGGTCTGTGGCAGGCGGTCAATGGTGTCCATCACGAGGTGAAATCGGTCCAGTTCGTTCAGCACCGTCATGTCGAAGGGCGTGGTGATGGTGCCTTCCTCCTTGTAGCCGCGAACGTGGATGTTGTCGTGATTCGTGCGGCGGTAGGTCAGCCGGTGAATCAGCCACGGATAGGCATGGAAGGCGAAGATGACCGGCTTGTCCTTGGTGAAGAGGTCGTCGAAATCCCTGTCGCTCAACCCGTGTGGGTGTTCGGTGTGCGGCTGCAACCTCATCAGGTCCACCACGTTGACCACGCGGATTTTCAGGTCGGGCAGATGCTCGCGCAAAATGGATACGGCGGCCAGAATCTCCAGCGTGGGCACGTCGCCACAGCAGGCCATGACCACGTCGGGCGTGGCGTGCTGGTCGTTGCTGGCCCACTGCCAGATGCTGATGCCCTCGGTGCAGTGCTTGACGGCGGCGTCCATCGTCAGCCATTGCGGCGCCGGGTGTTTGCCCGCGATC
>Ga0182017_10000178_pt1 | contig 49903 bp, 44 predicted proteins | sample 712E3DmetaG_FD_120492 | JGI IMG/M metagenome (GOLD analysis project Ga0182017, IMG submission 120492) | Permafrost microbial communities from Stordalen Mire, Sweden - 712E3D metaG | ecosystem: Environmental > Terrestrial > Soil > Wetlands > Permafrost | place: Sweden: Stordalen | collected... | reverse complement strand
CGGGGAAGAACGGAAGGCCTGCCCCGAGGATGACCGGGTGGACGACGACGCGGTATTCGTCGATCAGGCCTCGCCGGATGAATTGGGCGGCCAGCGTCGGCCCGGCGACGCTCAAGTCGCCGGGGAATTCGGACCGCAGCCGCGCCAGCACGTCGCCCACATCGCCGCTCACGAGCCGGCTGTTCCCATCGACGTGGTCTAGGCTTGTCGAGAAGACGATCTTCGGCGTCGCGTTCCACACCCGGGCGAAGTCGATCATGTAGTCGGGCGCAGACGGGTCCGACTCCGCGGTCGGCCAGTAGGCGTTCATGACCTCATACAGTCGCCGCCCGTAAAGGAACGCATCCGTCTCGCGGGAGCGGTCGTTGAACCAGCGGTGGGTCTCTTCGTCGACGGTCGTCCAGTCGAGGGAGTGGTCGGGAGTCTCGACGTAACCGTCGAGCGAGACGTTCATCAAGTAGACCAGCTTGCCCATCCTCGCCTCCAATGCGGTGCGTGCCGTTCCCCCTATCTTGACGAACCGGGCGGAAGGCTCATAGCTCCGTGGCCGGCGTTGCGGCACGCGCCGACGAAGGTCGATCTCTGTTATGAGGCCTTCAAGCGGTTTCCTTCGGGTGCGCGAGATCGACTTTGGTGACCCACACCACTTTGTCGGTTAGATCCGGGCAGTAGAACACCCGACCGCTGCCGCTGATCTCGTGTTGCCACTGCGGCAGACGCTTGCCGCCGATGACCTTCTCGGCCAGTGGGGGTTTGAGTTGGTGGGTGCGGTTGGGATTGTCCCCTCGGTCAAGCGGACGCAGGATTAGCCGGCCGCGGAGCGCGGCCATCAATTCAGGTTCTGCCGCCATCGCCTGCCCCCACTCCTTCTGGGCCCGAGCAGAAGCCGGTCTGATAGTCCACGGTCCGAGGGTGGCACGCAGCGCCTCCCTGCGGGTCGGCGGCTTTGGCATCAGAACGCGCGAGTCCTACAGCTCAGCGTCAACGAGGGGCGCGGCCTCCTCCGCCGCGAGCGCCTCGCGAGTGGCCGGATCCGCCCACGCCTCGGCAGTCGCGCGCCAGTCGCCCAACAGTAGCTCGACCGGCCGCAGAGACATACCCGAGGAGGCGACGAGCAGCGCTTCGGTGAGCTCGTCGAGGCACCGTCGCTGGACTTCATCAGGCAGGACGCTGAGCCATGCGAGATCCCCGTACAGGCCGGCCGAACGCTGTCCAGCCTCCCGATCGACCGCCTGTCTGGCGCGGATCAATTCCAGAGCCAGCTCAGCGATCTCGTAGGTTCGGTCTATATCCGCGGCCGGCGCGAGGACGAGGGCCGTTCCGTCCTTGTCCCGCAGGAGCGCCTGCCCCGAACGGGCGGCATCGATGACAGCGCGGTGGTGGCGCGCGAGATCCGTGGCCTGATAGGCAACCTGGGGACCCGACTCGGAAATGCGTCTCATACGCACGATCATACGCACGATGGTGCAGCTGTCAATCAGGCATGCCTTGCGCCCGCCAATGCTTCAGTGGCCGCGGTCGGGCCTAACAGGACTGGAGGATGACCCAGGCGCGATCGAAGGCACGCCCCGCGGCGTCCGCTTCCTTGATCCAGTAGTAGATCACGCCCGTGTCGCCCCAGTCGGTGCCGAGCCTGCCGTCGGTGTCCACCTGCAGTAGCAGTCGCCAATCGCGGCCGCATCGCTTCAGTTCAGCGTCGATGTCAGGGTGCTTGCTTGACTCCCAGGCGAGGCCGCGAGACAGCATCTCGCAATCGGCCGGCATGGCGTTCTGAACCTGGTCCGGATGGCCGAAGAGCCGATGCGTCGGCACATGCGTGACGCCGTCGGGGTGTCCGCTCAGTCGATCCCCGAGTTCGAAGAAGCCCGCATATCTGGGCTCGACGATCGGATCTGGTGGCCAACAGGGGCCCAGGATTCTGCCGATCTCATTGTTTTCGGCGCAAGGAAGGGTCCATTCGGTTCGATACCGGACGACGTGGGGCGTGAAGACGCAGCTCGGCGCCAGATCCGCTGGTGGCCGCCGCGCCTCGAGATCGCTCAAGTCTGCAAACCAGACCACCCGCCATCGAGCCCGATCTTCCAGGGCCGAACTCCACGGCGGATCGTCCGCGTCGTAGAACACCGACAACATGCCCGAGTCTGGCAGCCAGCTGACGATGTCGAGCCGGGCGACCTCTTCCAGACGAATCTGGCCGACGAACGCGAGCGCCCCGCCGTCATTCCGCATCGGCCATTCGAAGCCGGAAGGCATGGCCGGATCGCCGCCCAGCCGTGCTCCGAGGAGTTCGCCGGGTCCGTCATCCAGCAGGATCCGGGCCGAGGGCAGAGCAACCGCGGCTAGCTGGTCGGCCCAGGGTCCCAGGCCCGATTCTCTGGCGAGTTCCGCTACTCGATCTCGACCGTCCATGGCTTCAACTATATGGGATCGTCTGGGGTGCCACGGGCGTTCAACAACCACGCCGGCGAGTTCTAATTCACTGCCGATCGGTAAGGCGCCCATGGGCGCCGAGTGACGCCGCGGGATCTGTCGCGCGTCAGGCGCTGAGGCCAAACCGCGAGGCCGGCCGAACACCGCTGACCCAACAGGAGCTCGAACCGCGTGTCGCTGTCAACGACTATCAAGTCCATCCAGGACGTCATGCGCAAGGACGTCGGCGTTGATGGGGACGCCCAGCGGATCGGCCAGCTGACATGGCTCCTCTTCCTCAAGATCTGGGACGACCGGGAGCAAGAGCTAGAGCTAATCGAGCCCGGCTTCAGGTCGCCTCTGGTCGGAGTCACCTGGCACGAGAATGGCGTTGTCCGTCGCGCTGATGACCTTCGCTGGCGCACGTGGGCAGCTGACTCAGAAGGAATGACGGGCGACACGCTCATCAACTTCGCCGAGCAAACACTCTTTCCGGCGCTCAAGGGAATGGACGTCGGCCCCAATGTAGATGCCCTGGGGGAGGGGACCGGGCTAGCGAGCACCCTGCGCAGGCGTCGCCTCCTCGTCAGGAGCGTATTTGAGGATGCTTATCAGTACATGAAGTCTGGGACCCTACTCCGCCAGGTGATCAATCGACTCCAGGCGGACATCGACTTCAACGACGCGCGTAATCGTCATCTGTTCGGGGACCTCTACGAGCAGATTCTCCGAGACCTGCAGAGTGCCGGCAACGCCGGCGAGTACTACACGCCCAGGGCGGTGACGCAGTTTGCCGTTGCGATGTCGAATCCCAGGCTCGGCGAAAAGGTCCTAGACCCTGCCTGTGGAACCGGAGGCTTCCTCGCTGGCTCGATTGAGCACGGCAACACCTTGGCCAGGCCTCTGCGCGACATCTCAACACGTGACCGCGTGGATGTGATCCTCACGAATCCGCCCTTCGGTGGAATAGAGGAGGACGGAATAGAGAACAACTTCCCTGTCGATGTTCGTACCCGCGAGACCGCTGATCTGTTCCTTGTGATGATCATGGAACTTCTCAAGCCGGGCGGCAGAGCAGCGGTGGTGCTTCCGGATGGGACTCTCTTCGGGGAAGGCGTGAAGACACGGATCAAGGAGCGTTTGCTCGCGGACTGCAATCTCCACACGATCGTTCGGCTGCCAGCAGGGGTCTTCGCCCCCTAGAGAAGGGCACGCCAACGGTCGATGTCTGGTACTACGAACACCCGTACCCAGATGGCGTCGGGTCCTATTCGAAGACCAGACCGATGCGCGTCGAGGAATTCGACCCAGAGACTGAATGGTGGCACGATCGTCGCGAGACCGCCCAAGCCTGGAAAGTAAGCATCGCTCAGATTCGAGAGCGCAGGTACAACCTCGACATCCCGAATCCCAACAAGCCAAGCCCGGAACACGGCGACTCATTGGCGCTTCAGCGTCGAGTCGCCGAGGCTTCCGCGAAGGAAACAGGGCTACTAGATGACCTGGCTCGAATGCTGGAACACGCCTCAGAGGGCTTCAGCCTGCCCCGCGATGGCATTCGCGCCGGTCTCCAAGCCGTAGTTGGTGCCCCGGATGGAATCGCATACCTTCGACGGATCGTTATGAGGCTGGCAGTGAGCGGAGCGCTGGTGCCTCAGGATGTGACTGACGAGCCGGGTGCAATCCTATTGCAGCGCATTCGGCGCACACGGACGAAGCTCGTCAAAGACCATTTCATTCACGATGCGATAGTCCTTCCAGCCCCATCAGCTCGCGATTTCGCGTTCCAACTACCCCCGCGATGGGCGTCTGCGCGGTTGTCAGAAGTCGCCGCGGTCCTGGATTTCCGCCGGGAGCCTGTCAACGCCACCGAACGCCAGCGGAGGATCGCCGGCAAGCCGGCCGACCAACTCTACCCGTACTACGGAGCGACGCAGCAGCAAGGCTGGATAGACGACTATCTATTCGATGAGGAGTTGGTTCTCCTCGGCGAGGATGGAGTTCCATTTCTAGACCCACTTCGCCCGAAGGCATACCTGGTCTCGGGCAAGTCATGGGTCAACAACCATGCCCACGCCATCAGCGGCATCGAGATGTCCAATCCGTACCTGCTGCATTGGCTCAACAGCTTCGACTACAGCGGCCGGGTCACGGGGACCACTCGCGCGAAACTCAACCAGTTCCGTGTGAACGACATCCCGCTACCTGTTCCACCGAGGGCTGAGCAGGACCGGATCGTCGCTTGCGTCGCTGAGTTCATCGACGTTCTCAACCGGTTGCGGGAGCTGCACGAAGCGATCAGCACGGCGAGTACCGAACTCGCGAGAGCGCTTCTGCATCAGGCTACGAAGCCAGTGAGCACCGCTCGGAATGCCGATGGGCCCGCCTGAACATCTCTAGGACATTTCCATGGGACTTTACAAGGGACAGGTCCGCTCCTGGCGAACGGACATAACCTCTCTTATCGGAAGTAGTATCCCAGCCAAACGAGGTCGATCTGGCTCGGTCTCCTACGCTCGCCGCTCCTGAGGGTGTCGCTCGATCTGCTTATGCGCTGGTTGCTGACGCCGAGCAATATCCCGGTGTCGCGCGACGTGTAACCGGAATTGCGGAGCTCGCGGACGGCGTGGCGCATGGCCGCGGGCGGCGAACGGTCCGGACCCTGGGGTGACGCGGCCCGCCGCGCTCGGCGCAAACGGCGGGCCGCGGTGTGACGGCAACGAAACGCCCGAAGGAACCGCGACCCCGCATCGTTCGGCCGATCCGAGAATCGGTCGAGTCGTTCGGCTTCTCGTGGCCCCTCCGGGCAATGCCGACTCTAGGCCGATAGGAGCGCTATGCCAACGGCTTTTTCCACCTGTTTCGTAACTCAAGACGGGGCGCGGGGGAACTGTCCACGATTCATGCACACGGACCGCGGTGGGCCGGGCGAAGGCGGGGCTAACCCGGGGCTAACCCGGGGCTAACCCGAGTGTCAGGCCTCCGTCTTGAGGCCGCGCCGGCGGCGCCGGGTCAGTGTCGAAAGTCGCAGCGCCACGACCAGCAAGAGCGCCTCCATGAAAATGTTCATGCTCATCTTGGAGGTCCCCACGCGCCGCTCCTCGAAGGTGATCGGCACCTCGACCACGCGCGCTCCGGCCATGCGAGCCCGAAACGTCGTCTCGATCTGGAAGGCGTAGCCGCCGGCGTGCAATCGGTCGAGGTCGATCTGGCGCAGCGCGGCCGCGCGCCATGCCTTGAAGCCACCCGTCAGGTCGTGATACGGCATGAGCAGAACGATCTGGGAGAAGACGCTGCCGCCGCGGCTGACGAACCGCCGCAGGAAGTTCCAGCGCGGAATCTGTCCGCCCTTGACGTAGCGGGACCCAAGAACCAGGTCGGCCGTGCCGCTCCTGAGCGGCTCGAGCAGCGAAGGCAGAAAGCGGACCGGATGGCTGAAGTCGGCGTCTATCTGGACCACGATGTCGGCGTCGCGGGCCAGCAGGTCCTTGAATGCGGCCACGTAGGCCCGCCCGAGGCCCTGCTTGGCCGATCGGTGCATGACCGCGATTGCATTGTTGCCTTTGGCCATCACGTCGGCCAGCTCGCCCGTTCCGTCGGGGGAACCGTCGTCGACGATCAGGACGTGGGCGTCTGGCACCGCACCGAGGATTGCGTCGACGATCGGGCCGACGTTCTCGCGTTCGTTGTAGGTCGGGACGATGATCCAGATGCTCGGACTGGCGGGCGGCATCGACTTCCTGGCTGCTGGTGGGTCGCGGCCGAGGATACCGCCTCTCTCCCCTACTCTGCTTGACGGTAGGCCGACGAGCTACGGGCGGCTGAATCAGGACACAACAAAGCGCCCGAAGGAACCGCTTTGATCGGACTGCGGGTTCGCGCGTACCGGCCGCTTCGACCTCCGCGAGCAAGGGATCCGAGGACTCCTCGCTCAGCGGTGGACCGCGCTCCGGCCACTGCCGGACCTGCCACCAAACCCTCTACATTCTGGCTTCCGCGGCGTGCGTTCTGTGCTAGTTCTCAGGAACCGTTGCGGGCTCCTCAGTTTTTACGCAGATCGTAGGCACCGTTTCCGCCGGAACCGCTGGCCTGATGTCGATCTCGCTGGCCCCTCCGGGCAAGACAGAATGTAGATCCGGCGAGCCCCAGGAGGAAGAGGCTTATCCACCACTTTGGCCCTGGCGTTGGGTAGTTTTGGGAGTTGTCCACCCGCCGCGAACAGGCCGTGTGGATGCGAAGGGGCTCCTGCGATTGTATGAGAACGGCCGTTCTATAGTGGGCGGGAGCTATGCGTCGGCCTCGCCGTCGCGGAGCGACTCCCGCCATTTGGCCGCGACCGCGTCCAGCTCACCGGCGAGTGCGGGGCTGACGCGACCCGTGACCCGGACATCTGTGGCGCGGTATTCGAGTTCGACGGTGCCGCGTTCGCGGATGCGGGCGATCAGCTCTCCGGCTCGATAGGGCACCGCCACGTCGATATCCACCCAGATCGACGCCAACAGGGCGGAAAGCTCGGCCTTGAGTGTTTCGAGCCCGTAGCCGGTTACGGCCGAGATGAGGACCTGGCCGGAGATGGCGGGTGCGGGGGTATTGCCGTCGCGGGCCGCTGCCTCGATCAGGTCGGCCTTGTTGAAGGCCACCAGACGTGGCTTGTCGCCGGCGCCGAGCTCTTCGAGAACCGTCTGCACGGTGGCGCGGTGCTGGGCGAAGTGCCGGTCCGAGGCGTCGACGATCTCAAGCAGGACGTCGGCGCGCGTCACCTCCTCGAGCGTGGCCCGGAAGGCGTCGACGAGCTGGTGGGGCAGCTTGTGGATGAAGCCCACCGTGTCGGTGACGATCGCGGTCTGACCCTCGCCGAGCTTGACCTGGCGGGAGGTCGGATCCACCGTCGCGAAGAGGCGGTCCTCGGCCTTGACGACTACTGAGCCGACGAGCGAATTCAGCAGGGTGGATTTGCCGGCGTTGGTGTAGCCGACGATCGCGACGGTCGGGAAGAGCCGCCGGTCGCGGGCGCGGGTCGCGGTTCGGCGCTGCTCGGCGACCTGCTCGACCCGCTCCTTGAACTTCTTGATCCGCTCTCGGACGAGGCGACGGTCCGTCTCCAGCTGCGACTCACCGGGGCCTCGGGTACCGATTCCGCCGCCGGTTCGCGAAAGGTGAGTCCACATCCTGGTCAGACGCGGCAGCTGGTATTCGAGCTGGGCCAGCTCGACCTGGAGACGGCCTTCGTGCGTCTGGGCGTGCTGGGCGAAGATATCGAGGATCAGGCGCGATCGATCGATGACCTTGGTCTTGACCGCCTCCTCCAGGGCGCGCTGCTGGGCAGGTGAGAGCTCGTCATCGGCGATCAGGACCGTGTAGCCGGTCTCGGACTTGGCGGCGACCAGTTCGTCTACCTTGCCCTTGCCGACGTAGTAGTTGGGGTCGAGGTGGCGGCGGTTCTGCCACTCGGCCCCGACGACTTCGGCCCCGGCGGTGTCGGCCAGGCTGGCCAGCTCGCCGATCGATTCTTCGGCGGTCCAGCCCGGGTCGTCGCCGGTGTCGACGGCGACCAGGAACGCGCGCTCGACCGGTGCGGCGAGATCGATCATGTCCTTGGGCATTGGGCCAGCATAACGGATGGGCTCGATGAGCCCAGAGGAGCGGCGCGGGCGGCGACGCTAGCTCGGCAGGTAGTGATCGATCGTCGCCAGGGCCTTCCCGATCGGCAAGTCGTGGCTCGCGTCGAGCCAGCAGATCTCCGGCTCGCGGCGGAACCAGGTGGCCTGGTGGCGGGCCAGCAGGATGTTGCGGCGGGCATCCTCGGCGACGGCCTCTTCGCGGGTGAGCCGGCCGGCGATGAGCGCCAGGCTCTCGGAGTAGCCGATGCCGGAGAAGCTGGGCGAGGCAGGGTCGAAGCGGGCGACGAGCGCCTCCGTCTCCTCGACCAACCCGGCGTCGAACTGCGCCTGGGCGCGCGTGCGGATACGTTCCCGCAGCACGGGAGACTCGACGGTCAGGCCGAGCCACAGGACCGGGCGCCCATAGCCGGCCGGCTCGGGGAGGGCCGCGTCGCCCTGGAGACGGGCTATCTCGAGCGCCCTCACGACGCGTCGCGGATTGCGCGCGTCGATGACCGCGGCGCGCGTCGGAGCCAGTTCGCGCAGCTCGGCTACCAGGGCGGGCAATCCTTCCGCGACGAGTCGCGCATCCACGGCGGCGCGCACGGCCGGGTCCCACGGCAACTGGTCGACTGCCATGCCGCGAGCCACGGCCCGCAGATAGAAACCCGTGCCACCAACGAGGATCGCGACGGCGCCACGTTCGGCGATTGCCGCCAGCGCCTCTCGGGCGTGGCCGGCGTATTCGGCCACGCTGAACGGCGCGTCCGGGTCGACGAGATCCAGACCGTGATGGGAGACTCGGGCTCGCTCTGCCAGCGTGACCTTGGCCGTGCCGATGTCCATGCCCCGGTACACCTGGCGTGAGTCGGCCGAGATGATCTCGGCAGAGATACCGCGCGCGACGAGTGCTTCGGCGAGCGCCAGCGACAAAGCGGTCTTGCCGCTCGCCGTGGCACCGGCCAGCACGATGAGAGGCGGCCGGCCCTCAGGCGAGGACATCCGGCCCTCAGGCGAGGACATCCGGCTCGCCCGCAGGAGCCTCGTCCTGCGCCTCCACGAGGCGGCCGCGGAGCGCGAACGGGCCGGCGTGGTCCACGTGAACCCGTACCGCGTGCCCTACGAGCTCGGGATCGCCCGCCAGATGGACGAGCTTGTTGTGGCGAGTGCGTCCGGAAAGGGCGACGCTCCCCTCCCCCGCCGTACCCTCCAGCGGGGGAATCGGCGACGCCGGCTCGTCGCTCTCGTCGGCGTCGGGATCGTGCAGGTCGAGTCTCCGGCGGGGTGGCGTGATGGCCTCGACCAGGACTTCGACGTCGCGGCCCAGCCATTCGAGGTTGCGCTCCAGCCCGATCGCCTCCTGGCGGGCCAGCAGCTCGTTGAGGCGGCGGCGCTTGACCGCGGGTGGAACGTCGTCCGGCATCTTGAGGGCTGGCGTCCCGGGTCGGGGCGAATAGGCGGCGGCGAAGACGGTATCGAAGCGGATATCGTCGAGGACGGCCAGGGTGGCCTCGAACTGGGCGTCGGTTTCGCCGCAGAACCCGACGATTACGTCCGTCGATACGGCGATCCCCGGCACGGCGGCGCGGATCCGGGCCAGGCGTTCGCGGTAGTGGTCGATCGTGTACTGGCGGCCCATCCGTTGCAGCATGGCGTCGTCGCCCGACTGGATCGGCAGGTGGAGGTGCTCGGCGACCGATTCGCACGTTGCCATGGCGTCTATCAATCGATCCGAGAGATCCCACGGGTGCGATGTGATGAACCGCAACCGGGAAATCGCCGGCCCGCCGTCGGCGCCTCGGATGCCGTCGATGGCACACAGAAGCTCCGCCAGATCTGGCCGAGATCGCAGGTCCAGGCGGCGTCCGGCGGAGCGTTCGGTTTCGATGTGGCCGAACCGCTTCTCGGCCGGGAGGTCGTGGCCGTAGCTGTTGACGTTCTGCCCGAGGAGCGTCAGCTCGCGATATCCGGCCGCGGCGATCTCGCGCGCCTCGGCCACGATGTCATCGAACGGGCGGCTGCGCTCCGGCCCGCGGCTGAACGGCACGATGCAGTAGGTGCAGGTCTTGTCGCAGCCGTAGACGATCGGTAGCCAGGCCGAGATGGTCGAGGCGCGGGCGACCCGGCCCTCGGCCAGAGCGCTCGACCGAGATGCGGCCAGGCGGTCGGCGGCGCTGACGGGGCGGCCGGAGAGGACCGTGGTCGCGGCGGTAGAGACGGTCCGCAGCCCGACCGGGGACTGGGCGGAGACGAGACCGAGTCTGAGCGCCAGCTCTGGCTCCTCGTCGGGCCGCAGGAACATGTCGACTGCCGGGAATCGACGGGCCAGCCCGGCTCGCTCGGCCTCTCGAACGCCGCACCCGGTCAGGACGACACGCATCGCGGGGTGCGCCCGCTTCATCTCTGACAGGGCGCCCTGACGGCCGATCACCTTGGCCTCGGCATGCTCGCGAACAGCGCAGGTGTTGATCACGATGAGATCGGCGCCGTCCATGGAACCGGCCCGGACGCAGCCGGCGGCGAGAAGCTGACCGGCCATCTCCTCGGAGTCGCTCTGGTTCATCTGACAGCCGAGGGTCCACATGTAGAAGCTCGGCAGGCTCCGCGTCTCGGGCCTGAATTCGACGAGATCGGCCGAGACGGAGGGCGGCACGGCGAGGGCCTCAGGCGGTGTCGAGACGGTCATGCGTGCGGCGAGGTCGCCGATCGATCGGACGGTCATCTCGCGGCCGCCCGGGCCGTTGAGGGAGTCGGCGCTGCGCGGCCGAGTGCCGCGAATAGCGCGACCGCATCTTCGTCAGGGACGAAGAGAGCGGCGTGGGCCGCGGCGTAGGACTCGCCGTCCCCGTGGTAGTCGCTGCCACCGGTCGGCACCAGACGCAGCACCGCCGCCAGGGCGGCCATCTCCGTGACCGTGGCGGCATCGAAGTGGCGGTAGTGGACTTCCAGCCCGCCGAGACCGGCGGCGATGAGGTCGGCGATGAGGTCCCGCCGGGTCGGGGCGTCGGCGAAGTGGGCCAGGACCGGCAGGCCGCCGGCGGCGCGGATGGCGGCGATGGCGTCACGCGGCCCCAGCCCCTGGCGCCGGACGTAGGCCGGCTGGCCGCGGGCAAGCAGGCCCTCCATCGCGGCGTCGACCGACAGCGCGTGCCCGGCCTGCACGAGGAGGCGGGCGATCTGTGGGCGGCCGAGCGAGGATCCGGGGGCCAGCGCGAGAGAGCCGACTCCCGCGTCGATCGGCAGACCAAGCTCGCGCAACCGGGCGACGATCATCCCGAAACGGATCGAACGGGACCGGCGCTGCAGCTCCAACGCGGCCTCGAAGGCGTCGTCCGAGGGGTCTACTCCCAGGCCGACGACGTGCAATTCGCCTTCCCAGAGGCTCTCGATCCCCGGGGCTACGCTGTTGATCTCGACCGCCGGCACGAGGTCCAGTGGCAGGTCCGGCATGCCGGGCGCGTACAGTTCACGCACGCCGGCCAGGGTGTCGTGGTCCGCCAGGCCCAGCACCCGCACGCCGGCCGCGGCCGCGGCTGCAACGAGGTCGCTCGGCTCCAGGACGCCGTCCGAGCGGCGGCTGTGGGTGTGGAGGTCGACGCGCGACGGATACGGTGGCACGACCGCCGGTCCGCTCATCTGGCGGCTGGCCCGGTCCTTGAACCGTACCGGGCCGGAGGCAGGCGCCTGCCGTCCCGTCGGGGCGGCCGAGCTGCTCTCCTGGCCCACGTCAGACCTCGACGGTACGCTGGATACGCTCGACGGCAAGGGCCCGGCCGCTGGACGCATCGACGTCTATCAGGCAGGCGTTAAATACGACGGGACCGCTCCCCACCTCGAAGCGAGTCGGCAGGCCGTTGATGAACCTTGGAATGACGGTGGCCGGGTCGAAGCCGATGACGCTGTGGATCGGCCCCACCATGCCGAGGTCGGATTGGTAGGCCGTGCCCTTGGGCATGATCCGCTCGTCGGCGGTGGGCACGTGGGTGTGCGTGCCGACGACGGCACTGACTCGGCCGTCGAGGTAGATGCCGAAGGCGTTCTTCTCGCTCGTCAGCTCGCAGTGGAAGTCGACGACGCGAACGAGAGGCAGCGGCTCCGAGGCCTGTTCGAGGAGCCGGTCGAACTCGGTGAACGGGTTTTCGATCGGGGTCATATACGTGCGGCCCTGGAAATTGAGGACAGCCACCTCGGTCCCATTCTCGGCGTGGAAGACGCCCCAGCCGCGCCCGGGAACGCCGTCGGTGCCGTAGTTGAGCGGCCGCAGGATCCGGTCCTCGTGCTCGATCTGTTCGTACATCTCGCGCTTGTCCCAGATGTGGTTGCCCGAGGTGATGACATCCACGCCGGACTTGAACATGGCCTCGGCCGTGGATGCCGTCAACCCCATGCCGCCGGCCACGTTCTCACCGTTGGCGGTCACGAAGTCGATCGCCAGCTCGTGTCGGAGACCGGGTAGAAGTGCCTCGACGGCGACTCTCCCGGGCTTGCCGATCAGGTCGCCGATCATCAGGATCCGGCAGACCCTGCCGCCCGAACCGGCAGATGGAGGCGTGCCTCCGGTCGTAGCCACCGGCGCCTACTTGGCGTATTCGACGGCCCGCGTCTCGCGGATGACCGTCACTTTGATCTGGCCAGGATAGGTGAGGCTGGCCTCGATCTTCTTGACCACGTCGCGGGCCAGGCGAGTCGCACTGACGTCGTCGATCTGATCGGGCTTGACGAGGACGCGGACCTCGCGGCCGGCCTGGACGGCGAAGCTCTTCTCGACGCCATCGAAGCTCTCGGCGATGGCCTGGAGATCCTCGAGGCGGCGGACGTACGTCTCCATCGACTCGCCTCGAGCGCCGGGGCGTGACGCGCTGATCGCGTCGGCGACCTGGACGATGGGCGCCTCCTGCGATTCGAAGTCCACCTCCTGGTGGTGAGCGGCGATGGCGTTCACGACCTTGGGCGAGAGGTTGTGGCGCTGTGCGATCTGGGCCCCGATCTGGGCATGCGGGCCCTCGACCTCGTGGTCGATCGCCTTGCCCAGGTCGTGGAGAAGCCCACCGACCTTGGCCGCCTGGATGTCGGCACCCAGTTCGGCGGCGATGATGGCGGCCAGCCGGCTCGTCTCGACCGAATGGACGAGGACGTTCTGGCCGTAGCTGGTGCGGAACTTGAGGCGCCCGAGCAACTTGACGATCTCGGACGGCAAGGCCGGAACGCCGGCGTCGTAGATGGCCTGCTCGCCGGCCTGACGCATGACCAAATCGACTTCCGCCCTGGCTTTTGCCACGACTTCCTCGATGCGGCCGGGGTGGATGCGGCCGTCGGCCATGAGCTTGGTCAGCGCGATACGAGCAACCTCGCGGCGGACCGGGTCGAAAGCGCTGATGACGACCGTTTCGGGGGTGTCGTCGATGATCAGGTCGACGCCGGTGGCCTGTTCCAGGGCCCGGATGTTACGACCCTCGCGGCCGATGATCCGACCCTTCATCTCGTCGTTGGGGAGATGAACCGCGGAGACGGTGTGCTCGGCGGTGTGGTCGGCCGCGATGCGCTGCATCGTAGTGATGACGATCTCGCGGGCTCGTTCCTCGGCCTCCTCGCGCGCTTCGCGCTCGATCGACTTGGCCAGCTTCACGGCGTCGCGCTCCGCTTCGTCGCGGACGGCCTCGAGCAGCTGAGCCTTGGCCTCGGCAGCAGTCATACCGCTGACGCGTTCGAGGGCGGCAACATGCTCCTGTTGGGCGCGGGCCAGGTCGAGGCGGCTCTGCTCGAATTCACGCTCGCGATCGAGGAGCTTGCGGTCGCGCTGCTCGAGCATGTCGGCACGCATGTCGAGTTGTTCGTCGCGGGCCAGCAGCCGGCTCTCGAGAGTGCTGAGCTCGGCGCGCTTGGCGCGGGCTTCGTCTTCGGCCTCACGCTGCAGCCGCAGCTTCTCGTCCTTGGCGGTGAGGATCAGTTCCTTCTGTTGAGTGCGGGCTTCGGCGACGATCCGAGCAGCCTTCTCCTGCGCGCTCTGGATGGCCTGGTTGGCAACCAGACCTCGAGCCAGGAAACCAACGAAGACGCCCACAAGGAGGGCGGCCGCACCGACGGCGACCACAAGGGCGGTTTCCATATTCACTTGCCTCCCACCCGATCGGAATTGTGCGATCGGGCGTACCCAAAGTCAGTCGGGGCGGCTTCGGCTCCTGGCTTGTTTCCTTCTCCCGGAAAGGGGCCGGAGCAAAGCCGCGTTGTCTGTGATTCGAGCTGGCGTCGTCGCCCGGCACTGGGCGCGCGGCGCGTTGTTCGTCTCGCCGCGTAGTCTACGGCGCCCACGAGAATCAGGTCGTGCGGCCCCGACATGCGCCGGCTCCGTTGCGAATCCGGAGTCCGGTCGGCCGGCCGCGCCTAATCGTCGGCGGCCTCCAGCCCGAGCCACCGCGCGCTCACCTCGCGACAGACGCCGGGATCGAAGCCGTTGCGTGCAAGGAGGGCGTACGCCCGGCCCCGGCGGGCACGCGGATCCGCCACCCGCAGCAGGGCGGCGCGGTTCCTTGCGAGGAGGCGTTCGGCGGCAAGCTCGTCCGCTCCGCCGCTGCCGGTACCGTCGGCGGCGGCTTCCGCGGCATCGCTGCGGTCGGCCAGGACCGCGGCCACCGTCTCACGATCGATACCCTTGAATCCCAGCTCGCGCCGCAGGGCGGCCTCGCCGCGTGGCCTGGCTCGGTCGCGCGACTCGACCCAGGCCGCCGCGAAAGCCCGATCGTCGAGCATTCCCAACGCGAGCAGCCGATCGATGGCGCTCTCGACGAGTGACGCGGGGAAGGCGGCCGCGGTCAGGTGGCGCCGCATCTCCTCGACAGAACGTGACCGCAGCTCGAGGAAGCGCGCGGCCGCGTTCAGGACGACCGTCGGGTCGTCTTCGGCGGCGTGGCGATCCCGCCGCTCCAGTCGGGCCGCCCGCGCCTCGGCCGCCGTTCGGCGAGCCATGGCCGCTACTCCGCCTCTTCGATCCCTTCGACCGGCAGCGAAACCTCGGCCATCTTGCCGCGGATCTGCTTCTCGACCTCGCCGGAGATGTCGGCGTTGGCCTTGAGGAAGTCCTTGGATGCCTCGCGGCCCTGACCCAAACGGGTCTCGCCGAAGGTGAACCAGGCACCGGTCTTGGCGACGATGCCCATCGCGACGCCGACATCCAGGAGGCCGCCTTCGCGCGAGATGCCCTCGCCGAACATGATGTCGAACTCGGCGACCCGGAAGGGCGGCGCGACCTTGTTCTTTACGACCTTGACCTTGACCCGGTTGCCTACCGAGTCGGTGCCCACCTTGATGGTCTCGACGCGCCGGATGTCGAGCCGGACGCTGGCGTAGAACTTCAGGGCTCGGCCGCCGGGGGTCACTTCGGGGTTGCCGAACATGACGCCGATCTTTTCGCGCAACTGGTTGGTGAAGACCAGGGCGGTGTTCGATCGATTGACGGCGCCGGCCAGCTTGCGCAGGGCCTGGCTCATCAGCCGGGCCTGAATGCCGACGAACGAGTCGCCGATCTCGCCTTCGATCTCTGCCTTGGGGACGAGCGCCGCGACCGAGTCGACGACTACGCAGTCCACGCCGCCGGAACGGATCAGTGTCTCTGTGATCTGAAGAGCGTCCTCGCCGGTGTCGGGCTGGCTGACGAGGAGCTCGTCCACGTTGACGCCGCAGGCGCGGGCGTAGCCTGGGTCCAGGGCGTGCTCGACGTCGATGAAGGCGACGACGCCGCCGCGCTTCTGGGCCTCGGCCAGGATGTGCTGGCAGAGAGTGGTCTTGCCCGAGGATTCGGGGCCGAAGATTTCGGTCATGCGACCGCGTGGGATTCCGCCTACCCCGAGGGCGAGATCGAGGGCGATCGAGCCGGTCGGGATGACGTCGACTGCCTGGCGATCGGACGAGCCGAGACGCATGATCGAGCCGCGCCCGAACTGCTTCTCGATGGACATGATGGCCGCTTCGACGGCCTTGCTGCGCTCGCTGGTCTTCTCGGCCGACGTGCCTCGGATCTCGGCCCCTCGCTCGGTCATCGCCACCTTGCTCCTCGCTCCTGTCCCGATTGGCGGAGCGGTCGCCGGATGGCGTCCGCCCTCGCGCTAGCTCTCGTCTGTCTTCTCGGTCCGCGGCTTTCGCGTTGGCTTCCAAACCTCGACGTTGGTCGGAGGCTCCAGCATCGGCTGAATCTTGGTCTTTGCAGACGCGTCCTTGGGCTTCTTCTTCTCTTGTCGCCCGGGTCGGTCTCGGCTGGCCATTGGACTTGCCTCCGCGTTTCACACAGTACTGGTGGGCTCTTCACTTCGACTGCACTGCCGATGCACGCGACCTTGACGGCAAGGCATTTGCTCGAAGCTCGGGCAGTCGCGCGGCGAACGTGCCGGAGCGCAGTGCGGAGCGGATTTCGGCCATGAAGTCTAGGGTGAAGGTCAGGTTGTGACAAGTCGCGAGGCGGTAGGCGAGAAGCTCCTCAGCGCGGAAGAGATGGGCTAGATAGGCGCGTGAGAAGTTCCGGCAGAGCGGGCAGCGGCAGCCCTCTTGGACGGGTCGCGGGTCGTCGGCGAACCGGGCGTTGCGCATGTTCAGGCGACCGCCGGGGACCCACAGCTGGCCGTTTCGGGCGACTCGAGCCGGCAACACGCAGTCGAACATGTCGATCCCGCGATGGACCGCCTCGAGCAGGTCGGCCGGTGATCCCAGGCCCATCAGGTACCGCGGCCGGGGATCGCCGGCGGCCTCGAGCAGCCCGACGACGGTGTCGAGCGTCGCCTCGCGCTGGCTCGGCGTCTCGTCCCCGGCCAGGCCGCCGATGCAGATGCCGTCGAACGGCAACCCGGCCACGACCCGGGTTGACTCCGCCCTCAGGTCCGGGTCGAGCCCGCCCTGGATGATCCCGAAGATCGCCTGGTCGGGTCTCGAGTGGGCCTCGAGAGATCTGGCGGCCCAGCGGTTGGAGCGGGCAGTGGCTTCGGCGACGGCGGTCAGGCTCGTCGATGCCGGCGGCACGGGTTGGTCGAAAGCGACCGCGATGTCGGCCCCGAGCGCCTCCTGGGCCTCGATCGACAGTTCGGGCGTGAAGCGGTGGTACGAACCGTCGAGGTGGCTCTGGAAGGTGACGCCGCCGTCGTCGATCTTGCGCAGCTCGCCGAGCGAGACGACCTGGAAACCGCCGGAGTCGGTCAGGATCGGCCGATCCCAGGCCATGAAGCGGTGGAGGCCTCCGAGCGCCGCGATCCGCTGATGGCCGGGGCGCAGATAGAGGTGGTATGTGTTCGAGAGGATGATCGTGGCTCCGGCCGCGCGCAGGTCGTCCGGATCGAGCGCCTTGACCGTCGCGTTGGTACCGACCGGCATGAACTGGGGCGTCTCGACCACACCGTGGGGAAGGGTCAGCCGGCCCAGTCGGGCGCGCGTGGAGCCGTCCTGGGGCGGCGGCATCAGCATTTCGAATTGGGCGGGCGACGTTCGTTCTGGGTTGGGGGTAGGTGGCGCCGTCGTCATCCGGCGGTGGTGTCCGTGCCGCGCGTGGCGCCGTCCCACAAGGCCGGCTGCTCCGCAGTCGCCTGCCTCGGCGCCGGGACCTCGTAGCCGAGCCGGGCCAGATGCGCTCTGGCGCCGTCCGTGGCGATGCGGCCCTGCGGTGTCCGGTCCAGGAAACCGAGCCTGAGCAGGAACGGCTCGTAAACATCCTCCACGGTCTCGGGCTCTTCCGCGAGGACCGCGGCCAGCGCCTGGACCCCCACCGGCCCGCTGCCAAACTTCTGCACGATGGCTGCCAGGAGCTTGCGATCCGTGCCGTCCAGACCCTCGTCGTCTATCTCGAGAGCGACCAGTGCCTTGTCGGCGGTCGCCGCGTCGACGCGGCCGTCGCCGTTGATCTGGGCGTAATCGCGAACGCGGCGCAGGAGCCGGTTGACGACCCTCGGCGTGCCGCGTCCGCGCCTGGCGATGGCCGTCGCGCCGTCCGGGCTCAGCTCCACGCCGAGCAGTCGGGCCGAGCGGACGACGATCGAAGTGAGATCCGGAATGTCGTAGAAGTCGAGCCGGTACGTGGCGCCAAAGCGGTCACGCAGCGGGCTCGAGATGCGGCCGGCGCGCGTCGTGGCCCCCACGATCGTGAAGGGCTTGAGGGTCAGCCGCAGGCTACGCGCCGACGGCCCCTTGCCGATCATCACGTCCAGGGCGAAATCCTCCATGGCCGGGTAGAGGATCTCCTCCACGGCGCGGTTGAGGCGGTGGATCTCGTCGATGAAAAGGACGTCGCGTTCGTCCAGCGATGTCAGGATTGCCGCCAGGTCCCCTGCCCGCTCGATCGCCGGACCGCTGGCGTAGCGGATGTTGGCGCCCAGCTCGCGGGCAATGATCGTGGCCAGGGTCGTCTTGCCCAGGCCGGGCGGGCCGTGCAGCAGCACATGGTCCGCGGCGTCCCCTCTCTGGCGGGCGGCGCCGAGCAGGATCGAAAGGTTGGCCTTCAGCTCGCGCTGGCCGATGTACTCGTCGAGTGTCTTGGGCCGCAGCGTCCGATCGACGGCGACCTCGACCTCATCCTCCACGTCCGCGGCGAGTATTCGCGATATGTCGGTCAGCGGGCCGTCGCTCATGCGCGGATCATACCAGACCGAACGGGCGTTCTACACGATGATCCGGTGAAAGGCGACTGCTAACCCCTGACCAGTGTCCGCAGCGCCGCCTTGACGCGATCCTCCAGGCCGGGCCCCACGGAGAGATCCGTCAACGCCTCGCGCGATGCCTGGCGCGCCTCGCCGGCCGAGTAGCCGAGGGCCAGGAGCGCGGCCACGACCTCGGACTCGCCCGCCGGTCCACCGCCGCCGGCCCCGGCGGCCACGCCCGCCGCCGCGACCTTCTCCTTGAGTTCCAGCACCACGCGCGCGGCCAGCTTCTTGCCCACTCCCGGGACCGCGGTCAGCAGGGCCAGATCGTCCGACAGGATCGCCAGCTGGAGATCCCCGACCGGCCGGGATCCGACGATCCCCAGGGCCACTTTGGGGCCGACGCCGGTCACGGTGAGGAGCAGCCCGAAGAACCCCAGCTCCTCCGGCGTACGGAAGCCATACAGCGCCTGGAGATCCTCGCGGACCACGTGATGGGTGAAGAGCTTGGCCCGCTCCCCCACTCTGCAGGTGGATAGCACGGACGGGGCCGCAAACACTCGATAGCCCAGTCCGCCGACCTCCACGATCATCGAATCGGCGAAGACGGCGCCCACCAGACCGTCGAGCGAGGCGATCACGCGTCCACCCTGGCCGGGCTACGAGGCTGTCTTGGACTTGGGAACGCGCGAGGTCTGTCCCTCCGGGCCTAGCCCCAGCCGTTCCCGCCGCAGGGCGTCGCGGACGGCCTTCTCGTACGGGGTGTGGCCGGTTGGGGCGGGCTGTAGTGCGGAGCGATCCAGGGCCCCGGTGGGGATGCGACTGACCGACCGCTCGCGGTTGGCGACGCAGATCGCGATGGCCAGGGCGTCGGCGGCATCGTCGGGGGTGGGGATCTCGGGCAGGCCCAGGATGGCCTGGACCATGCGCCCGACCTGCTCCTTCGACGCCGACCCGTGGCCGGCAGTCGCGACCTTGACCTCGTTGGGCGTTGCCTCGCGAATCTCCAGGTCGTGGAGGGCGGCCGCGAGCAGAACCACGCCGCGTGCCTGACCGACGGCGAATGCCGTCTGAACGTTCTTGGTGAAGAAGAGCCGCTCCACACCGACCAGGGCCGGAGCGTGCAGCTCGATGAGATCCGTCAGCGAGAGGTAGATGGACTCGAGCCGCTCCGGCAGCGACAGAGAAGCGGCCGTCTTGATCACGCCGTAGTCGATGGCACGGAGACGGGGCCCAGTCCTCTCGATGATGCCGTACCCGAGCATCGCCGTCCCGGGGTCGATCCCGAGAATGATCACCCGCCGACCTCGGCCAGCAGCGACTCGGGGATCTCGAAGTTGGCCGTTACGCGCTGGACATCGTCCTGGTCTTCGAGCAGTTCGACGAGCCGGAGTGCCTGGCGCGCCTTGCCCTCGTCCAGCTCGACCGTGTTCTTGGGGGACATCGACAGCTCGGCCGACTCGATCTTGACGCCGCCGACCTCGAGCGACTTGCGGACGGACTCGAGCTCGGTCGGTTTGGTATAGACCTCAACCTGGTCGCCGGAGGAGTCGACATCCTCCGCGCCGGCGTCGATCGCGAGCAACTCGAGCTCTTCGGCATCGCCGCCGGCGGCGAGCAGGATCACGCCGCGCTGTTCGAACTGCCAGGCGACGCTGCCTGAGACCGCCAGGCTGCCGCCGGCCTTTGTCAGGATCGAGCGTACCTCCGCCGCAGTGCGGTTCTTGTTGTTCGTGGCCGTTTCGACGATGATCGCCACGCCCCCCGGGCCGTAGCCCTCGTAGACGATCTCCTCGAACTGTTCGCCCTCGCCGCCGCCGGTCGCCTTCTCGATGGCGCGCTTGATCGTGTCCAGCGGCATGTTCTCGGCGCGGGCCCGCTCTACGGCCAGGCGCAGACGGAAGTTGCCATCCTGGTCGCCGCCGCCCGCTCGCGCGGCCACGCTAATTTCGCGGCCCATCTTGGTGAAGACGGCACCGCGCTTGACATCATTAACGCCCTTCTGGCGCTTGATCTGTGACCATTTCGAATGACCTGACATCGCTCGGAGTATACCGCCCGGCGGTGCCCCCGAGTCGACGTGAGCTGGCGTCGCGGCCTCCTCGTCCGTCGGGTCGCGCCGGGATATCATGGCCGCGCGGCGCCGCCCCTCGTCACGCCGCCCTTGATGCGATCTGACTGCCACCAAAGGATCGATTGAGAAGATGACAACCAAGAGCGTCGACCTCCCCCACCTTCGCAGCGTCGTTTTGGCCGCCCACGCCGGGGCCGGCAAGACGACGCTGGCCGAGCGCCTCCTCTTCGATGCCGGCGCGATCACCCGACTCGGTCGGGTCGACGACGGCACGGCGAGCTTGGACTACGAGCCCGAAGAGCAGAAGCGCAAGCAGTCGCTGACGCTCGCGGTCGCCAGCCTGGAGCACGAGGGGACGAGGATCCAGCTGGTCGACACCCCCGGATACGCCGACTTCTCGGCCGAGGTCGTCGAGGGCTTCGCCGCCACCGACACGGCGGTCCTGCTCATGGACGCCTCCGGCCACGTCGAGGCCGGACTCGAGTCCGCGGTGGCGCTGGCTCGCACGAACGGCCGCCCCGCCCTCTTCTTCATAAACAAGTGCGACCGCGAGAACGCGAATCCCGCTGCCGCCCTGGACGCTCTGCGGACCTCCTTCGGCCAGAAGATCGCGCCGCTCCACGTCGCGATCGGCGCCGGCGAGTCGTTCGTGGGCTACGTGGACCTGATCCACCGCAAGGCCTATCAGGTGCAGGGTGGCAAGGAAGTCGAAGTTCCGGTCCCGGCGGCCCTCGCCGACGAGGTCGCCACGCGACGCGATCAGCTCCTCGAGGCGGCATCCGAGGCCGACGACGACGTCATGACCAAGTACCTCGAGGGCGAAGAGATCAGCGACGCCGAGCTGGAGGCTTGCCTCCACAAGGCCGTCCGGTCCGGCTTGGTGGCGCCGGTCATGGTCGGCAGCGCCGGCAAGGACATCGGCGTTCGAGCGCTCATCGACGCCATCGAACACTATCTCCCCTCCCCGGCCGAGCTGGGCGAGATCGTCGCCACGGACGGCAAGGGCAAGGAAGTCAAGATCGCCCAGGACGCCGCCGGCCCGGTCGTGGTTCGCGTCTTCAAGACCACAGCCGACCCGTTCGTCGGCCGCCTGACCTACATCCGGGTGCTCTCCGGCACGCTGCAGGGCCAGGGCGCCGCCTGGAACGCCACCCGCAACGAAGCGGAGCGCGTCGGCCAGCTGCTGCTGCTGCGCGGCAAGGACCAGGAGACAGTTGGCCAGCTTCATGCCGGCGAGATAGGCGCGGTGGCAAAGCTGACCGTCACGGCGACCGGCGACACGCTATGCCACTCTCACGAGACGGCCTTCATACTGCCGCCGCTCGTCTTCCCGATCCCCACGCTCCAGTCGGCGATCGAGCCGCAGACGAAGGCGGACCTCGACAAGATGGGCTCTGCCCTGCAGCGAATGCTCGAGGAGGAGCCGTCCGCTCGAGTCGAACGCTCGGAGACCGGGGAGCAGATTCTGCTGTCGATGGGCGACGCGCACGTTGCCGTCCTCGGCGAGCGCCTCAAGCGCAAGTTCGGGGCCGCCATCGTGACCAAGATCCCCAGGGTTGCCTACAAAGAGACGATCCGCGGCAAGACCCAGAGCCACGGCCGCTACAAGAAGCAGACCGGCGGCCACGGCATGTTCGGCGACGTCTGGCTCGAGATCGAGCCGAATCACGGCGGCGGGGTCGAGTTTGCCGAGCACGTGGTCGGCGGCACCGTTCCCAAGAACTTCTTCCCGGGCGTCGAGAAGGGCGTTCGCGAGGCCGCGGCCGAGGGCGTCCTGGCCGGCTACCCACTCAGCGACTTCAAGGCGACCTTGTACGACGGCTCCTTCCACGCCGTCGACTCCAACGAGCTCTCGTTCAAGATCGCCGCGTCGATGGCCCTCAAGCAGGGCGTCCTGGAATGCAAGCCGGCTCTCATGGAGCCGATCATGACGGTCGAGATCCGCATCCCCGAGATCTACATGGGCGACGTCAACCGCGACCTCAACGGTCGCCGTGGACGCGTCCTGGGCATGGACGTGAAGGATGGGATGCAGATCATCACCGCCACCGTGCCCCAGGCCGAGCTCTTCACCTACGCCACGGAACTGCGCTCGATCACCGGCGGCCGGGGGACCTTCACGGCCACCCTGGACCGCTATGAGGACGTGCCGCAGCACATCGCCGAGAAGGTGATCGAGGCCCACAAGAAGGCGCAGGAGGCCGCGCACAAGGAGTAGGCGGGGCGGCCTGGGCCGCCGAGCTCTTTTCGAAGGGAGGGCGATTTGTCGGATACCCCTGAACCGGTCACACCTGGTGACGTGCCGGTGCCCGACAGTGCGCAAGGACCGTCCACGGCGACGCCCGGCGCTCCACCCCAGTTCACCTCGTGGCCGCCGCCGGCGAGTCCTCCGGGCGGCGGATGGAGTCCCCAATTCCCAGCCCCCGCACCGGGCGCCCTGTGGCCGCCGGTTCCGGCAGGCTACTACCGTCCGCTGAAGTCTCCCTACGATCAGAGGCCGCCGTTCCGGCCCGGCCCGATGTTCTGCCTGGTCGCGGTGCTGGTTGCGTGCTTCGGCATCGTCGGCGCGAGTGGCGTCGACCTCGGCTACGTCGAGAACATATCCGTGGCGGTCGGAATGCTGGTCGGCCTGGTATGGCTCGTCGCTCTGATCAACGACACACAGGGCAGCCACTGGCGCTACGACCGCCGGGGTTGGGTGCGCTGGGGGACCCCACCGGCGATCTTCCTGGCAGCGTTCATCGTGATCGGGTCATCGGTTCCGTCGATCGTTCGCTTCGATCTCAGTGAGTCGGCCATGCAGCAAACCGCGAGCCAGACCAACGTCAGCACGGGCTACGGGTTGCGGTGGATCGGCCTGTACGAGTTCTATGACGTTAGGGTGGACGGGCCGATCCGGTTCTTCGATCTGACGCTGCCAACAGACTCGTCCGGGTTGTGCAGCTTCGCGTATGCCCCTCAGCAAACCCCCGCCTTCGACAATTGGATCACCACCTCCTGGAGCGTCCGATCTCTCGGCCAGGATTGGTGGTATGGCTGCCAGGGGACCCGATACGGAGACTGATCGACGCTGAGGCCGCGCACAAGGAGTGAGGGAGGAGGGGGAAATGGACAACCGATCTCCCGAGCGTGGGGTTCGGACTGTTCCGCTTGGCCTGGACGGGATGCCGCTCGGCCAATCGCCGGCACGTGCGGCTCGAAGGCGACACCGAGTTGACGATTCTGACCGCGACGCATCATCGCTGTTCTGGCGTCGTGCCTACGTCATTGCGGCGGTAGTGGGCCTCGGTCTGATCGCGAGTGAGTCGCAGGCCAATGCGTTGGGGCGCCTGCTCTGCATTCTCGTGGGTCTGCTTCTCGCTGCCGCCTGGTTTGTCAGGGCGATTGGTCCACGGGATTGGTCGCGCGCGGAGTCTCTCAAGGTGTCGTTCGGCCTACCCCTTGTCCTGCTTCTCTGTTTTGCGGTCGCGGAAAGCGGCGCGCCGTTCCGAGTGCGGTTCGAGCTGAGCCGGCCGGCGTTCGAAGACGCGCGGTTGCAGGTTGAGACGAGCGGCCCTATCTACCACAGCCTAGACGTAGGTCTGATGCCGGTGGGCGATGCCGAACAGGTAGACGGCGGTGACTTCTTCGCCATTCCCGGTGCGGGCTTGCTCGCGTCTTGCGGGATCGGGTATTGGCCAGCCGGCGTCAAACCGCAGCGCTTCTCCCAGGAGACGGATCTTGGCGGAGGCTGGTGGTTTGCTTGTTACTCGGGGGGGTAGTAGACCGGTCGCCGGAGTCACGAGTGGTGACGGCGAATGGCAGCGATGGGCTGCGTCGGAGACCCGGCTCCATATGCCACGTGCGGCCTGGGCGCGATGGCTCGGCATTCCGGCCCTGGTTCTGCTGACCTGGGGGCTGGTTCAGTCGGACCTGCCGATGGCCGTTCGTTTCGAATTGAGCCGGTCTCAGCTGGAGCAGGCGGCCGCCCGGGCTGAAAGGGGAATGCAGGCCGAGGCAGGGTGGGTCGGCCTGATCCGCGTCGAGGCCGTGAGAGTGACCAACGGAACGACGGTGTTCGTGCTCAACGGTAATGAGAGAGGAGTGTCGGGAGGATGCGGCCTGGCGTACGCGGCGGGGCGCGATCCGGGTTTGGGATCGTGGCGCGTCCAACCGTGGCTCGTCACTGACTACGGGCATGGGTGGCAGTACTGGTGCAACGACGTGCCGCCGATGTAGAGGCCCCGCGAAGGTGGGTCACAGCCGGCAGACACAAATAGCGGGCCCCGCACCGGCCGGCGCGGGGCCCGCGTGCCTTGCCGTGGCTGTTCGATGGGGCACACGGCCGTTCCTCGCGCCCGGATCGGAGAGAGCCACAGGGCGACGCCGCCAAGTACCGGGATCGTAGCCCGTGAAGACCGTCCCGGAGCCGACGCCTCCAACTCAGGCATCGGCAGGGCGATCGCCTCCTTGAGAGTCCTCGGCGGCGAAGTGGTGCGCCCAGTCCCCCGTCCAGTGAGGTTGGCAGGCCCTCCCTGTTCGGTTGCGATTCGCAAAGGGACCCTTCATCAACGTAACTGGTGCCGGACCCTGCCCGTCCCGAGGGTCCTTTCCTACGAACACTGCTAGAGTCGTTGGACGTGCGCAACTCCCGAACCGCGGCCTCGCCGAGTCCAGTGTCTCCGTCGCTGGCCGCAATCCTGTCGTTCCTCCTGCCCGGCCTTGGCCAGGTCTACGTCCGCAGGCGGATCGCCGCCGTCTTCTTCGCGGTCCCCGTGGTCGTGGTGGCCGGAGTCGTCTTGTTCGAGGCCCGCCGGGGCGCGGCCGTCCTGGTCGCCCGGCTTCTCGACCCGACTGTCGCGGCGGCTGTCTTCGCGGCCGTGCTGGTGTTGGGGGCGTGGCGGCTGTGGTCGGTCGTCCATGCCTTCTCAGCGGCCGACGTACGGTCCAGGCGGCGACTCGGGGAGCGCCTCGCGCTATGCATCCTCCTGGTGGCAATCGTCGCCAGCCATGCCCTGGGTGCCTGGTACGTAGGGTCGGCATACCAGATGGACCTCGGAATCTTCAACGTTGGTGGCCTCGGGGCCGAGCCTGCCATGGCACCGGCAAGCGGTCCGCGAGTTACCGTCCTGCTGGCCGGTCTGGACCAGTACGTGACGCGTTCGGAGCGTCTCTACGACTCTCTGATGGTCGTGAGCATCGACAAGGACACGAATCGCGTCGCCATGGTCAGCGTCCCGCGCGACACCTCCGGCTATCCGCTGTACTGGGGTGGGACGGGCAAGATCAAGATCAACTCCATTCCTACCTACGTCAAGAACGGCTGGCTCAATTCGCCGGATCCGCCCGTGACCACGCTCGTCAACGAGGTGAGCTTCCTGGTGGGAGTGCCGATCAACTACTACGGCGTGCTGGACCTCGGGAGCTTCATGCAGATCATCGACATGGTCGGTGGCGTGGACATCACCAATCCGGCGGCGATCGACGATCCGTCCTATGACTGGCTCGACGGGTCTCCGTACGGGTTCCGGTTGTCGGCCGGCACTCACCACCTCAACGGTCGCAACGCCCTTGCATACGTCCGATCCAGACACGGCAGCGGCAACAGCGACTACGCGCGCGCCGGCAGGCAGCAGCAGGTCCTGGTGGCTGTGGCCCACAAGATGGCGACGCCCGCCATGGTCATTCGTCTGCCCGACCTGATGGGGCAGGCCTCCTCACTCGTGACGACCAACTTCCCCGCGTCGGGCGTGGCCGATATGGTCGACTTCGTCCAGTCCGTGCCGTCGGGCAACTTCGACAGCTACGTGCTCGGCCCGCCCTACAGCGTTTCGACCTCTACCGCCACGGCGTCAACGAGCTGTCTCGACCTGGCGAAGGTGGCGCCTTTGTCGGTGAAGCTCTTCGGAGCAGACAGCCGCTACAGCGGCAAGACGCAGCCGGCGACCTGCTAGCCGACCGTCATCCGGCTTCGGTAAGGCCCAATGCTTCGGCAAGGTCGAGGCGGCCTTCGTAGATCGCGCGACCGACGATGGCGCCGGCGCAGCCGATCGAGCGCACGGCGGATATGTCGGCCAGCGACGAGACTCCGGCCGATGCCACGATCGCGCCGCGATCCCGCTCGACCATGTGAGCCAGCAGTCCCAGGTTGGGACCCGTGAGCAGTCCGTCACGCTCGATCGCCGTGACGACAAACGTGCGGACGCCGCGGTCGGCCAGGGCGGCGAGCGCCCCGTCGGCCGGTACGCCGGCCGCCCCGGGAACCCAGCCCTGACCGACGGCCATCCCGTCACGAACATCCAGGGCGACCGCGATCCGATCCGCCCCGAACCGCACCACGAGCCGTTCCACGAACGCCGGATCGCGCAGCGCCGCTGTGCCGACGACGGCTCGTGCCGCGCCGGCATCGATCAGCGCCGCCACTGCGCCTTCGTCTCGAAGTCCCCCGGCTACTTCGCAGGCGATCGCCTGCCCCGCGGCCGCGAGGATGCGCATGACCGCATCGGTCTGGCGCCGCACTCCATCCCTGGCGCCGTCCAGGTCGACGATGTGGATCCAGTGTGCGCCGGCAGCCGCGAAGCGGCGAACCACTCGTGCCGGATCCGACCCGTAGACCGTTTCGCGCCCGAAATCCCCTTCCGCAAGGCGCACCACCTGACCGCCGCGCAGGTCGATCGCGGGTAGGAGCTGGAAACCGGCGGGAATAGGCGGCAGGCGTTGTAGCATGCTACTATGCTACTACATCAGTTGAGGGCCGGACCGGCCACACCAAACGAGGAATGAGATGAGCGCTATGGACGCCTGGCGCAACGAGGCCGTCGGGGAGTTGCTCGAGACGATTCTGCGACTCGAGAGCACGGATGAGGCCTCGGCCTTCTTCCGCGACCTGTGCACCCTGGGCGAGCTGCACGACATGGCCCAGCGTTGGGCGGTAGCGAGGTTGCTCGACGAGGGGATGCACTACGCCGAGATCTCGAGCGGGACCGGTGCCAGCACGGCCACGATCACGCGCATCGCCCAGTGGCTGCATCACGGCGAGGGCGGTTACGCGAGAGCGCTCGTCCGCCTTCACGAAGCTCAGACATCCGCTACCGGAGAGAAGTAGATGATCCGCCGCCTGAGACTGGCAATCCCGAACAAGGGCCGGCTCGTCGAGCCGACGGTCGCCCTTCTGCGCGATGCCGGCCTCGTCTTCGAAACCGGCGAGAGGGCGCTCGTGGCCCGCGTCCAGAACTTCGATCTGGACATCCTCTTCGTTAGGACCAACGACATCGTCGAGTTCATCAACGACGGCGTGGCGGAGCTCGGAGTCACCGGCCTGGATCTCGTGGCCGAGTCCGGGAGCGATGTGCCGCAGGTCCGCAAGCTCGGCTACGGGCGCTGCCGGCTTACGATCGCCGTCCCCAACGACTCGCCGATTCGAGCGGCCGAGGATCTGGCCGGGCTTCGCGTCGCCACCTCGCACATGAACCTGACCCGGCAGTTCTTCGCGAGCCGGTCGATACCCGTGAACGTCATACCGGTCTCGGGCGCCGCCGAAGTTGCGCCGAGGCTTGGCCTGGCCGAGGCGATCGTGGACCTGGTCTCCACCGGTTCGACGATGGTGGTGAACGGCCTGCGGCCGATCGAGGAGGTCTTCGATTCGGAGGCGGTTCTGCTGGCGAACAAGGGCGCTCTCGATGGCCGGCCGGAGGTTATCGACTCGATCGAGACGATGCTCGGCGCGACGCTGGCGGCGCGGGACCGCAAGTATCTGATGATGAACGCCCCTCTCACCAAGTTGACCGAGCTGGAGGATCTCCTGCCGGGTCTCGAGTCGCCGTCGATCATCCCGTTGGCCCACGCAGGGATGTGCGCCATCCACTCGGTCGTCGACGCGGACCAGGTGTGGTCGCTGCTGCCGCGTCTCAAGGCCGCCGGCGCGTCGGGCATCCTGATCCTGCCCATCGAGAAGCTCGTGTCATGAGTGCCCCGATGGTCACCCTGCGCCGCCTCGATCTCGGCCGCGTCTCCTCCGACCCGACCGTGGCCGCCGAGGTCCGCGGCCTATTCCGTCGCGGCGCGGTTCCGGACGCGCGGGTTCGTGAAGGCGCCCGCGCCATTCTCGCTTCGATCAAGACGGGCGGAGACGCGGCCGTTCGCGAGGCCAACGGCCGTTTCGGTGGCGGTCGGGCCGGCGGCTCGCTCCTCGTGAGCCGGGCCGAGATGGAGTCGGCCCGAGACGCGCTGACGCCGCTGATCCGGGCCGGCCTGGAGCAGATGATCGCCAACATCCGCCGCTTCGCGGAAACGGAGCTGCCGCAGACCAGGACGACGGTCATCGTCCCGGGCGTGGAGATCGAACGCCGCTGGGTGCCCCTTGCCAGCGTCGGCGTATACGCGCCGGGCGGCTCCGCGGCCTACCCGAGCTCGCTCCTAATGGGCGTCGTTCCGGCCACGGTAGCCGGAGTCGAGCGGATCGTTGTCGCCTCCCCGGCCGACGCCGAGGGCAGGCTCAACGCCACGCTCCTCGGCGCGGCGGGGCTCGCCGGTGTCGACCAGTTCGTCGTTGCCGGCGGCGCACAGGCGGTCGGGGCGATGGCATACGGGCTCCCGGACGCGGGCATCGAGGCGGTCGATCGGATCGTGGGCCCCGGCAACTCATGGGTTACGGCGGCGAAACTGGAGGTCTTCGGCGAGTGCGGCATCGACCTGCCGGCCGGGCCGTCCGAAGTGATGGTCGTTGCCGACGCCACGGCCGATCCCGCTCATGTCGCCTCGGATCTTCTCTCCCAGGCCGAGCACGGCCCCGACTCCCCTGCCCTGCTCGTGACGTGGGATGCCGGTCTGGCTGCCGCCGTCGAACGAGAGCTTGCTCGGCAGCTCGAAACCTCCGCCCGCCGGGCAATCCTGGAACGTTCGCTCGCCACCGGTGCAGTCGTCGTGCTGGCGCCGAGCCGCGGCGCGGCCCTCGAGTTCGTCAACGGGTACGCGCCGGAACATCTCTCTGTGGTGGTCGACGACGTGGAGGAGGCCGTCGCCCGGCTGCGCAATGCCGGATCGCTCTTCGTTGGGCCCTATGCGCCCGAGTCGGCCGGCGACTATGCCTCGGGGGCCAACCACGTCCTGCCGACCGGAGGCCTGGCCAGGTCGTGCGGCGCGCTCTCGACCGAGAGCTACGGTAAATTCATCCAGGTCCAGCGCATCACCCGCGATGGCCTGGCCTCGATACGCGACTCCGTGGAGGCGATCTCGGAGGCCGAGGGCTTGATCGCCCACAAGCGCGCCGTTGAGCTGCGATTTGAAGGAGGAGAATGAACACGCCGGCCACGACCCTGCCGACCTACACCTGGGAGCCGACGACCGATGCGCTCGCGGCCAGGTACGGCCTGCCGCAAGAGTCGATCGTTCGCTTCGACGTGAACACCTCGCCGGTTGCCCCGGACATGCGCGACGTCCTCACCGGGCAGTTCGACCCGGCGCTCTGCGAGTACCCACCCAGCGACTACGCAACGCTGGTAGAGGCTGCGGCTGAGTCATACGGCGTCTCGCCGGACGAGTTGCTTCCCACGGCCGGGGCGGATGAAGCGATCGACTTGATCGCCCGGGCGACGCTCCGCGAGGGCTCGGTGGCTGTGATCGTGCCGCCAACGTACGACATGTATCGGATCGTCTCCGAACAGCGTGGCGCCAGGGTGGTCACCGCGCCGCGGCGCGACGCTACCTTTACGCCGGACACCCCGGCGATCGTCAGGGCGGCGCGCACCGCCAGCCTTGTGTGGCTGTGCGAGCCGAACAATCCAACCGGGACCTACATGCCGCCCGAGCGCGTCGCAGATCTGTTGGAGCGATTGGAGGCGGACGCTGCAAGCAACGGCCGCGAGGCACCGGTCGTGGCCGTGGATGAGGCCTACGCCGAGTTTGTGGATCGAAGCGTATTGCCGCTTCGGTCCCACTACCCGAAGCTCGTGGTGATCAGGACGCTGAGCAAGGCCCACGCGTTGGCAGGCATCAGAGTCGGGTTCGCGGTTGCCCGGCCGGAAACCCTGGCTCCGATCATGGCCTATCGAGCGCCGGCTTCGGTGGGCACGGTTTCGGCTGCCCTGGCGACTGCCTCACTGCGGCGACCCGACCTCGTTGCGGCCATCGTCAACCGCACTACCGTCGAGAGGACGCGCCTCTTCCTCGATCTGATGGAGCTGGGCTGGCGGCCGCACCCCTCCACCGCCAACTTCATTCTGGTCCGGTTCAGCTCGCCGGCCGCCGCGACCGGCGCGGCCGAAGCGTTGCTTCGCAAGGGTCTCGTGCCCCGGACCTTCGGCCCCGAGCACCCGCTCGCGGACTGCCTGCGGTTCACCGTTCGGTCCGAGGCAGAGAACGACCGCCTCATGGAAGCCGCCAGGGGGATAACCGCATGACCAATCAGATCGGCAAGGTCGTCGCCTCGGGTGACCGCTGGGCCACCGTTGCCCGCTCGACCCGCGAGACCCAGATCACGGTGACCCTCAAGCTCGACGGGAGCGGCGATACCAAGATCGACACGGGTGTCGGCTTCTTCGACCACCTGCTGAATGCGCTGGCTCATCACGCGCTCTTCGACCTCGAGGTGGGCGCCAGCGGCGACCTGATCGTCGACGAGCACCACACCGTCGAGGATGTGGCGCTGGTGGTTGGCGCGGCCTTCGCTCAGGCCCTCGGCGATCGGGGCGGGATCGCCCGCTTCGGCGACGCAGCCGTTCCGATGGACGAATCTGTGGCCACGGCCGTCGTCGACGTCGGCGGGCGTCCATACGCGGTCGTCGATCTGCCGTTCAAGGGCAAGCGCGCCGGCAAGCTGCCGCTCGAGCTGATCGAACACGTCTTCGAGTCGTTCGCTCGGGCCGGCGGAGTGACCCTGAACGTCAAGGGCCGTGGCCGCAACGACCACCACCTCGCCGAGGCCGCGTTCAAGGCGCTGGGCCGCGCGCTGTGCTCGGCCGTCGTCGTTGATCCGCGGCGGAAGGGCCCTGCCTCCACGAAGGGCTCTCTCGGATGACTGGCCCGGTCCGGGTTGCCGTGCTCGACTACGGGGCCGCGAACATGGTCAGCATCACCAAGGCCCTGACCGCGGTCGGGGCCGAGGCGGTCGTTGCCGCGGAGCCATCGGCGCTGAGCGGCATCGACGCGATCGTGATCCCGGGTGTCGGCGCCGCGGCTCCGGCCATGGTTCACCTTCGCGAACGCGGTCTCTCAGAGCCACTCCGCGAATGGGTCCGTGCCGGGCGTCCCTGCCTCGGCATCTGCCTCGGGTTCCAGCTCTTCTTCGACGCGAGCGACGAGGCCGATGCGCAGGCCCTCGGGCTCCTCGCGGGGCGGACGGTGGGCCTCGTCGACGCGCCGACCCTCCCGCACATCGGCTGGAACTCGGTCGACGCCGTTCGTCCACACCCTTTGTTCGATGGCGTGGCCGACGGTTCGTACTTCTACTTCGTCCACTCGTTCGCGCCGGTGCCGTCGGACGAGGGCATAGTCGTGGCCCGCACGACGCACGGTCGGCCGTTCGTCAGCGCGGTGGCGAAGGGCTCGCTCTACGGCCTGCAGTTCCACCCCGAGAAGTCGTCCGAGGCCGGACTCCGGGTGTTGGCCAATTTCGTCGGGCTGGTTGCGGCTGGCGCCAGCGCGGCGGGCTCCGACGCGGCCGGGGCGCCGGTGGCCTGATGCTGGCCCGCCGTGTCATCCCCTGCCTGGACGTCGACAAGGGTCGGGTCGTCAAGGGCACCAGGTTCCTCAACCTGACCGATGAGGGCGATCCGGCCGAACTGGCGGAGCGGTATGCCCATGAGGGCGCCGACGAGATCGTGTTCCTGGACATAACAGCGGCCCACGAACGTCGGGGCACGATGCTCGAAGTTGTGCGCCGGACGGCATCGCGTGCCTTCGTGCCACTGACCGTGGGCGGCGGCGTGCGCAGCGTCGACGAGATGCGCGACGTGCTGCGAGCCGGCGCGGACAAGGTTTCGTTCAACACCGCGGCCGTCGCCGACCCGGCGCTCCTGGCCGCCTGCGCCGATCGTTTCGGCAGCCAGGCGGTGGTGTGTGCCATCGACGCTCGCCGGCTCCCCCGCCCCGACGGCGCCGAGCAGAGGTGGGAGGTCGTCACGCACGGCGGCCGCCGAACGACCGAGCTCGAGGCCGTCGAGTGGGCCATTCGAGCCGTGGGGATGGGAGCCGGTGAGCTGCTGGTGACGTCGATGGATCGCGACGGCACTCGCAGCGGCTTCGACACGCAGCTGCTGGCCGAGATCGCCACGCGTGTTCGCGTGCCGGTCATCGCCTCTGGAGGCGCGGCCGGGCCCGATGACTTCGTCACGGCGGTCCGAGACGGCAAGGCCGACGCGGTTCTCGCTGCCTCGATCTTCCACCGCCGGATCTTCTCGATTGCGGATGTCAAAGCGGCCATGGCGGCGGCCGGCTTGCCGGTCCGACAGCTAGAAGGGAGGGACGCATGATCGACAAGGCTTTCCGCGAGCAGGATGTGGCCTGGGGATCCTCCGGACTGGTTCCGGCCGTGGTTCAGGATGCCGCCGATGGCCGCGTCCTGATGGTCGCCTGGGTCGACGCCGAGGCACTCGCCGCCAGCCTGGCCACGGGTCAGGTCCACTTCCACTCCCGTTCCCGCGACCGTTTGTGGCGCAAGGGCGAGACGAGCGGCAACGTCCTGCGCCTGCTGGACATCACGCTGGATTGCGACGGCGACGCGCTGCTGCTGCAGGTCAGCCCAACCGGCCCGACGTGCCATCGCAACACTCGCAGCTGCTTCGACGCGATCGGGGCCGTCCCGGTCGAGGGTCCGGGGGCGCGGCTCGCTCCGGCGGCGCCCGAGCCGGCCCTCACTCCCCCGTCGGGTCAGGGTTTCGAGTGGCTCGAGACGCTGTGGGCCACTATCGACGCGCGTTCCGGCGCCGATCCTGCGGCCAGTTATACCGCGCGGCTCCTGGCCGGCGGCGTGGACGCGCCGGCACGCAAAGTGACCGAGGAGGCAACCGAGGTCCTCATGGCGGCGAAGGACGACGCCACGGCATCGCCTGACTCACGTTCCGCGACGCGCGACGCCCTGACCGGTGAAGTCGCGGACCTGCTCTACCACACCCTCGTCCTGCTATGGGAGCGCGACCTGCCGCCGGCCGCGGTCATCACGCGACTGCGGGAGCGTCATAAGGGCTAGCTAGCTCTTGAGCCGCCCGATGCGCACGCTCTTCTTGCCGGCACGGACGACCAGATAGCGCCCGCCGACCAGCGCGGGAACGGCGTCCTCCGGTGCCTTGACGCGTTCGTCGTTGATCGATAGGCCGCCCTGGGCCATGGCTCGGCGGGCTTCGCCGTTCGAGGTATACGCGCCGCTCGCCACTGCGACACGAAGCGCCCCGCCGGCAATCTCCTCGGCCGTGAACTCGAAATGGTCGATCTCCGCGAACAGACCATCCAGCACTTCGGGGTCGCGGATCGGCTCTTTGGAGAAGGCCGCCTCGCTCAGGCGCACCACATTGCGAGCGGCATCCTCGCTGTGGACCCGGGCCGTCAGGTCGTAGCCGACCGCCTTCTGAGCGACGCGGGTCTCCGGATGGGCCGCCTGCCGGGCTTCGAGGTCCTCGATCTTCGCCCGGTCGAAGAGTGTGAAGGTGCGCAGATACTTGCCGACGTCGCGATCGTCGGCGTCGAGCCAGTACTGGTAGAAGGCGAACGGACTGGTGCGGGCCGGGTCGAGCCAGACGCTCGTTCCGGCGACTGTCTTGCCGAACTTCTCGCCGCCGGGGTTGGTCAGCAGCGGGTAGCTCAAGGCGTAGGCCAGGTCCTGCCCATCGCCCGCCCCGAATTCCTTACGGATGAGTTCCAGGCCGGCGGTGATGTTGCCCCACTGGTCGGCGCCGCCCATCTGCAGCTCCACTCCCCCGGCCCGATAGAGGTGGAGGAAGTCGGCCGCTTGCAAGAGCATGTAGCTGAATTCTGTGAAGCTCAGACCGGCCTCGAGCCGGATCTGGACCGAATCCTTGGCCAGCATGTAGGGCACGGTGAGGTGCTTGCCGATGTCGCGCAGGAAGCGCAGCAGAGAGTACGAACTGAGCCACTCGTAGTTGTCGACCAGCTCCGCGCCGTTGGGACCTTCGAAATCGAGGAACCTCGTCAGCTGGTTCTGAATGCCGACGATGTTCTCCTCGACGGTCGGCCGGCTCAGGAGAAGCCGCTCGGATGAACGACCGGATGGGTCGCCGATCATCGCCGTCCCACCGCCGACGAGGACGATCGGAGTTCCGCCGGCGCGCTGCAGATGGATCATCCCGAAGATCGGGACCAGGCTGCCGATGTGAAGGGAGGAGCCTGTAGGATCGAAGCCGTTGTAGCCCTTGATCGGGCGGCCGGTCGCGAGGCGCTCGGCCAAGCCGCTGCTGGTCGAGTGCAGCATTCCTCGCCAGCGCAGCTCATCGAGCAAGCCGGCCAGCCCGGTCTGGGCGGTCGAGCGGTTGGCTCCGCCTGTTTCGCCTGCCAGCGTCATCGCAGTCTTCCGCTCCTTCGTCGTCACGCCGTCGGGCGTCGGCTCGTCCGAGGACTCGGCGGGATGGGGTGGAATGCCCGCCTTTCCACCTATGCTATCTTGCGAGCCGCTATGAAGACCAGTCTCACCCGACGTGAACGCCGCCGCCGCAATAGCACGGGCACACGTCGACCCGGCAGCGGCCCCGGCAGCAAGTTCGCCGCTGTCCTGCCCCTCTTCCTCCTGGGCACGTTCTTCGCGCTCAGCCTTATCGCGTTCGCGGGCTCGGTGGAGGTCTACTCGGCATACAGCAAGGACCTCGAAGATCCGAAGGCGCAACTGGATTCGATCGACTTCAACCAGCAGACGGTTCTATACGACCGAACGGGCACGGTGCAGCTGGCGGCCTTCGGCACCGAGAACCGGCGGGTGCTCAAGTTCGCCGAGATCCCGGACGTCGTCCTCGACACGACGACCAGCACCGAAGACAAGACCTTCTGGTTCAACACCGGATTCGACCCTGCCGCGATCCTGTCCGCGCTGCGTGACGCCGTCTCCGGCACTCCGCGCGGCGCCTCGACGATCACCCAGCAGCTGGTCAGGCAGCGGCTGCTGCCGGCCACCACGAGCACCCTCGACCGAAAGATCAAGGAGATCATCCAGTCGGTGCGGCTGACTCAGGAATTCCCCGGGGTCGAGGGCAAGCAGGCCATCATCTCCGCCTACCTCAACCTGAACTTCTACGGCAACCAGAGCTACGGTATCGCGGCGGCAGCCCAGGGCTACTTCGGAGTGACGGACCTGAGCAAGCTGACGATCGCCCAGGCAGCCATTCTGGCCGGCATCCTGCAGGCACCTTCGTACTACGACCTGGTCGCCAACGACGTCCTACAGGACGACGGCAGCCTCCTGGTGCCGGCGGAGGCGCCGATCGTGGTCCGCCGCAACACCCTCCTGGAGGAGATGCGGCGCAACAACCGCGACGGTTTGCTGCGTGGAACCTACAGCGACGCGGATATCGTGGCTGCCGAATCGGAGCCCGTTGTGCTTCATCCTCCGGTGCAGCAGCAGAAGATGATCGCCCCGCAGTTCGATCTGATCGTCCGCCAGCAGCTGGCCGACCTGCTGTGCTCCCCGGGCACCGATCCCGCCGACTGCGAGCTGGTCGATACCGGCGGCTACAAGGTCATCACCACCCTCGACGCGAGCATGCAGGCCACGGCCGAGAAGTGGCTGAAGGCCTATGTCTTCGGTCCGAACCAGGCCACGCTGGCCGACGACATCACATATCTGGCGAATCTCGGCATCACGGCCAAGTCCGATTCCTACGACTACTACCGGATCGTCGGAGGCGCCGGCTTCACCGGGCTTCGCAGCGGCAACATCCACAACAGCGCCTTGATCGCGGTCGACTATCGGACGGGTCAGGTTCTGGCGTATGCCGGCAGCGCGGATTTCTACGGCAAGACGATCAAGGATCCGGCCAACGCCGGCCAGGACTACTTCGACCCCGAGTACGACGTTCTCTCCTCGGGCAATGGACGGCAACCGGGCTCCTCGTTCAAGCCGATCGACTACCTGATCGGCCTCCAGGATGGAACCATGACCGCGTCCAGCCTATTCATGGACGTCGCGACAGACTTCGGCGGTGGCTACATCCCCCACGACGCCGATGGCCTTGAGCGCGGCCCGGTCAGGCTGCGCGAGGCGCTCCAGTACTCCCTAAACATACCGGCCGTAAAGGCGGCGTCGATAAACGGCGTTCAGCACGTCATGCAGCGCGCTCAGGATTTCGGGTTGGTCTTCCCCAAAGGCTCGAACCCCGGCGTGTCGATCGGCATCGGCACCGTTGAGGTCCACCCGGCGGATCTCACCTCGGCCTACGGCGCCATCGCCGACGGCGGCACGCTGGTCCAGCGCAACACGATCCTGTCCATCACGGATAGCAAGGGCGGGACGACGTGGTCGGCCGCCCGGCAGACTCCGACGACGACCCACCCGTCGACGCCACAGGCGACGTATGTGATGACGAACATCCTGGCCGGCAATACCGATCCGGCCCAGAACAACTGGTGGAGTCAATACAAGATCATGGACGGCACCACCCGCCGTCCGGCCACGTTGAAGACGGGCACGAGCGATCAGACGCAGGACCTCTTCGCTGTCGGCTACGTGGCCCCCCCATCGAGCTCGTCCGCCCCGGCGATCGTCGCCGGCGTGTGGGCCGGCAACAGCGACAACGCCCCCGGCCACAGCGTCATGTCGCTCGAGATGGCCGCTCCGATCTGGCACGCCTTTATGCAGGAAGTCACGGCCGGAACGCCGGTGACCGACTTCCGCCAGCCCGACGGCGTGACCTGGGCGAACGTTGATGCCTTCAGCGGCATGGCCCCAGGTCCTTTCACGACGCTGACCTTCCACGAAGTCTTCATCAACGGGACGGTCCCCGGCCAGGCCGACACCACCAAGGTTCCGGTCGATGTGGACACCGTGTCGAACACGCGCTGGACGTACGACTGCCCCGGCACGAAGGCCACCAAGGGCTATCTCGACCTCAGCAAGGTCGACGCCAACGCGAGAGATCCCAACTGGCAGATATTCGACAACGTCTGGATATCGCGCGCCCAAACGGGCGTAGGCAAGAAGGGCGGGCCCAACAACGGGGCCACCATGTACTTCTACCAGACCGGCTTCTGGACGCCGTTCGGCCAGACCTGGGGAGCGGACTTCGCGCCGACCGGCTACTGCACCGCCAACACGGGCACGCCGCCGCCGTCGCCAAGCACTACGCCCACCCCGCTAGTGACACCGTCGCCATCCCCGAGTCCGACGCCGCATCCGACGCCCACGCCGACGCCCCATGCGACGCCGACGCCGACGCCATCGCCGACCCTGCCGCCTCCATCACTGACGCCGACTGCCCTGCCGCTCCTGCCGTTGCCGCTGGCTCTCGCGCGGCGGCTTCGGCGCTAGGGCGATACGGCCGGGCTAGTCCTCCGGCGTTTCGACCGCGGGAGCGCCACCCGATCCCCGGCGGCCCACGAGCATTCGCGCCAGGGCGATGGCAGCCTTGAGTTCGGGCAGGCGGAAGACCCAGGCCCAGGCCGCATACGCGGCGACGCCGACGAGCCCGCCGGCCGCCACCTCCGCCAACTGCGCGACCAGTGAAGCGGGCCCCCCGGTGGAGCGCTCGACGAAACCTGCGACCAGGTACGTGGCGGCGGAGGCGACGCAGGCCCCGCCCGCGAAGGCGGCCGCGTGCCGGGCCATGGGGCGTAAATCGAAGCCGATCCGTCTCTCCATAAGCACCACGAGCAGGGCCACCTCCGCCCACGCCCCAAGACCGATGGCGAGAGCCAGGCCGGTCAGGTGCATGAATGGGAAGAGAACCACTGCCGCCGCGATGTCCACGACCACCGCCACGATGGCCGCCGTTACGGGCGTTCTGGTGTCCTTGCCGGCATAGAAGATCGGCGCCAGAAGCGCGATCAGGACATGGGCGATGAGCCCCAGCAGAAAGACGCCGTAGATCGGGGCGTACAGGGCCGTGTCGGCAGCGTCGAAACTGCCGTGCTGATACAGGATGGCCATGGTCGGCGCCGCCAGAACGAGCATGAAACCGGTGAGAGGCACAACCACGAACAGCAGCAGCCGGAGCGACTGATCGACCAGACGGCGGAAGCGCTCGTTGTCGCCGTTGGCGACGGCTCTCGACAGCGGCGGTAGCAGAACGATCCCGAGCGGCACCCCGATCAGGCCGACGGGTATCTGGAGAGCCGTGAAGCCGCCCGTGTAGGCAGAGATGGAACCGTCGTTGGGCAGGCTCGCAGCGAAGAAGTTGTTGACGAGAAAGACCAGCTGCGTCGCTCCCAAGCCGAGGGCGCGCGGCGCCATGAGCATCAGCGTCTCGCGCACGGCCGGATCATGGATGTGTATCTCGGGACGGTAGAAGCCCGCCTTGTGGACCGCGAACGCCTGAGTAAGGACGATGCCTGCCGCGCCAACGACGACTCCGATGGCCAGGGCGGAGACACCAAGCCAGGGTGTGAGGGCGATAGCACAGACGATGATCGCGATGTTGTACACGTTGGGCGCAATGGCGGGTGCGCCGAAGATGCCGAGCGAGTTGAGACCGGCGGACATGACGGCGCCTGCGGCCAGCAGGATCGGCGAGAGAAGCATCACCCGCGTCAGAACTACCTCCAACTCGAGCTGGTCTGGATGCGGGTTGAGAAACGCCGCGACGAGTGTCGGGGCCGCGATCCAGACGATGACCGCCAGCGGGATGAGCGCCAGGATCATCAGGTTGGCGATCGTGGCCATGAGGCGCCGCGCCCGTTCCGTTTCGCCGCGGGCCAGCAGTTCCGAGGCAACGGGAACGAGGGCCGACCCGACGGCGCCCGCGGCGACGAGCTGGAAGAGGGTGTCCGGGATTCGGAAGGCTGCCCAGAATGCGTCCAGGTTGGAGTTGTGGCCGCCGAACTGGGCGTAGAAGACCGCCGTCCGGACCCAGCCGAGCAGGCGCGACAGGACAACTCCCAACACGACCACAACGCCGGCCAGGGCGATCGCACGCCCTCCCAGCCGCGCCGATGAGGTGGCCAAGAGATCGGTAGTGGCCACGTCGGCGGTCAGGACCACATCGCCGGCCACAGCCGCCGGCCCGGTCGAGAGGCGGCTACTCGAGGGCGCTGGTCGGCGTGGGGGCGGGGCCGCAGCGCGGGCAGGCTGGGGTTCGGGCTCGGGTTCGGGCTCGGGCTCGGGCTCGGGCTCGGGTATGGCGTGGCGGGGCTGCCAGCCGCTGATGCGCGGCGAGGGCACCGTTCCGGGGGCCTCGTTGGCCGGAACCGGGTCACTCCCCTCGCCCGGCTGGAGCTTGCGCTGCTCGTCGCTCATCGCAAGCGCCGGGCCAGCCGCCACGCGGCTCCCAACGTGGCCCGAGGCGCGAACTCGTGGGCGCGGACGCGGAGAACCGGCCGGGCGCCGAAGCTGCGCTTGAACTGGTAGAGATTCCAGAGCGGATGAGTCTCGTCGTGCGGCAGGCCGACGATCGACTGCGTGTCCACTCCTCCCAGGTCGTAGCCGGTGAAGCCGGATCCCGCGGCCCAGCGCATGATCTCCCACTGGAGCAGGTGATTGGCCCGCGTGCCGTGCAGATCGGCGTCGTCGGGCGCTCCGGCGGCATACGAGACGAGGATCCGGCCGCAGTGGAGCAGAAGCACGCCGTTGCGACGACGTCCCGCAACGGAGGCGAACCACAGGCTGGCCACGCCCGATCCGCCCAGCAAGCGCCATTGCTCGAGCTCGTAGGCTCGGTCGCGGACCAGGAAGTCCTCGCGCCGGCCCGTGGCGGCGTGCATCTCGAAGAATTCCGCCAGGGCCTCCTCACGGGTGTCGCCATCCGTCAGATCCACGCGCTCGGTCGTGACGCCGGCGCGGCGGGCCTTGTTGATGTTGCGGGCCGTGCTGTCGCCCAGCAGCGCATGCTGGGCCTCGTCGGTCGGTTGGAGCGGGATGACCATGGCCGTACGCGAGACCTGGATCTCGCGCCGAGCGACCCGGAAGCCCTCGGGACCGAGCGTCCCGGCAAGCGACCCTCCCTCCTCCCATGACGGATCGACGGTCAGGGTCACCGCACGCCGGGCTTGGGCGATCGTCCGTAACGCCTGCAGGGCCGCCTGCGCCGCCTGGGGCGTCGCTTCCAGCAGAACGGGGCCTCGGGGCGCGTAGTGGATCTTGAGGCCTCTGAGTGGCCCTGGCAGGCGCCGAGACAATGGCCGCTCCTGGACGTAGAAGGCGGCGACGCGCCGGCCCCCGGCTTCCACCACGTAGCGCAGCGGTCGCCAGCCGAGGCCGCGCTTCAACTCGCCCCAGGCGTGCGATTGGAACGCCTCCCCTATCGGGCTCCGCACAGCCAACTCGTCCCAGGCGGATGGCGCCCAATCGGTCGCGTCGATGATCGTGGGTTCCGCCGAAACGTTCCGGGCCGTTGGGCTCGTGGGCGCGCTCAATCGCTTCTCCGCCGTGTAGCGCCCCAGAAGGGCGGTGCGCTCGACCACGATTGTCGCATCTCGTCAGCTCGATCGGCGCTCGCCCGAGCGGGATCTCCGGATCAAAGGTCAGAGGCTGACGATCGTGGCGCCGTCGCCGCCCTCTCCGCGGGCACCCGGGCGCCACGACTTGACCAGCGGATGGGCCGAAGCGTGGTCCCGGACGGCGTCGCGGAGGGCGCCTGTGCCCATGCCGTGGATGACCGTCGTCTGCTCCAGGCCGGCCAGGGATGCGTCATCCAGGTAGCGGTCGAGGACCTCCAGTGCTTCCTGCACCGTGGCCCCCCGCAGATCGAGTGACGAGGCCACGGTTCTGGCCCGTTCCAGCTGCATGCGGGCCGCGGAGGACGGAAGTGGCTCGGGTCGCGGCCCCGAAGAGATTCTCCCCGAAAGCGTGCCGCCGGCCGACCGATCACCCTCGGCGTCGGCGCCGGTTGCCGGCTCCAGGTCGTCCACCGCGACGGTGATGCGCATACCGCCCGCCTCGAGCGTTGCCCGCTTGCCGCCCTTATCGAGCGAGGCGATGCGGCCTTCCGCGCCGGCCGTCCGAGTTCGGGCGCGCATCCCGACCCGCCAGGCTATCGGCGGGAGGGAGACGGCCGAACGAGCGGGCTGAGGCTCGGGCGCGAGTGCGGGCAGGCGTTCGAGCTGAGCGTTGGCGCGGCCGAGGTCCTCGTCGAGGCTCCGCTGCGTGACGGTCTCGCGTTCCAGCTTCCGTCTGATGCCGCGCACCTCGGCCCGGACATCGTCGATCATGCGCTCGGCCTCGTCACGGGCCGTTCTGACCGACTCTTCGCGCTCGCGCCTGGCGCGTCGCCTCTCGTCCTCGGCGACGGCGAGGGCGGCCCTGGCGCGCTCCTCGGCCATCCTGGCCTCGGCCAGGGCGTCGGTCGTCTCGAGCTGTGTCGCCTTGATAGATGCCAGGGTCTCCTCGAAGGCCTGCTGCTCGTCGGAGAGACGCGACCGGGCATCCGCGACGATCGGCCCGGGCAGGCCCAGCCGTTCGGCGATCGCGAAGGCCTGGCTCTGGCCCGGCAGACCGATGGTCAGCTTGTACGTCGGCCGGAGTGTCTCCACGTCGAACTCGACGGAGGCGTTGCGAGCCTGCTGAGTTGTGTGGGCATAGAGCTTCAACTCGGCGTAGTGGGTGGTGGCGGCGACGAGGGCTCCGGATCTTATGAAGTAGTCCAGCAGGGCCTGGGCCAGGGCCGATCCCTCGGTCGGGTCCGTCCCGGCTCCCAGCTCATCGAGAAGGATCAGCTTGTTGGACCCGGCCGCCTCCACGATGCGGACGATCGACCGCATGTGGCCGCTGAAGGTCGATAGCGACTGCGCCACCGACTGCTCGTCCCCAATGTCGGCGTAGATGTCATCGAGTACCGGCAGGCTCGTGCCCGCTTCGGCCGGAATGTGCAGGCCGGACTGGTGCATGAGGCTGAGCAGCCCAAGCGTTCGAAGCGCGACCGTCTTGCCGCCCGTGTTCGGGCCGGTGATGAGCAATGCCGTGTAGTCGCCGCCCAGACGGATGTCGACCGGAACGACGTGTCCCGAAAGGCCGGGATGGCGCGCGCCCAGCAGGACGATCTCGGGTCGTGGCGCGATCTCGGCCGGCATGCCATCCATCTCCTCGGCCAGTCGGGCCTTGGCCGACCAGAAATCGAACCGCGCCAGGGCGTCGAGCGTCTCGCGGAGCGGCCCGGCCTGGCCGGCGACAACGATCGAAAGGTCGTCGAGGATGCGTTCGATCTCGGCCCGCTCCGCCACCTGGGCCTCGCGCCAGGCGTTGCCCATCTCGACGGCCACGAGCGGTTCCACGAAGAGTGTTTGGCCGCTCCCGGACGCGTCGTGGACGATTCCCTTGACATGGCTGCGCGCTTCGGCACGGATCGGGATCACGTAGCGGCCGCCACGGAGCGTGACGATCGGCTCCTGCAGTGAGCCGGCCAACTCTCCGGAGTGGATGAACTGATCGAGCCGGGCACGAAGGCGCTCGAACGCGATCCGGACGGCGCGCCGGAGTCCGCCCAGGCGTGGAGACGCGGTGTCCAGCAGCTCGCCGGTCGGGTCGAAGCTCCGCGCCAGGGTGCTCCGGAGGCTCGGCAAGGGGTGGATCTCGCGGGCGAGGTCGCGCAATAGCGGCCGCTTGTCGCCGCTCAAAGCGTCGGAGAGGCGCGATGCCGCCTCGAGGGTGGCCGCGATGTCCAAGAAATGGGCCGGATCCAGGCGGCCGCCGCGCGCCGCCCGCTCGATCCACGGTCCGATGTCTTTGCTTCCGCCGATGCCCGCGCCCGGATTCCCAGAGATGAGGGCCCGGGTCTGCGAGGTCTCGTCCAGGCCGCGCGCCACGACGACGGCGTCCGTCGAGGGCTCGAGCAGCTCAGCGAGTCGGCGGCCGGGCGGGAAACCTGTGGCTGCCGCAAGTCGAGCCTTGACGAGCGGGTATTCGAGCAGCGTCAGCGACCGGGCGTCGAGACGCCGACCGTCGGGCTCGCGCGTGCTCACCCTGCCACCCGGCGTCCCACGTCCGAGGGCATCGACAGCGCCGGGCTGCCCGGGACGAAGAAGCGCCACGGCCGTCCGCGCCACGGTTCGGGCGCGTAGTCGATGCCCACCCGAGGTCCGGTCCGCACAGCGGGCGCTATTTCGTCGGGGGCGGTTTCCAGTCGGAGCTCAGAGACCGGATCGCACAGGTCCACGCCGCCGTCCGCACGACTTACTGAGAAGGCGGCGCAGACCAGAGCTGGACCGGCGGCCAGGCGCGCAGCCGGCATGGCCGCGATACGGCTCCTGGCCCGCTCGGCAGCAGCCTCGTCACGGCGCCCGAGTCGATCGACCGCGCTCCGAAGCCTGGCCTCGCGCATCTCGTCGGGGCCGGCGATCGGCTCGACGGCGCGGATGAGCAACGCGGCCGCCGTCCCGTCGGGCTCGGTGACGACGTTCAGACAGTGGTGCATTCCATAGACAAGGTACACGTAGGCAACTCCGGGAGGTCCGAACATGATCGCGTTGCGCTTGGTACGGCCGAATCGAGCGTGCGAGGCGAGATCGTTCTGTCCGATGTAGGCCTCCACTTCGACAATTCGGCCACGGCGCGCATCCGGACCACTGCCTCGGACCAGACGCGCGCCCAACAAGCGTCGGGCTGCCGTCTCGGTTTCGAGCTCTAGAAGGGCACGCGGAAATGGGGTCGGGCGAGGCGCGCCGGGATCAGTCATCCATCGGTCGGTCTGGGCGAGATCGGCTCAGGGGAAGATCGAAACCAGGTCGGCCGGCAGCAGGACCCCGAGAATGTGCACGAACGCCGGCACTATTCCGCTCTTGATCGCGGCGGCGATATGGGACTGGTTCAGGATCATGTCCTGGACCGCCCGGAGCTGATCCACATCGCCGGGGCGCGCCGGAGGAAGCGGGTAGGAGCCAAGGATCGTCACGATGATGGTCAGGATGATCAGGCCCTGAACCAGTCCGAGGAGCCCGCCCACGACGTCGTCGATTATGGGGTGGTCGGCCGAGATGTCGGTCCGCTTGTAGAGGCCCTGAGTGACGATCATGAAGGCCACCGCGGCTACCACGAAGACGATCACGAAGGCCAGAAGGTGGTTGTAGCCGACGTCGAACTGGGTCCAGTTCTGGGTCAGCATGCCACCCACGGTATCGCGCATGTTCGCTGCCAGCAGGAAGGCGACCATGATCGATCCGATTCCGATAAGCCGCCGAATGGCGCCTTGTAGCACGCCAAGGAAGAAGAAGAGGCCCAGGCCGATGATCAAAGCCAGGTCGACCACCGGGGCGCTGTTGATCCCTCCGACGATGTCCACGATCTACCTCCGCGGGTGCGGCGGCTGCCGAGATTCCAGCTGGCAGGTCTCGGCTAGGTTAGCAGTGCCGAAGGTGCGGCATCAATGTCCCAGGTCGGCTAGGACTCGACGGCGGCTAGCTCCTGATGTGGGCGGCGAGGTCGGCGGCCAGGCCGTCTCGCACTGCCGCCATAGCCTCGTCGACCTCGCCCTCGGTCAGGGTCCTGTCGTTCGTGCCGAAGACGAGGCGATAGGCCAGGCTCTTCTCGGTCGCCGCCAGCGGCGCGCCTCGATACAGGTCGAAGAGGCGGACTCCTCGCAGCAGCTCCCCGCCGTGACGGGCGATCGTGGCCTGGACCTCCGCCGCGGTGCGCGAGTCGTCCACGATCACGGCCAGATCGCGCTCGACCTCCGGGAACCGGGGGATCGGCTCGACGTAGACACGAGGCAGGAGGCCGTCGGCCAGACCGCGGATCGCCAGCTCGGCCACGATGACCCGCTGACTTCGCAGATCCCACTCGGCCGTGACGTCGGGATGCAGCTCGGCGACCCGTCCGTCGAGGACCTCGTGCTCGGACTGCTCGCTCACGGAGAAGGCCCGGCCCGGGTGGAACGGGAACCCTCGCTCGTCGGCATGATAGGCCGGCTCAGGCAGGCTCAGATGCCGGCACAGTAGCTCGACGAGGCCCTTGGCGTCGTCGAGATCGTAGGGACGGGGGGCGCGGTTCCAACTCGCCGGTTGGGCGGAGCCCGCCAGCAGCAGAGCCAATCGTGTCCACTCTCGCGGCTCGCCGCCGGCGCGGCCGTAGCCCTTGCCTACTTCGAAGACGGCGACATCGGCACGACCCTGGCGCTCGTTGAGGGCGAGGACGTCGAGCAGGCTACCGACCAGGTGCCGCCGCAGAACCGAGTGCTGCGAGGAGAGCGGGTTGGTCACGACGATCGTCTCTCCCACCTCGGGATCGTCAATCGGCCGATCCTCCCCGTCGACCGGCCACTTCAGTCTGGCCTCGTGCTCGGGTGAGACGAGGGCGTGGGTCACGACCTCGCTCAACCCGGCGCCGACGAGCATCTCGCGGATGGCGTCTCGAACCTTGAGCGGCGAAGGGCGATAGGCGGGCATGAGCGTGTCCGGAAGATGGGCCGGGGTGGCTTCGTAGCCCCGCACACGGGCCACTTCCTCGGCCACGTCCGCCTCGACGGCCAGGTCACGGCGCCAGGTCGGCACCACGGCCACGAGCACTTCGGCGGAACCCGGATCCACGACCAGCGGCTTGGGCTCGGCCGAGACGTTGATGCGGACACCGGACGACGCGGGCTCGGTTTCGATGCCCACGCGTCGCAGGAGGTCGCGCTGATTGGCGATTGGGATGTCGTCGCCGAGCAGCTTGCTGACCCGTGCCGGCCGGAAGGCGAGCCGCGCAGGCGCCGGCTCGGTCGGCGAGGTGTCGATCCGGCCGCCGGCGCATGAGCCGCCGGCCCAGGCCAGCGTCAGTTGGGCTACGCGGTCGGCGCCCAGGCGAGCCAGCCGGAACTCCTGGCCTTTCTCGAAGCGAAGACTCGCCTCTGAGCGAAGGGCGTAGCGGTGGCCTGTGCGGCGGATGCTGACCGGGTCGAAGATGGCCGACTCGATGGCGATCTCCGTGGTGGCGTCGGTGATCTCGCTGTCCGCCCCGCCCATGACCCCGGCTATGCCGATGGGCCCCTTGGGGTCGGCGATGATAAGCGTGTCCGGCGTCAAGTCCCGGACGACGTGGTCGAGCGTCTCGAGGCGCTCCCCCGCAATAGCCAGGCGGACGATGATCGTGGCGTCGTTGACCGCGGCGCCGTTGAAGGTGTGGGTCGGCTTGCCGAGCTCGAGCATGACGTAGTTGGAGGCATCGACGACGTTGCTGACCGGCCGCATCCCCGCTGCCTGGAGCCGCATCTGGATGGTGTCCGGAGAGGGCCCGATCCTCGCGCCGCTGATCCAGCGGCCGACGAAGCGGGTGCACAGCTCCGGCTCCTTCACTTCGACCCTCAGCCGCTCGCCGACGGGGCCGCCCTTCTCCTCGACCGCGATGTCCGGCCAGCGAATGGCGGCACCGGTCGCTGCCGCGACTTCACGGGCCAGGCCGATGAGACACAGGGCATCGCCGCGGTTGGGCTTGACGTCGACGTCCAGAACGACGTCGCCGTACAGGTCCGAGAGCTGCTTTCCGAGCGGGGTTCCGGCCGGCAGGATCAGGATCCCCTCGGCGTCGGTCGTGATCTTCAGCTCATCTCCGGAGCACAGCATCCCCTCGGAAGCGATGCCCATCTTCTCGGTCCGCTCGATGCGCCGCTCGCCGGGCAGGACGGCTCCGGGCAGAGCCACGGGCACGCGCTGGCCGGGCGCGATGTTGTTGGCGCCGCAGACGATGTGGAGCGGCTCGCCCGAACCGACGTTTACGGTGGTGAGGTGGAGGCGATCGGCGTGCGGGTGTTTCTCGACGGTCAGCAGCTCGCCGACGACGACGGAGCGCCAGTCGGCGCCCCACTGCTCGATGCCCTTGACTTCCATGCCCAGCAGCGTCAGGCGCTCTGCGAGTTGCTCCGGGGTCTGCTGGATATCGACGTACTCGCGGAGCCAGTTGAGCGGCACTCTCATCGGAACTGATCCAGGAAGCGCAGGTCGTTCTCGAGGTAGTAGCGCAGGTCGGGGACAGCGTGACGCAGGTTGGCGATACGCTCGACGCCCATCCCGAAGGCGAAGCCCTGATATCGCTCCGGGTCGATGCCGCCGTACTGCAGCACGACCGGATGAACCATGCCCGCACCCAGGATCGTCATCCAGCCCGACTTGGAGCAGGCCGGGCAGCCGACCCCGCCGCAGACGACGCATTCGACGTCGAAGGCGACCGACGGCTCGGTGAATGGGTAGTACCCCGGCCGGAAGCGCGTCTTTCGGGGACCGAATAGCGCATGGGCGAACTCGTCGAGAAGGCCCTTGAGGTCCGCCATGGAGGTGCCCTCGTCGACCATCAGGCCCTCGACCTGGAAGAACTCGAAGCCGTGGCTGGCGTCGACGGCCTCGTAGCGGAAGCAGCGGCCCGGCAGGAGGGCTCGGATCGGCGGCCTTGTGGTCTGCATCACGCGCATCTGGCCCGGGCTGGTGTGGGTCCGCAGGAGATGCCCGGGAATGTCGACGTAGAGCGTGTCCCAGAGATCTCGTGCCGGATGGTCCGGGGGCATGTTGAGCATCTGGAAGTTGGTCAGGTCGTCTTCGACCTCGGGCCCCTCGTAGACCACGAAGCCGAACTGACCGAAGACCTCAGTGATCGCGGCGATCGTCTCCGGGATCGGATGCAGCGTGCCACGACCGACCGGCCGGCCCGGCAGCGTAACGTCGACCTTCTCCGACGCCAGGCGAAGGGCCTGAACCTGGGCGTGGAGTTCCGCGCCGCGCACCGCCAGGGCGCCCTTTACGGCCTCCCCTACTTCATTGGCAACGGCCCCGACGCGGGGCCTGTCTTCGGCCGGCAGGGCGCCGATGCCGCGCAGCACGGCCGTCAGATCGCCCTTCTTGCCGAGGTACTGGATCTGGAGTGCTTCGAGGGCCCCCGGATCCGCCGCGGCCGAGATCTCCTTCAGGGCGCGCCCCTGGAGGCTGCGCAGATCGGCGCTCAGGCTTTCGAAGTCCACGCTGCCGTTCCTCACTGGGTCGCGGGTCCGACGGCGACGAGTCGGCGGCGCCTAGGCCTTGGTCGCGACGGAGACGATCTGGGCGAATGTCCCCGCGTCCCGCACCGCGATGTCGGCCAGGATCTTGCGGTCCAGGTCGATCTTGGCGGCCTTGAGAGCCTGGATCAGCTTGGCGTAGTTCAGACCGTTCTGCCGGGCAGCCGCGTTGATGCGGATGATCCACAGCTGGCGCATCTGGCGCTTGCGCTGCTTGCGGTCTCGAGTGGCGTATGCAAGGGCGTGCAGGGCCGACTCGTGGGCTCGCCTTACGAGTCTGGAGTTCGTGCCGGTTCGGCCCTCGGCCTCGTTGAGGAGGCGCTTGTGGCGGTGATGGGCGGTTACGCCCCGCTTGACGCGTGCCATAGAAGGTCAGACTCCCAGGTAGGGCAGCAGCCGGCGGATCTGGCTGATGGACTCGCCGGTCACGATCGCCTTGCCGTCGTAGCGGCGAGTTCGCCGCGAGGACTTCAGCTCGAGGTGGTGGCCGCGCCACGACTTGACACGGTAGGCCTTGCCACCGCCGGTGACCCCTATCCGCTTCTGGGTCCCCTTGTGGCTCTTCATCTTCGGCACGGTTTCACACTCCAGTCGACGCCGCGCCGGAGTCCGGCTCGGGTCTCGGTGGCACCGGTGGAGCCGGTGTCGCCTCGTTCTCAACGTCTAGCGCGGCTTCGATCACGTCGTCCGTCTCATCGACGGGCCTCGCGTGGGCCTTGGCCGTAGCCGACGGGGTCGGCTCATGGACCTTCGGCTTGTGGGTGGAGGCGACGCTGATGTGCATCGACTTGCCCTCGAGCAGCGGAGGCCGCTCGACCACGCCGTGTTCCTTGATCTGTTCCGCGAACTTGTCCAGTAGATCGCGCCCGATCTGCGGGTGAGTCAACTCGCGACCCCGGAACTGGACCGCGATCTTGACGCGATCGCCTTCCTCCAGGAACTCGATGGCTCGCCTTACCTTCGTATCGAAGTCGCCGATGCCGATCTTCGGCTTCATGCGAACTTCTTTGAAGGTGATAGAGCGCTGCTTCCGCTTGGCTTCCTTCTCACGCTTGGTCAGTTCGTACTTGTACTGACCGAAGTCGAGGAGCCGCGCCACAGGGGGACTTGCTAGTGGTGCGACCTCTACCAGGTCGAGCCCCCGCTCCTGCGCAAGCCGCATGGCGTCCGCCGTTCGCATGACACCAAGCTGGCTACCGT
>Ga0182017_10000177_pt1 | contig 50656 bp, 59 predicted proteins | sample 712E3DmetaG_FD_120492 | JGI IMG/M metagenome (GOLD analysis project Ga0182017, IMG submission 120492) | Permafrost microbial communities from Stordalen Mire, Sweden - 712E3D metaG | ecosystem: Environmental > Terrestrial > Soil > Wetlands > Permafrost | place: Sweden: Stordalen | collected... | reverse complement strand
TTAAACCTGCTCCGCCGCGACACCAGCCGGAAACGCGGTATCAAGGGCAAACGCCTCAACGCTGCCTGGGACCACGACTACCTGCTCAAACTACTCACGGGCTGAGAATGCGGTCGCCCTGAGGACAGGGAGCATTTGCTCCGACCGCGCTTGACAGCACCCGACGCCACTGCTACATAAAAGAAAGGTGGCTCCTGTCTCCTCTTATCTGGGCCGCCGCCGGGCCGGGGCCCGGACTTCGTATCGCCGCCAGAGCGTGGGGTTCGTGTTTGACCCCGATTGCCGTGGCCCATGTCCGTGCGGAGATTAGCCGATGACCGACAATCGCATCTTCGAATACGTCGAGAAGGGCCAGATGGAACGGCTCTTAAGAGGTATTGCGGAACTCGCAGGCGTTGCACTACGCCTGTCCGACGCCAAAGGCGAGACGCTCTGCGGCCCCTTCAACTTCACGGAGCTGTGCGCACGCTACAACTTCGCGTGCCGACCGGACCTCTGCAAGGCCTCCGCCGTGAAGCGCATGGCCCGGTTGACCAAGGACCAGCTATATCATGTATTCGAGTGTGCGGGTGATGGCGACCGGCCTGGAGAAAGCGGCGCGGGGATCTTTGATGCGGTCGTGCCGATTCGAGTCGCTGACGAGCACATCGCCAGCATTAATTGCGGGCAGGTCCTGTTCGAACAGCCGGACACCGCGCGAAGGGCGCGTTTTCAGGACTTTGCGACCCACGGGCTGGGCCTGGGCGGCGAGGAGTTGCGCGGGTACTTGCGCGCGGTCGACTCGCTGCGAATCATGCCGCGCGAGCGTCTGACGACAATTCTCGACTTCCTTGGATGGTTGGCCAATCTGGTGTCCAGCTATGCCTACGACCATCACCAAGTCACACAACTTCACCCCTTGATGAAAGCCAGGGCGCGTTCGCCGGAGCAGATCGTCGCAGATGTCCTGGCCACCGTCAGCCAGGTCTGTGCGGGGACACTCGGCATTACGTTGTGGTACTGCGACGGCGAGGGATCTTTGGTCTTAAAGGCACTCTGGGGTTTCGAGCCTGTCGAGATCAGCCGACGCGTCATGCCGATGAACCGGTCGATTTCTGGCCGGGCCTTGCGCGAGGGCCAGGTCAAGTTCGCCGAGCTTCCCGATGACCCCGACTTCTGCGACCCGACCTTGCTCGAACGGCACGGACCGTGTCGTCTCGCCGCCATCCCCTTCGTTGACCTCGCGGGCGGCGACCGGCACCTCGGAGCGGTGGCGGTTTTTTTGGACCCGGCCGGTCCGCTTCCATCGGAGCACGTAATTGCATTGGTCTCGCAAACGCGCGGCATGTTGGAGACCGCCCTGCACAGAGAGAGCGATTTGCACCGACAGGGCATTATTGCCGCGGCTGCCACCCTCTTGACAGCGGACGAGGACAACTTCTGGTCGGAGTTCGACCGGATCGTGCTCAGTACACTGCCGAACGTGAGGGCGTACGTGCTGTACATGCAGGACGAATACCGCGAGCACTGCAATCCGGTGCGCACAGGAGTTTTTGACGGCGCGCCGGAATTCAATCAAGCCCAATTGCGGAAATTCTGCCGACATGTGTTGCGCCAGGTGACCGACCGCGGCCGTGCGGTTGCGCATCATGACCTTTTGTCGAGCGAGACGCCACAGCCCGAGCGGGATTTGTTTCAGCAGACGTTTGTCGGGCCGCGGGACGCCGCCCCGAGCTTCAGCGCTGTGGGAGTTCCGCTTCGCGACAATGAGAACCGTTTGGTCGGTGGGTTGATTTGCGTTGCGGCCAGGACAGCCCAGAAGCCCGACGCGGGGGTCCCTTGTTTTGTGTTTCCGACATTCGCGCACAGCCATATCAGCGCGATGCAGGGTCTGGGCTCGGTGCTGTCGATTGTGTTGGCCCGCCAGAATGCCGAACGGGCGCGGGCCGTGGCACAGGCGGTGCGGATGCACGAGCTCGTAGCGCCGCTACATGCAATGCAGGGCTATCACGAAAACCTAGTGTGCATGTTCAGAGACCTCAAGTCCAGACTGTCGTCGCAGGAGCTTGACTATGCTCCGTTCGAAGCTCAGCTTACTCGTCTGGGTTACCTCTGCGAGCTGCTTGGGCTTATTGCCACGAGCGATGCGCTTGAGGGCCCGACGAGGCTCTCATGCGCGAGCTTCGAGCGTGATATTCTGTTACCTATTGTGCAGCCTTTGCGTGCGTATGCGCTGGCCGAAAAAGGGAGTAGCGTATGGTACGCGAGCGACTTCCATCAGGAGCTTCCTGCCGTCTGGTTAGCAGTGAACCGCATGAAGCAATGCGTGTTTAACCTCGTGTTTAATGCGGTTAAGTACTCGATGCCCTACACCCGAATCGCAATCACGCTGCACACAGGCAAAGACAGGGACAGCCCCGAATGGGAGATTCACGTAAGGAACCAAGGTATCGGCGTGCCCCGGGGCGATGAGGATCGCATTTTCTGGCGTTTTACGCAGGGCTCAAACGCGGACCAGGTGGCGGCGTCCGGCTCCGGGCTCGGTCTCTATGTGGCGCGCGCCATCGCCCGCAAGCATGGGGGTGACGTCGTGTTGCGGAACGGTAGCCCCGAGAACACGGTCTTCGTGCTTAAGTTGCCGTATTCGCTAAGGGATCGTCCGCCCGAGAGCGTGCAGAAGGAGCTTGGAGAATGAAGGTTCTTGTCATCGATGATGATCGTGTCTATACGGAGCCAGTCGTGTGGCGACTGGAGCACGAGGGCTTCGAAGTAGTGCACTGCATCTCGGCAAGCGAGGTTCTGTCTGGCTGGTTCGAAGTGACAGATCAGACGGTGGAGTCGCTCCGCCGCGATGGGGTACCTGCTTCTGTGCTAGAACGGCTCGTGCACGCGCCTACCGAGGACGATGGTGGCTTGGGAGAACCTGTACGCTGTGTCCACGTAGACGCTTTTCGCTGCAAGTTGGAGCGCCGGCTGGGTGAGGAGGAGGCCAGCAGGTACTTCGAGTCGATTCGGTCGCGAGCGCACCGAGACCCGCTGACGCCCGCGCCGGACGTCGTAATCCTCGACCTGATGATGCCCCGCGAGCACTACGGCAAGCAGGAGTCGGAGAACGGGCGGGCTACGGGAGTTGCCCTGATGCGGGATATTGTTGAGCGCGTGCCCAGCGCGCGTTTTGTGGTGCTGACGGTACGCGACGAACCGGAGTGCCACGCGGCGCTGCGCAAGCGATTTGGGAGAAGTATCGTCGAGATTGTGCAAAAGCCGGCATTGCCCAGCAGAGTCGCAGAAGCGGTGAAGAACGTGTTTGCCGTATAGATGGAGCTTAATCCATGCCTCGAGTATCCCGATTGGCCCTCGTGGTGCTAGTTGCCGTCCCCTGGGCGGCGGCCGAGGCACAATCACGTCCAGAAACCACGTGCAAATTCTCGCAGGAGGCCTTGGATGATCGACTAAGGAGCCTTGATGCACGTGTGACTAGCGTCGAGAGCCAGGCGCCGCAGTTTCTTCTGACATGCTTGGCCCTGAGCGTCGCCGGCGGGGCCGGGGCCGTTACGGTGCCTGCGTTATGGCGGAGACGCGCAGCGAAACGCCACGCGGTCGAGCAAGCCCACCGAATCAGTATTTCACTAAAAGCGGTGTACGAGCTTGCCGTCGTCGTGATCAAGGTGTCCCATGCGGCGGCGGACCGGGGAAGCGACGGCGTTTTAGACTTCCGGAAGCTGTTGCTGCCGCTTACGCTGCACAAAGGCCGACTGATGGTGATTTGCGGTGGCGATGCCGACGTAATCGTTGGCGCGAATGAGCTTCGCCAACTCTCGAAGGAGCCTCATGACCGCCTCAAGGCGCTGGCAGCTTTGAAGCACGCAACAACGCGCACCGAGCTGTCGGACGAGGCGAGGCAGGCTGTCCAGGAGGCTAGCGATCACTTGAAGAAGTCTGGCCCGGGCGGGTCCATGAGCGCGAGGCCAGCATGATGATGTCTCCCGCGGTTCATCCGAAAAGAGAGGGCTGACGAGGGTATCAGTGAGTGTGCGAGCGCGGAACGGACCGCCGAACGGTTCCGTTCGGGGTCGATTTGAAGAAGCGATCTGAAAAAAACGTCAAACTCACCGCCACCATTGCCAAGCCAGGTTGTTATACATAGTGGAACGCTTCAAAAGCCCATCCCAGCGCATGGGCCACGGATTGTGCACCACGCACGTCCGCGGCCCCTTTTTTATGCCCGATAACTGCCGGAATCCTTGCAGGTTTCGCGCAGCCGACCTGCGCCCCTCTCATCCCCTCGGCAGCCATCGGTCGCGGTCGCGTTCAGCTACCAAATGACGGCCGCGGCACAAGTTACGTGCGTCTGCGAGCCGTAGTCGACCGCCTGATGATAGCGAAGAACGCGGCAAGCGCGCCGAGGGAGCGATCGGAGAGCGGCGTAAATACACCCAGGGCTGCAAATCCTTGTCGGATTTCCGGTTACGGCTATTCGCCGCAGGAACTGCTCCTCATGACGTGTTTCGAGCAGCGTCAGCAAGTGCCGTTCGGCCTTTGCCACTTCCGCCAGGATCGCCGGAGTAATCGGCGCCCAGTCCCCGAACGGCCTCCCGATGTGACTGAGATCGGCGCCGGCTAGCACGACCGTTCGCTCGCGCCCCTCAGCAACCAGCAGCCCCAACGCGTCGGCGAACCGGGCAAGATCAGATGCCGTGCTATCCGCGGGAGCGGTATCGGCCTCCACGCACGGATTCGGACAGAGAAACGGGACGATCTGGAACGGCCGGTCCCCGGCAATCACTTGCAGAATGTGAACCTGCAACTCGATCGAGTGCTCCCAGAGGTGGTCAAGCTCCTCAACGGTGAGCGACACGCCCAGCCGTGATTCCAGACGCTCAACGAAGTCGCCGTCCACCGCGACGACACCCAGCGGCGTGCAGAAGGACTTCGTGGTCGCCACAACCCCCGCCGACCGCCCGGCGTGATTTGTACCCAGGATGACGTACCGGTCCGCTACCGGCATCTGCGCCAGCGTCGCATACGCGTCCGCGTAGCACGGAGCCCCGCGCGCGTAATCCAGATGCGGCGCGATCAGCCCGCGCACGTCATGGACCGGCGCCGCCGTCCCGCTCGCAAGGAGCTCCTCGATCTCGGCTCGCAGGGCGGTCGCGTCGGGGTAGCGCTCGCGGTTGTCACGGTGAGGGGCGGCACGGAACTCCGCCCGCCGCCGCTCGTACGCCTGCTCGAAGCGCTCGTTGTGCAGCAGGAGGGCCTCATCGAGTACGCCTACGAGCTGGAGAATCTGCTCGGTCGGCACGTGCAGCCCGAGTTGCTGCTGGAAGGCGGCCTCGATGTCCGCACACGAGTGCCGCCCGTCGAGGTGGGCGAGGACGAAGTACCCGGCCGGCGAAACCGCGAGCGTCTGCGGGGCGATGTGAATCCGATCGTGGACGACGAACCGCAGACTCTCCTCGCCCCCTTCCTGGACGGGCGTAACGTCGACCGACCGTAGCGCAGGCAGAGGATCCGGTATGCTCATCGAGGATCTCGCGGGCGCTAGGGAGGCTCGACCAACCGCGCCGCCGCGGCCTCCGGCACCGCGGCGCCCGCGTTCGTCACAGCATCCGCTGTGTTTGCCGCGGCGTCAGGTTGCACTTCGAGCTCCGCGAGCTGCGCCTTGCTGGGCAGATGCGCCCCGAGCAGCGGGACCAGCACGCCGGGCAGCGCCCAGACAAGCTGGATCAGCCGCACCGCCAGCGCCAAGGCTACTGCCTGCGACGGATCGTTGTGCAGCGCCCCGCCGGTGAAGAACTTCACGTAGAAGTACTCCAGGACGCCGAAGGCCTGGGGCGGCGCGATGGGAATGGCCGCGATGAGGAAGCCGATGGACACGTAGACGAAGTAGTGGGACCAGCCGCCTTCCATGCCGAGGGCGTGGGCCATGATGGCGGCGCTGAACATGCAGATGCCCTGCAAGACGAAAGTCATCAGGAGCGACACGACGATGAGCAGTTTGTGGTGCCGCATGGCGACCGTGGCGCGGCCGACACGCAGCAACTGGTCGCCCATCGGCAGGCGGGCCGCCAGTTCCTTCAGACGCAGGACGCCCCGGATGCGGCGGCTGAAGACGACGATGCAGCCGGCGCCCAGGACCGCACAGATCACCAGCAACGTGACGATGAGTTGGCCGAACTGGCTCGGATCGCTCGTGAACAGGATGGCGGCGCCGGCCAGCATCACCAGTCCGAACAGCCCGATCGCACGGTCGAGAAACACCGTGGTGACGGCCTCCGTCTTCAGGTGCGTGTAGTGCGTCAGGTAGTAGGCCTTGATCAGATCGCCGCCGGTCGTCCCGGGCAGCGCGAAATTGAAGAAATTGCCGGCCACGGTGAGCTTCGTCGCCGGCCAGAGCCCGAGCCGCACGTCCTGGACGGCCAGCATGACCACCAGCCGCCAGCTTTGGATTGCGATCACCGGTATGAAGATGATGATCGCCCACAGGGCCAGCCACTTGTCGGTCTTCGGCACGACCGTGGCGATGCCACGCTCGATCTCCGGGACACTCTGGCCATTGACGTCGATGCGGTGGACGGCGCTGAGCGGGATCGTTTCCTGGCGCCCGTCGCGCAGGATCACGAATTCGTCCCCGCGCGGCTGCTCCACAAGCCGCACCATCGGCCCCTTCGGGCCCGTCAGCCGCACGTAGTCGTACCACGGCACGGTGTGCACCAGCCAGGCAATGGCCACGACACACAGGCCATAGCGCAACAGCAGCAGCATCCAGCGCAGGAAAGGCTTGCTCATCCGACGCACCTATGTTCGCGGCGAGTCCCGCGCGGCGGACAGCGCCCGCCAGGTTCAGTCCGGCGCAACCGCGTAGATGTCCAGATCGGTTGCATCGAACTCGTCCGGCAGCGCGATGCGTCGCAATCCGGCGGCACCAAGGCGCTGCACCCAGTCCCGGGTTACAAACGCGGGGAACCCGTACGAGCGTTGCAGCCGCTCGATTTCGCTCCATGAGAATACCACATGGGTCACGCTTTGGGTACGCAGCCAGGCGACAGCCTGCGCCGGCGCGGCTTGGGCGGCGTAGGTCAGCCACGGATCGCGGTCGAACACCACCGTGTAGTGCACGCGCGGCGTCAAATAAAACGCGCGGGCCTCGCCAACCACCCACGCGTTCGCGTCGGCCGGCAGCGCCCGGTTCAGCGGCTGCACCTGCGCGAGCAGATCGGTCCGGCCGACCAGCGCCCGCAACGGGACCCCGTGGCGCCCCCACCAGCGATCCTCCTCCCGCCGCAGACCATCCAAAGTGGCGCTATTCGCCACGCCGCCCGCGAAGGCTGCCACCAGCATGAACGCGGCGAGGCGGCACGCTGCCGTACGGGCCGCGGGTCCGCGCTGCACGAGGTCCCGCCACGTCACCGGGCTGGGTACGGCGCTGCCGGCGAGCAGCGCGAGCGGAATAACGCTTGGAACGGCGAACCGCCCCGGCATGTGAGTGAGCGTCGCCCAGGCCGCGATGATTACCGCCAGCCAGACGGTCCAGAACACGGCCACCCGATCGCGTGCTCTCACGAGGCCGCATAACGCAAGCAGGAACAACGCGGGCCCGAACATCCGCGCCGCGAATAGCTCGTGCCAGACAGCGAGGCTCCGGCCGGCGACCGAATCTGAGCCGGCGGGCACGCGGTGACCGCGGGCCCATTGCTGATCCTGCTCGGCACTCCACGCCGCACCACCCAGCCAACGATATCCGAAGGGATAGACGGGGTTTCCGGTGAACGCGGCGTTGCGCACCAGCCAAGGGCTGAACGCGACGAGCACGCCGCCCGCGTACACCGCAAGACGTCGGACGCGGATCGGCAGCGCCGCACGCATTGTGCAGAGCCATGCTAGGCCGAGTCCGGCCGCAACAAACGCGAGCGCCGTGTACTTGGTCCCGCCCGCCAGGCCGGCGCACAAGCCCGCCGCCAGCGCCGTTCGCCAGTTGCACGGCCATTCCCCCTTCACTTGGTCCAGCACCAGGCCCGCCGCAACCGCCGCGAACAAGAGCATGGCAAGTTCGACGTACGCCAGGCAGCCGAGATATGCCAGCCAGGGCGTGGACCCGGCCAGGACCGCGACGACGACCCGTGCGGGGCCGCGCGGCGTCCACGCCGCCATCGCCAGGACGGCCATGACTCCGCACAGCGCATGGAGCAATTGCGCCGGGATCGCACCGGCCAGGGACCCGCCGGCCAGGTGCATGAGCAGCAGATAAAGCACCTCCATCTGCTGCGGGAAGGAGGCGTAGACGTTGTACGGCAGGAATTGAATCCGCCCGGCGTCGTAGTACTCGCGCGGCGCTTCAAGATGGTACTCGAGCGCGTCGTACGCCCGGTTCTCGCCGGCCCACAGCACGCCGGGGGGCAGCGTCGCCCCGAAGCACGCGATTGCCAACGGCACGACCAGCGCTAGCAGCAGAACCGCCACGATCAAGAGCGGTGCGATGGATGCCGCCAGCGCGCGGTCGTGCTGCTCCCCAGCCAGTGGCTGCCCGTGAAGTCTGGCCACCCGCCACACGCCCAGCGCCCAGCCGACCGCCAGCAGGACCCACGCGACCGGGCCGTTCAGCGCCCCCATGACCCCCAACCCCAGACTTAGCGTACTCAGGACGCCGAGACCCAGCGCAGCCGCAGCACAAACTTGCTGGAGCGCGGGCCGCCGCCCCAGGCCGAGCCACACCGCAGGCCAGGTCCCCCAGCCCACCGCCGCGGCAAGTACGCCGGCTGCGAGCGCCCCGTCCACGGCCAGGGCCAGCCACGTCGCCGTCCCGCCGAGCACGGTCAGCGCGATCGCGACCGCCATGGCCAGGGCAAACAACGGTATGGCTCGGCGGTACGTGGGCGACATGCGGTAAGAGGTTCGGCGGCAGGCGTCCGGGCGTCAAGGGCGGCCGGCTCACGCCCGCAGGCAGGACAAGGACGTGGCCCCGTTCAGGACCCGCTCTGGGCCTTGCGAATCGCACGCAACAGGTGCTCGTGAATCTCAACCGGGTGCGCGAGGTGGTCCCACACGACGGCGGGCAGCTCGGGCGCCACGGGCGTCATGTGCACGGAACCGAGGCGCAGCCAGCGCTCGTACCCGAGAATGCGCAGATCGGCCGCGCTGATTCTCGTAAGGGGGCACCCGACGACGTTCACGCTCAGAATGCCGCGAAAACGCATCACCCGGCGGTTCGTGAGCACGTAGAGTTGGCTCGCCCATTGCAGCGCGGCCACGGCCACCCGGGCGACCGCGACGCCAGCCAGAAGCTGAAACGTCACCAGCCCCTGGCGCGTGCCGCCCCCCTGCAGCGCGACCGCCACCACGACCCCCAGCAAAGCCGCGACGAGGACCCATTTCGCGGAGACGACGGCAATAAACCAAAGCGACGGCTTGATCGAGAGCTGGATGATCTCGTCGCCATCCAATTCGAGGCGAACGGCGGCCTTCGGCGCCGCGATGGCCGGGCTTTTCACGGCCGCGGGGGCCTCGGCGACGACACTCCGAACCGGCTCGGAATCGGTCACGGCATCAGCTCCGGATGGAGGACGCCCACGTGCGGATAGTTCCTATAGTGATCATCGTAGTCCAAGCCGTAGCCGACGACAAACAAATCTTCGATTTCGAACCCCACGAGCTCCACGGGCACGTCCGGCGGCGCCTTGCTGGCCTTGCGGAGGAGCACGGCGGTGCGAACGGTGCGGGCGCCCCGCTCGCGGACCAGCGCCTGAACCCGGCGCAGCGTCCGTCCGCTGTCGAGAATGTCGTCGACGATTAGGACGTTGCGGCCCTCGATCTGACCGGTCAGATCGATGACCGTGCGCGGGGCCTGCGGGGTTGTGGTGTTGCCCGGGTAGGTGGAAACCTGGACGAGGGCAATCTTCATCTTGAGCGGCAACTCGCGAATCAGATCCGCCAGGAAGATGATGGAGCCGGACAGGATCGGCACGAGCGTCAGGCCGGCCTCATCGCCGCTATAGAGGTCGGCAATTTGGACGGCTAGCGCCCGCACGCGGGCCCGGATTTCGTCTCGATGAATCAGGATGCGGGCGATGTCAGGTGTGATCGCGTCGGATCGCGAGCCGTACACGGGGATGGACCTCCAGTCGCGCCGGGTCACGCGGGCTCAGGCTCCACGGGCTGACCGGCGTGCGCGAGCAGTTGCCGCACGTCGCTGCCGTGCAGATCGCGCGTGAGAGCGGTCACAAACGCGTCCACGGCTTCGAGCCGCCGCCGGGCCAGCGCCCGCGTGGCCTCATACCGGAAGCCTTCGCTCAGCCGCAGCTCCCAGTACTTGTATTCCTTCTGCCGCTGCCAGCCATCGGCGAGTTGCTGGAGCGGGCGGCCTTCGGCCTGGTACTGGCGAAGCAGACGCAGCATGTACACCGTGCCGACCTCGTCGAGGGCCTCGGCCTCAGCCAGCAGGCGTGCCTCCAGCAACGTCGTGCTCCGATCGTTGCACTGGCGGACGGCGTCGCATGCCAGCCGCATCGTGGCCCCCGGCAGGAGTACGCCGACGTGCTCCTGGAGCAGGGCGGCTCCGAACTCACGCTGAATGTCGTTCGTGGGCCGGCCGAGGATTTGCCACCGCTTCCAGCGCCCCTGCTGAAACTCGACGACCCACCCGGCATCGTGGAACAAGGCGGCCGCCGCCAGGGCGGCCAGGTCCGCGGATGCGGCCCCGAGCGCCGGGAGCATCGCGATCATCTGCGTCAGGCGCAGGACGCGCTCGCTGTGCTCCCAGAGCCACGGATCGCTGGTGGCATCGTCGATCTTCAGCATCAACAGTTGTTTGGCCGGGGGCAACAGGCGTTCGATCTGCATCGCTCGCACCACGCCGACGGCGCCTCGCGTGTGGGCGTCCGGCCGGGTGTGCGTCGAGCCCACCGCCGACCCGCGCGTCTGGTCGCCGGGCGACAATACCGGGCCAGTGTACAGGTGGGCGGGTCTAGCGGCAAGCGTGGCGCGGACCGTCGGCCGACGGGCAACCTCCGACGCAGATACAGGGCGCCCGCGCAGGTCTTGCCGCTTCGGCCGCGCACGCGCGTCAATTGCGCTCTCCTTCCCGGGCCGCCGCGGAAAACTCGCCCGCGCTCCAGTCCGATGAAGGAGGTGGGAGAACGGCGGGCCGGGTCGAGTAGCGGCCGCATCGCACTGCTGGCACGGCTGCCATCCCAAGCACGACGCGACGGCGCGGCGTGTCCGCGGTTGCAAACTGAGAGAAAAGGCAGGCTATGTCCATCACTCTGGCTTCCGCCAACACCGCCACAAGTACCGGAAAGACCCTGCCGCCCGAGCTGCAGAAGATCGTCGCCCGGGTGACCGAGATCAGCTCGCTGCCGGAGATCACGACCCGGATCGTCGCGGTGGTGGAGGATCCGCGGGCCACGGCGCGTGACATGCACGACATCGTGCGGTCGGACCCGGCACTCGTGGCGAAGATCCTCAAGGTCGTCAACTCGGCCTTTTACGGGTTGCCCGCGCAGATTGCCAGCCTGGAGCGGGCCATCGTCATGCTCGGGCTCAGCGCCGTGAAGAACCTCGCGCTCGCCGCCTCGCTGTCGCGCATGTTCCGCGCCGACGCCGTGTGCGACCAGTTCGCCGCCCGCGACCTGTGGCGACACTGCGTCGCGGCGGGCGTAGCGGCGCGGCTGCTGGCCAACGCGGTTCACTTGCCCCAGGTCGACGAGGCCTTTGTCGCCGGATTGGTGCACGACGTGGGCCTGATCGTGGCCCAACAACTCTTCCCGGCCAAGCTGCGCGAAGTGGCCACGGCCTGCCTGAGCAATCCGCAGGACTTCTGCGCGACGGAGATCGCGGTCATCGGCGCCGACCACCAGGCGTTGGGCTGGGCCCTGGCGAGCCGCTGGAAGTTCCCGCCGGGCCTGCGGCACGCGATCGCGTACCATCACGAACCCTGGGCATTGCAGCCCGAGCTGCGGCGCATGGCCGCTACCGTCTACGTGGCCGACACGTTGATTTGCCAGGCCAAGCTCGGTTTCTGGCTGACCGCCAGCCGACAAGCCGTGTCCGACGAGACTCTGGGGCTCGTTGAGCTGTCGCGACCGGCGTTGGACGAGATCGTCGCGGCGCTGCCCGGCCACGTCGACGAAGCGGAGCAGATCTTCGCCGACGGGTAGACGCTGCGGCCGCAGACGTCACGCGCGCGGCCGGCCAACGTCCTTGCCGCGCCATGCAAACCAGATGGTCCCGGCCAATCCGCACGCACAGGCGACCAGCAGGTTGACCGCGGGCCCTTTCATCCACAAGAACGCCCCGCCGAACGCCGCCACGGAGACGATGACGTCCCGGATCAGGTAGTACACGCCGAACGTCATGGCTTTGCGGTTCTCGGGGGCCAGGTCCAGGATGAGGGCCTTGCGCGTGGGCTCGCCGAACTCCTTCAGGCCGCGGAGAACAAAGGCGCCGACGAGCGGCCAGAACGAGTGGCAGCGCCAAAGGGCCAGCGGAAACAGCGTGAAGAAGATAAACGTGAGCACGACGAACGGCTTCTTGCCGGCGCGGTCGGCGAGATGGGCGACGGGGATGTAGCAGAGCACGGCGGTACCCATCTCGATGGCCGAGAGGTAGCCGAATTGCAACTCGGTGACCGGCCGGGCGATCGCACGCGTGCACCACACAACGACGAACGCATCCGGGATCTGCTCGCAAAAGCGAATCAACACGTCGGAGATCAGTAGATTGCGCAGCCCCGGCGACATCTCGCGCAGAACCGTCAGCGCGCTGCTCCGGGGCGGGGCGGCCGTGCCGGCGGCGCGATCGTCGGCAATCAACGCCTGCTGCATGACGATCGCGACCAGTGCCATGAGCAGCGCGACGCCGAAGCTCAACCGAATCCCCGTTTGCAGGCCGAAGTAGGTGATGAACACGCCGCCGGCGACCGGGCCCAGCGCCATGGGCACGCGCCGCACGAGCGAGACCAGCGAGACGCCCATCGTGCGCTTCGTCGCGGGCAGCACCTGGGCGAGCAACTCCATCGTGGCGGGCAGGGAAATCGCCGACCACGACAGGAACAGGATCGCCCCGCCGATCACCGCCGGCCAGCGCGGCACGAGGACGACCAGCAGGTATCCGGCGATCGAGACCAAGTTGAATACGAGGAGCGACCGCTTGGTGCCGAGCCGATCCGACAGGTACCCACCCGGCAAGGAGTAGCAAGCGGTCGCGAGATTCTTGAATCCCGCCAGCAGCCCGATCGCCAGCACGCCGCCGCCGAGATCCAGCAGGTAATCCGGCAGAAAGCGGTCGGCCATGCGCTCGCCCAGGCCGACGAGCACGATCATGCCGAGCAGGCCAACGACGCTGCGGCGGAGACCGAGGAAGGCCGTGATGCGTTGTCCAGGTGTCATCGCGCGCTGGCCAGCCGGGGTCGCTCACCGCTGAGGCGCAGAGAGCGCCGAGAACACGGAGGAGGGCTGGAATTCTTCGCGAAGAAGGCAGTTCCGGTTGGACGATGCGGAGGTTGAAGCATCATCCCCGTTGACCGCAGTCGCGGTGACCGGGGTCACTGGAGCCCTCTCACAAACGAGCGACGCGACACATCCTCGCCGATCGAGGACGCGTCGCGCCGCAATGTTCAACGTCAGGCATGCTCAAATACAATCAACGCGAGGCAGCGCCGTCATTCCTTCGGCACCGGAACGAGCGCCGCGCTCCCAGTCTCCGGCCCGGTCTTCGGCATCTCGGCCGGTCCCAAAGGCGTGCCAACCGCCGGTCGGGGCGGAACCACGATGATCTCGACGCGGCGATTCTCCTGCTTCCCGGCCTTGGTGTTATTTCCCGCCCGCGGGAAGAATTCACCCTGGCCGCCGGCGATCATGCGTTCCGGCGTGATCCCCAGCTTCATCAGTTCGCGATACACGGTCATCGCGCGATTGGCACTCAGGTCCAGGTTGTCCTTCCACTTGTCCTTCGTGTACTTGATCGGGTCGGTGTCGGTATGGCCGAGAACCCACACGGATTTCTCCGGGAAGTTCGCCTGGATCTCCGACACCACCTGCGCGAGCTTCGCGCGCCCCTCTGCTCGCAATGTGGCCTGGCCGGAGGCGAACAGGAAGTCCGTGCCCAGGCTCGTCCACGCGTACGGACCGGAACCCACCCAACCCGTGGGGCCCTTCTCCATCGGCTGCTGGTTCAACGCATCCAACTGTTGCCGCAACGCCCTTGCCTCCGCCCTGGCCGCGTCGCGGTCCGCGAGCGCCTTGGCCAGCCGCTCCCGCAGGTTGGCGTTTTCCGCGTCCAGGTCCTGGACTTTCTTTTGCAGGGTCTCGATCTGAATCTGATCCGGACTCGTGCAACCCGTGGCAAACAGGGCAATCAGCACACCACAAACTCCCACCGTCATCCGCCGCGCCATCCTCATCGGTGCTCTCCTTTTCAGTCTATGGCCCAGGCCACCTTGCCTCTTGGCTGCATCGCAGGCCGCGGGCGCGTACCCACACCCGCCCACAACGTCGCAGAATAGGTCGCTCGCGGCCCGAACGCAAGCCGCCGCCCCCGGCAGTTGACGGAATCCGGTGCCGCGACTAGTCTGCCGCGGTGCGTGTGTGGCCGGCTGCGGTGCCTCGCCGGCGGGGCGAACCCGGCCGGCCGGCCAGCCGAATTATACGGGAATGCGCCCATGACGCCCAGCCGTATCTGTGCCTGGACGCTGATTGCGTGGCTGTGCCCGCTGGTGCCGGCGGCCGACGACTTTCTCCCGCCGCAGCCCTTGTACGAAGCCGGGCTGGCCAAATTCTGGCAGCTTCGAATCCCACTGGAGAAGGACCAGCGCGTGCTGGATGCGTACCTGGTCGACGACCAGTTGTACCTCGGCACGCAGGACGGGTACGCCTACGCGATCGACGCCTACACCGGCGTACTGCGCTGGGTCCAGCCCATCGCACGCTCCGGCTACCGCGTGCGGCGGCCGTGCCACGCCGAAGATCGGACTGTCTTCGTGACCCCTCACGACATTCAGGTTTACGATCGGCGAACCGGTGACGGGATCTCGCGCCGCGAGCTGCGGTTCCCCTCGGCTACCGGGCCGGTCTGCGACGGGGATCGTCTGTTCATCGGCGGGCTGGACGGCCGGCTGCACGTCTTCGACATCGACGCGGAGCGGGCACTCTGGCAGGTCGTCGTGGACGGCCCCATCGCATCGACGCCGACCGTGCTCGGCGACTTCGTGTACGTCGCCAACGACGGCCAGTCGGTGTACGCCTGCACGCGTGCCACGAAGACATTTCAGTGGGAGATCGTCACGAGCGGGGCGATCACCGCGGACCTGGTCGCCGACGACAACGGCGTCTACGTCGCCAGTCAGGACCAGTCGCTGTACCTGGTAAACGCGGAGTTCGGGCAGATCAAGTGGCGCGTGCGCTTCGCGTCCCCGCTGCGCGAGCCACCGTTCGTGACGCCGATGACCGCGTACCAGTACGCGCTCGGCGAAGGCGTCGTGGCCCTCGAAACCGGTCCCGGGTTCGACGTCGAAAACAAACGCGTGCGCTGGAAGCTGCCGCAAGGTCGGCAAGTGCTGGCCACCGGCCAGGACGTCGTCTACATGCTCGCCGGCGACGGGACCCTCCTCGAGGTTGCCATCAAGGACGGCCAAGTAAGGCACACGGTCGCGGCCAGTGGTTTCGCCCTCGGCGTGCCAGTGCCCGACAACCCGACGATCTTCCTGGCGGCGGCGGACGGACGCCTGTTCTGCGCTCGGCCGCCCGGCATCCCGTTCCCCCGCCGGCAAGACGTGCTGAACGCCCTGCGGCCGCTGGGCGCCGGCCAGGGCGAGGGTGCGGCAACGCAGCCGACGTCTCAGCCGACCACGCGGCCGGTGACGAAAACCCCAAACCCGTTGCAGGCGGGCAGCCGGGGTGTGCCACTGGGCGGTAAGTCGGACGTGACGAAGGGGTTTAAGGGCAAAGAGGGCCCGGAGTGACGTGCGGTGTCGAGGGCGTGAGACACGTCGTTGCGGGCTGCCGAGAACGGCGGCCCGCGTGCGTTTCCGGGAGCGAGCATGTCGGAGCCGCTGAAAATCCGCCGGGCACTCATCAGCGTCTATGACAAGACCGGCGTCGTCGAGTTCGCCCGCACGCTGCACGACGAGTTCGCGATCGAGATCATCTCGACCGGCGGGACCGCAGAAGTGCTCACAAAGGCGGGCATTCCGGTGACGCTCGTCGAAGACATCACCGGCTGCTCGGAAATGCTGGACGGCCGCGTAAAGACGTTGCATCCGAAGATCCACGCCGCGATCCTGGCCGACCGCGACAACCCGGCGCACATGCGGCAGCTCGCGGAGCAGGGGATCGAGCCGATCGACATGGTCGTCGTGAACCTGTACCCGTTCGAGCAGACGATCGCCAAGCCCGGCTGCACGTTCGACGAAGCCATCGAGATGATCGACATCGGCGGCCCGTGCCTGTTGCGTGCGGCGGCGAAGAATAGCCGGCATGTGCTCGTTCTGGTTCCGTCCGGCGGGCCCTGGTCCTCGAAAATGGACTACCGTTGGTGCCTTGACGCAATCCGCAAAGCGGACGCCCGGCCCGATGCGAGGACCCGGGCGGCAGTGGATCGCGCGCACACTGCTTTCTGGACGACGGAGTACTACGACGGCCAGATCGCAAAGTGGTTGCTGGCGCAACGGGGAACGGGGGAGTCCGTCGAAGTACTACATTTGCTACGCGCCGTGGGCGTAGATCTGGTCTATGGCGAAAACCCGCACCAGCAAGCAGAGTTGAGGTTCAGCTGGGAGACCGCGTCCCGGCAGATATACCCGCCCCACGAAGTCTGTCGTGCCATCCGAGATGATAACCCGCCGTTGTCTTTCAACAACCTGGCCGACGCCAGCGCCGCACTTGAGCTATGCGCGGAGCTGACGCGGGCACGGACAGACCTCAAGACTTGCTGCTTCATCAAGCACGCCAACGCCTGTGGGGCCGCGGTCGAGGCAGAACCGCTGGAGGCGTATCGCAAGGCGTACCTCGGCGATCCGAACGCTGCGCTGGGCGGGATTCTCACGGCGAACTTCAACGTCGACGTGGCGTTCGCCGGGTCGGTGATGGAAACGTACGCCCGCTGGGGGAAGGTGGCCGGTGCGGGCGGGTTCTTCGTCGAAGTGTGGCTCGCGCCGTCATTCGACAAAGACGCGGTGGAGGTTATTCGCACAAAGAAGGACTGGGGCCGGCGCGTGCGGCTCCTGGACGTCGGCGACATGAGCATCCCGCCCGATCCCAACGAAATGGACTTCAAGCGCATCGCCGACGGGGTGCTCATGCAGACCCGCGACCTCGTCGGGCTCAACGAAGAGCAGTGGAAGGTCGTCACGCAGCGCGCGCCGACAGCCGCCGAGCTGGACGACCTGCGGCTCGCCTGGCTGATCTGCAAGCACACGAAAAGCAACGCGATCACGATCTGCAAGGACGGCATGTTGCTCGGCAACGGCGCCGGCCAGATGAGCCGCGTGATGAGCTGCCGCATCGCGACCTGGCTCGCCCAGGAAAACGGTCATGCCGACCAACTCAAGGGTGCCGCCGCGGCATCCGACGCGTTCTTCCCCTTCCGCGACGGCCCCGACATCCTGCTCGACGCCGGCGTCACCGCCCTGATCCAGCCCGGCGGCAGCAAACGCGACGCCGACACGATCGCGGCCTGCGACGAGCGCGGCGTGGCGATGATCTTCACCGGCACGCGGCACTTCAAGCACTGAAACCGCAGAGGCGCCAAGAGCGCAGAGCACGCAGAGACGAAACTTCAGGTCACAAACGCAGGTCCACGTCCCGCGCTACGAAAGCAACCGCACGTCAACATGATGGTCCCCAGCCCCCAACCTGAACACACTCTCTGCGTGCTCTGCGCTCTCAGCGCCTTTGCGGTTCCTCCCCCGGCGGGCGCGGCGGCCACGGCTCGCCGGCCTCCTCCGGCGTCAGGTCGCGCTCGATCGTGTACTGCTCGCGGAGCCACTTGCCCAGATCGACGAACTGGCAGCGGGAGCTGCAAAACGGGTAGCGCACCGGCAGCGGGCCGTCGTAGACGACTTCACGCCCACAAGTGACACACTGGTATGTTGACATCGAGGCGTGTCCTCGACTGGGAAGCTCGTGCCGTTGCGGTCTCACGCTGATTGTACGCGAGCCCGCCGGACGCCCCCGGTTCCCGTGCGAAGCGGCTCCGGAGCGCCTCACGCGTGCAGCTTCATGTACTCTTCGAGCTTGGCCTTCGCTTCCCGCTCGATCTGGCGCACACGTTCCCGCGTCAGGCCGACCTCTTCGCCGATCTCCTTGAGCGTCATCGGCTTGCCGCGCCGCTCGCGGAGCCCGTAGCGGAGCTTCAGCACCAGCGCCTCGCGCTCCGTGATGCGGCCGAGCAGGTTCGAAACCAGCTCGGAGTCCGACTCGTTGAAGGACGCCTCGAACGGAGCCGGCGTCCGCGTGTCCTCCAGCGCCTCGCTGAGGCTGCCCTCGCCATCGGCTGAAGCACTGCCCTGCATCCGGGACGAGCAGGCCTTGATCGCCTGCAGGATCGCCTTGGCCTTGCGGTGCGTGATGCCCATCTGCTTGGCGATCTCGGGCATCTGGGGCGGACGCCCCAGGCTCTCTTCGAGCGCCCGCGTCGCCAGCTTCATGTGCCCAATCTGCTCCATCAGGTAGCTGGGGATGTGGATCATCTGCTGCGAGTTCTGCACCGCCCGCCGGATCGCCTGGTCGATCCAGTACCCGGCGTACGTGCTGAACCGCGAGCCCACGTCGGGGTCGAAGCGGTCGACTGCGTTCATTAGCCCCACGTTGCCTTCGTTGACCAGGTCTTCGAGCGGCAACCCCCGGTTGCGAAAGTGCTTGGCCACGCTGATGACGAGCCGCAGGTTGGCTTGCACCATCCGGTCGCGGGCCTCGGCCGCCTCGCGCTGCGCGCGCTCGTACTCCGCCAGGCTGAGCTTCCCTTCCGCGAAGCGCTGCTCCGCCCCGGACTTCGCGCGGACCTGGAGGCCCAGCGCACGCTCCTCCTCGGCGGTCAAGAGCGGATACTTCTTGATCTCCTTCAGGTAGTCGCCCAGCACTGTGTCGAGCTTCGTGGCCATGTGCTCGCTTGCCGTCACCGCATAGAGCCGACGTGGCCAGTCGGCACGTCCCCTGGACCGCCGCACTCAAGATCATCGCCCGCTGAATCTATCGGCCCGTAGCGGGCTGTGGCTCATGCTGTGTACATGATACTCCACGTGCCCCGACCGAGCCAGACTTTATCAGCAGGCCTCGTCCGCGGCCGGTCCGGAAACGCGCCCGGAATCGAGAATCGGCCACTGGTCGTCGCCCGTTTCGACGACTGCGTATCCGGCCGTGCGCAACAGGCGGCTGACCGGGCCGACCGGCAGGCCGACGACGTTCGAGAAACTGCCGTCAATCCGCTCCACCAGTCGGTCGCCAACCGTCTGGATCCCGTAGGCCCCTGCCTTCCCGGCCCAGTCGCCGCTTTCGAGGTAGGTCCGGCGTGCAGCCGGGTCGTCGCGCATCCAGACCCGCGTGACGTCGGTCTCGGCCAGCCGCCGGGGCCGCGGACCGGTCCGCAGCAGGCACACGCCCGTGATCACTTCGCTCACGTACCGCGCCTGGAGCTCGAGCATCCGGCGTGCGTCGGCCAGGTCGCGCGGCTTGCCGAGAATCTCGCCCTCGCACGCGACGACCGTGTCGGCCCCCAGGACCCAGCACTCGGGATGGCGGTCGGCGACCGCGCGGGCCTTGAAGTGGGCGAGCGCAAGCGCCCATTCGCGGGCGTGGACGGGGCTGGAGTCGTCGGACGGCTCCGTGTATTGGCACGGCTCTACGACGAAGTGCGGGTAGAGGCGCGCCAGCAGTTCCTGCCGGCGCGGGCTGGCTGACGCCAGAATGAGAGTATCCACAGGCACGCCAAGCACCCGATGAAGCCACATTGACCCGAATCACCAAGCGCATTAGACCAGTTTCAATGTCCGCCGTCAAAGACAGCTCGGTGCGCGCGTCCAGCGCGGCGACCTGGCGCCGGCACCGGTTCGGTGCGCACCTCTCAATCGCCGGCGGAATGCACTGCGCGATCGAGAAGGCGCTCCATCTGCACTTCGACACAGTCCAGGTGTTCGTGAAGAACCAGCGGCAGTGGCGCGCCGCGCCGCTGGACCCCGCGGACGTCGCCCGCTGGCACGAGCTGCGTGAAACGCCCGGCTTCGGCCCACCGGTGGCACACGCGACATATCTCATCAACCTGGCATCCCCGCGCCGGTCCCTGGCCGCGCTGAGCGAGCGGGCGTTCACCGAGGAACTGCGGCGGTGCGCCATACTCGCCATTCCATACCTGGTTTTCCACCCGGGCTCTGCCACCGGCTCCGCGCGCAAGCCGGCAGTTGCGCGCGTGGCACACGCGCTTGACCGCGTGCTGGCTCGCCCGATCGAGCCGCCGGTGATGCCCCTGCTCGAAACGACGGCCGGGCAGGGCTCGACGCTGGGCGCGACGTTCGAGGAGTTGGCAGAGATCATCGACCAGGTGGAGGCCGCGCCGCGGGTGGGTGTGTGCGTGGACACCTGCCACGTCTTTGCCGCCGGTTACAACATCCGCCGGCCGGAAAGTTATCAGGCCATGATCGATCTGGCGGCCCGAACGGTCGGCCTGGCGCGCATCCGCTGTTGGCACCTGAACGACAGCCGGGCGGAGTGCGGCGCGCACCTCGACCGTCACGAGCACATCGGCCGCGGCCGGCTGGGCCGTGCGGCGTTCGGAAACCTGCTGGCCGACCCCCGTTTTCTGGACGTGCCCATGATCCTGGAGACACCCAAGGGTACGGATCGAACCGGGCGGGACTGGGACCGCGTTAACCTGGGGCGGCTGCGCGAGATCGACCGGCACTGCAAATAGCGACATGCCGCGCAACACTTGCGGGTATAATAAGATGTTTCGGCGGTTGCCTTGCGGGAGTGCCGCCGCCGAAGCGCGACTCGCAGCGTGAACGGCGGGTCGTCCGGCTTTCCCCACGAGTGTGCGGAGCGCCGACGCGCCGGCCTCGTCATGGCCGGTCGGTGTGTTTCACGTGAAACGCACGAGGAGAAGCAGTTTCATGTCAGACGGCGAATTCACGTACCGGACGGCGGCGGAAGAGACCTGGCGGATCTTCCGCATCATGGCGGAGTTTGTGGAAGGGATCGACGTGATGTCGCGCGTCGGGCCGGCGGTCTCGATCTTCGGCTCTTCCCGCATGACGGCGGCCGATCCGTACTACGCGGTCGCGGAGCAGTGCGCGCGGCGGCTGGTCGAGTGCGGCTTCGCGGTGATCACCGGGGGCGGACCGGGCGTCATGGAGGGCGCCAACAAAGGCGCGGCGGAGGCCGGGGGCAAGAGCGTCGGCCTGAACATCGCTCTGCCGGAGGAGCAGGAGCCGAACCGCTACCAGAACATCGCGCTCGACTTCCATTATTTCTTCGTGCGCAAGGTGATGTTCGTCAAATACGCCGTGGCGACGATCTGCTTCCCCGGCGGATTCGGCTCGCTCGACGAGTTCTTCGAGTCGATGACGCTCGTGCAGACCCGCAAGTCGCCGCCGATGAAGATCATCCTGATGGGTACCGAGTTCTGGCGTCCGCTGGCCGAGTGGATCCGCACCACGCTGCTGAAGCAACACAACTTCATTTCGCCAGGGGACCTCGACCTGTTCATGATCACCGACGACGTGGAGCCGGCGGTCAACGCGATCTGCGCGTTTTACGAGCAGAACCGGCCCGTGGCCGGCCCGCCATCGACAGCCAAGGATCTGATGCTCCATCCGCCGGAGCGCGTTACGGCCGAGGGTACGATTTACGGCATCCCCTCCGCGTGGAAGAGCCGGCCGCGCAACCCGGAATAGCCGTGGGGTTGCGTTCTCAATCCAGCCCACTGCGGCTTGATCGCCTTCCGAGCACCGTCACGGTCTGGTGGTGGGCGCCTTGCGGTCCTGGTCCTTCTTCGGCTCGGCCTGCGCGTCGCGGATGTCGCGTAGCAGCTTCGCGATCTCCGTCAGCTTCTCGTTCGACGTGCGCATCTCCCTGATCATCTCGTTGAACTGCGCCCCGCTGTCGGGGATTTGGGCGTAGGCGGCGCGGGGCGAACTCAGCCCCTGCCACAGCAGCAGCCCCGCCAGCACCGTGCCCAGCGCCAGAGCGTAGCTTGACCAGGACGGACGTTGTACGTGGCGAGTCACCATCGCCGACTCCTTCGATCCCCGTGGCACAGGCTTCCCGGCGGGCCGCGCCCGCCCTATTTCACAATCGGCAACTCCAGGGCGCTCGGATGGTCCGCGTCGTGATATACCTGCACGTGCGCCGTCCGCGCGTCGCGGCCGGATTCTTCAGCGAGGTTGCCGCCCGCATTGTAGTTCTTCTCGACGTACGGCGTGTTCGGGCTCAGGACGATGAGGCGGAGACGGCTGCCGGCGGACACGCGGCGGGAGAAGAAGTTGAACGTGTCGAACACGTAACGCTCGATCTTGCCCGGCGTGACGAGCTTCGGCTCGGCCAGCGATTCGCGGTAGCGGGCTCGCTTCCAGTCCGCGGCGAGCCAGATGCTGCCGCCGTCCGGCAAAACCTCATACAGTCCGACCCAGAAATCCGTATCGGGCACGTCGAGCGCGATCCAGAGCGTTAGCTTGGCCGTACCGGTAATCTCGAACGCCTCCGGCAGCGGCGTCGTGTGATACACGAGCCCGCGGCCCGACAGGCTCATCGCGAGCGTTTCATTCGTGTACGGGTTGGCGATCGTGCCCGATTCCTGGTCCGGCGGCGTCAGCGGACGCGTGTCGAGCGGGTCGTACACGTAGGCGTCCGGCGTTTCGCCGTCGGGGCGCACCGCCGTCAGCGACCCAGACGCGAACACGTCGTCCGCACGGCCGGTCGAATGCAGGCACAGCGAGCGCGTCTCGTTCGAGATGGACTCGAGCGCGTCCGCGTATTTCCATGCCTCCGCACCTGCGCCCGGCACGTAGTACGCGACGCGCTGCTTCAGGAAGGCCGGCTTCGGCCCGTCCTTCAGCGTCCAGTCGTACCACGCGACGTGCAGGGCGCTGAGGTCCACGACGCTCGCTTCGCCGAGCTTGAGGGCCTTGAACTCGCGCTTCGGGGTGCGCGTGCCGGCGTGATCCCACGGACCGATGATGAGGTAGTGCTTCTCGCGGCCGGCGGGGCTCCCATAGCGCATGTGCCGGCGGTAGTACTCCAGGGCGCCCATCTGGTCGGCGTCGTAGTGCCCCGTGACCGTCAGGATCGGGACGTCCAGCCGCGCGTACTGCTCCGACGCCGGGACGGTGGCGTCCCAATACGCGTCGGGGGTACGGTGCTTGAGCCAGGTCTGGAACACGGTGGAGCTGTTGCCGACGACGGCATCGAGGGTGTTGAACGGTTCGTGCCGGTCGTACAGCTCCTTGAACTTGCTGTCCCAGAAGGCGTCGTCGTTGTAGAGCTTGCCGTTGCCGGTCGTGCCGCTCGTGAAGCTGAGCCACTGAAGCGCGTAGGGCGTGAAGAAGCCGCCGAAGCAAGGGAAGTCGACGCCGGGGTGTGCGGCGGCGGCCGGCCCGATGGTCGCTAGGTGCGGCGGCAACTCCTTAAGCGTGGCCCACTGATTGAAGCCGCCGTAGGAGCCGCCCCACATGGCGACCTTGCCGTTGCACCACGGCTGGGTGGCGAGCCATTCGACGGCGTCGTGGCCATCTTGTGGATCGTGCACGAGCGGCTCGAGCTCGCCGCCGGAGTTGCCGCGGCCGCGGACATCGACCGCCGCAAATACGTATCCGTGCTTCGCGAAGTACACGCCGCGGTCATGCAGGCCATCGGCGATGTAGGGCGTCATGGAGAGGATGACGGGCTGCGGCGCGGGCGTGTCGTGCGGCTTGTAGATCGTCGCATTGAGCGTCACGCCGTCCCGCATGGGGATCTTGACGCCCCACGTGAAGTCGATGACGGGTTCGTTGGCGTCGGCGGCGGCACACAGTGCCGTCAGCGGGAAGACACCGAGCAGAGCCACAAACGCGCGTAACAGCCGAGCTGACATGGTGGTTCCTCGCAAATCGACGAGAAGTATGGTACGCGTTGGACTGAATCGGAGCCCAGAGCGCGAGCGACGGGTTACCGCGCCGCGCGACATTCCCGCGAAACCCCGCGCTGGCGCTTGGGGGCTCTCATCACCGAGCGATCGCGGCCGGTTACTTTTTCGCCGGCGCGGCAAGCTTCAGGCCCAGCTCGTCGAGCTGCGCCTGGGCCACCGGACTCGGGGCCTCGGTGAGCGGGCAGAAGAACTCCTGCGTTTTCGGGAAGCTGAACGTGTCCAGCAGATTGTCCAGCCCTTGCAGCAGCATGACCATCCGGTCCACGCCCATCGCGAAGCCGCCGTGGGGCGGCGGGCCGTATTGCAGGGCCTTGAGCAGGAAGCCGAACTTGAGCTGCTGCTCCTCCGGCGACATGCCGAGCAGCTTGAAAACCCTCTGCTGGACGTCGCCGCGGTGGATACGGATGCTGCCGCCGGCCAATTCAGTGCCGTTGACGACCACGTCGTAGGCCTTGGCGCGGGCCTTGAGCGGGTCGGTGTCGAGCAGCGGGAGGTCCTCGTCAAGCGGGGCGGTGAAGGGGTGGTGGACGGCATAGTAGCGGGCGTCCTCGGCGCGGTACTCGAGCAATGGGAAGTCGATCACCCACAGGAAGTTCCACATGCCGGCCGGGATGAAGCCCCGCCGCCGGGCCACTTCCTCACGCAAGCGGGCCAGGAACTTGCACACGTTGTCGGCGCTCTTGTCGGCGGCGAAGAAGATCGCATCGCCGGGCTGCGCGCCGGTGGCGGCGACCAGCTCGGCGGTGCGCTCGGGGTTGAAGAACTTGGCGACGCCGGTCTTGAACGCGGGCGGGCCGCTGGGGCCGGCCTCGACCTTGACGTAGGGCAGGCCGCCGGCGCCGATGCCGCGCAGGATGTTCTGCAGGCTGTCGTCGGCCTTCTCGATCTCGCTCTGCGGGATCGCGGCGCCGCCGGGGACGCGGATGCAGCGCACGGCGCCGCCGGCGTCCAGCACGCCGGTGAAGACCTTGAACTCGGTGCGGCGGGCGATGTCGCTGACGTCCTTGATGCGGAGGTCGTAGCGCGTGTCCGGCCGGTCGACGCCGTATTCCAGCATGGCCTGTTGATACGGCATGCGTGGGAACGGGGGCGTCAGGTCCACGCCGAGGATTTCTTTCCAGACGCGGACGAGGTAGCCCTCGGCGACGCGGATGACGTCGTCGATCTGGACGAAGGACATCTCGACGTCGAGCTGGGTGAACTCGGGCTGGCGGTCCTTGCGCGAGTCCTCGTCGCGGAAGCAGCGGACGATCTGCATGTACTTGTCGAAGCCGCTCATCATCAGCAGTTGCTTGAAGAGCTGCGGCGACTGCGGCAGGGCGTAAAACGTCCCCAGGTGCTTGCGCGACGGCACGAGGAAGTCGCGCGCGCCCTCGGGCGTGCTCTTGGTCAGGAACGGCGTCTCGATCTCGACGAAGCCGAGCTTGTCGAAGTAGTCGCGGATGATCTTCACCGCCCGATGCCGCGTGATCAGGGCCTTCTGCATCACCGGCCGGCGCAGGTCCAGGAAGCGGTACTCCAGCCGCAGCTCGTCTTTGACGTTGATGTCGTCGTCCACCGGGAAGCGCGGCGTCTCCGACGTACTGAGTAGGTCGATCTCGTGGACGTTGACCTCGACCTTCCCGGTCGCGAGGTTGGGGTTGACCATGTCCGCCGGCCGCGGCGCGACCTGCCCGCGTACGGCGATGCAGTACTCGGTGCGCAACCTGCCGGCGACCTCGTGGGCGGTCGGGTCGGTTTCCGGGTTGAATTTGAGCTGCACGATGCCGCTGCGGTCGCGCAGGTCGATGAAGACCATCCCGCCGTGGTCGCGGCGAATGTGGACCCAGCCGCAGAGGAGGACGGTTTGGCCGACGCGGTCGAGGCCGACCTCGCCGCAGTAGCAGGTACGTTGGTTGTAGGGCAGAGGCACGGGGGTGTCTCCTTAGGTATCGCGCGTCCCGATTCTATCGGGCGGGTATCGTAGCATAAGGTGCGGACAACGCGAGGAGGCGGGGTTCGGGGCTCGGGGCTGAGAGCAGGCGTGGAAACTCGCGGGACGGGACATGAAAGCGAGACTCGCGTGTCGGGCTCCCGGCCGCGGGGTTTTGCGCGGGCCCGCAGCGGCGCTAGCGGGTCGGGGATGCGGACAGCATCTCCGCGATCATCCGACACACGTTCGTGCTCGCCTGCGAGTCCTCTAGCGGCCGCACGACCGCGTCGAGCTGGTCGGTCATCAGCTTCCGCCAGGTGGCGTCGGTCAGGAGCTGGGCGGCGACAGTCGCGACGGGGGCCAGGTCGCGGATGAACGGCATGAACTCCGGAACCACGCGGGCGCCCGCAAGGACGTTCACGAGCGAGAGTTGCGGCGTCGTGATCACGAGGCGGCCAAAGAGGCGGTGCGGCCAGTACAGCAGCCGACCGGCGTCGTACATCACGATCATCGGCTTGCGGTAGTACGCGACGTGGAGCGTCGCCGTCCCGGACGCGACCAGCACCAGGTCCGCCGCGGTCAACAGGCTGGCGTTGTCGGCGATGACGAGGTCGATGCCGGCGTCGGTCGTCACGGAAGGCGGGCCGGCGCCGGCCGCTCCCTCACGGTCGCGGTTCGGGTCGGGGGCGTGGGTGGCCAGGATGTGCCGAACTTGCTGCCGCCGGTCTTCGGAGACGCACGAGATCGCCGCGTATATGACGTGACCGGCCGTCCGCATCCGCCGGACGACCTCGAGCTGCATGGGCAGCATCCGGTCGATGACGTGCTGGCGTGAGCCCGGCAGGATCGCCACGATCGGCCGCCCGGCGGCCCGCTGCCGCAGGAACTCGACCGTCTCCGGAATCGGCCGCTCCTGCCGCAGCGTCTCAAACAGCGGATGGCCGACGTACTCGGCATGAAACCCCTTGGTCCCTCTGAAATACTTCTCCTCAAACGGCAAAATGCACGCCAGCCGATCGATGTCCCGGACGATCTGCCGCTTGCGATAGGCCCGCGAAGCCCACGTCTGCGGGGCGATGTAGTACAGCACCGGGATTCCGAGCCGCTTGGCCCGCGCCGCCAGCTTCAGGTGCAGTTCCGGGGAGTCGAGCAGCACAACCAGGTCCGGCCGGCGCTGACGCCAGCATTGTTCCACGACGCGGATGGCCTCATACGCCCGCCCCACGACGCCGAGGACGCCGGCCAGCATCGCGGCGTGCGACGCGAAATCGTAGACCGTCTCGACCCCCAACTCGCGCAGCCGCGGCCCCGTCAACCCGTAGAACTCGACGCCGGGCTGCCGCTCCCGCGCCGCGCGCACGAGCGCCGCGGCGTGGACATCCGCCGAGTCTTCGCAGACCGAGATGAAAACCTGCGCCGCGCGGTCCATAGTCCTGCTGCCGGAAGAACCACAGAACCACCACAGAGGCGCAGAGAGCAGCGGAGACTTGGTTTTCTCTGTGTCTCGGCGCCTCCGTGGTGCTCAGTTCTTCTCCACCTTCACTTCCACGCCGCCCTTCTCCACGTTCTCCTTCGTAAACACCCGCGTCGGCAACGTCACCTTCTTTTCGACCTTCTCGCCCTTGAGGATCTTCATGGCCATATCGAGCCCGACCTCGCCCGGCGTCGGGTACAGCAGCGTTGCGGTCAGCTCGCCGGACTTGACCCAGCGCTGGCCCTCGTTCGGCAGCGAGTCGATGCCGATGAACTTGATTTCGCCCTCGCGGCCCGCGGCCTTGGCGGCGAGATACGCGCCGTGGGCCATCGGGTCGTTGTGAGCGTAGAGCAGGTCGATCTGCGGGTTCGCCTTCAGCGCGTCCTGCGTCACCGAGTGCGCCTTGTCCTTCTTCCAGTCGCAATCCAGCCCGCCGATGATCTTGAGCCCCTTCTCCTTCTCGACGGCCTCGTGGAAGCCGTCGCGGCGTTCCTGCCCCGGCGTCGACGCCAGCCCGCCGCAAATCTCGTAGACGACGCCCTTCGCCTTGCCCGGCCCGCCGAGCATTTCGATCGCGACCTTGCCGGCGGCGCGGCCGATGAGCTTGTTGTCGCCGCCGACGAAGCAGGCATAGCCCTGGTACGTCACGTCGCGGTCGAGCACGACGACGGGGATGCCGGCCTCGGTCGCCTCCTTGACGACGCCCGCCAGCCCCGCCGCCTCCTTCGGGCTGATCAGAATCGCATCAACGCCGCGGCGGATGAACGTCTTCACGTCGCCGACCTGCTTCTCGGTCTTGTCGTCGGCGTCGAGCATGTCGAGCTGGACGCTCGGATAGGCCTTCTCGGCGTGCTCCTTCAGCCGCCGGTTGAACTCCACCCGCCACGGCTCCTTCACCGTGCACTGCGAAAACCCGATGATGTACTTCTCCTTCGCCTTCGGCGCCTCCGGCTTGCCCGCGGCCTCCGGCTTCTTCGCGTCCTGCGCCGTCACCGACGAAACGACCAGCAGGCCCCCGACCAGCACCGCAAGCGTGAGCAGACGATTCATCCGATGCCTCCGTACAAGTGGCACAGCCGACGGAGCCGTACGGCCGCTATTTGAACCGGGAAACAGCAAGGCGGGAAGCGTGTGCGCCGGGCCGTTCCCCGCAACGCGCAGACTCCGTCTCGCAGCCGCGGCTCGGCCGGAGCCTCGCCCTCCCCGTCCCCGTCGGACACGTGTCCTACATACGCCGCCGCAGCAACAGCGACCGCAGGCCGCCGAGCACGTCCCCGCTCTGCGCCACCGCCGCGACGACGATGATCACGCCTTTGAGAATATCCTGAATCTCGCTCGACACCGCCTTGAGCTGGAGGATGTTCGTCAGATACCCGAAGATCATCACGCCCACGAGCGTCCCGAGGATGCTGCCGCGCCCGCCCATCAGGCTCGTCCCGCCGATGACCACCGCCGCGATCGCGTCTAACTCCTTGCCCTGTCCGGCGTCGGCCTTGCCCTGCGTGTACTGGGCGCAGTACAGCACGGCCGCCAGCCCCGCCAGCACGCCGCAGGCTGTGTAGACGAAGACCTTCACGCCCCCCACCGGCACGCCGGCCAGCCGCGAGGCCTCCTCGTTGCCGCCGACGGCGAAGATGTAGCGTCCCAGCGGCAGCTTGTGCAGGACAAACGCGACGCACAGCCACGCCCCGATCAGGAACAGGCCGGGAATCGGCAGCAATTTCAGGTCGCGCACGTTGCCGTTGCGCAGCGTCTCCTGGCCGACGGTCAGAATCGTCGCGCCAAGTTGCTCGAACGACGCCGGCGCCCCCGCCCGCTCTCCGTCGCCCGTGTAAATCGCGTGAATTTGCCCGCCCTGCCCGGCGATGAATTTCGCGAGGCCGACGGCCGAGACCATCATCGCCAGCGTCACGATAAACGGCTGCAAGCGCGTTTTGGTAATGATGACGCCGTTGATCAGGCCCATCAGGCCGCCGACGAGGGGGACGACGAGGAGGACACCGACGGTCGAGAGTCCTTGCGGCAGGCCAAACAGTAGCGGCAACGCCAGCAACGCGGCCAGCGCCAGCGCACCAAAGACCGCGAACGCGACCGCGCCCAGCCACCGTGGTAAGGACGAGCCGCCGTTCGTACGACGGCTGCGCCACGCGCGCAACAGCAGCAGTGGCCAGAGGATTGCCGGAAGCACAATCCAGTGTGCCCGCGTCAGACTGAAGTAGCCCGCCGGCCGCTCCATCAGCAGCATCGCGCACACCACCGTGCACAGCGACATCACGCTGCCGACGGACAGATCGATCCCCGCCGTCAGAATCACCAGCGTCATCCCGACCGCCAGGATGCCGTTGATCGACACCTGCCCCAGCACGTCGCGCTGATTCGCGATCGTCAGAAACTGCGGGTGCAGCAGCGCCCCCGCGACGAACAGCCCTCCCAGCCCGGCAAAGAGCGTGAAATACCTGACGACATGACGGAGTCTGCCGGCGTCGCGTCCCATGGCAGGCGCGATGCTACCCATAAACCCGGAACCGCGCAACTCTGCGAAACCGGAATCCCCCCGCGGCCCCGGCCCGGGCCGCCCCGGCCACCCAGCGGCCGGGCATTGGAGACGAAGGGGCTCGAACCCTCAACCTCCGCATTGCGAACGCGGCGCTCTCCCAGTTGAGCTACGTCCCCAGACGCTTTCAATTATAAGCTGGAAAGCCGTGGCCGCAACGTACTGCGACGCTCACGGCAGCGATTGGATCCGAGCCGCCAGCGCTTCCAGTTCCTCGCGGCTGCGCGCTTGCGGCTTCCAGCGAAACCCGAGCCCGTCGCCCTCGCGCCGCGGGATGATGTGGAAATGCACGTGCGGCACTTCCTGCCCGGCGGCCCGGCCGTCGTTCTGGAGGATGTTACAGGCCGGCGCCCCGGTCGCCGTCATGATCCGGCGGGCCAGCAACGGGATTTGCCGGCCGAACTCGGCCGCCTCCTGGGCCGTCAGGTCCCCCAAGCGTTCGACGGCGCGCTTGGGGATGACGAGCGTATGTCCTTCGGCCAGCGGGTTGACGTCGAGAAAAGCCAGTAGCAGGTCGTTCTCGAACACCTTCTGGCAGGGAATCTCGCCCGCCGCGATCCGTGCGAAGATGGAAGGCTGCGCCGCCATGGCCGTCGCCCGGTCGTTACGCCTACGCCTTTTCGGCCTCGCCGCCGGTCTGGTCGGCCGGCGCCGCTTCCTCGGTCGCCGCCGCCTTCGTCGCCTTCGTCGCCTTCGTCGCGGCCTTGTCGCCCCGGCGGCGCGTCGTCAGCGCTCGCGGCTTGCCGGCGTACACCGAGTACTTCACACGGGCCCGCCGCTTGCGCTCGGTCTTGGTCGTGCTCTTTTCGCGCGGCTTCTCGTCTTCGGCGACCAGTTGGAGTATCGCGATCCGGCCTGCGTCGCCCAGGCGCCGGTCGGCCAGCTTGATGATCCGCGTGTAGCCGCCGCCGGAGTGGCGCGCCTCGTTGCGCCGCTTCATGCGCGGCCCGAGATCGGCGAAGAGCCTGTGCAGCACGGACTCGGCGGTGAACTTGAGCCCCGGGCGCGGCTGGTTGGCGCGATACCGCCGCCCGGAGCGGGAGCGCAGCGTCTTGTCGCGCTTGGCATCGCTCATGCGGTCGTAGTCGGCCCGGCTTTCCTTCGGGATGATGGCGCGGTCCTGAAGCAGCGCCTCGGCCCGCTGTCGCGCGGCCAGCCCGCCGGTCACCGCCAGCGAGATCAGGCGCTCGGCGAAAGCCTTCACCTCTTTGGCCTTGGGGATGGTAGTGCGCACCTCGCCATGCTCGATCAGGCTCTGGACCAGATTGCGGCGCAGAGCCTCGCGGTGGCTGATGGTGCGGTTGAGCTTTCGCCCGCGTACACAATGGCGCATCGTCTCACCTCGGACAGCGCGTCGGCTGTCTAGATCGTTCGTGGCCCCGGCGGTCAGCCGGTGCCGCGGCGGGCCGTCCGCCCGCGCCTCCCGGCTATTCCGTCAGCGACGTTTCGATCGGCGCGGCGTTGGGGTCGGAGCCGCCCGCCTCCGCCGCCGGGCTCACACCGAGCGCCAGGCCGATCCGGGCCAGCTTCTCCTTGACCTCCTGCAGCGACGTCTTGCCGAAGCTGCGCAGCTCGAGCAGGTCATTCTCGCTCAGACGCACGAGCTCGCCGATCGTGCCGATCTTTGCGGCTTCAAGGCAGTTGCTCGCCCGCACCGAGAGATCCAGCGACGCGATCGACGCGTCGAGCTTCTGGCGCAGCTCGTCGTTCACGTTCGTGCTGGCCGGCTCCTCCGGCGTGTCCGCCGCCGTCATGAGCTGACCTAGATCGTAGTACTGCACGAAGGGGTTCAGGTGCTTGCGGAGGATCTTGGCCGCCTCGACCAGGGCGTCCTCCGGGCGCGTCGTGCCCTTCGTCCAGATTTCCATGACCAGGCGGTCGTAGTTCACGCGCTGCCCGACGCGCGTGTCTTCCGTGCGGTACCGTACGCGGGTCACGGGCGAGAACAGCGCGTCGACCGGGATGATCCCGATCTCGGCGTTCTCGTCGATGTACTCCGTCGCCGGCACGTAGCCCCGGCCGCGCTGCACCGTCAGCTCGGCCGAGAAATTCACGTCGTCGGTCAGCGTCGCGAGGAGCAGTTCGGGGTTGAACACGGTGATCGCCGGGTCGCACTGGAAGTCGCCGGCCCGCACCTCCCCCCGCTCGCGCCGCTCGACGCGCATGGTCTTGGGGGCATCGGCGTCCAGGTCGACGATGATGCCTTTGATGTTGAGGATGATGTCGGTGACGTCCTCGAGCACGCCGGGCAGCGACATGAACTCATGGTCGGCGCCGGCGAGGCGCACGTGCGTCACGGAGGCGCCTTCGAGACTCGACAGGAGAATCCGTCGCAAGCTGTTGCCGACGGTCGTCCCGAAGCCCCGCTCGAAGGGCTCGATCGTGAAGCGTCCGTAGGTATTGGTGCTGATCGACTCATCCCGCACGACGCGGGTCGGCAATTCCAAGCCCAGCCATCTGATCCGCATATTGCACTCGCCTCCCGAGGCCACCGGACGGCCGGTCGGACCCCGCAGCCGCTGACCGTGTTACCGCGAGCAGAACTCGACGACGAGTTGCTCCTCGATCGGAATCAACACGTGCTCGCGGCCCGGGAGCGACAAGACCGTAGCCTCCAGCTTCGCCGGGTCTACCTGAAGCCAGTCCTGCGGGGGCGGGTTCGACACGCCCTCCAGCAGGGCCATTTGCGCCCGAGCGTATTTCTCCGACTTCTCGCGTTTGCGAACGGTGATCTTCTCGCCCACCGCCACCAGATACCCGGGGCGATCCACTTTGCGGCCGTCCACCAGGATGTGCCCGTGCACGACGGCCTGCCGCGCCCCGCGCCGGCCGGCGGCCAACCGCGCCTTGTACACGACGTTGTCCAACCGCCGCTCGAGAATCCGCAGCAGCTCCTCGCCCGTGTTCGGCGCCCGCAAGGCGAGCGCGAAGTAGCGCCGGAACTGCCGCTCGAGCAGCCCGTAATGCCGCTTGACCTTCTGTTTCTCCCGCAGGCGCACCGCGTAGTCCGAAGACTTGCCGCGCCGCCACATGTGCATCCCGGGCGGGTAGTTCTTGTACTCGCGTTCGAGCGGGTTCTTGCCGGTCTCGTCGCGGATCGGCTTCAGCATCAGGTTGATGCCTTCCCGTCGCGACAGCCGCGTCGTCGGTCCAGTGTATCGACCCATGCTTACACCCTGCGACGCTTCCGCGGCCGGCATCCGTTGTGCGGCAGCGGGGTGACGTCCTCAATTGACTGAATACGCATGCCGGCGGCCTGCAAGGCCGTGATGGCCGACTCGCGTCCGGCCCCCGGACCCTTGACCCGCACCTCCAACTCAATCACACCGTGTTTCTTCGCCTCGTTGGCACAGTACTGGGCGGCGCGTTGCGCGGCGAAGGGGGTGCTCTTGCGGGCGCCGGTGAACTTCTTCTCGCCGCCCGCCCCGGGCACCGAACCCGCCGACGCCCAGCACAGCGTATCGCCGTTGGTGTCGGTAATCGTGACAATCGTGTTGTTGAACGTCGCCCGAATGCAGGCGATGCCCTTGGCGACGTTGCGCTTCATGCGACGTTTCGAGCTCGACTTAGCCAATCGACACGCTCCCTGCCCGCGTTAGCCGCGATGCATTTCCTTCACGCCCTTCTTGCCGGCCACCGTCTTGCGCGGGCCCTTCCGCGTACGGGCGTTCGTCCGCGTGCGCTGCCCGCGGACCGGCAAGCCCCGCATGTGCCGCAGGCCGCGGTAGCAGCGGATCTCCCGCAGCCGGGCGATGTTCTGCTGGATTTGGCGGCGGAGTTGACCCTCCACCACGAAGTCCTGCTCGATGATGGCGGCCATCTTGCTGACCTCTTCCTCCGTCAGCTTGTTGGCCCGCACGCCCGGATCCACGCCGGCCTTCTTGCAGATCTCAACGGCCCGCGTCGGCCCGACGCCAAAAATGTAGCGCAACGCGATTTCCGTCCGCTTCGTCGCCGGAATGTCCACACCTGCGATACGTGGCATACGCGCTGCCTTTCCTTACCCTTGCCGTTGCTTGTGACGGGGGTTCGTGCAGATCACGCGCACGACGCCACGCCGCTTCACGATCTTGCAGTTCTCGCAGATTCGTTTGACGCTGCTGCGCACCTTCATGGCAGCGATCTCCCAATACGCTCTGGCGGGCCGGGGCCCGCCCCACTGTCACCGGCCGTCGGTCAAAACGTCGACGCCGCTCTCCGTCACTGCGACGGTGTCCTCAAAATGGGCCGCCCGGGAGCGATCCCGGGTAACCACTGTCCAACCTGAGTCATCCGCCAGCACTACGTCCGCCCGACCGGCGGTCACCATGGGCTCAACTGCCAAGGTCGTACCCGGTCGCAACTCGAAGTCGCCATTCCGCTGCCGGTCGACGTAGTTCGGCACATTCGGCAACTCATGCATCTGCTGACCGATGCCGTGCCCACAAAACTCACGCACCACGCCGAACCCATCTTCCTCGGCGCGTCGTTGCATCAGCCGCGCGACTTCCCGCCAGCGCCGCCCGGGCTGAATCTCCCGGATCGCGATCGCCAGCACCTCACGCGTTACGTCGAGCAGACGTTGCACGTCCGGCGACACCGCACCCACCGGAAACGTACGGGCCGCGTCGCCACAGTACCCCTTCAGGCGGACGCCGCAATCGACGCTGATAATATCACCGGGTCGCAGGGGCCGATCCTTCGGTATCCCGTGCACGACCTCCTCGTTGACCGACGCACAAATGCACGCCGGGAACGGAAACCGCGCCTGCGGGTGGCGCACGCCCTTGAAAAGGGCGATACCGCCCGACTCGCGGACAATCTCTTCCGCCCGCGCGTCAAGCTCCGCCGTCGTGACACCGGGACGCACCATGCGTCCCAGCTCTTCCAGCACGCGGTGCACAACTCGACCGGCAGCGCGCATCAACTCGATTTCCCGGGCGGACTTAAGCACGATCCGAGCGGTCGCCGCAACCATCAGCCGCGCCCCGCCGCGTCCACGATCCGGGAAACCTGCGCTTCCACCGCATCCGCACCGGTGGACGAATCCACAGCGCTCAGCAGCCCGCGCTGCGAGTAGTACTCGACCAGCGGGGCCGTCTGCGCCTTGTATGTCTCCAGCCGCGTGACGACCACCTCGCGATGGTCGTCCGGCCGTTGAATCAGACCGCCGCCGCACTTGTCGCACTTGCCGGGCACCCTTGGCGGCAGAAAACTCAAATTATACGTCGCCTGGCAGCTTTGACAAACGCGCCGCTCGACGATCCGCCGGACAATCTCCTCGTCCGCCAGCCGGAAGTCGACCACCGCGTCGATCCTCAGCTTCCGCTGTTTCAGCCCGCCGTCCAGGCTCTGCGCCTGCGGCACCGTGCGGGGGAAGCCATCCAGGATGAAACCGCTCCCGGACGGCAACTTATCCACCGCCGCCAGCATCACGCCCGTAATCACGTCATCCGGCACCAGCGTGCCGGCGTCCATGTACTGCGCGGCTTTGCGGCCGATCTCGCTGCCTTCCTTCCGCTCGCGGCGCAGGGCATCGCCGCTGGACAACTGCACCCACCCATTCCGCTCGGCCAGGCGCGTGGCCTGCGTACCCTTACCCGACCCGGGCGGCCCCAGGAAGATGAGTCGCCTGGCGGGCATCAGTACTGGCGTCCTTTCACGCGGCCGCCGCCCTCGGCGCCCAGGAAGCCCTCGTAATTCCGCATGATCAGGTTGGCCTCGATCCGCTGGATCAGGTCGAGGGTCACGCTCACGACGATCAGCAGGCCGGTTCCGCCCAGGAACGCCGAAATCCGGTAGGGAATCTCCAGGTACACCGCGACCACGGACGGAATCAGGGCGATGATCGCCAGGAAGCCCGCCCCGACATACGTGATTCGCGTCATGACGGCTTCGAGGTAGTCGGCGGTCCGCTTGCCGGGACGCAGGCCCGGAATGAAGCTACCCATGTCCCGCAGGTTGTTCGCCAGCTCCTTCGGCTGGAACTGCACCGACACCCAGAAATACGCGAAGAAGTACACCATCAGGACGTAGCTGAGCTCATAGATGAAACGCCCCGGGTGGAACTCGTTCTGCAGGAACCCCCACAGCGACACCGGCCAGGCGCCCCAGGTATAGATCGCCCGGAAGATCATGCCCGGGAAGAGCAGGAACGAACTCGCAAAGATGATCGGCATGACGCCGCCGTGGTTGACGCGCAGCGGCAGGTAATGCTGCGCCCCGCCGACAATACGCCGCCCGCGGGTCTGCTTGGCCTGCTGAATCTTGATCCGGCGCTGGGCCTGCGTGATCAGGATCGACCCGGCCACCACCGCGACGAACGAGACGATCAGGAAGACAATCTTCTCCGGCGTCATCATGCCAGGCGTCAGCGTGCCGCCGCCGCGCATGCTGGCGATCAGCCCGTTGGCCACTTCCGTCAGGACGTAGGGCAGGCGGGAGATGATGCCGGCCATGATGATCAGGCTGATGCCGTTGCCGATGCCGTATTCGTCGATCTGCTCGCCCACCCACATCAACAGGAGCGTTCCCGCCATGAGCCCGGTCATCGCGACCCCCAGGAACCCAAAGGTCCCGCGGAAATCGGGGTACACCAGGTCGTTGGCCGTCAGGTAGCGGACCCAGAAGGCGGACTGGATCAGCGTCAGCCCCACTGTGGCGTAGCGCGTGTACTCCATGATTTTGCGGCGCCCGCTTTCGCCCTCCTTCTGGAGCTTCTCGAGCGAGGGGAGCACCGTGACGAGCAACTGGAAGATGATCGAGGCGCTGATGTAGGGCATGATGCCCAGACCAAACAGCGTGCTCTGGCCGAGGTCCCCGCCGGTGAACATGGCGAAAATGTCGGCGGCCTGCTCGGTCACGCCACCGGCGCGCTGCCAGTGCCGAGCGAGCTTGTCCTGGTCGACGCCTGGGAGCGGGACGTAGAACCCGATCCGGTAGACGCAGAGCATGAGTAACGTAAACCCGACCTTCTTACGCAGGTCCGGGATGCGGAAGACGTTGATAAATGCGCGGAACATCGCCGGCTATCCTCTGGCCCAACCGGGCCCTCGTGCTCAACCCGTCGGCGGCCCTGAGACCGCGTCCTCCGACGCGGACGGCCGTCCCCCACCACTCGCCGCCCGCTTCTGCTTTTTCTCGGCCTTCGCCGTGTTACGTTTCGCCTGCGCCAGGGCGGCCCCATCGCGCCGCGCGATGAGCTTCAGGGTCCCCCCCGCCTTCTCGATCGCCTCCCGCGCTTTCTGGCTGACGGCGTGCACCTCCAGCGTAAGCTTCTTCGAGAGTGTGCCGTCGCCCAGCACCTTGATCAGCGGCTCAACGCCACCGACCAGGCCCGCCTCCCGCAGCGTCGCGGCACTCACCGTCGCCCCATTCTCGAAATGGGCTTCCAGATCGGAGAGATTCACGACGCTATACGCAATGCGGAACTCGAAATTGCTGAACCCGCGCTTGGGCAAGCGCCGGAAGATTGGCATCTGCCCGCCCTCATGGAGCGGACGCTGGCCGCCGCCGGCGCGCGACTGACAGCCCTTGGTGCCCCGCCCGCACGTCTTGCCGTGCCCGCTGCTCTCGCCGCGCCCCACGCGCTTGCGGCGCTTGTGGGCCCCGGCCACCGTGGTCACATCGTTAAGCATCATGCGTCGCACCCTCCGCAGGCGGCTCGGCCGGGGGCGGAGCCGTCGTCCCGCGCGCCGGCCCGCGACCTTCCCCATCCCTTCGCGGCGGACGACCGCCACGCCGCGCCGGCCCACCCCGCCGCGGTCCGCCGCGCCCGCCGCGCCCGCGCGGACCTTCGTCGCTCTCGGCCGACACGCGAACCGGCTCAGGCGCGGGTTCGGGCTCCGGCGGAAGATCGAGGGTCACGCCGCGCAGGGCTTCGACCATGGCCCGCGTCCGCAGGCTCTTGAGCCCGTTGACGGTCGCCTTGACCAGGTTTTTCGGGCTCGTCGAACCGTAGCACTTCGTCAGTACGTTCTTGACTCCCGCGAGCTCGAGCACCGCACGCGGCGCGGCACCGGCGATCACGCCCGTACCTTCGGCGGCGGGGATCAGCATGACGCTGCTGGCGCCAAAACGTCCGAGTATGCGATGCGGGATGGACGTGCCGCGCAGCGGGACCGGAAAGAGGTTCCGTCGCGCGAGCTTGATACCCTTCTCAACGGCAGACGGCACCTCGTTGGCTTTGCCGTAGCCGAATCCGACCTGGCCGCGGCGATCGCCGACGACGACCAGGGCGCCGAACGAGAAACGCCGCCCGCCCTTCACCACCGTCGCACAACGGTAGAGCTTGACGACCGTATCCTCGAACCCGGATTCCTCGCCGTATTCCGGGCGTTCGCGTCTGCCTCTGGTGAACGTTGTTGCCATACCAAGCCCTGCCGTTTAGAACTTCAACCCGGCTTCACGGGCGGCTTCCGCCAGCGCCTTGATCCGGCCGTGGTACCGGCGACCCCGCCGATCGAGGCACACCTGCTGGATACCGAGCTGCTTGGCCTTCTCGCCGAGCGACTTCCCGACCACCGCCGCCGCCTTCACGTTGCCGCCATACGCGACCTGCTCCCGCAGCTCCTTTTGGCCGGAGGACACGGCGCACAGCGTGCGGCCCTGCGTGTCGTCGATGATCTGCGCCGCGATGTTGCGATTCGAGCGCGACACGGCCAGGCGCGGACGCTCGGGCGTACCGATGGCCTTCTTGCGCACGCGGTGAACGCGGCGCTCCAGCCGCAAGCTTTTAACCAATTCCCGTTTCATGTACTGCCTCGCACCAAACTCAACTAGCCGCCGGCTCCGGCACCGCCCGCAAAGACCTTGCCGGCCTTGCGGCGCACGTGCTCGCCGGCGTACCGAATGCCCTTGCCCAGGTAGGGCTCAGGTTTCCGGATTTTGCGGATCTCCGCGGCCATCTGCCCGACCGCCTGCTTGTCGGCCCCGTTGATCGAAAACTTCGCGGGCTCGTTATTGCCGCGCGCCGCTGGCACGTCGACCTTGACCTCAATTCCGGCCGGGATGGGAATCTCGAACTGGGCTTTCTTGCCCACGCCGCGGCCCATGAAGCCGACGTTGATCAGCAGCGTCTTGCCCTCGACCTTGGCGCTGTAGCCCGTGCCGTAGATTTCGAGTGCGACCCGGTAGCCCTCGGCGACGCCCTTGACCATGTTCGCGATCAGCGCCCGCGACAGGCCGTGCAGAGCACGGTTGCGGGCCAGATCGTCGGGCCGTTGCACGACCACCTGGTCCTTCTCGATGGTCACGCGGATCGGGGCGGGCACGCTCCAGGCGAGGTTGCCTTTCGGCCCGCCGACCTTGACGGCCGGACCGGCGCACTCCACCGTCACGCCCTTGGGAATCGGGATTGGCTTCTTGCCGACACGCGACATACGCTCACCACACCGTACAGAGGACTTCGCCGCCGATACGTTCCTTGCGGCACTGGCGATCGCTGAGTACCCCGCGGTTCGTCGACACCACAGCAATCCCCATGCCGTCACAGACCCGCGGCAGTTCGCCGACGCGCTGGTACAGCCGCCGCCCCGGGCGGCTGGCACGGCGCAGCTCGCGGATCACCTGTTCGCCCTGTTCGCCATACTTGAGGTCGATCTCGATCAGCCCCCGCCCGATCTCACCGACCGAGAGGAAGTCCTGGATGTAGCCTTCCTCCTTGAGCACGCGGGCCACGCCAAGACACACTTTGTTCCGATCCACCCGCACGCGGGGCTTGCGCGCCCGCAGGGCGTTGCGTATCCGCGTGAGCATGTCTGCGATCGGGTCACTCGTCGCCATCGCTCGGTCCCTTACCAACTGGCCTTGCGGACACCCGGAATCTTGCCCTCGAGCGCCAGCTTCCGGAAGCAGCACCGGCAGATCTTGAACTTGCGATACACTGCCCGCGCCCGCCCGCACAACTGGCAACGCGTGTATGCCCGCACGGCGTACTTGGGCTTCCGCTTGCAGCTCAACTTCAACCCGAGTCTGGCCATCGTCCACCTAGCTCTTGAACGGCATGCCGAGCAACGCCAGCAGCCGCCGCGCTTCCGCATCGTTCCGTGCGGTCGTGCAAATCGTGATATTCATCCCCTGCTGATACGTCACCTTGTCCGGGTTGATCTCGGGGAACACCCCGTACTCGGTCAGTCCCAGGGCGTAGTTTCCGCGGCCGTCGAAGCTGCCGGGGTTCAGGCCGCGGAAATCGCGGACGCGGGGGACCGCCAGCGCCACCAGCCGGTCGAAAAACTCGTACATGCGGAGGCCGCGCAGCGTGACCTTCAGCCCGACGTCGTAGCCCGCGCGGAGCTTGAAGTTCGACACGCTCTTGCGCGCCTTGCAAATCACGGGCTTCTGGCCGGTCACGGTCGCGAGCGCGCTCTCGGCCTCGGTGAACCGCTTGGTCTCGCGGGCCTTGGTGAGGCCCTCGGCGACGGCCTTGCCCAGGCCCATCGACACGACGATCTTCTCCAGCTTCGGAATGGACATGGGGTTCTTTCGACCCAGCTCCGTCCGAAGCTGCGGCAGCACGTTCTGCTGGTATTTCTCGAGCAAGCGCGGGGTCATGACGCCTTACCGCCTTTGGACTGCCGCGCGTGGCTCCGCACTTCGCTGAGCACGGCCCCACTGGCGTGCCGCCCGGCCGTCACGCGCTGCTTGACCGTATGGCCGTCGGCGTCCTGCTTGACCGCAAATCGCACGCGAACCGGCCGATCCGTCTTCGGGTCCACGGGCATCACGTTGGACATGTGAATCGCGGCTTCCTTCTGAATGCGACCGCCCTGTGGGTTCTGCCGGCTCTTGCGCACGTGCCGGTAGACCATGTTCACGCCTTCCACCAACACGCGGTGCTTGTCCGGAAACACCCGCAGCACCTTGCCGCGGGCACCCTTCTGGTCCCCGGCGATCACAAACACGATATCGTCCTTCTTGACGCGGGCCGGCATGGCTACCAAACCTCCTCCGCCAGCGAGATGATCTTCGTGAAGTTCTTCTCGCGCAGCTCGCGGGCCACCGCTCCGAACACCCGCGTACCCTTCGGGTTGCCGTCGTCGTCGATGATCACGGCGGCGTTGCTGTCGAAGCGGACGTAGCTCCCGTCCTTGCGACGCGTGGGGTACCGCGTGCGCACGACGACGCAGCGAACCTTGTCGCCCTTCTTGATCTCCGAGGCCGGCAGCGCCTGCTTGACCGAGCACACGATGATGTCGCCCACGTCGCCGACGCGCAGCCGGCGCTTGCCGTAACTGGACGCCCCGCCCTTCAGGACCTGAATGCACATCAGCTCCTTGGCGCCCGTGTTGTCGGCCACGTCCAGCCGCGTGTACTGTGTGATCATTCCTCAGCCACCTTCTGTCGCGGCGCCCGCGTGAGGATGCGCAGCAGCCGCCAGTTCTTCGTCTTGCTGAGCGGCCGGCATTCCATCACCTCGACCTTGTCGCCCAGGCCGCACTCGCTTTTCTCATCATGGGCATGCAGAACCGTACGGCGGCGAAGGTACTTGCCGTACTTCGGATGACGCACCAGGTACTCGATGGTGACCTTGATGGTCTTCTGGCGCGCGGCCGATGTCACGACGCCGACCCGGGTCGCGCGGTGCCGCCGCGGCCCGTCGCGGCCTGCCGCTCGAACGCTGGTTGACTGGGGCTGTGTATCTACGGTCATAACGACCATCCGCTTCCAAGCTGCCTCATGTTTCCTGCGCCTACCTCTTGGCCGCCCGGGCACTCATGTGGGCCTGCCGTTGCTCAATGTGCTTCTCGCCGCGCTCATGGAGCACGGTCAGGATGCGGGCGATGTCGCGGCGGGTCTTGAGGAGCTGGGTGGAATCCTCCAGCTTCTCCGTCACCGCCTGAGCCCGCAGGTCGAACAGGTGGCGGCGCAGCCGCTCCAGCTCGGCGTGGAGCTCGTCGATCTTCATGTGCCGGACTGCCTCCATCTTCATCGCCGCACCTTACAAGCTGTGCCGCCGGTAAACGAACCGTGTCCGCACCGGCATCTTGTGGGCCACGCGGAGCAGAGCCCGCTTGGCCACGTCCTCGCCTACCCCGCCGATTTCGTACATCATGGTTCCGGACTTCACCTCGGCCGTCCAGAACTCGGTCTCGCCCTTGCCCTTGCCCATGCGCGTCTCGAGCGGCTTCTTGGACACCGGCTTGTGCGGGAAGATGCGCATGTAGACGCGGCCCTCACGCTGCAAAAAGTGCGTGGCCGCCACGCGCCCCGCCTCGATGTGCCGCGCCGTCACCCGCCCCGGCTCCAGCGCCTGCAACCCGTAGTCGCCGAACGCCACCGTATTGCCGCGCGTAGCCTGTCCGCGAATGCGGCCCTTCTGGGCCTTGCGGTACTTCACGCGTTTCGGCATGTTGCCGGCCATCGCAACGACTCCTGCCTGCGGCTAACGCCGGGCCCGGTGGCGGAAACGGCTCTCCGCCCGTTCCGGCTCGATCTGCTCGCCGTACATCCCGCGATAGATCCAAACCTTGATCCCGATCACGCCGTAGGTCGTAACCGAATGCGTGATGGCGTAATCCACGTCCGCTTGCAGCGTTTGCAGCGGGATCGAGCCCAAAAGCTGCTTCTCGACCCGGGCCATCTCCGAGCCGCCCAGCCGCCCGGAGCAGATGATCTTGACGCCCTTGGCGCCGCCCACCATCGCCGCCTCACACTTCTGTTTCATCACACGGCGGAAGCTGGCCCGCTTCTTGAGCTGCTCGCCGATCGACGCCCCGATCAGGAACGCATCCAGGTCGGGGTTCTTGATCTCGATGATGCTCACGGACACGCGGCGGTCGATCAGGTCCTCCAGCCGCTCCTTGAGTTTGTCGACCTCAGCGCCCTTGGCACCGATCACCATCCCAGGCCGAGCGGTGTGCAGGATCACCCTGACTTCGTCCCGCGTCCGTTCAATCTCGACCTTGGAGACCCCCGCGTGCGGCGGCTGGTTGTTCAGCATCTCGTCGATGAAGCGGCGGATTCGCTCGTCTTCGACCAGGAAGGTGCCATACGCGGCCTTCGACGCGTACCACCGCGACTTCCACCCTTCGGTGATGCCGACCCGAAACCCGACTGGATTACACTTCTGGCCCACGGTCTAGTCCTTTTCGTCCACCGCGATAATGATGTGGCTGGTGCGCTTGTGAATCGAGTGCGCCCGCCCGCGGTCCTTGGCCTTGAAGCGCTTGATGATCGGCCCGGAATCGACGCGCGCCTCGGCAACGTACAAGCGGCCCATCGTGGCCTCGTCCTCATTCGCGCTGGCCATCGCGGACTTCAGCACCTTATCGAGCATCACCGCCGCACGTTTGTGCGTGAACTTCAGAAGCGCCAGGGCGTCGTCGCAGCGTCGCCCGCGGATCAGGGCGGCCACCAGCCGCGCCTTCCGCTCCGCGATTCGTGCGTAATTGTGTCTTGCTTTCCAGGCCATCTGCAACGCGCTCCCTTTACGCCGGCTTGGCGGCCGCGGCCCGCGCCGTGTGGGCCCGGAACGTCCGCGTCGGGGCAAACTCGCCCAGTTTGTGTCCAACCATCTCTTCCGTGACGTAGACCTTGTGGAACGTCTTGCCGTTATGTACGTCGAACGTCGTCCCGACGAACTCCGGCACGATCGTACACGCCCGGTCCCAAACGCGGATCGGTATGTGCGAGCTCGTGTTCCGCGCCACGATCACCTTGCGGAATAACCGCTCATCGACGTACGGACCTTTTTTCAGGCTGCGCGACATCAAACGCCCTCGCTACCACTTCCGCCGGAGCTTCGCCTCGCCGTACGACTTCGTGACGCGCCGCCGCAGAATCCGCCGGTTCGAGCGGGCCCGGGGGCTGCGCGTCCGGCCGCCCTTCGCCAGCCGGCCCCACGCGGAACAGGGGTGCCGCCCGCCATTGCTGCGCCCTTCGCCGCCGCCCAGCGGGTGAGCGACCGGGTTCATGGCCTTCCCGCGGACGTGCGGACGAACGCCCATGTGCCGGTGGCGCCCGGCCTTGCCCAAGCTCACGTTCTGATGATCCAGGTTGCCGAGCTGGCCGATCGTGGCCCGGCACTCCACCCGAACCTGGCGCGTCTCGCCGGACGGAAGCTGGATCGTCGCCCAACGGTCGTCGCGCGCGAGCAGGCTGGCCTGCCCGCCGGCCGTCCGGACGAGCTTGCCGCCCTGCCCCGCCAGCATCTCGATGTTGTGAACTTCCATGCCGACCGGCACCGCCGACAGCGGCATGCAGTTGCCAACCTTCGGCTCGACTTTGGCGCCGCTCTCCACGACGTCGCCGGCCTTCAGCCCCAGCGGCGCGAGAATGTAGCGCTTTTCGCCGCCCTCATACTCGATCAGGGCGATATGGCACGTGCGGTTCGGATCGTACTGTATCTCGAGCACCTTGCCGGGCTTGTTGTCGAGGTTGCGCTTGAAGTCGATGATGCGGTACATCCGCTTGTGCCCCCCGCCGCGCTGCCAGGACGTAATCTTCCCGTGATGGTTGCGACCGCCGGTCTTCTTGTGCGGCTCCACGAGCGACTTCACCGGCCGATTCTCATACTTGTAGGTGATCTCGGCAAAGTCGCTGATGCTGCCAGCCCGTCGCCCAGGGCTCGTCGGCTTATATTGGATCACGGCCATGGGTCGTCCTCGAAGACACAGGCCAAAAGCCTGTGCCACACTCTCTAGAACAGGTCAATGTGACTGTTCTTGTCCACCGTTACGATCGCCTTCTTCGTCTGCCGCGTGCGGCCGAACTTGAACCGGAACCGCCGCAGCTTGCCCGGACGGTTCGACGTACGCACATCCATTACTTTCACGCCGTAAATCTTCTCGACCGCGTCCTGGACCTGGGCCTTGTTGGCCAGCGGATGCACCTCGAAGCTGTAGGTCGCGCCGTGCGCCTTGGCACTCTGGCGCGACTGGTGCGTGCTCTTCTCGGTCACGAGCGGGCGGATGATCGTATGGTAAATGTCCATGCTTATTCGGCCTCCCCGCCCGGCGTGCCAACCAGTTTCCGAAACTGGTCGAACGCATCCCGCGTGAACACCAGCTTGCGGCGGGACAGAATCTGCCGCGCATTCAGCGCCGCGACGTCCGCGATCTCCGTCCGCGGGATGTTGCGACCGCTCTTGAACACGTTCGTATCGAGCCCGTTGGTGGCCACCACGCAGCCGCGATCCGCCTGCAGCGCGGCCAGCATCTTGGCAAACGGCGCGGTCTTCGGGGTCTCAAGTTGCAGGCCGTCGACGATCAGCGCGTCGGCGCTCTCGATCTTCGCCAGCACCGCCTGATTCCGCGCCAAACGCCGCATCTTCTTCGGCATCGCCTGGCGGAAATCCCGCGGACGCTTGCCGAAGGCCATCCCGCCCCCGCGGCGCACCGGCGTGCGAACCGGACCCATGCGGGCGCGCCCCGTGCCCTTCTGGCGATAGATCTTGCGGGTCGAGCCCTCCACGTCCGAGCGGTTCTTCGTCGCCACGTTCCCCTGCCGCTGGTTGGCGTGGTACATCACCGCCGCCTGCTTGAGCAGGCGGAGATTGACGCGGCCGCCGAGCGTGACCTCGTCGATCGCCTCGTCGCCGATCTTCTGACCTGCCGTGTTGTACACTGGTACGTTCAACATCGCGCGACTTCCGCTACGAACGCGTCTTGGCCTTGCGCACAATCACGTAGCCGCCGGTGGGCCCCGGGACCGCGCCCTTGATCAGCAGCAGATTGTGCTCCGCATCGACCCCCACGAGGGCCTGGCAACGTGCGGTGCGCCGCGCGTGGCCCATGTGCCCGGCCATGCGGCGACCCTTCTTGCCACACCCGCTTGTGCCACGGTTGGTCGCGCGGCCGGCAATGCTCCCGGGCGAACGGTGCTTGCGCTCGGTGCCGTGCGACGCGGGCATCCCGCCGAAGCCCCAACGCTTCATGGGGCCCTGGAAGCCTTTGCCCTTCGTGATTCCGATCACGTCGACGAATTTCACTTCGCCCGTCGTAAAGATGTCCACGGTCACGGTCTCGCCGACCTGCTTCGTGGTCGGCTCCGCCAGGCGGACCTCCCGAACGAAACGCTTCGGCGCCGTCTGCGCCTTGCGGGCGTGACCGATTTCGGGCAGCGTCGAGCGGTGCGGCTTGACGTCGCCAAAGCCGAGTTGGACGGCGTTGTACCCGTCCCGTCCGTCGGTGGTCTTCACCTGCAGCACGACGCACGGGCCCGCTTCGACGATGGTCACGGGGACTCGCTGACCGCCGGCCTCGAAGACCTGCGACATGCCAACTTTGCGACCCAAAATCGCCGGGATCATGCCTCGGCACTCCCTGCCCGGGCAGGCGCCAACTCGGCCCGCCCAAAAAATCCACTTTTCGACGTAAGCCAGGTAGGTGTTACGCCTTGATCTTGACGAACACGCCCGCCGGGACCACCAGACGGTTCAGTGCTTCGACCGTGCGTGGCGTTGGCTCGAAGATGTCGATCACCCGTTTATGGGTGCGCATCTCGAACTGTTCCCGGGATTTCTTATCAATGTGGGGCGACCGAAGCACCGTGTAACGCTCGATTCGCGTCGGCAGCGGAATGGGGCCGTGCACCCGGGCGCTGGTGCGCTTGGCCTGATCGACGATCTCGGCCGCGGATGCGTCCAGGGCCCGATGATCGTAGGCTTCCATCCGAATGCGAATGCGCTCTCCTGCCATGCGAGTCTCTGTCCTAACTCGGGCTCGTGTCGCTCACCCATTGCTTACGCGGCCCAAACAGGCCGAGACGTACCAGGATACACCCCCGGACTTGCGCGTCAAGCCCGGCCTGCGCAAAAACGCCACCCAGCCCCGAGCCCGCTTCTGACGATTCCGCCTCTCCAATCCGGCGACCGAACGCGACTCGCCGACATCAGCGCTCGCGCGAGATCACGAACACGTGGCTCAACGCCTCCGCCGGCCCCCACGGCACGACCGCCAGGTCCCAGTGCTGCGACGAGTCCGACCGGCGTTTGGAACTCTCTATCTGGCCGAGAGTTAGAGGAAACGGCAGCTCCCGCGCGGCCGGGACGACCACCACCCGGTATCCCTCTTCGAAGTAGTCCGCCCGCGTCTGGCTGATCAACATCCGCCCGCCGCCGCGACCGTCCAACACGCAACCTTCGTCGGAGAGCGTCCACCGCGTGCCGTCGGTGAGGATCGCGACACGGACTTCGGTCCGGAACTTCGGGTCCGTCGTGAGCTGCACGCGCGCCAGCCGCGTCTGCACTTCGCTGACCCGCCCGATCAGCCACTGGCGTTCGAGCAACTCACGCGACGGCGTCTGCAACAACCCGGCTGCCACCCACTGCCCCACCTTCACGAGCGGCGCCGTCCGTTCGTTCAGCGCAATTTGCAGCGTTTCCCGCCGCGGATCGGCGTCATACGCGACGACCGGCGCCAGCACGAGTTGCACGTCGCTGTCCGGCAGCACGTCGCGGAGACCCGTCACCCGCTCCCAACGCTCTTCGAAATCGTTCAGCGCCAACTGCTGCTGCACGACCAGCCGCTCCAGCTCCGCGTTCTCGGTGCGCAGGCGCTGGGCCTCCGCGACTGTGATGCGCTCCCCCAGCGAATCATGCGCGACGCGGTCCGCTTCGCGCGCCGCCGACGCGACCGGCCATTGCAGCAAGGCCAGCGGCTGAAACGGCCGGCGCAGCCACCCGGCGCAAGAGGACGGCAGGAAAACCGCAGTCAGCGCAGCGACGGCCAGCAGAATCCAGACCACGGTCGATTTCGAGGGTATGCCCATCTGGAAACTCATCGGGGCCAAACGTCAGAGTCCGAAGCGCGAGCGACGGGTTCCCCGCGCAGCCTGCGCTTGCGGAACGTCCCACGCGTGTGCTCGGCGCTCGGCTCGGGATCGTCAGCCGGCCCGCCGCGGCGGATTGATCTAGTACTCGTCCTCGTCCGAATCCATCGAGGGACCCCACTCATCGAGGTGCTCGATGTGCTCGTTCGTGCCACGCGCCACGCACGTGAGCGGATCGTCCGCGACGCGCACGTCGAGGCCGGAGGCCTTCGCGATCACCGTGTCGAGCCCGCGCATCAGCGCCCCCCCGCCCGCCAGACAAATACCCGTGTCCACCAGATCGGCCGCCAGCTCCGGCTCGAGCTGTTCCAGTGTGTGCAGGATCGCCTCGATGATCTGGCCGACCGGCTCCTTGAGCGCCTCGCGGACTTCCTCGCTGCTGATCACCGCCCGCCGCGGTAGCCCGCTGATCATGTCGCGGCCCTTGACCTCCATCTTCAGCTCTTCCGGCAGCGGCGCCGTCGAGCCGATCTGGATCTTGATGCTCTCCGCCGTCTGCGGGCCGATCATGAGGTTGTACGTGCGGCGCAGGTAATTCATGATCGCCTCGTCCATGTCGTCGCCCGCCACCCGCAGCGACGTGCACACGGCGATGTCCGCCAGCGTCAGCACGGCCACTTCGCTCGTGCCGCCACCGATGTCGACGATCATGGACGCCCGCGGCTCATAGATCGGCAGCCCCGCGCCGAGCGCCGCGGCCTTGGGCTCTTCGAGCAGATACACGCGCCGCGCGCCCGCCCGCTCCGCCGAGTTCAGCACGGCCCGCTTCTCGACCGCCGTGATCCCCGAGGGGATGGCGATGACGACGCGCGGATGAACCAGGCCGCGGTTCCCGTGCACCTTCTGGATGAAGTAGCTCAGCATCGCCTGCGTAATGTCGAAGTCGGCGATGACCCCGTCCTTCAGCGGCCGAATAGCCGTGATCGAGCCCGGCGTGCGCCCCAGCATGGCCTTGGCGGCCAGCCCGACCGCCTTGCCGTTCGCCGTCTCGAGCACCTCGTTCGTGCCCTTGCGGACGGCGACTACCGACGGCTCGTTGAGGACGATCCCCTCTCCACGGACGGCGACCAGGGTGTTGCACGTGCCCAGGTCGATTCCCATGTCCAGGCTGAACAGACCCATCAGGCGGCGAAGAAACACCGCGATCTCCGAAGTTGCCCGGTCGCTACGCGCCCCCAGGCGGGAGCAACCCGCCGAACAATCTCACCGCACGGTACACGACGTAGGCGGTCGCCAACAACAGGAACAGCAGCGCCACGCACAGCAGCACCGTGTACACGTCGTTCTCGGCTGGCCGGGAGCTGCGCCCGGGCCCAGGGCTTACGTTCGCCATTCGCGCACCGTCCCCCGCAGGCTTATTCCAATCCGTAGATCACTTGATCGCCGCGCTGCACCGACTGCCCGCTCGCCACCATCGTCACTTTGCCGCCGCTCTCGCGCGGCCGCACGCTTTCCACACGCACGTCCCCGACGTACGCCGCCCCGCGGTAGACCATGAACGTCATCCCCTGGACCACGCCCGACGTCTCCCCGACGCTCAGGCTCACGTACCGCCCGTCAATCTCGACCACCTCGCCGCGGATCGGCCCGGCGACCTGCGGCGTCACGGGCACCACGCCGGCCGGCGCTTCGCCCCCCTCCGCCGGGCGGCGCGCACCGGTCACCATCGTCTGTTGCAGGTCCTTCATCTTCTGTTCGGCGGCGAACAGCTTTTCCTGCAAGTTGCGCAGCTCGTCGGTCAAGATCGTCGTTTGCGAGGTCAGCTCGAGCACGCGGCCGGCCAGCCGCTGGTTGCGGGTCTGCAGATCAATGTTGCCCGTCTGGAGCTCCTGCTGGTACCTGCGCGAGGAGGTCACCTCCTCGGTCTGCACTTGCAGGATCTCTTCGAGCTTCTTGCGGCCGGCCTCGGCCGCCACGCGGTCGTTCGTCTCCCGCGCCAAGTCGAGCGACTTGGTCGCCAGGTCGGACGTGACCCGCCGGACCTCCTCGTGCTCCCTGGCCAGGAGCTGGCCTTGCTCCTTAAACGCGTCGTCCTTCATAGCCAGGCTGACGGCCATGATCCCCTCCAGGTTCATGCGCTTGACGAGCTCGGCCTGGTAAAGCTGCTGGTAGCTGTCGATCTGGTCCTTCAGGTTGGACCAGCGCGCCGCCGTCGCCACCGTCAGGCAGCTCAGCACGATCGCCACGACGGAGGTCAGAACGACAAACACCTTCGTCATAGTGCTCACGGACAAACTCCTTCGAAGCGTGGCGGAAGCATCACCCGCTCTGCCGGCTCCGGCATCAGGCTGCCGACCAGACCTCCTCGGCAGCGCCCCTAGCCGGACATCTCGGGCGGATTGTACGGCCGCGCGCTCACATTGCAACAGGCATTGTGCGGCGACACGGCCTGTCGTGCAATGGCCCTGGCCCCCGCTCCGGGGCGGAGCCGCGGGGTCCGTGACGCTTTCGACAGGGGTGCCACGGTCCAGCGTCGCCCAGCACCCTTGTGCAGTGCCAAGGCGGTCGCCGCGACGCTCGGCCGTGCCGGGCCCGCCCTGTCTGCTCAACTCATCACTCTTTACTCATAACTCGTCAATCTCCGCCACCCGCCGCCCATCTCCGCCAGCCACCAGCAACGTCGGGATTTCTCCGCGCTTTGCGTGTCTCCGTGGTGCATACTTGAGGTGCTCACGCAGTGCCAGAGCCTGCCTTGACGGCCCGCTCGGCGGTGTGGCACCGGCTCCGGTCGCCCCGTGCGGCACCGGCTCTGAATCGGTGAATCGTGCACCCCACACCCGCTGACCCGGTTCGAGACACGTGCCCGGGTGCGTCTGCCCCGCGTACGCTGGACTGACTCTTCGAAGCCCAGCGTTCGCGCTTGCGGACGGAGGACGCCCGACGCACC
>Ga0182017_10000176_pt1 | contig 50689 bp, 46 predicted proteins | sample 712E3DmetaG_FD_120492 | JGI IMG/M metagenome (GOLD analysis project Ga0182017, IMG submission 120492) | Permafrost microbial communities from Stordalen Mire, Sweden - 712E3D metaG | ecosystem: Environmental > Terrestrial > Soil > Wetlands > Permafrost | place: Sweden: Stordalen | collected... | reverse complement strand
GCCAACCTCCCCATGAACTGCGAGATGCTCTACCTCTTCGGCATGGGACTCTGCGGACGCCTGATGCCGGGGATCCACCTGGCGGTGGTGATGAACGCCCTGGTCTCGGTGTTGGCGGCGGGCGCGGTGTATGTCGCGGCACGGCGGCGAGTCTCGCGCCGCTCGGCGCTCGCCGCGGCCGCGCTCTTCTTCACCATGCCCGCGGTCATGGTGAACACCACCGTCAACGTCTATAACGAGGTCCTGCTCGCGTTCTACGCGACCCTCGCCGTCTACGCCTTCCTCGAGTTCTCCGAAACGCGCGCACCCCGGTGGACCATGCTCTCCGCGGTCTTCGCCGGACTCGCCGCCGGGGTGAAGTACACCGCGCTCGTCTTCTTCCCCGTGTGCGTCGCCCCCGCCGTGATTCTTGCGGCGACGGGGGTGCGGTTCGTCCGGCGCATCGGCACGGGACTCCTTTACGTGCTTATCGTGGCTCTCGTGGTCTCGCCCTGGCTCGTGAAAAACGCCGCCTTCACGGGCAACCCCGCGTTCCCCTTCCTCTACCGCGTCTTCGGCGGGCGGGACTGGTCGGCGGAGCTGGATGAGAAATGGATCGCGGGACAACTCCAGGCGGCGGACACCGCCGGCGCGGGAAATATCTTCCGCGCGACGTGGCAGCGGGTGATCGCCGAGCCGACGGGGTCGTTCGCGATCGCAGGCCTCGCGGCCCTCGCACTCCTATCACTCCGTGAGCGCGCCGTCCGCCGGCTCTTCGCCTTCCTCTTCCTCTGGACGCTCTTCTGGTATTTCGGCACGCACCGGGTGGGACGGTTCTGGCTTCCGATGGCGGGCGTCGCCGCCGTCCTCGCCGCCAGGGGGTTCGAGATCTTTCGCCCCGTTCCCGACGAGGAGGGTAAAACCAACGGGGCGGTAAAACCTTGGCGTCGCGTGGCGGGCTGGGTGCTTTCCGCGGGTCTCCTGGCGGCGCTTGTCTGGCAGACGACCTTCGACACCGTTATCTTCATCCATAACGCCGCCGGGAGCTACAACCTCGAAACCGGCAACCACTGGTACCTCGGAAGACGCGGACGCTACGACCTCTTTCCGCTCATCCTGTTCGATCAGCAGGCCCTCGCGGTCGCCCACGGCGAACCGTATCGCCTCATGCTCGTCGGCGAGGCCCGGAGCCTCTACCTCGGTCCCCACACCTATGCCAGCACCGTCTTCAACCGGGAGGTCTTCACCTCGACCGCACGCGACCTCCGCGACCCGGCCGCCGTGCGCGACCGGCTCCGCCGCGCCGGCGTCACCCATGTCTTCGTCAACTGGTTCGAGGTCGGACGTCTGCGCGCTACCTATGCCTGGAAGGACAAGGACGGCGTCACGCATCCCGGCTTCCCGCCGCTTTCCCCGCGGGACTTCAAGACGCTCGTGGACGCCGGGGTCCTCACGACCGCCGGGGGCTTCGCCCCGACGCTTCCGACCGTCCGCGGACTTACGCCCGAAGAAATCGCCGACCTCCCCGACGGCAACCTCTGCGTCCTCTACGTCGTCCACTAGGAAAAGGGGACTGGAGCCTTCCTCTTCAGGCTCCCGTCCCCTTCTTCGCGCAACTTGTCGACTTGCGGACGATGCTCTTACTGTCTCTTCCGGAGTTCCTCGACGGGGGGTAGGTCCTTCGCCGACTTGAGTCCGAACTGCAAGAGGAATTTCTGCGTGGTCCCGTAGAGCATGGGCCGGCCCAGGGCTTCCGCGCGGCCGACAATCCGCACCAGTCCCTGCTCCATCAGCGACTTGAGGATCGGCTGGACCTGCACGCCCCGGATGTCCTCAATCTCCGCGCGCATGATCGGCTGCTTGTACGCGACGATCGCGAGCGTCTCCAGCGCCGCCGCGCTCAGCTTGTGCTGTCGCTCCACGTGGAACAGCCGCTGCACGACCCCGGCGTACTCGCTCCGCGTGAGCGCCTGGTACCCCCCGGCGATTTCCTCGATGGTGAACGCCCGCGCGCTCGCGTCGTACTCCGCCCTCAGCTCGTCCACGAGCTCGCGCACCGTCCCCTCCGTGGTCTCCAGCGCCTCCGCGATCCGTCGCGCGGAAAGTGGACTGTCCGTCGCGAAAAGCACCGCCTCGATGTGCTTCTTCAGTGCCGCGACCGCCCCCGGCGTCGTCGGCTCTTTGCCTCCGCGCGCCGCCTCGGGCTCTTCCGCTTCGCTCGGGGCTTTGGGATCCTCGGCTGCGGCCGCCGATTCGGGCTCTTCGGCTTCCTCAGTGTCCTCAGGCGCCGCGGCCTCCTTCGTGCCCTCCGACTCCTCGGGCTCGCCCGGCGCCTCGGGTTCCCCTGCGGCCTCGGGCTCCTTGTGGCGGCCTTTCTTCCTCGAACCCCTGCCCGAAGGACGCGGCTCGTCGGGTCCTTCGTTCTCGGGCTCAAGACCCGAAACCTCTTCGTCGCCGGGCGCAAGGCCCGACCGTTCATCCAACCGCTCGTCGTCGTTCATTTCGCCCTTCCCTTGCATGGCTCCGGCGGCCCCTCGCCGCCGACGCGCAAGATAATAACCGCAACTCCTCGAAAATTCACTCGAAAACTTCCCTCCCGGGTGCGGTCTTGCCGGGCCAAATTCCGGGAAAAATCGTGCATCCGCGCCATGGGAAGGTTACCATGGACCACCAGGGACCGTTTCCTGCACGTCGGGGAGGAAAGAAAAATGCCGTGTCTTGCGGTGCTGGTTGCCCTCCTTGTGCCGAGGGTGGTGATGTTCTTCATCTGGTTACTGACCGACTGGTTCGCCCGGGCCTACCAGACCCAACTCTGGCCGGTCCTCGGGTTCCTCTTCATGCCCTATACGACCCTGGCCTACATGGCGGCCATGCTCAACCATCCCGGCGCGGTGAGCGGCGGGTGGCTTGTCCTGGTCGTCGTCGCGGCGCTCGTGGACCTTGGCCACTGGGGCGGGTCCGGTCGAACGCTCCGCGGCGGGCATTCGTAAGCGTCTTCCCTCGACCGCGGAATGGGAGTGGGCCGCACGGTTCGGCGCCTCCAACAAGTTCCGCATCCTCGTCGAAGGCGATTGAGTTAAGCACTGTGGATGCAGGGGTGCTTGTAAAAACACGAGCCGGCCGGGCTTATGGAAAGCCCGACCGGCTCAAATCATCTCGGGGCATGGCTTTGCGGCCAGGCCTCAGGTCGTCCAGTTCCTGCTCGCGCGGCCGATCTGCCGCACCGCCTGGGCGAGCCGCTGCTCGTTCTCGACCAGGGCCACGCGGAGATACCCCTCGCCCTCTTCGCCGAAGCCGACGCCCGGGGATACCGCGACGTTCGCCTCCTCCAGCAGCTTCATCGCCAGATCCATCGACCCCATCTTCCGCAGCGCCTTCGGGATGGGCGCCCACACGAACATCGTCGCCCGCGGCCGTCTCACGTTCCACCCGATCCGCGCGAACTGCTGGCACAGCACGTCCCGCCGGCGCTCGTAGATCTTCGCCTGCTGCTTCACGTGTTCGTCGCAGTGACGCATCGCGATGATCGTGGCGATCTGGATCGGCTGGAAAATCCCGTAGTCGTAGTATCCCTTCACCCGGGCGAGGGCGGCTAGCATCTGCCGGTTCCCCACGGCGAAGCCGATCCGCCACCCCGCCATGTTCCATCCCTTCGACAGCGTGAAGAACTCGACCGCGAGGTCCTTCGCCCCGCGGACCTGCAGGATGCTCGGGGCTTTGTAGTTCCCGAACGTCGTCAGTCCGTAGGCGAAATCCTGGATGAGCATGATGTTGTGCCGCCTCGCGATCTTCACCACCTCGCGGAAGAAGTCCAGCTCCACCGTGCGCGTCGTCGGGTTGTGCGGGTAGTTGAGCACCGCGACCTTCGGCTTCGGCGTCATGTGCTCCGCGATGTCCGCCATCTTGCTCAAAAAGAGCGAGTCCGGCGCAATGGGCACGCGGATGACGTTCGCCCCCGTCATCGCGATGCTGTGCACGTGGATGGGAAACGCCGGAGCCGGTGCCAGCGCCGTGTCCCCCGAACCCAACAGCGCCAGGCACAGGTGCGAGAATCCTTCCTTCGACCCGATGCACGTCACGACCTCTTTGTCCGGGTCCAGCTTCACCGACCAATACCGCTGGTAGAGCTTCGCCGCCTCCCGCCGCAGGTTCGGTATCCCGATGGACGCGCTGTACCGGTGGTTCCGCGGGTCCAGCGCCGCCTCCCGCAGCTTCTCCACGATGGGCGCCGGGGTCGGGTCGTTCGGGTTCCCCATCCCCAGGTCGATGATGTCCACGCCCGCGTGACGCTTCGCCGTCTTGAGGGCGTTGATCTGTCCGAAAAGATAGACCGGCAGACGCTCGATCCGTCTTGCTACGGTGATTTCCGGTTTCTTCATGCCGATTCCCTTCCCGTCAATTTGGACGCCGCCAATGCCCGGATTATAGTCGTTCCGCCCGCCCCCGGTCAACGCTTCTTCCTCCCGCCCTCCTTGCTCCATCCCCCCGCCCTACTAGTCCCATCGCCCGTCCCTGCTTGTCCCACCCCTCCGCCATCCTTGTCCCGCCCCTCCGCCATCCTTGCCCCATCGCTCTGGTCTCCTTGACATCCCCACCGGATGTGGGTATCTTGAAGTCCTCCACATTCCCCGGAGGTCGCCGTGAAAAACAGGGAAATCGCCCATATCTTCGAATCCATCGCCGACATCCTCGAACTCCAGGGTGAAAACCTCTTCCGCGTCAACGCCTACCGCAACGCCGCGCGTATCCTCCAGGACCTCGCCAGGGACGTCGAGCACGTCGCCGCCGAGGGCAAGCTCGCCGAACTCCCCGGCTTCGGCAAGTCCATCGTCGAGCACGTCGAGGAATACCTCAAGACCGGCAGGATGGCGCGGTACCAGGAGCTCCGCCGCGAGATGCCCGGCGACCTCGTCGACATGCTCGCGATACCCGGCGTCGGTCCCAGGACCATCGTGCTGATGAAAGAGAAGCTCGGCGTCACCACGTTCGAGGACCTCAAGCGCGTCATCAACGACCGGTCGCTCGATGCGCTCCCCGGAATGGGCGAGAAGAAGGTGGACCACATCCGCCGGGGCTACCAGCTCTACCTGTCGGCTCGCGAGCGGATGACGCTCGGCGTCGCGCTTCCTGCCGCCGAGGAGATCGTCGAGCGGCTCCAGAAGGTCAAGGGCGTCAAGCACGTCTCCGTCGCCGGGTCGCTCCGCCGCATGAAGGAGACCATCGGCGACATCGACATCCTGGCGAGCGGGACGGACCCGGCGAAGATCGTCCAGGAATTCACCCGGCTCCCGCAGGTGGCGGAGGTCCTCGCCGCCGGCGACACCAGGGGCTCGGTCCGCGTCGAGGACGGACTCCAGATCGATCTCCGGGTCGTCACCCCCGGCGAATGGGGCGCGGCGCTCCAATACTTCACCGGCGGCAAGGCCCACAACATCAAGCTCCGCGAGCTCGCCGGCAGGAAAGGCATGAAGATCAACGAATACGGGCTCCAGAAGGGCGCCCGACGCGTCGCCGCGAAGACCGAAGAAGACATCTACCATAAGCTCGGACTCGACTGCATGCCCCCCGAGATGCGCGAGGACCGCGGGGAAATCGAAGCCGCCGCCAGGCACGACCTCCCCAGAATCGTCCAGCTCGCCGACATCCGCGGCGACCTCCAGATGCACTCCACGTGGTCCGACGGAGGCGACAGCATCGAGGCGATGGCCATAGCCGCCCGGAAGCTCGGCTACGAATACATCCTCATAACGGACCATTCTCAGTCGCTCAAGGTGGCGCAGGGGCTCGTCCCCGCCGACGTGAAAAAGGCGCGCGCCGAAATCGATCGGCTGAACGCGAAGCTCAAGGACTTCCGGGTCCTCGCCGGGACCGAGGCCGACATCCTCCCCGACGGCTCCATCGATTACCCGGACAAGGTCCTCGAGGCCTTCGACATCGTGCTCGCGTCGGTGCACATGCGCCTCGACGACCCGTCGGACCGCATGACGGAGCGGGTCATCCGCGCCATCGAGAACCCCTGCGTTCGCATCATCGGCCACCCCACCGGCAGGCGCTTCGGCTACCGCGAGGCCTCCGCAATGGACATGGAAAAAGTCATGAAAGCCGCCGCCGCCAATCACGTCGCACTCGAAATCAACGCCCATTACGAGCGCCTGGACCTGAACGACGTCCATGCCCGGATGGCCGCCGACCTTGGCGTGATGCTCGTCATCTCCACCGACGCCCACAACACCGCGGGGCTTTCCATGATGCGGTTCGGGGTGTCGGTGGCCCGGCGGGCCTGGCTGAAATCCGAGCAGGTTTTGAATTGCAAACCCCTCGGAAAATTGCTAGAATGGCGCCGGATGTCCAAAGCGGTGAAACGGTAGTCTTCCATTTTTCTCTTAGAGAGAGGGAGTTCGGCAATGAGCGGGAATGTAAAGATCGTCGCCGTGTTGTGTGTCCTGGGTCTGGTGACGGGTTTCGTCGTGTCGGGGTGCAGCAAGCCCGCCGAGAAACCGGTGAAGGATCCTAACGCGCAGGTCGCCCCGGTGAAAGGGTCCACGCCTACGGCCGAAGCGCCCAAGGGCGAAGCACCCAAGGCGGAAGAGCCTAAGCCCGCCGCGCCGGAGAAGCCGATGAAGCCCGGCGCCCCGGAACCGGCCATCATCCACAAGTGCGCCGCCGCGCCCGTCATCGACGGCGACCTCTCCGATGCCTGCTGGAAGAACGCCGAGGTCAAGGGCATCTGGGCGGACATCCGCACGGGCAAGGCCGCCGACCCGCAGCCCAAGGCCTTCTGCTGTTACGACGACCGGAACCTCTACGTCGCCTTCCTCAACCCCGAGCCCAATATGGACCAAATCGTTGCCGTCGTCGCCGAACGCGACGGTACCGTGTATGAAGACGACTCGAACGAGGTCTTCCTCGACCCGACCGCCGGCAAGACAATCTACTTGCAGTTCGTCGTCAACACCAAGGGAGTGATCTACGACGGCAAGGGCAAGGACGCCGATTGGAACGGGAACGAGAAGGCCGCTGTCAAGAAGATGGATAAGTCCTGGTCTCTGGAGATCTCCATACCGCTTGCGGACCTCGGCGTCGAGGGGTCGCCGAAGGGACAGACCTGGACGGCGAACTTCTGCCGCAACCGTCTCACCGGGGGCGACTCCGAGGCGATCGGGTGGTCCGACACGGGCGCCAGCTTCCACAACCCGTCGGCGTTCGGAAAGCTGAAGTTCGAGTAAACGAGAAGCGCTTCGACGTGCGCGATGGGACAGGCCGGAATGCCTGTCCCGTCGTTTTTTGTGGAAAGGAATCGCTCAGACGCAACCGTTGTTCTCGGCTCGGACGAATCCGATCCGCGCCCCCGGCGCTTATGGGCGGGTGACTGCCGGGCGCCGAAAGATCACAGACTCACCTTGTTCGCCCCGGTCTCGACGACGAGGTTCGACACCCGGTGCAGCGACTCGAACGTCCCGGCGTCGCTCCACCACCCCTCCAGCACGTCGTATTCCAGCGTCCCGGCCCTCACGTACGCGTTGTTCACGTCCGTGATCTCGAGCTCGTTGCGTCCCGAAGGGACCAGCGTCTTGATGATGTGGAAGACCGTCGGGTCATAGAAATAGATGCCGATCACGGCGTAGCGGCTCTTGGGTTTCTGGGGTTTCTCCTCGATGGCGGTGATGCGGTCGCCCTTGAAAACCGGCACCCCGAAGCGCTGCGGGTTGTCCACCTCCGAAAGCAGGATCCTCGCCCCGCGCTCCTGCTTCTCGAACGCCGCAACCGATTTCCGGATGTTCCCCTCGATGAGGTTGTCCCCCAGGATCACGACAAACTTCTCCCCCCCGGCGAAATGCTCCGCCAGGGCAAGCGCGTCCGCGACCCCCTTGTGCCCTTCCTGGTAGGTGTAGGAGATGTCCTTGAGGCCGAATTCCCGCCCGTTGCCCAACAGGCGCAAAAAGTCCCCCGCGTCGTTGCCCCCCGTCACGATCAGGATGTCCGAGATCCCGGCGTTCACCAGGCACTGGATCGGGTAATAGATCATCGGCTTGTCGTGCACCGGGAGCAGGTGCTTGTTGGTGATCTTGGTCAGCGGAAAGAGTCTCGTCCCCATCCCGCCCGCTAGAATCACGCCTTTCATCATCGGTCCTTTCGCGCCCAGTCGTACGGCACGTCCTTCGAGTGCGCCTCCAGGCGCTGCTCGTCGGGGGCGGCCGGGTTGTAGAGCTCGGTGGCGAAGTTGATGACCGTCGCCGTCGTCTCGCTGATCGTCTTGAACCCGTGCAGCACCCCGGGCGGAACCGCCACCAGTTGCGGGGCCAGGTCCCCCAGGTAAAACTCGTTCACTTCCCCGTGCGTCGCCGAGCCCTTTCGCCCGTCAAAGAGCGCCACCTTCACCATCCCCGACACGCACACCAGGTTGTCCGTCTGCACCCGGTGCGAGTGCCAGGCCTTCACCACCCCCGGATAGGCTGTCGTGATGTACGCCTGGCCGAACTTCCGGAAAAGCTCGTCGTCCGTGCGCAGCATCTCCATCACGTGTCCCCGCTCGTCCGCGACGACCTTCAGCTTCTTCACCTTCACGCCGTCGATCATGGGATAGCCCCTTCCAGGTTCGCTTTCGCCGGGCGGAGCGCTTCTCGCCCAAGACCCCTGAATATACCCGTGGGACGCGGATTCGTCAAGCGGGAGCCTGCCGCGCCTTCTCCCCTGCAGGGCTCATAGCTTGTCGATCTTCCGCTTTCGGCTGCGGCACTCTTCCGCGACGTCGTCGATGATGTCGTCGAGCGTCTTTGCGGGCTGAAAACCGGTGAGCCGCTTGAGACGCGAGAGGTCCGGCACCCGGCGTCTCGGGTCCTCGAACCCCTCGCCGTAGGCCTCGTTATACGGGACGTGGACGATCTCCGCCTGCGGGTTCACGCGCCCCCTCACGCGCTCGGCCAGCTCGTTGATGCTCGTCTCCTCGTCCGAGCCGACGTTCACCACCTGCCCCTCGGCTTTGCGGCACCCCAGAAGTCCCCTCAGCGCGTCCACCGCATCCGAAACGTGCAGGAAGCACCGGCTCTGGACCCCGTCCCCGTAGACCGTGATCGGTCCGCCCTTCACCGCCTGCATCACGAACCGGGGCACCACCATCCCGTAGTCCCCTGTCTGTCTCGGCCCCGCCGTGTTGAAGAGCCTCGCAACCACCACCGGGAGTTTCCTCTCCGCGTGGTAGGCAACCGCCAGGTACTCGCCCACCGCCTTGGCGCACCCGTAGCTCCACCGCGGCTTCCCCGGCGCCCCCAGCACCAGCTCGTCCTCCTCGCTCAGCGGCGTTTTCTCCGCTTTTCCGTAGACCTCGGCCGACGAGGCGATGAGCACCCGGCACTTCCCCGCCATCGCCGCGCAGTTGAGCACCAGCTCCGTCGGGTAGAGCGTGTTCTCCAGGGTGGTCACCGGCGACCGGACCACGTTCACCATCCCCACCCCCGCCGCCAGGTGAAACACCGCGTCCACGTCGTTGATGATGTTCTGCAACAGCGGCTCGTTCGTCACGCTTTCGATGACGTAATCGAACCGCGGGTTCCCTTCCAGAGGCTGGAGGTTGTCCAGCTTCCCCGTCGACAGGTCGTCGAACGCGATGACCTCGTGTCCGTCCGCTAGGAGCCGCTCCGAGAGGTGGCTCCCCAGAAACCCCGCGCCCCCGGTCACCAGGTACCGCTGTCTGCTCGGCGACCCCTCGCCTTTCTTCTTCGCCATGGATGGTCTCCCTTCGGCGCCGGTCAGCCCTTCGTCATCGCGGCGTGGTAGTCCTGTAGTGCGCGGACGGTCAGGGTGTTCTTCTGGAGTGCGGCGATGCCGCTCACCACCGCGCGGGCGGCCGACATCGTCGTGATGCAGGGAATCTGGTGGGCGACCGTGAACGCCCGGATCCGTGCTTCGTCCGTCTGCGGCCCCTTCCGGCTCGGGGTGTTGATGACCAGCTGCACCTCCCGGTTCCTCATCTTGTCGAGGATGTTGGGCCGGCTCCCTTCCTGGATCTTGGCGATGTTCTCGGCCTCGATGCCCGTGGCCGCCAGCGCCCGCCACGTCCCGCTCGTCGAAATGATGTGGAACCCAAGGTTCTTCAGCCGCCTCGCCACCTCCGTCACCATCGGCTTGTCGCTGTCCCGCACGCTGATGAACACCGCGCCCGACGTCGGCAGCGACAGTCCCGCCGCGATCATCGACTTCGCCAGCGCAGGACCGAACCGCGCGTCGATCCCCATCACCTCCCCCGTCGATTTCATCTCCGGACCCAGGATGATGTCCGTCCCCGGAAACCGGTCGAACGGAAACACCGACGCCTTCACCGATACGTGATGGACCTCCGCCTCCTTCGTGTGTCCCAGCTCCCGCAGCGTCTTCCCCATCATCACCTGCGCCGCGATCCGGGCGAACGGCACCCCCGTCGCCTTCGAGACGAACGGCACCGTCCTCGAGCCACGGGGGTTCACCTCCAGCACGTAGAGCACCCCGTCCTTCACCGCGTACTGCACGTTCATGAGGCCGACGACCCCGATCTCCTTCGCCAGCATCCGCGTCGCTTCCTTGATCTCCTCCACCATCCCCGGCTCCAGGGAATGGGGCGGAATCGTCATGGTGCTGTCCCCCGAGTGGATCCCCGCCTCCTCGATGTGTTCCATCACCCCCGCGATGAGCGTGGTCTCGCCGTCCGACACCGCGTCCACGTCCACCTCCGTCGCCTCCTGCAGGAACCGGTCGATCAGCACCGGGTGCTCGGGCGAAACCTCCGTCGCAAGGACCATGTACGTCCTCAGCTCGCTGTCGGAGTTGGCGATCTCCATCGCCCGCCCGCCCAGCACGAAGCTCGGCCGCACCAGCACCGGGTACCCGATCTCATGCGCCACCCCCACCGCCTCGTCCAGCGTGAATGCCGTCCCGTTCGGCGTCTGTCTCAGCCCGCACCGGTCCAAAAGGCGCTTGAACTGCTCCCGGTCCTCCGCCCGGTCGATCGCCGCAGGCGACGTCCCCAGGATCTTCACCCCAGCCGCCTCCAGGCCCCGCGCCAGATTGAGCGGCGTCTGTCCCCCCAACTGCACGATCACCCCTTCCGGCTCCATCCGCTCCCAGATGTTCAGCACGTCCTCGTGCGTCAGCGGCTCAAAGAACAGGTGGTCCGACGTGTCGTAGTCGGTCGAGACCGTCTCGGGGTTCGAGTTGACCATGATGGTTTCGTAGCCCATGGCGCGCAGTGCGAACGAGGCCTGCACGCAGCAGTAGTCGAACTCGATCCCCTGTCCGATGCGGTTCGGCCCCCCGCCCAGGATCATCACCCTCTTCTTCGTCCCCTTCCGCACCTCGTTCTCTTCCTCGTACGTCGAGTAGTAATACGGGGTGTAGGCCTCGAACTCCGCCGCGCACGTGTCCACCAGCTTGTAGGTGGGCGTGATTCCCGACGCCGCGCGTCGCGCCCGCACCGTGTTCGGGTCCGTCTTGAGGAGTCTCGCGATCTGCTCGTCCGAGAAACCCATCCGCTTCGCGTCCCGCAAAAGCCCGTCCCCCATCCGCTCGAGCGTCCCCGCCCCCGCAATCTCCCCCTCGAACTCCACCAGTTCGCGGATCTGGTCCACGAACCACGGGTCGATCCCGGTCAGCTCGTAAATCTCCTTCGTCTTCATCCCGTGCTTCACGGCGAACCGCAGGTGGAAAATTCGGTCCCACGAGGGACGCACCAGTTTCCGTTTCACCTCTTCGAGCGTCGGGAGTTCGCCGCGCATCACCGGGTCCTTCCGGTCGCACCCCAGTCCGAACCGCCCGATCTCGAGCGACCGCAGCGCCTTCTGCAGCGCCTCCTTGAACGTCCGCCCGATGCTCATCGCCTCCCCCACCGACTTCATCCGCGTCGTCAGCCGGTCGTCCGTCTGCGGGAATTTCTCGAACGTCCACCGCGGGGTCTTCACCACGCAGTAATCCACCGTCGGCTCGAAACTCGCCGGGGTCTCCCGCGTGATGTCGTTCGGGATCTCGTCCAGCGTATACCCCACCGCCAGCTTCGCGGCGAACTTCGCAATCGGGAACCCCGTCGCCTTCGACGCCAGCGCCGACGACCGCGAGACCCGTGGGTTCATCTCGATCACCACCATCCGTCCCGTGTCCGGGTGCACCGCGAACTGGATGTTCGACCCCCCCGTGTCCACCCCGATCTCCCGCATGATCGCGATCGCCGCGTCACGCATCCGCTGATATTCCTTGTCCGTCAGCGTCTGCGCCGGCGCCACCGTGATCGAGTCCCCCGTGTGGATCCCCATCGGGTCGAAGTTCTCGATGGGGCACACGATGACCACGTTCCCCTTCCGGTCCCGCATCACCTCCAGCTCGAACTCCTTCCACCCGATGAGCGACTCCTCGATGAGCACCTCGTGGATCATCGAGAGCTCGAGCCCCTGTCCGGCGATCTCGTCGAACTCGTCCACGTTGTAGGCGATCCCCCCGCCGCGGCCTCCCAGCGTGAACGACGGCCGGATGACGTTCGGGAACCCCACGAAGTCCCGCGCCATCCGGGCCTCTTCTATCGTCCGCGCGATCCCGCTCTGCGGAAGGTCCAGGCCGATCCGCCGCATGCTTTGCGCAAACAGCTCCCGGTCCTCCGCCTTGCGGATCGCCTCCACCGACGCCCCGATCATCTCCACGTGGAACTTCTCCAGGACCCCCGTCTCCGCCGCCGCCACCGCCGTGTTGAGTCCCGTCTGTCCGCCCAGCGTGGGCAAGAGCGCCTGGGGCCGCTCGATCTCGATGATCCGCGCCAGGACTTCCGGCGTCACCGGCTCGATGTACGTCCGGTCGCTCATCTCCGGGTCGGTCATGATCGTCGCCGGGTTCGAGTTGAGCAGCACGATCTCGTACCCCTCCTCCCGCAGCGCCTTGCACGCCTGCGTCCCGGAATAGTCGAACTCGCACGCCTGCCCGATGATGATCGGCCCCGACCCGATGATCAGGATTTTCTTGATGTCCGTACGCTTCGGCACGTGGAGTCCTTCCCGGACGTGGACCTTTGGCTTCCGGAAATACATCGCTTGGAGATGCTTTGGCGGGCGTCCCGATTTCGGAATGCCCAGGCAAGGATACCCCCCGCAATCACCCTGTCAAGGAAAAATGCCGCCGGGGAAAAGGCCGGGAAACCCCAATTCCGCACCCCGCGCGCCGCGGAGATGTTGTTGACAGGACGCCCCCGAAATGCTATGGTATTCTCACCTGCCGACCCGCCTTGTCGGCCCCGCACGGTGGAGCGCTCATGAACGACGAAAAAACCAAACACGTCCTTGCCCTGGAGTCCCGGTTTGCAGAGCTCCGGGACTCCCTTTGACCTCGCCCGAAAACTCGCCGACAAGGCCGACGTCGAACGTCAGATGGCCGGAAGTGATTTCTGGAATAACCCCGACAATGCCCGGGATGCCGTCCAGCGCCTCAAGGCCCTCAACCGCATCATCGAGCCGCTCCAGTCCCTCGCCGCGGGCATCGATGACCTCAAGGTCCTCGCCGAGCTCGTCTCCGAGGGCGGCGACGAGGAGCTCGAAAAGGAGCTCGACGCCAAGACCCTCGCCGCCGAAAAGGCCTTCGAGTCGTTCGAGCTCCTCCAGATGATGAGCGGCCCCGACGACTCCCGCAGCGTCTTCTTCTCCGTCCAGGCCGGCGCCGGGGGCACCGAAAGCTGCGACTGGGCCCAGATGCTCCTCCGCATGTACTCCAAATACTTCGAGAATCACGGCTTCAGCTTCGCCACCGTCGATATCGTCCCCAACGAGGAAGCCGGCGTCAAGAGCGTCACCCTCGACGTCCGCGGCAACATGGCCTACGGCTACCTTCGCAGCGAAACCGGGGTGCACCGTCTCGTCCGTATCTCCCCGTTCGACTCCAACAAGCGCCGGCACACCTCCTTCGCCTCCGTCGATGTCATTCCCCAGTTCGAGGAAGAGGGCGAAATCGAGATCAAGGACTCGGACATCGAGCTCGAGTTCTTCCACTCCGGCGGCGCCGGCGGACAGCACGTCAACAAGACCGCCTCCGCCGTCCGCATCCGTCACATCCCCACGGGCATCGTCGTCGCCTGTCAGCAGGAGCGCTCCCAGCACAAGAATCGCAAAGTCGGCCTCAAGCTCCTCGTCGCCAAGCTCAAGCGCATCGAGGAGGAAAAGCACGACGCCGAGCTCGCCAAGCTCTACGGCGAAAAAGGCGAGATCGCCTGGGGCAACCAAATCCGCTCCTACGTCCTCCAGCCCTACCAGATGGTCAAGGACCACCGCACCGACGAGGAAACCGGCGACGTCAACGCCGTCCTCGACGGACGCATCGACCGTTTCGTCCTGGCGTACCTCCGCAGCCGCATCGGCAAGACCGCCGCAAAATAGGAGAATCCGGATGAACGCGGAACCGCTCAGCTTCTCGGACCCCGAAATCTTCCAGGCCATCTACCGCGACACCCTGCGCCAGCAGGACCACCTCGTCCTCATTGCCTCCGAAAACTACGTCAGCGAGGCCGCCCTCGAAGCCCAGGGCTCCGTCCTCACCAACAAGTACGCCGAAGGCTATCCCGGCAAGCGCTACTACGGCGGGTGCGAGTGGGTCGACGTCTGCGAGCGGCTCGCCATCGAGCGTGCCAGGATGATCTTCGGCGCCGAGCACGCCAACGTCCAGCCCCACTGCGGCTCCAGCGCCAACATGGCCGTCTACCTCGCCATGCTCAAGCCCGGCGACGCCCTCCTCGGCATGAGCCTGGCGCACGGCGGGCACCTCACCCACGGCTACAAGCTCAATTTCTCCGGGGTGTTCTACCGCTTCTTTTCCTACGGCGTCTCGCGCGAGACCGAGCGCATCGACTACGACAACGTGCGGAAGCTCGCCCGCGAGCATAAACCCAAAATGATCGTCGCCGGCAGCTCCGCCTATCCCCGCGAGATCGACTTCGCCAAGTTCGCCGAGATCGCCCGCGAGGTCGGGGCCTACCTCATGAGCGACATCGCTCATATCGCCGGCCTCATTGCCGCAGGTCTCCACCCCGACGCCGTCGCTCCGTCCGACTTCGTCACCGGCACCACGCACAAGACGATGCGCGGGCCGCGCGGCGGCTTCATCCTCTCGAAGAAAAAATACGCCGACATCGTCGACCAGGCCGTCTTCCCGGGCATCCAGGGCGGCCCGCTCATGCACGTCATCGCCGCCAAGGCCGTCAGCTTCCGCGAGGCCCTTCATCCGTCCTTCCGGGCCTACCAGCGCCAGATCGTGAGCAACGCCAGGGCCCTCGCCGAGGGCCTCGCAAAGCGTGGCTACCGCATGGTCTCGGGCGGCACCGATAACCACCTCATGCTCGTCGACCTCTCCGACAAGGGCGTCACCGGCGCACAGGCCGAGGTCGTCCTCGGCGCCGCGGGCATCATCTGCAACAAGAACCTCATCCCCTTCGACACGCGCCGGCCCGCCGAAACCTCAGGCATCCGTCTCGGCACCCCCGCCGTCACCACCCGCGGACTCAAGGAGCCCGAAATGGATACTCTCGCCGACTGCATCCACGAGGTGCTTTCCCACGGCGATAACCAGGACGTCTTGGCCGCCGTCCGCGCCCGCGTCACCGAACTCTGCAAAACCTTCCCGATTTATAAGAAGGTCGTGGCGAGACACGAACAGATGATGGCCGTTTAAGACCGCTATGCTGAGGGATTTCCAATGACAAAGTTCGCCGAATTCGAAGCGTCGCTCCTGGCGATGCTCGTGGACAAGTGCCGGGCCGACCGCGCCTGTCTGGCGGGCCTCTTGAAGCTCAAGGGGCTCGACGGGCGCACGCTCGTCCAGCGCGCCGTCGAGATGAACCTCGTCGACGAGGCCAAGCTCTCTCGTCTCATCAGCCAGTACTGGGAGCTCCCGCTCGTCGACGTCTCCTTCCCCTACCGGCGCTTCCTCGTGCACTTCTCCCGCCCGGTCGACGACCTCCTCCAGCACGACCTCCTTCCGCTCGAAATCGAGCCGGCCGAGCTCACCGTCGTCAGCTACTACGTCCCGGACCCCGAAACCGTCCGCGCCGTCGAGACCGCCCGCTCCGCGCGCCTCAAGCTTTACATCGCCGAGCTTCACCCCGTCAAGGAAGCCCTCCTCCGCCTCGCCGAAGAGGTCAAGCGCTTCCGCGACGCCAAGCCCGTCGACTGCGGCTCCGACAAGGAGCTCTTCTACAAGGTGACCGCGGACGGCTGGCCCGCCCTCGTCCGCGAGCGCGTCGTCAGCGGCGACATCCTCATCGAGTTCGACCGCTCCCGACGGATTACCAAGACCGTGGAGGGCCTGGACCCCGCCGAACCCCCCGCGGTCGCCGCACTCCTCCTCGGCAAGTCGATGTCCGCCGTCGCGGCCGGCGCCGCCGACGTCCGCCGTCTCACCCACGATTTCGTCGAGACCGTCGGGTTCTTCGACGGGGAACTCGCCGAGGCCATCCTCAAGCTCCGCGTCGCACAGATGATGTTCGATTCCGACGAGCCGAAATGAAGCCTCTTCGCCGCAAGCGGCGAAGAGGCGAAACCCGCCGTAGCCCGCGCCGTGCATCGCGCATGACCGCGATTCGGTCCTTTCTCCTCGCCCCTATGGTGGATATTGTGCGACTGTCGTGCGAAGGCGGGTAGCCCCCCGCTCCATCGGCGGAAAGGCTTCAAACAGGACGGGCCCCGCCCGAAGGCGAGGCCCGCCTAGCCAGAGCCGTTTCATCTGGCCCGAACCGCGCTACAGTGTTCTTACTTCCCCCGGCGGCGTCTGATCACGCCCAGGAGTCCGACGAATCCGCTTCCCAGCAGCAGCATCGTCGCCGGCTCAGGAGTCGCCGAGACGGCCCAGAGGGCCTCGCCGGTAATCTCGTTGTTCTCGGCATCGCCGGCGTAATTGCCGAACCCGCCGTTCGAAAGCTGTTCGCTGCGCAGCCACGCGGCCGCGCCTGCAACATTCGACCCGTACGTCGCTGAGTCGACGGCCAGCCACGCCAGAATCGAGTATGCCGTCTCCTGGGTTGTCTCGTTGCCCGGGTCCATGGCGCCCCCGTACCACGTGACCCCGCCGCCCCCGATCTGGTACCCGGTCAGGGTGTTCGCGAGATCGCGCACGTCTGTGGCAGAGGCATAGGAGCCGCTCGTCGGGTCGAACGACGTGTCGCCGCTGGCGGCCAGGCCGAGGATCGAGCCGGCCAGGCCGAGCTGGGCGTAGTAGTTCCCGGCGTCCAGTGCATTGACCTCGGTCTCGGTGCCGTTCTTCCAGGCGGTTGTGTCGGCGCCGATCTTGGCGGCGGCGTAGAGCCCGATGCCGATGTCCCATGCGCCCATGTTGGCCTGAGTGCCGCTGCGGCTCGTCCGGATGAGCTCCACGTAATCGGCGGTGTTATACAACGTCCCTGCGCCGTTGCGATTATAGGTGCCGGCGGCCAGTTTGTCGTAGTAGTTGGTCACGACGTACTGCGAGTAAGTCGTGCCGCCCAAAACCCGGTCCAGTTCCACGGCCAAGTACCCGTCCGAAGGCGAGAAGTTGTTGGTCTTGGCAAGAAGGAACGTGCCGGCCTTCTGGAGCGCAGTCAGCTGGTTCGCATCGCCCGTGGCCGAGTAGGCGCCCGAGAGGCCCATGGCGATCGGCGCTACGGTATTCGTCGCGCTCGCGCCGGCCACCGGCCATCCCCAACCCCCGTCGGAGTTCTGGGTCGCGACTAGCCGGTCGCCGCCGTTCTGGAGACATGTCAATTGGTCCGCCACCGCTCCGGCCGCCGCGGCGAACCCTAAAACCAATCCTGCAACCGCCAGCAAACCCAAATACCTCATGTCGTTCCTCCTTAAGAAGAAAGTGCCGACTTCCTGTTTCAACCAGTCGTCCCACAAGCCCAAGTCCACTGGTTCCTACTGCAAATCCCGTGCCAATTGTTCATGCGTTCACGGTTGAATCTGTCAAACAGCCTGCAAGACGTGCTGTTCTCAGGGGTTAGGACTTATCCGGCGCAGAATGATTAATGTCTTCAACGTGTACAATATGCCAAACTGTCGGATTTTCCGAACGTTGTAGCATCTGCCCGAGGATCAGATCGCGCCTAACTCCTTGGCAGATAACCGATTGCGTATCTGTTGGTTTCCAGGTACACCCCTGTCCCCTTTTCCTTCTAACGCCGCGCCTTTGCGTGCGGCATCTTTCGGCTTGTTCCGCCCCGCGGCCGATGGTATGCTTCTTCTGTCGCTTCGTGGGCGGCGGAAGCAGTCTCAGGTGGTTATTCCGAGGGCGGATTTACGATGCGGATTGTTTTTGCCGGGACGCCTGAAGTATCGGTGCCGACGCTGGAAGCCTGTCTGGACGCCGGGCACGACGTCGTGCTCGTCGTCACCCAGCCCGACCGGCCGTCCGGCCGAGGCCGGCACATACTTCCTTCCCCCGTCAAGGCCTTCGCGGTCGAGCGCGGGCTTCCGGTCCTTCAGCCCACCGGCATCAATGCTCCCGAGACCCTCGCCCTCGTCCGGCGCCTCCAACCGGACGCGATCGTGGTGAGCGCCTTCGGGCAGAAACTCTCCCCGGCGCTCCTAGCGACTCCCCGGCGCGGCTGCTTCAACGTGCATGCCTCTCTTCTTCCCCGGTTTCGCGGCCCGGCCCCCATCAACTGGGCCATCGTCACAGGCGAAGAGGAGACAGGCGTCACCATCATCCGCATGGTCGAGCGGATGGATGCCGGGGACATCCTCGCCCGCCAGGCCGTGCGCATCGACGACGACTGGACCGCCGGCGACCTCGCCGAGGTCCTCGGCCGCATGGGGGCAAAGCGGATGGTCCGCGTGCTCTCCGAGCTCGAAGCCGGAACCGCGCACCCCCTCCCCCAGGACCCTTCCAACGTCTCCCGCGCCCCCATGCTCAAGAAGTCCGACGGACTCATCCCTTGGACGAAATCGGCCCGACAGGTCCACAACCATGTCCGCGGGATGACCCCCTGGCCGGGCGCCTTCACCTTTCTCCCGCGCGTCGGGGCCCCGCATCCTCTCCGCATCACGGTGCTCCGCGCCGTCGTCGAGCCGCCGGCCGACGCCTCGACCGGTCCCGGCGCCGTCGTCGCTCTCATCCGCCGCGGCATCGCCGTGGCTTGCGGCGAGGGCGTTCTCCTCCTCGCGGAAGTCAAGCCCGCCGGCGGACATGCCATGCCCGCCGACGATTTCGCCCGCGGTCACCGGATCACTCCAGGGTTGAGGTTCACGGACGATGAGACACTCGATGAGTAGGATCGTCGTTGGACTCAGCAATTTCACCACGCGTCTGCGTCGCACGCGCGTCCTGTCCGACCAGTTGCTCCTCGTCCTTCCCCATTGCCTCCAGAGCTCCGCCTGTCCCAACAACATCGTCGCCGGGGTCTGGAACTGCCAACGCTGCGGAAAATGCAACATCGGCGACCTCGTCGAGCTCAGCCGGAAATATTCCTGCCGCATCGAAGTCGCCACCGGGGGACGCCTCGCCGTCCAGAAGGTCAAGGACCCCTCCGTCAAGGCCGTCGTCGCCGTCGCCTGCAACAAGGAATTGAGACAGGGAATCCTCGCGTCCTTCCCCAAGGCCGTCCTCGGCGTGCTCAACCGCTGGCCCAAGGGCCCCTGCAAAGACACCAATGTGGACCTCCAGGCGGTCGAGAGGGCCATCCAGTGGTTCCTGCGGAAATGAGACCTCCCCATCCTGACCCCTCGGGTGGCCTCCTGCCCGGGAATGGGCGAAACCCGCCGAAGCCTCGGCGAAGGCGGAAGCCTTTGCTGCATGCTGCGGGGAAGGCAAGAACCTCCCCTTCCTCGTGTGCCCCAGGGGACAGGGCTTCAGGGCGAAGGCGGGTGAAGGGGAACGTCCGCGAAGCGCGCACCGGGCTCCGCGAGCTCGTCGTGGCCGCCGTGCATCGCTGTCTCGGTTCCCGCGTTTTCCTCCAGGACTCGCTCGCCGCCGAGTTCCAGCGCGCCGACTTCCCGTCGCGTCTGCGCGGACCCGCAACCGACCTCGCCTCCTCCGTCGTCCGCAGGCTCCTCACCCTCGACCATCTCCTCGCCCTCTTTTCCAAGACCCCGCTCCGCAAGCTCGAGCCGATGCTTCTCGACGTCCTCCGCACCGGGGCCTGCGAGGTCCTTTTCGTGGAATCCGTCCCCGCCCACGCAAGCGTCAGCGAATCCGTGAATCTCGCCAAACGGCTCGTGCGTCCCCAGTCCGCCCCCTTCGCCAACGCCGTCCTTCGCCGCCTCCTCCGCACCGTCGAAAAGTCCTTCCGCATCCGTGGGCGCTTCCAGCCGTCGGCCACCGACCTTCCCGTCGATCACGACCTCGTCGTTCGGTTCCGCCGGGAGGTTTTCCCGCGCCCCGACGCCGACCTCCCCGGCAACCTCGAGGCCGCCTTCGGCGTCCCCCGATGGCTCGTCGAGCGCTGGCTGTCCCATTTCGGCCGCGTCCGTGCGCTCCGCATCCTCGAAGCCTCCAACTCCCGCCCGCCCCTCACCGTCCGCGTCAACACCCTCAAGACCACGGACGATCGGCTTCAGGCCGCCTTCGCCCGGTTGGGCGTGCGCACCGCACCGGGTGAGGCGGAGCACTCCCTCCGCATCCTCTCCCCCGTCGAGCTCTCGGCGCTCGAGTCCTTCGCCGCGGGCGAGTTCTATATCCAGGACGTCTCCGCCATGCGCGCCCCCGTCGCTCTTGGCCCCGCTCGGGGCGAAAAAGTCCTCGACCTCTGCGCCGCCCCGGGCGGAAAAACCACTCACCTCGCCCAACTCGCGCGCGACCAGGCCGAGGTCTCCGCTCTCGACGTCTCGGACGCCGGCGTCGCCCTCGTCGAGGAGAACGCTCGACGCCTCGGCATCCGCGGCATCCGCACCTCCGTCGGCGACGCGCGACACATCTCCGATGCCATGAAACGCCGGTTCGACGCCGTCCTTGCCGACGTCCCCTGCTCCAACACCGGCGTCCTCCGCCGACGCGTCGAGGCGAGACACCGCCTCACCCCGGACACCCTCGCCCGTATGCCCGTCGTCCAGGCCGACATCCTCCGCACCGCCCTCGCCGCCGCGCGTCCGGGCGGGCGGGTCGTCTATTCCACCTGCAGCATCGAGCCCGAGGAGAACGACCTCCTCGTCCGTTCCGTGCTCGATGAAAATCCCGACTGGTCCATCGACGCCGAGGAGACATTCCTCCCCCGCGCCGACGGTCCCGACGGCGCCTACGTCGCTCGACTCGTACACCGTTAAGGAGCTCTCATGGATGTGATCAAGGGTTTCCTGATGGAATACTGGGATCGCACGCACTGGTATCTGATCGGCGCGGGGGGCCTGATGCTCATGATCTGGCTGGTCCTCAGGCGGCCCGGGATGGCTTTTGCCTTGTTCCTGCTTGTGGTGTATGTTACTTTGGCGGTGCATTTTATGGACGTCCGCGAGAGCCTGGGGTTCGCCCCGGAGACGGCCCTGGCCATTCTCATCGCGTCCGGTCTGGGCGTGGGCGTGCTCTTGTATTTCTTCGTGTTCGTCAGGACGCAGTAAGCGCTTGCAGCCGACTCAAGTAATTCCCCTCGCCCCCTCAGGGGGAGAGGGTCAGGGTGAGGGGAGGCTGTCGGGGATTCGTTCAAGCTTCCCGGCGCGCCTGCCGATTCGAGCATGGGGAATGTGGGGCTGTCCACACAAGAGAGGTGTCTTTCCCAGGGGCGACGGGTTTTCCCGGTACCCCATAGAACCGAGCGCCGCACATGACCGAAGCCGAAATCCTCCTGCTCCTCGTGAAGTGCATCCCCGCCCTCCTCGCGGTTTTCATCTTCCTTCATCTTCTGTGCGATGAATACGCCTTGTCGCTCGAATGTCTCGGGGTAAAGCGCCTGCGGGCCCCCGGACTGCGCCGGGGAAAAAGGTTCAGGCGTTGCCCCGTGGGGAACATCCGAAATCGCCGGCCTGAGTGAAGCCTTCCCGTCCCAAGGGACGGGGCTTTCGGGCGAAGGCGGGTAACGCCCCCGCCCCGCTCCGTCTGCGGGCAAGAGCCGGGGTTCCGGCTTTCTCTTATTGGAAAGTCCCATGAGTCGTTTCAAATTCGTCTGTGGCTGCGGAAAGCGCCTCGCCGCCTACGATTGGATGATCGGGCAGGTCGTCACATGTCCCAAGTGCGGGACCACCCAGACCGTCCCCACCCCCTTCCAGGCCGAAGAGAAGCTCGCCGAGATGATGGAGCGGGGTTACAGCGTCACCCGGCGCAAGATCGGCATCCCCGTCGACCAGGCCGCCCGCAAGAAACAGGTCGTTATCCTCCTCGCGGTCGCCGCCGCCGTCGTCCTCCTCCTCGTCGCCGCCGTTGTCCTCTTCTATTCCTTCATCAAGTAAGCCCCCTTTGCTTCTTGATGCGCTAGGCTCCCGGCCTGTACAATACAGGCGTGCGATTCTCCCGGCGGGTTCAGGTCCAACGGCCATGAAAAAAACAGCCTGTCTCGAAACCTTCGGCTGCCAGATGAACCGGCTCGACTCCGAACTCATCCGGAGCCTCCTCGAAGAGGATGGCTACGAGATGACCGCGGACCCCGGCTCCGCCGACCTCGTCCTCTTCAACACCTGCTCGGTCCGCCAGCACGCCGAAGCCAGGGTCTACGGCCGCCTCGGGATGCTCAAAGCCCTCAAGGAGAAGCGTCCCGCCGTCGTCATCGCCGTTCTCGGCTGCATGGCGCAGAAGGACCGTGAGCAGATCTTCGAGCGGGCACCCCACGTCGACGTCGTCTGCGGGACGGCCGAGTTCCCCTCTCTCCTCGAATTCGTCGAGCGCGTCCGCCGCGGCGACGCTCACCAACTCGCGGTGGCCGATCGCGCCGACCTCTCCCAGGTCTATGCCCGCCGCCGCCTTGCCCCAAACCAGTTCCACGCTTTCGTCGCCGTCATGCGCGGGTGCGACAACTTCTGCTCTTATTGCGTCGTTCCCTACGTCCGCGGACGCGAAGTCAGCCGGCCCATGGCGGAGGTCGTCGATGAAGTGAAGCGCCTCGTCGGCCGGGGCGTCCTCGAGTTCACGCTCCTTGGCCAGAACATCTCCTCCTACGGCAAGGGCCTCCATGCGACCCAGCCGCCCTCGGCTGGGAATAACGACGTGAACCTCGCCAAACTCCTCCGCCTCGTCAGCGCCATCGTGGGCGTCCGCCGCCTCGCCTTCATCACCTCCCACCCCGCCGACATGACCCGCGAAATCCTCGCCGCCATGCGCGACTGCCCCAACGCCTCCCCTTACCTCCATCTCCCGGCCCAGTCCGGGTCCACGCCCGTCCTCCAGCGCATGAACCGCGGCTACACCCGCGAGCGTTACATCGACCTCGTCCGCGAGGCCTACGCCACCGTGCCCGGCCTCGCCGTCGCCACCGATTTCATCGTCGGCTTCCCCGGCGAGACCGACGCCGATTTCCGCCAGTCCCTCTCCCTCGTCGAGGAATGCCGGTTCTCGAGCTCCTTCATCTTCAAGTATTCCCCGCGTCCCGGCACCAAGGCCGCCGGCTTCCCGGACGACGTGCCGATGGAGACCAAGCGCCGCCGCAACGCCGACCTCCTCGCACTCCAGCAGCGTATCTCCTCCGAGGAAAACGCCAAGTTCGTCGGCCGCACCGTCGAGGTCCTCATTGAGGGCCCATCCAAGACCCGCGCGGACCGCCTCATGGGCCGCGCCCCCGACCACCGCATCGTCATCGTTGGGGAAAAAGGGGCGGAAAAAGGGGACTGTCCCCCTAAGTCCGTACCGGGGACTGTCCCCTTTTTCCGTCCAGGCGATTTCGTCCCTGTCACCATCGCCTCTTCCACCGCCCTGGCGCTTTATGGGAGTGTTGCGGCGAAGGGAGAAAAAAATGACTCGGTAAAGACTCCTGGCCCGAACACGGAATAGGGTCCAGGGCCCTTTTTTCGAGGCACTTTACGCGGGAAACTTGGCGTTTGAGGGGGGGTGCATGATGGCTAGAGGTCTTGACATCGGCGGGCGTCCCGGCGGCGAAAAATCCATCCGCGCCGCATTCATCGGCTGCGGGTCGCACAGCTTCCGCAACATCTACCCGGTCTTCCAGTTCACCGGGGTCGATCTCGTTGCGGTGTGCGATCACAACGCCGACCGCGCGGCCGCCTTCGCGAAGCTCTTCGGCGCCGACCGCGCCTACGCCGACCACAGGAAAATGCTCGAAGCCGAAACCTCCCTCGACGCCGTCTTCATCGTCACCGATTACGACGTCCGTTCACGTCCGCAGTTCCCGGCCCTTGCCATCGACGTCATGCGCGCCGGACTCCACGCGTGGATCGAAAAGCCCCCCGCCTCCTCCGTCGCCGAGATCGATTCGATGCTCGCCGTCGAGCGCGAAACCGGCAAATTCACCATGGTCGGCTTCAAAAAGTGCTTCTTCCCCGCCGTCGAAAAAATGAAGGAGATCATCGGCCGCGAGGAGTTCGGCGGCCCTGCCCAGGTCTTCGTCCGCTACCCGCAGTACATGCCCGCGGCGGACGAAAAAGCCGACCTCAAGGGGAACCGCCGGCTCGTCGGCTTCCTCGACCACATCGTGCACCCGGCGAGCATCGTCCAGTATCTCATCGGGCCGGTGAAGTCGCTCTACTGCGTGCGGGAGAAGCGGGGAGGCGCCTTCGCGAGTCTCGTCTTCCGTTCGGGCGCGGTAGGGACCATTCACCTGAGCGCGGGGCAGTCGCCCACCTCGCCCCTCGAGCGCATCGAGGTCGTGGGAGATCGCGCCAACGTCGTGGTCGATAACGGGGTCAAACTCACTTACTACCGCCGGGGCGAGCGCGGTCCCGGCGGCTACGGCCGCTCGCCGAACTTCATCGGTCCGGATGCCGGCGCCCCCATCGTCTGGGAGCCCGAGTGGTCCCTCGGCCAGCTCCACAACAAGGGCCTCTTCCTCCTCGGCTACTTCGGCGAAGTGGACGCATTCGTCCGCGCCGTCCGCGAAAACCGCCGGCCCCAAAAGTGCCGTCTCGACGACGCACGCGAGGTCATGAAACTCTACGAGGCCTTCCTTAAGCCCGAAGGCGCCGTCGTCGAGCTGCCGGACTGAACTTCCCCCCTCTCCCTCTGGGAGAGGGATGGGGTGAGGGGGCTGCCGCACTCGTCATTTCGATTCTGGATTCCCTCTCCCTCCGGCGAGAGGTCAGGGCCGAAGGTCCTCCGAAGCTTTAGCGAAGGAGGATGAGGGAGGCTGTTCCCTCGGCCTTCGACCTTCGGCCTTGAGCCTTTACGTCTGCGGTATCGGCTGGTCGTCCGGCAGTCGACGGATGTGCGCTCCCAGCTTCGACAGCTTCTTTTCGATGTGTTCGTATCCACGGTCAATATGATAAACCCGGCGGATCTCCGTGTCCCCCTGTGCCGCGAGTGCCGCAATGACGAGCGCCGCCGACGCCCTCAGGTCGCTCGCCATCACCGGCGCCCCCGACAGTCTCGGCAGTCCGCTGATGATTGCGTGCGGCCCCTCCTTTCGGATGTCCGCCCCCATGCGCGCCAGCTCCGCCACGTGCATGAACCGGTCCGGGTATATCTTCTCCGTGATCACGCTCGCCCCCTCCGCCACGGTGAGCAGCGCCATGAGCTGCGCCTGCAGGTCCGTCGGGAACCCCGGATACGGGAGCGTCGCTACGTCCACCGGCTTGAACCGCCCGTCCACCGTCACCCGGCACGCGTCTTTCCCCATCGCCGTGATCCCCACCCCAAGCTCCCGCAGCTTGTCCACCACCGCGTGCAGGTGGTCCATTCGCAGTCCCCTGATGATGATGTCCCCGTGCGTCGCCGCCGCCGCCATCATGAACGTCCCGGCCTCGATGCGGTCCGGGATGAGCTCGACGGTGCATCCCTTCAGTCGTTTGACGCCGCGTATGACAAGACGGGAGCTTCCGATGCCCCGTATTCGCGCCCCCATCTTCACCAGGCACTCCGCCAGGTTCACCACCTCCGGTTCCGATGCCGCGTTCTCGATGACCGTGGCGCCCTCCGCTAGGGTCGCGGCCATCAGCACGTTCTCGGTCCCGCCCACGCTCGAGCCGAAAGGCCCGCCAAGGTAGACCGTCCCGCCCACGAGGCGCGACGCGTCCGCTAGGACGTATCCCCCCTCCACCGTGGTCCGCACGCCCAGCGCACGCAGTCCCTTCAGGTGCAGGTCCACAGGCCGCGCCCCGATCACGCACCCGCCCGGCAGCGACACCTTCGCCGACCGCAGTCTCGCCACCAGCGGCCCCAGCACGAAGAACCCCGCGCGCATCTTCCGCACGATGTCATAGGGCGCAAAACCCACCAGCGGCCCCGCCGCCTGAACCACCACGTCCGAGCCCACCCGCTTCGCCTTCGCCCCAAGCGCCTCGAGAAGCAGCATCATCGCCCCGACGTCCTCCAAGCGCGGACACTTCTTCACCACCATCCGCCCTTCCGTCAGTAGCGACGCCGCTAGGATCGGCAGCGCCGCGTTCTTCGACTTCGAAATCGTCACCACTCCCTTGAGCGGATACCCGCCCCGCACCACAAACTTGTCCATGAACTTTCTCCACGCCTTTCGTCATTGGGTCATCCGTCATCGACCCGTATCTGTAAAAAACCCCGTCGCGCCCTGTCTCTATCCCCTCTCCCTCCGGGAGAGGGTCAGGGTGAGGGACGCTTCCGGCCTCAGACCTTCGGCCTTTCCGTTCTTCTCTTGCCCTTCGTCATTTCCGTTTCGTCATTGATTAGACATTAGTCATTAGGATTTAGTCATTCTCTTTTCCGTATCACCGCAACGCGTTCGATGGATGCAAAGTCCTTTTCGAATCGCACGAGTTCGAGCGCGGGGGTCTTCGCGACCATCTCGCGGACGCGCCCGGCCTGCCCCGCGCCCAGCTCCATCACGAGGTTCCCGCCAGCCTTCAGCAGCGTCGGCGCAAACTCAATCAGCCGCGCCTGGATCTCCGTGCCCTCCGGCCCCGCGACGAGCGCCACCCGCGGCTCGTGCTCCCGCAGCTCCGGCTCCAGTTGCGGCAGCTCTTGCTCGCTCACGTAGGGCGGGTTCGCTAGTGCGATCTCCACTTGCCCGGCGAACTCCGATAGCGTCTCCGCGAAGTCCCCGCACCGGAACTCCACGCGCTCGCTGGCGCCGAGTTGCGCCGCGTTCTCCCGCGCTAGCGCAATCGCCTCGCTCGAAATATCGCACGCCAGCACCCGCGCCTTCGGCAGGCGCTTCGCCGCCGTGATCGCTAGAATCCCCGACCCGGTCCCGATGTCCACAATGAGCGGCTCGTCGGAAACCCCTGCCAGCGCCATGGTTGCGTCGATGAGGATCTCCGTCTCCGGCCTCGGAATGAGCGCACGACGGTCGGTTCTGAACCGCAGTCCGCAAAATTCCGTCGTCCCCATGATATATTGCGCCGGCTCCCGCTTCGCCCGGCGCTTCACCGCCTCGTGGAACGCCGATAGTTTCTCAGGCCCCACCGGCTCCTCGAACCGCGAATAAAGCTCGATCCGCTTCCACCCCAGCACGTGCGATAGGAGCAATTCCGCCTCGAGTCTCGCCTCCGCGATTCCCTTCTTCTCGAAATATTTCTTCGTCCAGTTGAGGAGCGTAATCGTGGTCCACGTTTCGCCGGTCATGTCCTCACCAGGTCAGCTTGCCGTGATAGGCCACTTTCTTCCCGCCCGGGACGATCCGTCCGATGACGTAGCTCTCGCACCCGTGGTCCGCGAGGTGCTTCTGCACCGTCTCGGCCGCTAGGCTCGCCACCACCGCCGTCATCCCCACGCCCATGTTGAACGTCCGCAGCATCTCCGCGTCCGTCACGCTCCCCATGTCGCGCAGCAGTTTGAAGACGGGCAAAATGCGGATCGCCCCGAGGTCGATCGACGCGTCCAGCTTCTCCGGCAAAATGCGGTCGAGGTTGTCCTGGATCCCGCCTCCCGTGATGTGCGCTAGTCCGTGAAGCCCCGCGGAATCCAAGAGCCCCTGGAGCGCCGGGTAGTAGCACGTGTGGGGCCGCAGGATCGTCTCGATAAAGCTCTTCCCCTCCGCCGTCCAGTTCAGGATCTCGGGCCGCGCCGCTAGGATCGCCCGCACCAGCGAGTACCCGTTCGTGTGGAGCCCATTCGACGCGATGGCCAGCACCGTGTCGCCCTCGGCGATCCGCCCGCCGTCGAGGATCTTCGCTTTCTCCACCACCCCGAGGATGCTCGCCACCAGGATATAGACCCCCGGCTCCACGACTCCCGGCTGCACCGACGTCTCCCCGCCCGTCAGCGAGCACCCCTGTTCCCGGCAGGCCTCCGCGATGAACCGCACGAGATCGCTCACCACCTTCTTGTCCAGCTTCCCGCAGATGATCGCGTCCTGCACGGCGAGCGGCTTCGCCCCCATCACGATGATGTCGTTCACCAGGTGGTTGACGAGGTCGTAGCAGATGCTCCGCGTGTGCCCGTGCTCCAGGGCGATCTTCTGTTTCGACCCCGGCTCCTCGGTCTTCGTCACCAGCACCGGGTGCTCGTATCCAGGGAACTCGGCGTCGTAGAGCGACGCGAACGCCCCGAACCGGTTCAGCACGCTCGGGTCCGTCGTCTCCATGCTTTTCGCCATCGCCCGTTTCGTCGCGTCCGACAGGTCGATGTTCACCCCCGCCTTCTCATACGAAAATCGCTCGCTCATCGCTCGATTCCTCTTGATGCCTTTGTCCCGCCCCGACTCATCGGGATCCGCTAGTGTTCTTCTTCATTGGGTGCCACGGTCCCGACCTGTCGGGACCGTGGCTTGTCTTGGTTTGCTTTTTTACCCCTCTCCCTCCAATGGGGGGAGAGGTAGGGTGAGGGGCGGATCTTCTCGCTGTTTTCCCCCTCTCCTCCTTCAGGGGGAGAGGGTCGGGGTGAGGGGGTTTGTTGCTTCGGCCTTATGCCTTTCTGCACCCCCTGTTTTCCCTTTGCGTCCTTTGCGGTCAGAGTGTTACGGTTGTTTCCGTTTCTTTCACCCGTGATCTTCTTGGCTTGTTCTTCTCTGTGCCCTCTGTGTCCTCCGGGGTGAAAGTCTTTCAGCCGTTTCTTCTTCCCCCGGTTCCCTCTTTCTGTCCTCTGCGCCCTCTGCGGTTAAATGAGCTTTGGCTCAGACTTTTCCCGCCGCTAGCGCCTCGAGCTTCAGCTGCCGGTCGTAGTCCATCAGCGCCCGGACGAGCTCGTCCATCTCTCCCATGATCACTCGGTCCAGGTTGTGCAGCGTCAGCTTCAACCGGTGGTCGCTCACCCGGTTCTGCGGGAAGTTATAGGTGCGGATGCGTTCCGAGCGGTCCCCCGTCCCGATCAGCGTGCGCCGCGCCTTGTCCCTTTCCGCGTGGCGTTTCTCCTCCGCGAGCTCGTAGAGCCTCGAACGCATGATTCGCATCGCCTTGGCCAGGTTCTTGAACTGCGATTTCTCGTCCTGGCACTGCACGATCGCTCCCGTCGGCTTGTGGTGGATCCGGATCGCCGACGCCGTCTTGTTCACGTGTTGCCCGCCCGGGCCCGACGAATGATACCGGTCGATCTCCAGGTCCTCGTCCTTCACCACGAACTCCACCTCTTCCACCTCAGGCAGCACCGCCACCGTGCACGCCGAGGTGTGGATGCGTCCCTGCGTCTCCGTCTCCGGCACCCTCTGCACCCGGTGTCCGCCCGACTCGTACCGCAGCATCCGGAAGACCTCCTGCCCCGAGACGCCGAAGATGATCTCGCGGAACCCCCCCAGGTCCGTCGGGCTTCCCGACATCAGCTCCACCTTCCACCCGCGTCCCTCGGCGAACCGCCGGTACATCCCGAAGAGGTCCGCCGCGAAGAGCGCGGCCTCGTCCCCGCCCGTCCCCGCCCGGATCTCCACGATGGCGTTCCTCGAGGCGTCCTCGTCGTCCAGCAGGAACCGGCTGCGCGCCTCCTCCACCAGCGTCGGCTCCCGTCGCGCCACGCTCTGGAGCTCCTCCCGCGCTAGCCCCTGCATCTCCGCGTCCGTCTCCGTCTCGAGCATCCGCTGTGCCTCTTCCTTCTCCGTCCATATCTTCTTCAGTTGCTCGTAGATATCGAGCGACTTCGATAGCGTCCCCAACTCCCTCGACAGCACCCGCAGTCGCCCCGGGTTCGTCGCCACTTCGCTCGACGCGAGGAGATCGTGCAGTTCCAGCCGCCGCTTCGCCATCTCCTCCAGGCGCGCGCAGATCGCGGGCTCCAGGCCCCCCCGCGCTCCCTGCCCCGCCGCCCCGTTGCCGTTTTTCGTGTTGTCCGCCATCATTCCGCCTCTTGTCCGCGCCGCCGTTTCGATCCCCCTCTCCTCCTTTAGGGGGAGAGGCAGGGCTTGCCCGCCAGTGTCTTGTCCTGGATTGCTTCTTTTCCCCTCTCCCTCCGGGAGAGGGTCAGGGCGTGCCCGCCATAGCCTTGGCGAAGGCGGGTGAGGGAGGCTTCCCTCGGCCTTAGACCTTAGTGCTCCGTTTCACAAATCCTTGTGGGGTTTGTTTCAGGGTGCCACGGCTTGCTTGCAAGCCGTGCTCTTCCGAAGGGCACAGCGCACGGTCCCGACCTGTCGGGACCGTGCGCCCGACCAACGACTATCGCCCCATGAACCCCACAAGAACTTATGAAATGCGGCACTTAGACCTTTTCTGTGCCCGGGTTTTCCCTCTGTGCCCTCTGTGGTCAGAGAGCCACAGGTGTTCGTCATTTCCTTTTCGTCATTGAATAGACATTAGTCATTAGGATTTAGTCATTCCCCGAAGGGGAGCTCTTCACGTAAAACGGGCCGCCTCGTACAATAGGCGGCCCGCAATCTGCTCTCTTCTACGAGTGGCGGAAATCCCCCACGGACGTGTCCTCAGGGCTTGTCGGACTTCGTTTCCTTCGGCGTCGCGCCGGCGGCGGCTTCCTTCGGCGTCTCGGGTGCGGGAGCTTCCTCCGGCTTCGGCTTCAACCCGTAGCGCTTCTGGAATTTCTCCACGCGGCCCGCCGTGTCCATGAACTTCTGCTTGCCCGTGAAGAACGGGTGGCACTTGCCGCAGATTTCGAGGTGCATTTTGTCGAGGGTGCTGCGGGTCTCGAACGTATTCCCGCACGCGCACGTCACCACGCATTTCGCGTATTTGGGGTGAATCTTGGCTTTCATCCCTTGGCTCCGAGGTAAAAAAGGTCCCGTACCGGCCCCCTGTCGCAAATGACATGTATACCACAGCTTGCGGCCCGAATCAAGCGGAAAATGGACTCTTTCCCGCGGTTAGGACGGGGCAAAAATAACTTGCTGCCGCCCCCGCGGTGGGCACAGAGGCTTCGGCAAAGTCATGGTGCAGGAGGAGCGGAGTGGTTGACAGGATTTACCGCCTGCGCATCGGTGCGCAGGACTCCCGGATGCCCCGGTCCCCCAAACACCCGCGCTCGCAGGTGCGTAAAATAACAGAGCGTCGGGCCGAAGGGACCCAAAAGAAGCATGACCGCATACCACATGACCTTTCGCCAGCCACGATCGATGTCGTCAACCATGGAGGCACACCAGAAGACGACAACCCACCAGCCGAGTAATCCCGCGACGATCAACCCTGGGACTGGGGCAAACGCGACTTCGCGAGTCGGAGGTAGGGGGTGGCTTCCGCCTTGCGGGAAGGTATACCAGTAAAACAACGTCATCCAACCTGGCTGAAGTGTCAACCACACGTCTAACGCGCAACGTAGCCACCGGGGTTGCGGTCCTGACCCATGGTGAACTGGGGGAACTTCCGGCGGGCCGAAGAGCCGCCCCCGGAGATTCCTGCGGTAATAGAGATACCCAACCACGGGGATGCCCACGACCAAAAGCCTGAGGAGTATCTTGTCGGAGGAAAACCCGAGGCGCCTGAACAGGCGCCGTGCAATGATGAGGATCGCAACCGCCCAACCCAGGATCGTGACTACCCAGATGCCGGCTGCCGCCGGGCCGAACCCCTTCGGCAACTCCTCTTCACCCATGTGCCCGCCATGCGCCGCCAGGATGGCACACAAGGCCAAGAAAAGCAGGAACACCAAATGCGCCCAGACCAGCAGCACGTCCACGAGGCGTGCGAGTTTTGTTCCCATGGAACCCCCTGCAGCTCTGGTCCCTTTGAAGAGAGGCCCCCCGCCCCTCGTCAGGGATTCTTTACTTCCCTCAATATACGCCGCGAGCACTGCGCGGGCAAGCCGAAACCCACTCAGGTATCCGACCTTACAGGCCTCCGGAAAAACCCTTGCACGCCGCCGCGCCGGATGGCATAATGCGTCCAGTGGTCCTTTCCATCACTGGTGCGACATGGCGAAATCGGAACCGTTCGGACAGATTGCGGTGCGCATGGGTTTCGTGACCGACTCGCAGGTGCAGGCGGCCCTCGAGGTCCAGCGCTCCCTCGAGAGTTCCGGCAAGCCCCGCCGGCTCCTCGGGATGATCATGATCGAAACCGGACTCATCAGCACCGAGCAGCTCATCGCCATCCTCAAGTACTACGAGACCGTCGAAGAGGTCGAGCGCATCGCCCGCAAGACCAGGGCCGAGGTCTCCGGCGAGACCCCCGAGCGCTCCGATCCCGCCTCCACCGACCGACCGAGGTCTGGATGAAACCCGTCCGGCTCGCCTGCACGATCGCTCTTCTCGCCCTTTCGTCCGCGGGCTGCACGCGACTCGTCCCCTACGAGCCCGGCCCCGTCCGAATCACGCACGTCGATTACCGCGAAACCCCCGGCCCCCCCCGCTCCCTCGGCGATTGGTCGCTCCTCGTCTCGAAGGAAAAACTCTTCGTCGACGACGGAGTCACGGTGACGGTGCTCCTCGACCCGGCGGCGCTCGGCAAGACGTCGCGCCTCCGCGTCGCCGTCGAACCCGCGGCCGCGCCTTCGGAACCAGTGGCGGAAGTCTCCCCCGCCGCCGGGGCCGCCGCGCCGCCCGCCCCCCCGCCCCCCGGCAAGCGCCCGGCGGATGAGATCACGCTCGTCGACCTCCGCAACACACAAATAGATTTCCATGTCTACTTTATCGCCGCCCCGCCCGGCGCCTATGCCGTCTCGGCCGAACTCTCCACGGCCTCGGGCGCGCCCCCCCGACGCCTCGAAATCCCGCTCTCCGTCGGTGAAAAACCCTAGCCCGCCCCCTCTTTTCCCCCCGGCTCAGGCGCGGCCATGAGAGGCCAAAAAACGCGACATTCCGCGGCATCGGCGGCCCGAATCGCGTCATTTCAGGCACGGGCGGCGACACATTCGGCATCCGGGGCGACATCGGCGGACGCCGGAAGGACAAAAAACGCCGGAAAGCGGCGGAATTTCGCCTCCCGCGTCCCCCTTTTTCGACCCCTTTTGGGCCCGCCGCGGGGTCAAAAAAGACCCCCTCCCGGGGCCGATCCGCGCCGTCATTCCGGGTGAATGTGTATATGTAGTGTGACAGGGTTACAGGTCGGGGGCCGGGTCTCGTCCGCCGCCGGCGCCGCTCGGAGTTCACCCGAACATCCGGAGCACCAGCACCGTCGCGTCGTCGCGCCGCTCGATTCCGAGGTCCTTCGCCAGGAGCGCGTCGAAGGAGCCGTGGACGTGCCGCGCGAACGCGTCGCGGGAGATCTCCTCCCCGCCGCTCGGGTGCCAGGCGCGGAGGTATTCGAGGAACGCGTCGAGCCCGGACTTGCCCGAGCGCGAGCGCGCCTGCTCGATCCCGTCGGTGTAGAGCGCCACCGTGTCGCCGGGGGCGAGCGCGACGCGCCCTGTCGTGAACTCGCTCTCGAAAATGCCCAAAAGCGCGCCCTCCGAAAGAAGAGGCCGCACGGAGCCGTCCGCACCCAGGACGATCGCCGGCGGATGTCCGCCCGAGGCATACGTCAGCATCCCCGTCTCGATGTCGAGGATCGCATAGAGGAGCGTGATGAAGGGATTGCCCGAAAGTTTCTGCGCGATGAGGTCGCGGTTCAGCCGATCGAGCACCTCGCCGGGCGCTAGCAGGCGGTACCCGTCCGCCGTGATGTCGCGCGTCTCGACCCCTTTCTTCACGAAGATGGTGAGGAGCGCCGCCGGCACCCCGTGCCCGATCGCGTCCGCCACGTAAAACCCGTAGTGCGTCTCGTCCAGACGATAGATGTCGTAAAAGTCCCCGGAGACCGGGCCCCACGAGCGGAGTGCCGCCGCAAACTGGAAGCGTTCCAGCTCCGGGAACGCCTCGGGAAGGAGACTCCGCTGGATGCGGCTGGCGATGTCGAGCTCGCGGTCGAGCGCCTGTCGCGCGGCGACGAGTTCCCGGTTGAGACGCTCGCTTTCGCGGTGTCGCTGGCGGAGCGACCGTTCCAGCTCGCGGTTTCTGAGCAGGAGTCGGATGCGCGCGGCGAGGGCCTCGGTCTCGATGGGTTTCGCGAAGCAGTCGTCGGCCCCGGCGTCGCGCCCCGCCACCTCCATCTCGAGGTCCCTCACCCGGCATGCGAACATCACCGGGATGGCCTCGTCGGGTTTCTGTTCCTTCACGCGCCAGGCCAGCGCACAGGCGTCGACGTCCGCTGCGGTCGTGTCGATGATGACGAGGTCCGGGTGGGCGGCGTCGACGGCCGCGAGCGCCTCCTCGCCCGCCGGGACGAACTGGAGCGCGAATCCCAGCGAGTCGAGCTGGGCCCGGAGCGACCCGCCTTCCGGCTCCGCTTCTCCCACCAGGAGCACTTTCACGTTTTCGCCCATCGGTTCGCCTCGTTTGAGAGGGCCGGGTGGCCGGTCACGGCGCGGCGCCGGCGTCGCGGTTTTCTTCGCCCGACGCCTCGGCCGCCACCACGCGGTTCCGTCCGTCGCGCTGTGCCGTCAGAAGCGCCCCGGTCACCCCTTCGAGCAGCCGGTTCACGGTGTCGCCGTTTTCGGGGAGCGAGGCGAGGCCGACGGAGACGGTGAGCGCGGCGGCCGGGTCGGCGGCCCGGGAGCCCTTTTCGATGAGTGCGCGGATGCGCTCGGCGGCGACGAGCGCCTTCTGCCGCTCTGTCTCGGGAAGATAGAGGATGATCTGTCCGACCCCGAAGCGTCCGACGACGTCGATGTTCCGCACGCCGGAGGAGACGAGCTTGACCAGGTGACGGAGCATCTGCTCGGCGGCCTGCCAGCCGTGGGTCGAGCGGAACTCCTTGAGGTTGTCCACGTCGACGAGGAGGACGCAGAGGCGCTCGTTGAGCCGCTGGGCGCGCTCCACCTCTTCCGTCAGCCGGCGGTGGAAATACGAATACGAATAGACCTGGGTCAGCGGGTCCATCATGACAAGCTTGCGGCTGAGCTGCCGGACGCTCTCGCGGTCGATGGCGAGCGCCGCGAGCGTCGCGACGAGCTTCAAGAGCTGGAGGTCGTCCTCGGTGAACGAGGCGGGGGTCTCGCTTTCCGCGAGGATCAGTCCGAGCGGCCGGGAGTCGACTTCGAGCCGCACGCCGATGAGACTCACGGGGGCGTGTTCGAGCGTGAGCTCGGCGAACTCGGGCCACAGGGGATCGATCCGGTCGTAGAGGAGGTTCGACCCGGCCCACAGGACCTCGGCCAGGACGGCGGTGCCGACGGGTTTCTTGAAGTCGCGCACGAACGTCTCGGAAAGCCCGGCGCCCGCGCGGATCGACAGGAGTTCCGTGTCCTCCGACCCGAGGAGGAGCGCGACGCTCCGGCACGAGAACACCTGCCGGGCGGTGGTCACGATGGCCTCGAGCAGCCGGCCGATCTCGGTGGCGGAGGCCGCTTCGCGGCCCAGGGCGGCGATCCGCTCCACTTTCTTCGAAAGCTCCACGGGTTTCCCCCCGTTATTTTTTCCGTCCGATGAAGGCGTCGAGCTCGGGCGAGAACTTCGCCACCGTCCCGGGCACGACGTTCCGCCGGGCGAACCACCCCTGCTCCATTTCGAGGGCGTATCGGACCGGCGCCTGCGACACGTGCGGCGTCAAATCGAAGGGCGCCATGTCCTGGATGTCACGGACCACGAGTCCATCGTCCAGGAACGCGATGGAGAGCGGGATCTTCGTGTTTTTCATCCAGAACCGGAGCGTCTCCTCGTGGTCATACACGAAGAGCATGCCCCAGTCGGGACCGAGCCGTTCGCGGCCCATGAGGCCCATGGCCCGCTGGGCCTCGGTGCGGGCGACCTCGACGTGAATGCCGACGCCCCCCAGTTCCATCTCGTAGGGCCAGAGCTTGGCGCCGGCGCCCGGGGCGCACCCGAGCGCACAAGAGAGACCCGCCAGTACTATCGGCAGAAGAAGGGTTTTTCGCCAGTCGGACATGGGTCTTACCCCCTGGGCCAGTGGTCGGGAGGCTCCCGGCGGATAGTTCGCGCGTGCGCCACCGAGAACATGTCAAAAAGCGCTGCTGCCAAGAGCCACGCGAGAAGTCCCAGCACGCCGAGCCAGAACCAGGTGAAGGCGTTCGGGGATGCGCTCAAGGCCCGATCGATGACGCAAACCCCCAGGAAGAGCAGCACCGAAACCGCGGCGAGCATCACACTCATGGTGATCCGTCGCCGGGTGAACCGATGCGGCCGGAGCGGGTCGGTCCCCGTCGCCAGGCTCAGCCGGCGCCGTCGGAGCACGCGGAGGACCATCACGCACGAGGCGATCAGTCCGACGGCGGACACCACGACGGTGGTCTTCTGGGTCCAGTCCATTTCTTTCCCCCCTCCCTCTCCGGGAGAGGGAAAGCGGAGGTTCATCCGCCTTCGTCCTGATGGATCGGGACTACGGCGAATAAGCCCGCCTTCGCCCGGAAGTGGGCGTCCCTTTCGTCGCACGAGGCTTACTTCAGCGTGAACCTGGTCTCGCCCTTGACGCCGGTGAGTACGTCCGTCGCTCGGACCGTCCACTCCCCGGGCGGGTCGCTCAGTGCGAGGGTGAAGACGCCCACGGCGGTCCCCTGGACCGCCGACACCGTCATGGTGTAGTGCCCGACCGGCTTCGTCTTGGGATCGAAGAACTCCACGCGGAAGGCGTGGAGCCCGGCCGGCGCGCCGGTGACCAGGCTGATGTGATAGGTCAGCTCCTGCTGCCGGATCGTGAGTTTCACGTCCACGCCCTTGACCTCGTAGTCCAGGAGCGCGAAGACCCCGCACTCCCCTTCCGGGAGGAAGACGAGGGGCTCGGCGGTGTTGCCGAGGAAGCGGCCGGCGATGACGTCATAGACGAACCGCGGCCGGTCGAGCTTGATCGTGAAGAAGTCGCCCTTGAGGACGGCGGGTGGAGGGGGCTCCTCTTTTTTCTCACCGGGCGGAGTCGCGGGCCCGGTCTTGGGGGCTTCCTCGGCCGCCGGGACCGGGGCGACGGGCGCGGGTTCGGGAGCCGGTGCGGCGTCGGGTGCGAGTGGGTTCAACTGGTTCACCGGCGGTGCGGGAGGCGGTACGGGAACCAGCCCAGGGCCCAACTCAGGAGCCGGGGGCTCGACGGGGGGCGCGCCTTCCGGCACGGCGGGTCCGCCCGCCGGGGCTTCCTCGACCGCGGGCGGCGGCGGGGCCGGCTTCTCGGGCGCCTTCGGCGCCGGGGCTCGACGCAGTGCGATCACAAAGTCGTTCGCGCGGTCGCGGAACTGACGGAGCGTGACGTCGGGAAGCTCGGCCTTCTCCACCTGGACGACCGTCACATGACTGTTGATTCCGAGGTCGGAGAAGATGCGCCGGAGGAGCATGCGGAGTCCGGCGACCCTGGAGGCGTCCGTGCGGTCCCACGGATAGTTGATCAGCGAGAGGTTGAGGTAGACGGCGCTTCCCGCGCCGACGGGTCGCGTGAGAACCGCGTGGTCGCGGCCGACGCTGAGGTGGTAGCCGACGCCGACCATCGGCTCCAGTTTCGGCTCCACGGGATTCAGTCCCGCCAGCGGGATGCCCTCGATCAGGCCCTTGAAGCGTCCGGCTTCTTCCTTGTGGGGCTGGAGCGGCTGGTCCACCACCCGGGTGTATTTCGCGGCGGCCTCGGCCGAGGCGATGCCCTGGCGCTGGACGCCGAAGAGCAGGTCGAGCGGGTTTCGCTGCTGTTCGACGCCGTGCTCGTCGAAGAGGCCGGCCTGGCTGTCGGCGATCACCATCCCGCCCTGCTCGACGAACTGGCGGAACTGCGCCACTTCCTCGTCCGACAGGGCGACGGCCTTGGGCAGGATGACGACCTTGGCCTTCCTCATCCACCCGCGGGTGTTGATCGAGCGGTAGCTCAGGAAGTCGAACTCGATGCCGAGGTCGTCGAGGAGGTCGACCCAGGCGCGGAGGTTCCGGTGCCAGGTGCTGGTGAAGAGGTCGTCGGAGGGCTCGCCGATTTTGCGTTCGGCGGCGCGCGCGGCGGCGTCGAGCAGGTACTCGACGCGAACCGAGGGCTGCGAATAATAGACGCAGACCCCGCTCGCGGCCGGGCCGAAATCCTTGTCCATCAGGAGGTATCCCAGTCCCTCGAGGGCGAGAAGCGACGGTTGGGCCTTGCGGGCGAGGGGCGTCGGGAACCCCGTAGCGTCGAGAAGGTTCGTCCCGGGGAGCACGACCTCGGCGAGGTCGCCGCAGGCGACGTGGGTCCAGAGGCGTCGGAGAAACTCGCCCGGATCGACCCCGTCGGAGAGGGTGCCGACGGTGTACCCCGGGTGGGGCCGCTGGTTGTTGAGCGACGCGACGAGACGCTTAAAGGTCTCGTCGGTGCACTCGAAGAAGTTCGCGTCCTGGGAGAGGAGCGACCAGTCGTATCCGCCGAAGGCGGCGGGGGCGCACCCGCCCAGGAACCCGAGACGCAGCGTCGGGTGCGTCAGGTGCACCTTCTCGACCAGGTCCTTGACGAGCGAGGCGAACTGCTCGTCCATGAACGCCCGGTGGTCCATCCAGGGGGAAAAGTTGAGGAGCTTGCCGGCCTTGCGATCGGCGAATTCACGCTTCAGGATCTCGCCGGTCGTGAGGGGGACGACGTCCTCCCACCGGCGGAAGTTGGCGCCCCACGCCTTGGAGAGCATCTGGGGGCTGGGAAACCGGTCCTTGAGCTTCGCACGGAATGCGTTGAGCGTCCGGTCGTCGAAGCACCAATCCACGGCGGCGTTCGACGGGGTGACCCCGGGCGAGGTGAAGAAGGCGTATCCGAGGGGGCCGAAGGAAGAGAGGGTCTTGAACTGCTGGTCGAATACGCCGGAGGTCTTGAGGACGATGCCGGGCTCCGCAAGACACGGGACGCGCTTGAGCGCGGCGCGGGGATCTTTCAGGGCGGCCACCGGGGGGGCTGGGGGTTCGGCCGGGGCGGCGGCGGGGTCGGCCGGGGCCGCGGGGGCGACGAATGGCGATCCGGGCGCCGCGTCGCACACGAGACACCGCAAGTTGCCCTGGCTGAAAGCGCCCAGGTCGCCCGCGGACCTCCCGAAACCGGCACGGATGTCGAGGAGCCGGAGGACGGCGGCGCGCACGGGGTCCCTGCCGGCGGACGGGTCCGCGATCATCACCGGGACGTTTTCCCACCCGGGAGTCGGCGGGACGCACTGGACCGGGAACGAACCCTTCCGCCCCGTCGAGCCCGTCGCACGCACCGTCATCACCAACGTCGAGTACGTGCGGTTGGAGAGTTTGAACGGCGTCCCCTGGAGTCCCTTCCGCTTCATCTCCTCCTTCGCGACGACCCGTCCGTAGGCGTCGACCAGCTCCACCGTGAAGGTCTCGCCCACGTCGAGGTTCTTGACCTGTCCCTCGACGGCGTCGCCGAAGTTGAGCACGGGGTGATCCACTTCGACGGTGAGCGCGTCGGGAAGCTTAGGCGCCGAGAAGAGAAGGAACGGGAGCGCCAGGAGGAGCACGGGCAGGAACGCAAGGATTCGCTTCATGACGATCTCCGGGATCAGAGCCTATCCTAATTGGCCGCGCGAACCGCGTTGCGAGCGCGACCGGGGTGGATGCAAGACGCGGCGACGCAGTCGATGCGGAAGATAGCATCGTCGAGGAGCCGCAACGCAGCAGACGCCCCGGTCGCGCCGCAACCCGGAGGGACGGGCCGTCTCGCGTCGGATTGCTGTGTCGCTCGTCGTCAGCGATGCTATCTCTCGCATCGATTCCTCCTCGCTCCTTGCCCTCCGACGCGACTCGACCCGTCGCGGTCGCGGGGCCAATTAGGATAGGCTCTCATTCCTCGTAGATGAGTTTTTTCATGACGTCGAGCATGCGCGCCAGGAGCGGCATGGGGAGGCCCACCACGTTGGTGAAACTCCCGTCGAGCCGCTGGACGAAACGGTCGCCGCTTTCCTGGATGGCGTAGGCCCCGGCCTTTCCGAAGCCTTCCCCGCTGTGGACGTAGGCGTCGAGCTCCGAATCGGAGAGCTTCCTCATGGTGACGCGGGTGAGGTCGGAGCCGAGGAGCCGCTCGCCCCGCCGGGCGTTCACCAGACACACGCCCGTGATGACTTCGTGGGTGGTGCCGGAGAGCTTCCGGAGGATCTCGCGCGCCTCGGTCTCGTCGGCGGGCTTGCCGATGACCCGGCCCTGGGACGAAACGATGGTGTCGGCGCCGATGACGATGTTCTTTTCAAGCCGGTCGGCCACCTGCCGGGCCTTGGCGTAGGCCAGCGACTCGGCCAGGACGGCGGGGTCCTGCGGGTGAAGCCGGTCCTCCCCCAGTTTCGGGACGATGACCTCGAAATCGTACCCGGCCTCCTCCATGAGGCGTCGACGACGCTCCGAAGAGCTCGCCAGGATGACGTGGCCCTTGTGGCGTGTCTTGGGACAATCGCGTTCGAACCGCATGGGGAGGACTCCCGGCAAAACCCGTCTCTCCTGATTATAGAACCGGGCCGGAAAGGGGCAAGAAAGAAAAGAATCGGGCGCCCCGCCGCCCCTCCGGGGGGATACATCCGGGGCTTCAGGACCGGTCCGTCGGGGGCTCCTTGGGGCGCGCCGACTGCAGTCGCGCGTCCCGGAAATAGGTGTCCTTGATGTCGCGGAGCGTGAACCCGGAGTTGTTGAGCCGCTGGATGAGCTCGATGTGTCGGAAGACGGACTCGGAGAAGAGGTTGTGTCCGCCGGGACTGAGCCGGGCATGTCGTACCAGCCCCATGGTGAGGTAGCGGTAGAACACCTCGCGACTGATTCCGGCGCGCCGGACGACCTCACCGGTCTTGTAGAGTTTCTCCATGGGGTGTTTCTCCGGGAGCGGATGGGGCGTGGAGGTGTGCGCCGGGGGTCCCGATCGCGTGGTGGAGCCTCTGACGGGAGGCCACGAGCCGACGGACGATGAAATACGCGGGGACGGAGACGGCAGTCGCCATCAGCAGGCTTCCCAGCCACAGCGGCCCGGCGACCTCGAGCGTGAGCTTCCCCAGGCCCAGGAACATCGACCACAGCACCTGGTACCAGTGGTCGAACGCCAGGGCCTTGGAGGCGGCATCGCGAAACTCCTGCCAGCGGATCGCGGGCCTCAACAGCAGCCACGTCCCGACCAGGTAGTTGAAGAAGAACACCGGGACGGCGGTTAGCGGGTTATTGAGCCACACGGCCGCGAGGCCCGCCGTCCGGTTGAGACGGATGAAAAGCGAGAACAGCACCACGAGGGCCATGTGAAGTCCGACGGTCGGGGTGAACGAGATGAACACCCCGGCCGCCACGCCCATGGCGATGCTGTGCGGGGTGTCGTCCAGCATGAGGAGCCACGCGAAGAACCCCAGGATGTTGTCGCGCGTCGTCTGGAACAAGGTCCGTCCTACCGGATGAGGGTCAATGCTCCGCCCCGGCGGAGCTGGTCGAGACACGCATCGACGACGCTATCGGGGTCGTGGGTTTTTCCGTGCGCCTCGGCGCGGACGGTGCGTGCGCCGTCCGGGCTCGTCACCGACGCGCGGAGTCGGAGCTCGTCCGTCCCGACGCATTCGGCCAGCGCCCCCAGCGTGAGATGACAGCCTCCCCCGAGCCGCCGGAGCAGCTCGCGTTCGGCCAGGGTCGCGACGAAGGTCGCCCCGTGGTTGACGAGCGCGGCGGCCCGGGTCGCGTCGAGGTCTCCCTCGCGCGTCTCGACGGCGAGCGCCCCCTGTCCGGGCGCCGGGAGGAAGTCCCCGGGGTCCAGCGCCTCGGTGATGAGCGCCTGGAGTCCGAGACGGTCGAGCGCGGCCAAGGCTACGACGATGGCGTCGTAGTCGCCGCGACGGAGCTTTTCGATGCGCGTGTCCACGTTCCCGCGAAGCTCCGCGGTGACGAGGTCCGGCCGGAGTGCGCGAAGCTGCGCCGCGCGACGGGGACTCGACGTCCCGACCACGGCCCCGGCGCGGAGGTCGCGGAGGGCGAGTCCCTGTCGCGAGAGGAGCACGTCGCGCGGATCGCCGCGCTCGGGCGTCGCCGCTAGCGCCAACCCCTTCGCCAACTCCACCGGCAGGTCCTTGAGACTGTGCACGGCGAGGTCGATCTCGCCGGCGAGGAGCTTCTGCTCGATGGCGCGCGTGAATATCCCGGTCTCGGACGCCGCACTCAGGGGCTTCTTCGGTTCCCGGTCGCCCGCGGTCGTTATCTCGAGGAGCTCGACGACGAGATCCTCGCACGCACGCCGGAGGGCCTCGGCCACGAGTTGCGCCTGGATGAGCGCTAGCTTGCTCCGTCGCGTGCCGATGACCAGCCGCCCGCTCACGCGTCCCCTCCCCCCGAAAAGGCCCATTTTAGCGTCGTCCGGCGCGAATACAAGCGCTTTCGAATTGACTTCCACCGGCGGGCGTTTTACCATCACGGGCGGCACAGGCAAGACGACGGGAACGACAGAGGAATGCTCATGCTGGACATGAACGTGATTCGCGACGAGACGGACCGGGTGAGGCAGGGCCTGGCGGCGCGGGAGTCGAAGTTCAACCTGGACGGGTTCCTTGCGCTCGACGCGAAGCGCCGGGAGCTGATCGGCCGGGTGGAGGCGCTCAAGGCCGAGCGGAACGTGAACTCGAAGAAGGTTTCCGAGCTCAAGAAGCGGGGCGAGGACGCCTCCGCGCTCATCGAGCGGACGAAGCAGATCGGCGGGGACATCCGCGCCATCGACGCCGAGCTTGCCGGGGTCGAAACCGCCATCCAGGAGCAACTGCTGACGATCCCGAACCTGCCGGCGGCCGACGTCCCGGCCGGCGACGCGACCCACAACAGGGAAGTGCGGCACGCCGGCGAGCGGCGGACGTTCGACTTTGCGCCGAAGACGCACTGGGAGCTGGGCGAGACGCTGGACGTTCTGGATTTTCCGCGGGCGACGAAAATCGCCGAGCCGCACTTCGCGCTCTACAAGCGCGCGGGGGCGCGACTGGTCCGCGCGCTCGTCAACTTCATGCTCGACCTTCACACGACAAAGCACGGATACGTCGAGATCTTTCCGCCGTTCCTCGTCAACCGGCGCGCCATGACCGGCACCGGACAACTTCCCAAGTTCGAAGAGGACATGTACAAGACGAGTCTCGACGACCTCTTCCTCATCCCGACCGCGGAGGTCCCCGTGACGAACCTCCACCAGGACGAAATCCTGAACGAGGGGGACCTGCCGATCTGCTACGCGGCGTACACGGCATGCTTCCGGCGGGAGGCGGGGAGCTACGGCAAGGACACGCGCGGACTGATGCGGGTGCATCAGTTCGACAAGGTGGAGCTGGTGAAGTTCGTGCGGCCCGAGACGAGCTGGGAGGAGCACGAGAAACTCCTGGCGAACGCCGAGCGGGTGGTCCAGATGCTGGGACTGGAGTACCGAGTGCTGATGCTGTCGAGCCTGGACATGTCGTTCGCGGCGGCGAAGTGCTACGACATCGAGATCTGGGCGGGGGGCCTGGGGCGGTGGCTTGAGACGTCGAGCTGCTCGAACTTTCTGGATTTCCAGGCGCGCCGGGCGAACATCCGGTTTCGCGACACGGACGGGAAGGTGAAGTTCGTCCACACCCTCAACGGCTCGGGCGTCGCGCTCGCGCGGCTCATCGCCGTGATCCTCGAAAACTACCAGAACGCCGACGGCTCCGTCACCGTCCCCGAAGTCCTCCGGCCGTACATGGGGGGACTGGAGAAAATGACGAAACCCTGATGGTGAATGACTAAGAAACCGCAGTCTCCCGACCGGTATGTGACGATGTAACTTGTTGTCTCTGCGGATGTTGCATCTTCCTTAGGCATTAGCCGTTCTCTTCGGACAGTACCATGCCCACCACCGGGATCGTGTATTCGAGCGTGTATCTGGAGCACAAGACGGGGGAGCACCCGGAGTGTCCGGGCAGGCTCCTCGCCATCCAGAACCGTCTTGTGCAAAGCGGGGTCTGGGGGAAGCTCCGCATCTTCTCGCCGCGCGCCGCCGACATCGAAGACCTGCGGATGGTGCACGCTGAGGAGCACATCTTCCGGGTGCAGCGGTCCTGTCACGAGGGCCGGACGTCGCTCGACCCGGACACGGCGGTGTGTCCGGAGTCGTTCGACGTGGCGCGCACGGCCGTGGGCGGGGTGTTCGTCGGCATCGACCAGGTGATGCTGCGCGAGGTGAAGAACGCTTTCTGCATGGTCCGACCGCCCGGGCACCACGCGACGGCCGACGAGGCGATGGGGTTCTGTCTTTTCAACAACGTGGCGCTGGGCGCCCGGTACGCCCAGAGACATCACGGGTGCCGCACGGTGCTCATCGTCGACTTCGACGCCCACCACGGCAACGGGACACAGTCGATCTTCTACGAGGACGACAGCGTCTTTTATTTCTCGATACACCGCTCGCCCTTCTATCCCGGGACGGGTCGCGAGAGCGAGCGCGGAAAAGGCCGGGGCGAGGGGTTCACGCTCAACTGTCCCGTGTCCGTGTCGCTCGACCGCAAGGTGATCGTGAGCCTCTTCGTCAAGACGCTGGACGAGATCGCGGGCGTGTTCGTCCCGGACCTGGTGCTGGTGTCGGCGGGGTTCGACGGGCACGTCGGGGACCCCATCGGCGGACTCCACCTCCAGACGAGCGACTTCCGCGACATGACCGCGGCCATCGTCGAGCTTGCGCGGACGACCTCGTCGGGCCGGATCGTGAGCGTCCTGGAGGGCGGCTACGACCTCAACTCGCTCGGGGAGTGCGCCGAGGAACACGTCGGGGTGCTGATGGAAGGTTAGCCCGCCCGTGGCGGGTGGAACCCGGAATCGCGGCTTCGCAAATGGTCCATCCGGGAAACCGCGGAGTGCCGAATGGCGGACATCGAATCGCTGGAACAGATCATCCGTGAGCAGCTGAAGCGTCGCGGGCGGCTCCACCTGAGAGGGCTTATCGACGGGATGCGGAAACACGCGCCGCCGGCGGCCGTCGAGGGCGGACAGGAAGTCTCGCTCGTCCTGGGCGGCAAACTCCGGCTCTTTGCCCCGAAGGTGAAGCGTCGCACGGAGAAAGCGCCCTCCCGCGGACAGGTTTTTTCCTATTTCCCCGGATGTCTTGCCGAGGAGTCGGCACGGGAGTATGACGCGTCCATCCACCGGGTACTTGCGGAACTGGACGTGCATCTGGCGGAGATCGACGGCTGGACCTGCTGTGGGGCCGGGGTGGTGCGGGAAGACGGGACGCCTGCCGGCCGGGGCAACGCCGGTGGTTCCGTCGAGCATGAGGCGGCCGGCCCGGTCGTCAGCGGATGTCCCCTCTGCGTGGAGCGACTGCGAGACTCCGGGGGTCCGGACTCCGCGCTCCACGTGCTCGATCTTCTAAGCCGTGACGAGCTCCGCGAGGCGCTCGCGATGAAGATCCGCGCGATTGGAGAAGAGCGTCCCGTCGGGTCGCTCAAGGTCGTCTGCTACGAGGGGTGCGGAGTTTCCCGCGGGAAGTCCGGCGCAGACGCGCCCGTCCCCCCTCTCCCCCCGGGAGAGGGCCGGGGTGAGGGAAGTCGTCGGGAAAATCCCCCTCACCCTAACCCTCTCCCAGAGGGAGAGGGGATACAGTCCGCAGCGGCCGGCCGGCGGCCGATGGAGGCGCTGATGGAACTTGCCGGGGCCCAGGCGCGGGAATGGAGCGGGTCGCGGCGAAGACTCGGCCCCTTCGGCGTCTTCACGGAGAGCGAATCGGCGCTCCGCGCCCTCGAAAAGATCTTTCGCGACTTCGAGAAGTCCGGGGCCGACGCGATCGTCACCGCGTGTCCGCACTGTCACTTTCAACTCGACAGCTTCCAATACACGGTCGGCCGTCGGAGACGCCGCGCCGTCGAGGTCCCCATTCTCCACTTCACCGAGGTGCTGGCCCTGGCGATGAGCCTGGACGAGACGGACGGGTGGCTCGCCGCTCACGTGACGGGCGTGCTGCCGCTCGTGGACCGGCTAGTGGCGGAGGAGGAAAAGCGCCAATCCCCGGCCCCCGAGGGGCGGAAACAGCAGGAGAAGAAATGATCGTCGTCGGGCATCGCGGGTGGTGCCGGAAGTTCCCCGAGAACACGCTAGCAAGCGGATCATGGTGTGGATTGCGCGAACGGAGAGCGACTGCCGCCGGATCGTCGAGACGCTGGACGTGGACGCGATCGGCGCCGACTGCCCCGACATTCTTATGCGCGTCCTGCGCGAGCGCGGCGAACGCTGACAGACGGGCCAAGCGGTCTGGAACCGCAAAGGACGCAGAGGTCGCAAAGGGAAGATAAGGGTTAGAAAGCAGAAGAAGAGGACGAAGTTGTCGTCCTCTTCTTTCTTCCGGCCCCGGTATTCCTTTGCGCTCTTTGCGTCCTTTGCGGTTAAAGAGGCGCTACTTCTTCTGGCCGAACGCGTTGACGTGGAGGACGGCGTCGAGCCGGCGTTTCTTGACGTGCAGGACGCCCGCGGGGTCGCGCTTGGCGGAGACGTCGTCGTCGGCGTCCTCGGCCACCGGCTCTTCGTCGGGAATGCCGAGCGCGAGGACGGAGAAGATCTTCAGGTCGTCCGGGACCTTGAGGAGCCGCGTGACGGTCGGCGCGTCGAAGGAGCCGATCCAGCAGGACCCGATGCGCTTTTCCCATGCGGCGAGCTGCATGTTCTGGATGGCGGCGCCGCCGTCGGCCCAGGCCGACCACTTGTCTTTGGGGTTCGAGAGGAGCACGACGACGAGCGCGGTGGGACGCCTGCTCTCCTCGGGCGCCCCGGCAAGCCACCCGAGCGAGGCGCACAGGTCGCCGACGAGGTCGGCGTCATCCACGAGCACAAACTGCCAGGGCTGGGCGTTGCCGGCAGTCGAGGCGAGCCGGCCGGCGTTCACCAGCTCCACCAGGTCCTTCCGCGGGACGGCCTTCTGCTTGAACCGGCGGATGGTCCGCCGACCGAGGATCACGTCCATGCACTTTCCCATCGTTCTCTCCCCTGTCATGAGTTTGGAGATTACGTTCGCCTCTTCGGGACGAGCGTTTGCTGGAGGAGTCCGGCGTTCGGGAGCCGGCCGACGAGCGGCCTGGCGTAGTCAACGAACGCCTGGGTGACGTTGTTCCCGGCCTGGTTGATGAAGTGGTCGGGCATGGTGGCCTCGCCGCGGGCGACCTCGGCCAGCGGGGCGCAGGTGATCTTGACGGCGTATTTGCGGCCGGGCTTGCGCTGGATGACGACGGAGCCGTCGGTGTCGCTCGCGAGGGCGAACCGGACGGCGAGCGTTCCGACCTCGGTCGCTTCACGAGCGTCCACGTCGCTCATCGCGCTCGGGAACGACCGCTGGAGATACCCGAAGGTGTCGCCGCGGATGCGGAGCTTCTTCTTCTGGGCGGCGTACTTGGTTTCGAGGCCGCGGCGCACCTGCCAGACCAGGTAGTCGGCGAGGATCCCGGTGCCCGAGAGCTGCGGATGCCCGGAGGGGTCCCGGGGCATGTCCATCCGGACGCTCTCCTTGAGCATGGTCACGCCGGCCTGGGTGACGATGAGGTCCTTGTCGTCGGGACCGGTGGCGATCCCTTCGCTCACGGCGACGACGCACCGGCCGAGGCGGGCGTAGACGGCGTCCACGTCGGCGATGAACCGGTCCATGTGGAAGAGCCTCTCGGGGACGTAGACGAGGTGCGGCCCGGACTCGTCGTCGAGCCGGCCCAAGACGCTCGCGGCGGTGAGGTACCCGGCGTGACGGCCCATCACCACGTCGATCTTGACCCCCTTGAGCGAGCGGTTGTCGAGGTCGTCGCCCAGAAAGGCGCAGGCGACGAAGCGCGCCGCGGTCCCGTAGCCGGGGGTGTGGTCGCTCCCGATGAGGTCGTTGTCGATCGTCTTGGGGATGTGGAAGGTGCGGAACTCGTAGCCTTTGGAGCGAGCGAGCGCGCTGAGGGTGTTCGCGGTCTGCGCCGAGTCGCCCCCGCCGATGTAGAAGAAATACCGCACGTCGTATTTCTGGAAGACCTCGAGGGTCCGGGTGCAGTCCTCGTCGCCGGCCTTGGGGCGCTTGCGGGTGGAGCCGAGCGCGGCGCTCGGGGTCTCCAGGAGTCTTGCCAGGGTCGACTTCGACTGCTTCCGGAGGTCGATGAACTCCTCCTTGAGGATCCCGTCGAGCCCGTGCCGGGCGCCGAAGATCCCGGTGATCTGGGAGGATTTTTTCAGCTCCTCGACGGCGGCGACGAGCGAGCGGTTGATGACGCACGTCGGCCCGCCCGACTGGCCGATGACGGCGTTGCCCTTTAGTTTCGTCATGTGTTTTTTCCTCGGTTTTCCAGTGGATGCCGTCCGTCGACCGAACGACGGGAGCCCCCCCCTTGGCGAGAATCTCAGGGGGCTCTTTTATAGCGTGTTCCGCGGGAATGTCAAGCCGCCACGTCGGACAATCCGCTGGGGGGCACGCCGGGGGAGGTTCCGCGAGACGGTCTTGGGCGAAACCGGGTTACTCCATGATGACGCCGAAGACGATGTCCTTGAAGCCGAGGCCATGGACGAGCTTCGAGACGTCGGCGATTTTCCTGGGCGGGACCAGGCGCGAGGCGCGGATATAGACGCTCACCTTCGCTCGCCGCTCCTCCTCCACCAGCTTCTCGATGTGGGCCTTGAGGTCCTTCTCGGCGACCCCGCTCTCGTCGACGAAGATATCTCCGGTCCTGGAGATGAGGATGCTGATCTCGGTGATCGGGGGCTTCTCGGGTTTCGCGGAGATGTAGGAGACGTTGGTATACCCGGCGTCCGTGGCCGCCTGGATGATCCTGGGGACGACGTCCATCTCCCTGGGGGAGTTGGGGTTGACGATGACCTCGACGCCGGGTTTCCTGGCGTCGGGGACGAGTTTTTCGAGGTGTTCGCGGAGCGCCGCGAGCTCCACCATCTCCCCGCGGACGATGATCACCTCGTGCGGGAAGACGGTGATGTTGATGCGGCGGATCTCGGGGGCGGGGGCCGGCGGGTTGTCCGGGGCCGGCTTCGGCTCCTCGCCGGGTGCAAGGGAACCCCACAGGATGAACGCGACGCAGAGTGCGAGGGTTTTCATGCGACACCCCGGAGAATCCCCCGGCTTGTCGGAACCGGGAGGCTTCATTTTTTCGCCCGGAATTTCTTTTCCATCTCGCGGAGTCTCGGACGCAGCGCGATGCGAAGCGCGGGACTGACCTTGTCGATGATGAGCGTGCCGTTCAGGTGGTCGAGCTCGTGCTGGACGGCGCGGGCGAAGACGCCGTCGCCCTCGAGCTCGATTTCCCCGCCGTCGAGCGTGGTCGCGCGCACCTTCACCCACTCGTACCGCGGAAGTTTCATCTCGAGACCCGGAAGCGAAAGACACCCTTCCTCCGTGATGAGCTCCCCGGTGCCCTCCACGATCACGGGGTTCACCAGGACCAGGTCCTTCGCCGGGGCGCCCCCGGCGTTCATGATGAAGAAGCGCTGGTCGATCCCGACCTGGGTGGCGGCGAGTCCCACCCCCTTGTGGTCGTACATGATGCGGAACATCTCTTCGCATTTCTGGTCGATGTCGGCCAAATCGCGGACGACCTCGGCGGGCTTCCTCAAGAGCGGGTTGGGATAAACGAGAATCTGCATGACCTCTCCCGGCATCGCTTAGCCCCCCGGCCCCCCCGGCCCCGTGGGGGGGGCGTCTCGTCACGCGCGGCGTCCAATGTCTGGAACGGGCTTTGTCGCGCCTTGCTATTATAAGAGGCGGCGGCCGGACAGGCAAGTCGCAACCCGCCGGTCGAAACGGCAACTCCGGAGCACGGAGACCGCGGCGTCCGGGAGTTATGATTGGGCAGTTTCGTGGCTTCCGGGGAATGACCTTTTTTTGTTGACAGAACGGGGCGAGACGATACACTAAGTGGGTTGTATCGTGTCTTTTCCCCTTGCTCTAAGATATGTGGTACGTTGGTCTTGAGGCAAGTGCCGCACGACAGGAGGGTTCGCTTGTGACTACCGACGCACTGTATGAGAAGGCGACGGACGCGGTCGAACGAGAGAACTACGACTACGCGATCGAGCTTCTGTATCAGATGATCGCGCAGGACCCGAAGAACGTGAAGGCACGGCAGACGCTGTGGTTGGCGGAGCGGCGGAAGTGCGCGCAGGCGAGTCCGAGCCGGATGACGGTGTTCTCCAAGGGGACGGGTCCGTGGCTGGCTTCGGCGGCGCACGCCCTGATCGGGAAGCCCCTCAAGGTCATCGAGGACTGTGAGCGGTACCTGAAGGTCAACCCGATGAGCGCGACGATCCGCAACAAACTGGCGCAGGCGGCGTATGCGGCCGGGGACATCGAGACGGCCATCGCGGCGTACGAGAGCGCGAGGGACGTCGATGCGAAGAACATCAACGCCCTGAGGCAGCTGGGACGGCTCTATAAGGAACGGTTCGACGCGACCCACACCCGGCGCGACATGGAGCTGGCGATGAACCGGTTCGAGGAGCTGCTGAAGATCCGGGGGACCGACCACGAGGCGAAGAGCACCGCACAGTGGATGGCGGCCCAGCGGGCCATCGAGG
>Ga0182017_10000175_pt1 | contig 50825 bp, 45 predicted proteins | sample 712E3DmetaG_FD_120492 | JGI IMG/M metagenome (GOLD analysis project Ga0182017, IMG submission 120492) | Permafrost microbial communities from Stordalen Mire, Sweden - 712E3D metaG | ecosystem: Environmental > Terrestrial > Soil > Wetlands > Permafrost | place: Sweden: Stordalen | collected... | reverse complement strand
CTGGATGAAATGCGAGGAGATCCGCAACCTGGGTGGCCCGTTCTCCCTTGCTCTGGAACGGGCCTTGCGCCACATGTAGCTGAGGGCCGTCTGGTCAGCTCAAGAGATTCGACCAGCGAAGCGAAAGAACCTCGGCGCGGCCGCGGCGTTGCGCCTCACGCTGCGATGGGCGCACAGAGGGGCCGAAAGCAGTCTCCCTATCCGGGAACGTCCGTGATGTCACCTGGTTTGAACGGCATCGGCTGAGCGGCTCGCCGCGCTTTCGCAGGCAGCCGTGCACAGCTTGGTTCGCGTGGGCTTTGGGCATTGCTTCTCCGCGGCCGAAACCACGGCGGGTGCGATGATCTCGTTGGCCTCGGCCTCGCGGATCGCGGCGCCCACCTTGCAGCCCCGTAGCCCGGGCCAGCCCACGCAGGCGTGAGGAACGGTGGCAACTGGGAGGTCGGTGCAGCACTCCACGCACCAGCGCACCTCGAGGCTGTGTTCCTTCGCGCGGGCGGCTGTCGAGCGCGCATCTTGCGGCTTTATCAGGCGCGGCATCACGGGATAGTGGCCGTCACGGCACTCCCAAACCAGGATGTGGGTGGGCGCCTGTGCCTGTCCTTCGAACTGGCCCAGGCTGCGGCAGGCCGGGGCGCCGAACGTGTATACGGCACCGCCATTGCCCTTGCTCCTCAACGCGGATTTGAAACCGCCGGGCGTGCCCAAGAAGACCAGCAAAGTGTTGTCGGCCAGTTCCGGATCGTTTCCCGTGAAGCGCCAGTGAGCGACGATGTCGGGCCTGCCGTCGCCGTTCAGATCGGCGGCTTGCGTCTCCCAGCACATGTCATCTAGTTCGTTGGGCTTGTCCTTGCAGAAGGCGCCGTCCCGTCCCAGCGATGGGAGATTCGCGCCAGCGTGATATTGCGTCGAGAGCGCTTCCCAGGTCGTGGGAGGCGGGATGGTGCTTCCCTGGGCGGCGGACGTGCGTGGCGCAATTGCCGTGATGAGGACGGCGAGGATGAAGCAGATGGGCTTCATTCCGCGCACGCGCCGCAATTCCCGTCTCGTGGTCTGCGTACAGGCGTTGCGGTCAACTCGTCGGGAAGGCATGGGCAGTTCACTTGGCATTCACCCGCCCGGCGGTTGCCAGGCTGGTGGATCCGCATTCGGGGCACTTCCTGCCGTTGTTGCTGCCTGAGCACTCATGACAGAACTCGTGGCCGCAGTTCTTGCAGCGGTGGATGGGCATGTAACTCACGCTCAGCGACTCTTGGGGTCTGTGACCGCAAGCGGGACAGGAATCGTACGTCATGGTTGATTGGCTCCTTTGTGAGGCAGGCGGAGGAAAGATTTCCGCCGCGTTTTCGTCGGTAGCCTTTGGCGGGGGCTGGTTGGCTCCTTTGTGAGGCAGACGGAGGAAAGGGGCTGGATCTGACGCACACATCGCAGACGGCTCTGCCATGTGACGTTCTCAACTGCTGCACGGGCTCCCGGCCTCGGGGTGTCGGCCAATTAGAAGAGAGACATGATGTCCGCGAGCGTCGGGGGCTGATCCTGGGACTTCGCGTCGAACTGCAGATCCATCGTGGGGAGAGGGCACGGCGACTCGTCGTCCGCGGAGCCGATCGTGGCTAGCAGTAGGCGGTGTTCTTCGGCCGAGAGCACGCCGCCGGAGAGGAGGGAATTCGCCAGGTCCCGGGCGTGCGTCGCCTCGCCGGCCAGCCGGAGATCCCATTCCTGGAGGTCGGACTCGTCGACCTGGACCATGCGGTAGCTGGTGAAGCCCGCGCCGATCCTCCCGGCCCCAGGAAACAGAAGGTCCGCGGCCAACTCGGCCATCTCCATCCGGCCCCACTCCAGATTCCGCGCCTCGTCCACCAATACTAGCGACAGCATCAGCCATGCCCCGACGCACGTTACGGTGTCTTCGGAGGAAAGCCGCGATCCTCGGATCGCGAACCCGTTGGTAGTCAGGTTGTGCGCCAACACGTCCACGTCGGTCACAAGTGACGAGATCGCGTCCCTGGCCACCTCTAAGAACGACAGCTTGCGTGCGCTGCGCGCTGTTGCGCGACCGGGGAAGCGGACCAGTCTGTCGTGCCACGCGGCTGCGGTCCTCTCGTTCCACTCGCGACTGACGATCTCCCGGACCGTCGGCAGCATGCGCTCGATCGCGCGGACGGCCGCGGGAAAAGGCGGGACGTCGTGGATTCGCCGCATGGAAACCAGCCAATGCACCAGGGTCGCCCGCTGCGCGTGGTCGCTGAGCCAGTCCCCCGCCATGAGACCCGTGACAGCCAGGTCCTCCAGACACGCGGGCGAGGCCGCATCGGTCGGCAGGTTCTTCTCCTTCTGCGTCCGGGGCGCCAGCCGAAGGCCGAGCCGCGACAGTGCACCCATGATCTGCTTGATGCTCTTGCGGCCGACCCCACGCAGATGCAGGAGTTCGGATTCGGCTGTGTTGGCGAGATCCTCGACCGTGAGGATGCCTGCTCGCGCGAGCCTCGCCACCAGGTCTGCGGGAAGGCACAGGCTGGCTACGTGTACCGACTCGATCGGGATCAGGTTGTGGGTGCACATGGTGTTGGACATGGTTTCTTCCGAGAAGACAGGGCGGGAGTGCAGGGCATCTTCTGTTCCGGGCGCTCGCAGGTCGGGCGCTACGTCGACTGGTCGCCTCTTCGTCGAACGAGCGCAGAGGCCGGGGACACCCGGCCTGCGGGCCTATGCGGTCGGGTGCTGCTGGGAGGCGATGCGCGCGGCGCGGGCAGCCCGGTGGGCAGAACGGGCCTCGGCGCGCGCGGCACGTGCAGATTCCTTCTCGTCCTCTGCACGGCACAGCCACGCCGGGAAGTTGGTGCGGATTGCGCGCGGCGCGCAGCCCGAGGCACGCATCTTCCGCGCTGGCACGCGCGGCAGGCCGAGCGCCAGGTTGCGGATCGCGCGCGCGACGTCGGACGTGACGCTGGCCATCGCCACGGCTTCGATGCCGCCGGTGGCGCAGGGTACGCCGAAGGTCACGCGGCAGATCTCGTCCGACGACACGTCGAGAGCGCAGGCATCCCAGATCGGGCGGCACAGTTCGGCCTCGGGGCGTAGCTGCAGGTGCGCGCCGACGGAGGTGCGGGTGATCTGCCCGAGCACGCGCCACTCGGGGCTACCGGTGGTGGTGATGCGGGCGTACAGGGCATAGATGTCGCCAATCTTGATGCTGTTGAAGCTGCTGGTGAACGCCATGGTGATCCCCCTTGCTGGCCGGGCCGCCCGTCCGGACGCGCGGACCATCCGCGCGGCCAGCGGGCAGAAACCGCCCGTGCCATTCGTCGTGTGCTCTGGCGGCCTCTGCGGGCCTTGTCCTAGTGGCGGGGGAACTGCTTCATGCGTTCATCATCATTCTTGCCGGCTTGACGAGAGCCGGGCCGGGAATCTGACAGTCATCCGGTTCATTGGACGGAAAGGGCGGGCAAGAGAGGCTCGCTCTTGGGCTCGAAGAAAGGGTTCAGGTTTCGTCGGCGGCCGGCGTGGCCAGCCGGGAGCCGGCCACCATGGTGCGCTCGGCGGCGTTGTCAAGACATCGCTCCCGGCGCTCAACTTTCACAGCAGTGGTCGGCCCGGCCATCGCCTGGGGTCGCAACGTGGGCATCGTTCTTGGGGCCATGGTCACCGCCTCGCTTTCCGAGACGTTGGCGCGCGCATCTTCCTGACAGCTGAAGGCCAGAATCGGCCCGAGCGGGCAAGGTAAATAGCGGGCGAGTCGATACTGCGGGCACACGAGGCCCCGGGTAAGGGGAAGCCAGCTTGTCCGACCATCGAGGGACTCGGCAGAAAGCCGTTGAGATCAGCTCCCTCGACGGAAGCGACCTACGATGGAAACACGGGTCTGAGCACGTTGGGGTACAATGGGTCCGTGTTCCTGGCTAGATCTCTATGCTGCGGCCTCCGCGCCGTCACAGGAAGGGGGCGCGCGCCGTGATTGGTTCGGGTGACGGCCGCGGATCCGACAACGGCGAGGCCAGCAGCTTTCGCGTTCGTGTGTTTGAGCTGGCGAAGGAGTTCGGTCTCGCGCCGAAAGACATGGTCGCCAAGATACGCACGCTCGGGGTCGAAGTCGCCAACCACATGTCGAATCTCGACGCCGCGGACGCCTATCGCGTGAAGCTAGCCATTATCCGGGAAAGACAACAAGAAGTATCAAAGGAGATAAGAGAAAGCTTGCGCATAGACGAGTCGTCTGAATCCGTGCGCCCACTCCCCTTCGGCTTCGGCGAGACTCCGCCACCGCGGGTCACTGGCTCGGCCGCGACCGGGCAGTCCATCCAGTTGGAGACCCCTCCCGAAATCAAGATTCCGCAACCGGTGGTCACTGGCTCGGCCGCGACTGGGCAGTTCATCCAGTTGCCCGGTTTGGGCTCGCGCGAGGGCAGTGTTCCCAAGATCGAGATCAAGGACCGGGACGAGGAACTGCGCCGCATGGGACGGGGGAGCCTCATCTCGCGCGGACCGGGTGGCCGTGACTGGCGCGCGCCAAGTGCCGCCGGGCAGCAGCCGGGTGGGCCAGCCGGGTTGGGTCAACCCGAACCAACCCAGCCGCCAGACCTTTTGCCGCCGTCCTCGGAGAGACTGCTGGCGACCATCGAGTCTCGTTACCCGTTCGCTATCGCCAAGACAGCGCGTACGTGGCGCAACTTGCCCCCTGAGGATTGGCTGGGCCGCATCACGCGGTTGGAGCCCCTGTTTGACCAGACGTTGCGACATCTGATGCTGGTGGCACTGGCTGAGTACCTCGCCACGGATAGTCGGACGCGAGAGCTGCGCACGGGGATTCGCGAGACTCTGGCCAAACCCGGCGCTTTTGGAACGTTCAAGTGGCTGCTGGATTTACTGGTGAAGAAACAGGGAGTCGGCGTTTCGTCTTCGCTGGCGACGTTGCGTTCTGCATACTTCGAGAAGCAAACACCCGGCAACCTAGTATGGATCATGAACGAGGCGATCCGGCTGCGCAACCTGATGGTCAAGAAGAGCGAGGCGCAGCCACCCACGAAAGCGATGTACGACCAAAGCCGGACGCTGACGCTGGAACTGCTTCGGGAGTTGACCTTCTTGTGCAACCCTATCGTCTGTATCCGAAGCGCGACCAGGACTCGAACCGTCTGGGACTATGACTGCGTGTGCTTCAACGGTCCCCACGAGGATTTTGAGAGCTTCAGATTCCAGACCGACCTGACACTCGAAAGCGGCAGGGTCATGCTGGTTGATGAGAAGAGGAACGGGGTCCTGGATTTGCATCCGCTGTTTGTCTACCGCAATTCCTGCCCGCGCAAGGAATGCGGGCGCCCGCACCTCTATCTTCTGCAGAGTCTTGACGATCGGGCGAAGTCGGCGACTCTGACCGCCGTGGCCGCGACACAACACGAGATTCAGGACGGACACGTGTGGAAAGACCTGGCCGGTCTACTCGACACACCCACGCTGGGAAGGTGGAGCCAGTCACGTTACCTCAAGTTGCCAGGCGCAGAGCCGTTGGTTGCGGGCATCGGCTCTGGAACCTTGGTTGGGAACGGGAAGTACAAGGTCGTGAGGTCAATCAAGAGTGGTGGGCAGGCGGACGTGTACGAGGTGGAGCAGCTGGATACGGGCGCTCATCTGGCAATGAAGATGCTGTCAATGACCGGGGCAGCGGCGAAACAGGTTCTGCAGCGTTTCGATCGAGAATACGAGGCGATGAAGGGACTGGATGACGACCACATCATCAGGCCGCGTGAGCGTGGCTCCGATGGGATGCTCTACTTCATCGTCATGGAACTGGCGGAGGGATGGAAGAATTCAAGCGGGACGGCGCGCGACGTGGGGGAGTTGTCGAAGCCGCTGGAGGAAAGGCGGGTTGTCGATATCGCGAAACAGGTGTGCAAAGGCTTGGCGTACTTGCACTCGCACGGCTACGTGCACAGGGACATCAAGCCCGGAAATCTCCTGCTTTGTGCTGGTGAGCAGGTGAAGATCGGTGATTTCGGTATTGCCTACGGTCACCATCACAGCCGATTGACCTCCACTGGACAGCCGCTCGGGACGGCGGCCTACATGGCACCCGAGCAGGACGGCGTGGGCACGGTCGATGCGACCAGCGACATCTACTCACTCGGTGCTGTCCTGTTCGAGTTGCTCACCGGAGAGGTGCCTTTCGAGGGTCTTGGTTTTGCGGAGACGCTGATCGAGCGCACCAAACGCCCCGCGCGGAGGGTGGAGCAGGTGAATGCGAGCATCTCCAGCAGAATGGTGCGAATTGTGAATCGGTGTCTGGAAAGGGAGCGCAAGGAGAGGTATGCCTCGGCGTTGGACCTCCTGCGGGCATTCGAGGAATGGAAACCTGATTGTATGACCCTGTCGGGGCACGATGGTCCTGTTCAGGCTGTTGCCATTCGGAACGACGGCGCTCTGGCCGTATCTGGGGGCGAAGACGGCACGCTCAAAGTGTGGAATCTCGAAACCGGGAAATGCACCAAGACACTTCGCGGCCACGAAGGTCGAGTCAATTGCGTGGTGATTACTGAAGATGGCCGCTCGGCCTTCTCTGGCGGGGCGGACTGGACCGTCAGACGATGGAATCTCGAAACAGGTGAGTCTGTCCGCGTCTTCAGCGCACACGCGGGCGAGGTCGTGGCCCTAGCCACCTCGGCTAGCGGGAGCGTGGTGCTCTCGGGGTGCGAGGACGACAAGCTCCGTATCTGGAACGGCGACAATGGTGCCTGTATGGAGGTTATTCACGGCGTGGATGGCGTCGCTGGTGTCGGCGTGTTTCGAGAGGGTGACTTTGCTGTGTCGGTCACCTCGGGCGGAGACCTGAGGTTGTGGAACATCTACCGAGGCCAATACGATACAACCTTCGCTGGCGAGCTGTTCTATGAGTCCGGCGTTCTGTGCCTCGCTCTGGTGTGGGATAGCCGAACGAAGGACCCGGGGATTCTAGTCGCGGGCGAGGATGGCGTTCTGTCGGCTCTTGGGTGTGATCAGATGGACCGATTGTACTTCGTGCAAACGCTCACGAAACACGAAGACTCCCTTTGGTGCGTAGCGATGTCCGGAGATCAACGACTCGCAGCCGCCGGTGACCAGTCTGGAATGGTCATGTTCTGGGATACGTCGACCGGGGGCGAATCGAAAATGGAGGTCAGGCACACATGCGGTGTGACCGGCATAGCCGTGTCATCAGATGGGCATCGGGCGGTTTCCGCCTCTGAAGATGGAACGCTGATCGTTTGGCACCTTGAGGATATCATCGAGCAGATCGCGAGGGATCATGCACAGGATAGCGACCGTGAGAATGATGACCCCGAGGACAGCGACACTGCTTCTGCCTCCCAGAGTGGGGACGAGGCCGACGATCGTTCCGAAGATGATGACGATGATAGCTGCGTCGGCCCAGGGTGGAGGAGTAGTCGGCGAGGGAGACGAGGGGAGCGCTGGTGAGCGATGGCGCCAGCCTACGCGAGGGGATCCTTGGATGCTATCAGGCCGCTCGGCACTTCTGAACGCCGTCGTCTGATGATGACCAGGGGAGGGCTTGCCGTAGACGCCTCCGGCCGAACGACGGAAGCAGACCACCTTGTTTCCGTGCTCGTGGCGCAAACGGGTGTGGGCTTGCCCGACTGAAGGAGTACCTCCAGGAACCGGGGACGGCGCGTTCTGTATTCTGTGATCCGACTGGCGCTGTCAGCGCCGAGGGCGAGCATCCACTTGTTCGCGATACCAAAGAGCCAACGAAGATCGTCTGCAGAGAACAGCTTTCTTGTGTGTGCGATTTCGTTCCGAACTAGCCGGACCCACTTCATGTCGTGGAGAAATGCGTTGACGTCCCGACAACTGGGCTGTGACCAGAACAACTTGCGAAGACCAGGCGCCACCGCGTGCTGGAACGGAAACGCTTTCCAGTTCAAGCGATACGTCTCGGTCAGTTCGTAGAAGCTCAAGTTATACAGCGATGGCACGGTACCGTCCTGCGCGGCATCTGTGGGTCTGTACAACGCAAAAGCCATAGCGGAGGCACCAAGCGCGTTCCTGCTTGGCCACTCCTCAAGGCGGGTGCGAAGGGCGTTCTCAAGCAGATCGCAGATGAACTTCGCCTCCTGAAGGTGGACCACTCCGGTCTGAAGGACCGCTAAACGATATCGGAGCGGATCTCGAACGGCTCTTCCGTCCCGGATAATCGCACTGTACCTGTTCTCGACCCACTCGAGCCACCGAGTCGGGCAGCAGCTGGCCATTCTCAGGAGGGCAAAGAACTGTTCCGGGTCGCGCGCGTCGCCCGCCCACTCGCTCAAGATAGACCCCGGTTGTGGGCGAGCGCACTGCGCCAAGAAAGGGAGTGAGGAAACCCGAGGGATCGGCATGCTCAGGTTTCCTCCTCGCCGATTTGTCGTGACGTGCGTGCGGTGGCGCTGCCGATCCTCGTTCCTGTGTGGTCGGTCGCACTCTTGTGTGCTCGCCACGCGGAACATTGGCCATTTGGCAAGCCGATGTGTGTTCTCGACCTATGTGGTTTTTGCCGCATTTTCGTACGGTCCCTCGGCAGGACAATGATAGCCCAAGATCGCTTGACCGATCCGGTCAAACCGATCCCAGCGTGGGGTCGCCTAGCACACCACTCGCTGCGCGGACGCGAGGAAACTCGCGGCCCCCGCGGCCACCCGACAGACGGCGCTCTCGGGCCAGGTCTGATTCCGCCAACAAGAAGACGAACCGACGCAACGCCGGTCAGTCCGCAACCGCCCCCTTGTGCCTCGCCAAACATTGCGCGCTTCCTTTCGCGTCGGGGTACGTCTCCCATTCAGGGCTCTGACAAGCCAGTGGGTCCGCTGGCTGTGAACCGAATGTCGCTCTGGCCGCGTCTGTCAGAAACCTTGCGGCCTTGCTGTCTCTGGAGAACGGAGATTCCATGCCATGAAAACCACCACGTTCACCTGGTCAGGCTCGCTGCCGTCGAAGGAGCGGCAGGACGAATTGCTGTCCCACGCGGCGGAGCTTGCCGAGCATACCATCGAGGCCCTGCCCGGTCAGGACACGGTCCGTGTGTTCAACGAATGGGTCGAGGGCAGTATTCTCCTGTCCATCGACAGCATCGTTGCGGTGCCCGCGCCAGACGGCGCCGAGCGTGTCGTCCGCCCGAGAGGGAACGAGGCCTTCATGCTCGGTCAGGGTGAGCACCGGCGCTACTACTTCCCGATGTCGCGAGTCCACCTTCGCGGCATGGATATTCGTATCGGTGATCGAAGTCTTTGCTGGCCCTTGGAAGGGAGGCTGACCTTCGTATTCGCCTCCTCGCCGGAATTGCCGGAGCCCGCGGGTCACCTGGTGCTGGTAGACATGAACAGGACCTTCTATCGGGTCACCGGGCGGAAAGCGCCAGACTACGTTCTGCACCAGCCACGGCTGACGCTGGGCAGACTGTTCCTCGAGCCCTTGCACCACCTGCTCGGGTGGATGAAGTGCTTCTTCATGCGGGACATGTATCTCGCGCGCAGGCAGACCGAGCCGGAGTACGAGGCAACCACATTCGCAGCGATTTCGCTTCTGGGTGAAGGCAACATGAAGCAGGCCCGCGAAGATGGATTCCGCTCCCTACTCCACGCGTACGACGCGCACCTGCAGCGCCAGATCCGGGCCAACCAGCGCGTGTGGCCGCCAAAGCAGCCAACGCCGTGAGCCGGGCGATTCGTCGCTGACGGCGGCGCCTGCGCCAGCGTCACACACGGCCCCGCCAGCGGGCGAAGTTTTGGCGCCGCCCTACGCGTCCGGCTCGTGGCCGTCACCTGTGCTGAAGAGGGCCTCGCTACGGCCCTGCTCCACTCGCGCCGCGATCTCGGCGTCGGTCAGCGTGTGCTGGGCGGCGCCGCGCAGACGGCCGCGGTTGTGCTCGATGGCTAGCCGGTAGCCGGCCACGATGGCGCGCTCGGCGGCGGCGCGGACCGCCTTCGTGCTGCGCACCAGGCTCTCGCGCATGCGTACCTCATTGCGGAACTGGCGCGCGCGAGCCTCCAGGCCACCGATGGCCTGCAGGCGGCCGTCCAGGCGGGCGCGGGCATCAGCCAGGCTGCGCACGGCGCTTCTGTACGCGGGCAGACGCGATCGGTACGATGCCCACTCCCTTCGCAGGCCCGCGGCATAGCAGTCGACGGCGACGACGGCGACGATCTCGAGCGCCGCGAGCCCCCAGGCCATCAGGCTCTCGCCGGATCCGCGCACGGAGGCGAGGCGGAGAAGCAGAATGGCCAGGCCGAAGGCGAAGGCGATGATGAGGCCCACCCAGTGGCGCTTCTCGGCACCTTCGTGGGCAGCGCCGGACAGTATGGTCCAGGTGACCAGGCTGGCGATCAGGGCGCCGAAGAGCCAGGCCACGAACAGGCCCTGCGCCGGGTCCGGGAACAGCCGGGTGAAGAAGATGTCACGCAGCGAGAAGGTGAGCGTGGCCGAGATGCCAAGGACGCCCAGCACGCCCACGAAGGCGGGCGGCCTAGGCGGCGTCGGCTCGGGTTCCACGGCGGCGAGAGCCTTCTCGCACTCGCACACCTCTGCGCGTGCGTTCGCCTCCTGGTCCTTGACCTTGTCCATCTCGTCGAGGATGTGCTCGTACTCGCGCTGCCCCTGGGCGTCCGAGATGTTCTCTTCGGGGCGGAAGGGAGCGGCCGCCAGGCGCTGGGCGGACTCGCCGGCGAACTGGGTCAGGGCGGCTTCGGTGTCCGCGTCGGGCGCGGAGCGGCCCGAGTTGCGTCCCGCCTCGTAGCCACGTCGGAAGAGGCCGATTTCGATCGGGATGAGCTCCTCCAGCGGGCGGCCGTCGGCGACGGCACTGTAGCCCGAAGGCGGCTTGGGCAGGCGGAGGGAAGTCTGCACAGCCTCGGCGCCGTTGCCGCCGTTGGTCCCATTACCGCCGTTGGTCCCGTTGCCGTCGTTGGTGCTGTCGTGGCCGCTGGTCTTGGTCATCTCGTTCTCCTTCTGGTTGCTCATGAATCCCTCGACTTGCTATGACGGCATCTGCGGCGCGCTTCTGACATCGGGGCTACTTGGCGGCGCGGTACGCGACACAGGCCGGCTCGAAGCGGACGCGGTCGGGGGCGGTGAACTCGCGGCGGAAGGCCGACTCGACCGCGTCCAGGGTCGGGAGCTTGGAGGCGTTGCGGCCGATCTGCCGCGCGGCCAGCGAGCAGAAGCGCACGGCCACGCCGTCGTTGGTGATGCGGGGAGCGGTTGCGGCGGTGGCAGCGGTGGTGCGCGCCTTGCGGGCCGGCCGCAAGGCCGCCATCACGCGCGCATCTTCCTCCTCGATGCCGTCGGTGCGGACCACCACGTCGCAGGTCGTGCCCTCGCGCTGGCAAAGTTCGGGCGGCATGGTCTTCACCGCGGCGCTGACCGCGCGGAAGATGGGGCTCTCCTTGCGGTTCGTGATCTGCGGGCACAGCTTCCTGACACCTTCGAGGAACTGCTCGCGCTTCTCGTCGTCGGCCGTGACGCCCTCCACGAGGCGCGTGCCCGGCTCAAACTCAACCGTGCCGATGCGTATGGGTTCGAAGCCGCTGGTGCGGTCGCCGGTCGCAAACAGGGTTAGGTGCAGCACGCCCTTGCTGCGCTGGGCTGCCTCGTCCGCCAGTCGGGCCAGGTCGTCGCATCGGGACGTCGGATCGGACGTCAGGGAGGCGTCCATCACGATAGCCTGGAAGCTCTCGTTCCTGGGAGGCACCTTGCGCCCGAACACCCACGCCCCCGCTGCCCCGACGAGGGAGACAACGGTAAGGGTGGCGATGATCTCGGTGCGGCTCAGGAGCGGCTTCGTGGTCATGCCCCGAAGGACGCGGGCGCGACGGGGTAGCTGACAGGGAGCTGCGGCCTTTGTATCTGGCGCTGGAGCCGCAGGCCACGCGGATTGGTGTGTGAGAGCAACGCGCCCGGGATACAATCGCCTGGCGATGAAAGAAATCTCGATCTACGTCGATGAGAGCGGTGACTGCAAGGAGCCCGGGGCACACGTCGTGGCAGCGATGTGGATGATCGACGACTGGTGGCCCGCGGTCGATGCCGAGAAGCTCTGGCAGAGCCTCGGTTTCGACTGGCGCACCTTCCATGCGGCCGAGAAGGACGATGAATCGAGACGACGGGCAATCTCCGCCATCCTGAAGCACCTCGGGACGAGCGGCGGCCGCGCGGGCCTCGTCTGCGCGCGGCACGTCGCGAAGCAGTCGTACGGCTACGAGTTCTACGCGCCCCTCGCTCTTGAGGCTGCGGCAGCGGCCTGGCGCGAGGCCGTTGCGGCCAGTGGCATCGCGGGCCCCGCCGGCGTCAACTGCCAGATCATCCTTGAGGGGCGAGGAAACCTGAATCAGAGGTATCTACTGGGCGGCTGGAGGGAGAACGCCGCGGCGATCGAGGTCCTCGGACGGACGGGCGTGATTGCCCATCCCCAGTTCTTCAACATCCCGAAGGGATGGAACGTCTTCGTGCAGGTCGCCGACTTGGCCAGCAATGCGGCATGGCGGAGACTGAGTGGAAACCCGCTCTTCGTTCCCGACCGGGCCATCGGCACTGAGATCCAGGTTTCCGAGCCGTTACTAACCAGCCCCGGTTCCCACCGCCTGACCGAGCGGGTGCTCGACAAGAAGGCGGTGCCGCAGGCCCGGTTCTATGCCCGGGAAAGGCGGGTCCGCGAGCAGGACACGCGCGCGGACGTGCTCTTCACCCGAGTGCAGGAACTGCACTCACAGGGCGCAGCGATCACTGCAGCCACATGCGACAAGGTGGTCAAGAGTTTCATGGAGGATCCGCCCGAGTTGCGAGCCCCGCAGATCGACGGCCTCCTTGAGTCGTGCGAGGAGGAGATCGACGTCAAGCGGGAGTACCAGTTCGGCAAGAGGTTGTGCGAGGTGATTTCCGCGCTGGTCGAGCAGGAAAGAACCAGGGACGAGCAGTCCGAGGAAGCGCTGGACAGGTGGACCATCGGGGTCAGCTCGCTGCGCGTCCTCCTGGGAAACCACGAGGGACGGTGTCTTGCGAACGCCCCGTCCCTGGCTGCGGCCCTGAAAAGCGTCGCGCGATTACAGGCCCAGTTCAGGTACTGGGAGTCTATCGCGAAGTTTACCAATTTCGTCGGCGTGAGCCTGCACAACGAGATGCGCTTCAGCGAGGCGTTCAGCCGGCTGGAACCGCTGGTGAACTTCTTCACCGGTCAGGCCAGCGCGGGGCCTTTCGGCGGAGGCAAGGCGGGTTCGCCCTGGATCGGCCGCCTGCTCGGCACGCATTCCCAGTCGATCGCCTTCATGGCCCACGACGGGTACTTTGCTGGCCGGGATCCCGCCATGCTCGCCCGATTGACCGACGACGCGGTCTGCTACTCCGCCCTGAGCCAGGCGTACTTCGACTGCGAGGACGACAGCGTCAGGCAGGACACCTACCAGGCCCACGCACACATCCAAGCCTTCATGCTGACCGGCGATCGCGCCTCTCTGGCGGCTGCCGTGCCCTGTCTGCTGAAGACTCCCGAGCCCGCTTCGGCGGTGCTCGCCTTCACCAAGGCCTTTCCCGGGGCCGTGGCCATCACGCCCGCCTACCGGGTGGCGGTCCTGCTCAAGCAGGCCTGGCTCGCGGACGAGAAGCCCGACTGGCTGGCGGACTTCTCAAAGTGGGGCCTCGCCAAGCTCGGTGCCATCCCGGCCGTTCATCCCTACGAGCAGATCCTCGGCTACCTTGCCCTGCTGGAATCCGGCGCGGAGAGGACCCGCATCGAGCAGCGGCTGGCCGACCTGAAATGGCCCGCCCTGGTCGGTACGATCGCTCGCTTCTTCCTGGCGCAGCTCGAGTTCGGGCGGGAAGGCGCGATCTCGGCGAAGACGCGGAGTGAGCTGGCAAGCGTGTGCGCCGTGTTCCCGGCCGGCTGGCTATCGGGCCAACTCGACCGGGAGCTGGCCGCGCTCGCGACGGGCAAGTCCACGCTGCGCGGCCCACTGGCCCTGCTTCCGTTCAACTACTCGTGAGCTGTCTTCGTCAGAGGCTCAGCGCAACCGGGATGGTACGCGCAGGCCGGCCCGGAAGGTCTTCTCTGTCTCAGGCTTCCGGGGGATACTCGTCAGCATGTCGGCTTTGGTCAGGTCACTCGGTAGCCCCAATCGCTCCGAGATGGCCTTCCGCGAGCAGCGGACGTTCCTCGCCAGGAACGTCTTGCCGATCCTAAGAGAGAGCGGCGAGTACCTTCTCGATGATCCGCAGGCCGAGGAGACCCTGGACCGCGTGCTTCTGCTCGGGGACAGGGTGCTGGCGGCCTGTAGCGGCTCGGTAGAGATCGATCGGGCTGCGGACCTGGGCGACACCCTCAGGTCCCTTCCGGGGATCGTCCAAGGCCAGGATCCGCTTGATCACCTGACCAAGCTGGAACGGTGGCTGAAGGCGGTGCTCTGGCTCATCGATCCTGGCCGCTCCGAAAAGGGCAGTGGCAAGAGGTCATATAATCTCTACGCTGTCGTCTGTTCGCTTGGTCTGCTGAGTGGCGAAGAGCTGGAACTCGATGTGGAGAAAGCAAACCAGATCCGCGATCCAGTGCGACGCAGGATTCTTCAGGCCAAGGAGCACCGGAACCCGGGACCGCACTCGCCGTCGGGTGTCTCCATCCTTCCCGCCGACGCCGCCGTCGAGATCGCCATCGGCCTCCTGGCGCCTCTGGTCAAGCATCGCAAGGCAGTCGGGGAACGCCTTCGTCACCTGATTGCGTGGCCGCTCCCGCTCGACATCGCGCAGGCCCTGGACGCACAGGCAGCGGAGCAGCAAGGACATGCCAAGGCGTTCCGGGGGCGAAGCGGGTTCCTGCAGGATCTTGAGAAAGACCTTGGCGACTTGCGAGGAGAAGGAGGTTACCTCCTACTCCTCGGTGATGAGGGGAGTGGGAAGTCCGGGGTGTGCGCCGCGCTCGTCGAGAGAATGGGCGGGGGGAATCTGGCCATCGGCCAGCACTGCGAGGATGTCCGCCACCACGCACCCTGGCTGCCGGGCGTCGTATTCTGCTCGGGGAAGCAGTGCAAGGACCCCACGGATATCGCACGCCTCGTCGTGGGTCAGGTGGGTGCGCTGCTCCTTGACCCACCGGGTGTCCGGGCCGAGAGCGCCGCGGCCCGATGGCGCCACGCGGAGTATGAGGACGGTGAGGATCCGAGGAGGACCGCGAGCAGAACACGGCAGGTTCGGGGGCGGCAGAGGCCGCCGCGCGTGCGTGCTGATCCCGAAAGGCTGGCCGATCCACTGCGGAAGGCGGGTCTCGACAATCCGGAGATACGCCGGCAGACCATCGAAGCCTATCTCCGGCGATTGGTGGACGAACGCGGCGACGGGCTGCTGATCTTCGACGCCCTGGATGAGATGAGTGCGGACGGGCTGAGCCTGGACTTCCTGCCCGAGAGGCTGCCACCCGGTGTGTCCTGCTTGCTCACCTCGCGGCCCCTCCCGGGCATCCTTCGGGAACTTGGGCGGCGGCTGAAATGCGTGAAGCAGATGCACTTGGAAGGGCTTTCGAGGGCGGACGTGGCCCTCGTGACGGGACGGAGCGACACTGATGAGCCGGCGAGAGCCCTCAATGATCGCCTGTACGAAGCGACTTGCGGCTGGCCGCTCGGGTTGAGAAGCATCCTGCCCGCACTGCCGCAATCCATGACCCCGGAGGCTCTCGCCACGCTCGACGTGGATTCCAGTCTGCACGGAATATTCGAACGGCAGGTCAGTGACTGGCGCAGCCATCGCCATGCCTTCATGAATGACCTTCTTCTCTTCCTGGCCGCGTTTGAGCCGGTGGCGCCGCTGGAGGTGGAGCGCATTCAGGGCTATCTCGCCTCTCGATCGCATGACCTCTCAGCGGCGGGGGTGCGCGAGGCACTCGCCAGAGTCGCTGCCTTGGTGGAAGGCGTCCAGGCGGACCAGATCAAGCTCGCCCGGCCTGGACTCTCCCAGTACGTGGTGGAGCGCGACTGCAGCACCAAGGACCGGCGCAAGCTTTTTGAGTGGATAGTGGCGTGGCTGGTCGACGACAAGACTATTCCGGCAAAGTTGTTGGGCGGGTTCTTCAGTACCTGGATCTCCAGCGAAGACGCGGCCATCTGCGAGCCGGTCGATGGGCTTGTCTCAGAATTGCTGGGGGCGGGACGCGGCGACACCGTCGAGGAGGTCGGTGCCGAGTTAAACCTGCCCTGGCTTGAGCGCGCGGTTGACGAGGGCCACACCGGGGCGATGGTCCGGCTTGCGGCTCATCGCCTCTGGGCGAGTGAGCCCCGCGACCCGCTCGGGGCGTTCGGACTGCTGGGCAAGGCAGCCGACCGTGGCGAGCTCCGTGCCGCCCACGTGCTCGGCATGGCCATGCTTCATGGCTGGTGGGGAATGCCCGACAATACGGCAAAGGGGGAGGAATGGCTGCGAATGGCTGCGAATGGGGGCCACGCCGGCGCCATGGATGCACTCGGTGAGGCTCTGGTCAGAAAAACCCTAGTTGAGCTGCGCGAGGGTGAGGGGCTGGACTGGCTGCGACAAGGAGCGGAAGCGGGGGACGAGGACGCGATGTTTCACGTGGGTCTGCAACTACTTAAGGACAAGTCGCCCAAGGTTGCCCGACAAGGACAGACCTGGCTGGAGCGAGCCGCACTTGCGGGGCATGCCGGCGCCAAGGAGGAGATTGCGGGTGGGCTCAGTCGTGGGCGGGAGCACCATTGGCTACCGGACATCGATTCGGCACTCGCCACCATGGAGCGGGTGATCGCCTGTGGAGACATGCCAACAGAGGTCCGCGATGCGCTTGCACGCTGCATTGGCGCAGCAGATTCCAGCGTGTCGGATTTCGGCCAGCGGTTCGTCCGGGATCTCGCGAGCCGGGGAGACCCGTGGGCTGTGTACGAGCTTGGCTGCCGTCTCCTCGACGGTGGCGGCTTGCCTCAAGACCAGAAGGAGGGCGAGAGGCTGCTTCGGCTGGCTGCTGGCAGTGGGTACAGCGTGGCGCTACTCGAACTCACGAGTCGTCTGTTCACCGGCGAAGGCTCTACGGCCAACCCAGGTGAGGCAGAGAGGCTGCTTCGGGATGCGGCGGCTGCTGGAGCGAACCTCCCCATGGCCGATCTCGGCACGCGCCTCCTGGAGGGCGATGGCGTGGCGGTCAACCAGACAGAGGGCCTGCGTCTCCTTCGCGATGCGACCGTGGGCGGAGGTGACGAGTTCCGTGACTTGCGGATCCTGATGGCCGATTTCGAGATCGATGCTCGCGTCGACGGTGCTGATCGAGGCGAAGGCGAGCGGATACTGCGTGCCGAGGCCGAGGCTGGCGCCTGCGAGGCCAGGAGCCGGCTGGTTTGGCGTCTGGCGCTCGGCCAAGGCCTCGCGATCAACCTCGCTGAAGCTGTGTCGCTTCTAGGAAATCATACGAACGGGCGGGATGACGACGAACAGCTCGCACTGTACTTGCGTCTGGTCCACAAACTGCTGGCCGAAACGCCGGCAAAGGTGGAGGAAGCTCGTCAGATCCTAACCTGGGTTGCCGAACAGCCTGGCGCTGACTCCAGCGCGCTTACGTTGGTCGGTGATAGGATGATCGACCTGGGTTTGGGTACCAAGGGAGAGGAGGTCCTTAGACGGGCCGCGGAGCATTGGGGCCCGGGATTCGAGGCCGCACCGGGGACGATCCTGGGAGAGCGACTGCTCTTCGGCCGGGGCCTCCCTGCCAACCCGGCGGAGGGCAAGAGGCTCCTCACCGAGGTCATCGAGGCATACGGACGTTCCGGGCCCTTTTCTTTTCTTTGCAAGTATGCCTGGGAGCCACTAGCCGCCTTTGGCGCCAGACTTCTGGTGGGTGATGGGATGGAAGCCGATCCGGACGAGGGTCTACGTCTACTGGAGTCGGCGGTGGCAGCAGAAAGCGATGAGGCCATGATTCTACTCGGAACCGCACTTCTTGATGGGCGTGGGCTCGAGAGGGACGAGGCCAGAGGCCGGGAACTGCTCCAGCGCGCGGTGGACGCCAGATCACTTGAGGCGGCAGAGGAACTCGCCCGCCGGCTGCGGATCGGCGAGGGCCTTCCCATCGACCTGTCTGCGGCCGCAGCCATGGACGAGAGAGTCAGGACGCTCCGGGACTACAGGGAAGGGGGGAGTGGGGTAGACTGGGGGGAGTCTGGATCCGGATTTCGAACAGCGTTCAGAAGCTACTTCGCGCCACGCCGCCGACGTAAACGGCGGCGTGGAAGCTGGTGACTTGGCCGCGACGGAGCAACCTTGGCCGCGACGGAGCAACCATCATGGCCGCAGTACGTGCCTCGCCGTCACCGGGATGACCTGAACCCAGATCGCGTCGGTTCAGGTCAGCGCAGCCGCGGCGCCGTCAAGAGCCGAGCCCAATTCCAGCGAGGACTGGAACCCGGCGGATGGATCGAGTTCCGGGCACGGGTCGATGATGCTCGCGAGCGCGGCCAGGTATTTGTCGTCGTCGACCATCGTGCCAGCAGGCCTCACGAAACGGGGCACGTGGGTGGCGACAATGATCCGGCGGTAGCGCTGCAGGGCGGCGGGCAAGCAGCGCCGGACGTGCACGGCCGCCTCGTCCCCCAGTGCCTTCAACCGTGCCAGCCGCGCCTGGGCGTCGTGTCCCGCCAGCTCTTCGATGAGCAGGCAGTCATTGAGCATCACGTCCGAGCCGGCGTAGTCGCCAAGCCGGCCGTCTGCCCAGGCGTCGTGGCCGATCAGCGCAGTGTTTGCGTTCGGCGCCACGACGCCAGCGTCGGGAAGGTAGTGCAGGCACCGGCTGCGCGCCGGCACAGGGTCGCTATGGCTTTGCGCACCCCCGGATGCTGCCGTTGTGGCCTCAGGGCGCGAGCGGATCGGAGGGGTCATCGGCCGACCGAGAACGTCCCGCCGTGGGCCACCACACCCACCGGCCGGCCCGACCGGGTCCACGAGGCGGATCTGAGCGCCGGCAAAGCGTGCTGAGAGGCGAATTCCGAGCACACGCCCACCGAGGAGGATCTAACCTACGCAAACCTTCCGCCCGACGTGGGAGAGCGGTCAGAAGCCAACGCAGCCGCCGCACCGCACTTTCCCTGGCCGGCATTTCTGATATGGTTCCCTGGCGTGGAACTGGACGAACTGGCCGAATTGCTCAGACAGGATGCTGCCCGCCTTGGGGATGCGGCAAAGAGCCCTCACTTTCGGCCGTTCTACGAGTGCGCAATGCGCCAGGCAGCGTTCACTCTCCGTTCTTTTGAGCGACAGCTCGGCCAAGACCGGCTGGTGGACTTGGCTCACGATGTTCTCCTACGCTGGCGGAGGATCATCGCGGCAGACAGTCCGAGGGCGTATCTGATCGTCTGCCTGCTGAACCAAGCGAGGTCTTGGATGCGCCGCCAGGATGCGCCGGTTGTGGAAGATCCTCCTGAGGTTCCGCCACCGGACCCAGACACCGGCGCCGAGGAGAACCGGAGGATCGCGGCGCTGGATTTCCGTCGGCGTCGCGACCTGCTGACGCCCAGAGAACAGACTATCGTTTCGGCAGAGTTGGCCGGGCAGACGCGCGCCGAGATAGCTGAAGCCCTCGGAACCACCAGAGCGAATGTCGACCAGATCCTCAACCGCATGCGGAGAAGGCTTGGCGGGACGAATACATGAGACTCCCATCGCGAGACTACCGGCTCCCCCTGGGTCTACTCTGGCCTGTCACCAACCTCCCGGCCCGCACCTGGCAGACTCATATCGTGAAGCACCCGCTGGGAGTCGGAGCGCTGGCGCGCAACCGACGGGCGCCGTGGAACGAGGAGGGCTGGGACAGGCTGACCCCGCCCGTGATCACCGAGGACATTCGCACCCAGGCCCTGGCGAGCATCCGACAGCTGGCGAAGGGTGATCTTCGCTGTGGGGTGCCCGAGGTGCAGGGCGGTCGAGGGCACTCCGACGCGGAAGAACTGGCCTGCGGTGTGTGTCCTGACTCGATCATCAGCGGGTGTCAGGATGTGCTGAACACGGCGCTCTTGATCGGGCCGGGATATGCTGCCGCCACGGAAGCCCTCGTTGAGGCGCTCGCTGACGTTCCTGGCATCGCTGTGTCTTCTCGGCGCCTGATGCTCGCTGTTTTCGGTCTGTGGCAAGAGCCACAGACCCTCGACGGGCTATGTGTCATGCGGTTGGGTCTAGATCGGAAGACTGCTGCTAGAAGGATTCTGCGTATCAGCCGCAGTGACGGCGTGAGGGCGGAGTTCTACTGGAACGGCGGAGGTCAGCTCAGCTGGCGAACAACGTATCGGATTCTATCCGCCGCGCAGACGCGTAGCGGGCCGTTCGGGTTTCTAACGGAGGAATTGCCTCGCGACCACAGTCTAGGCCCGCTGTCAGAAACATGCGTTGTGCCGCGTCCCTGGTGGGAGAGTCACGGAGACTGAACCATGGACACCTTGCTTCATCGGGAGACCGAAGCTGCGCTTGCGGGCATCGCCAAGTCGCTGCCTGCGTCAACCAGGGACTCGGCGCTGGCGTGTGTCCCTCTTGCAAAGATCGGCGATGCCTTGCGCCTTGGGCTCGAAGTCCCCGGCTCGGTACGCAGGTGGGCCGATTCCCTGACGGTCAAGGATCTGGCCGGTATCTTCACGGTTCTTGCCGAGGCTCCAACTGACCCGGCTCTCCCAGATGAGGATGCGGTCGACCTGGATGACCCCTTCCTTATTCAATCCGTGCGCGGGCGGGATGAAGTCGAGAGCATCATCTGCGCCATAGAAAGGGTCGCCAACGCCGCCGGACTCGCGTTGCACCAGGTTGGTACCTACGAGAAACTCAGTGTCAAGCTTTCCCTCTACGATGCGTCCTTGCGGGAACTCCTGACCGCCGAACAGGTGACCGTGCTGTTGGGAACGCGCGCCCAACTCCAGGCCGAGGGATCCTGGACGGCAGCTTTCACCCGGCAGATGGGGGCTCCTGAGCGTGAAAGCCGCGAAGATCCGGGGGGCCCGGCGTTTGCCGGTGAACCCACCGAGCCATCGGAGGAGATTGTGCTGAAGTACGTGGCCACCGGGTCGTTGGCGCAATATGTGGAAGGGTATGCTGGCCGTGATGTCGATTTCGCCCAAGGGCTAGTGGCGACCATCGATGCGTTGCGCGCTGCAGGCGAACAGGTCGGGTTGGCTGCCAGACGCTGGTACCGTGACCTCCGCATCACAGCGGGATCTGTTGGGGTCAACACCCTTGTCGCTGCGGCGGCCATCCAGATTCCCGCGGGCCCCCGGCGAATGGCTGCCTCGACCGGCGGCGCACCGGCCAGCCGTCCTGACAACATCGACCTAGGCTGGCTCTACCCCATCAAGGCCAGCGCCATGATAGCAGTTATGGGGGACCAACTGGAGATCTCGGTGTTCCCGCAGGAACCAACCAGTCTTCAACTGCTTGTCTTTGGTGAGACAGAGGTACGAGGTCCCGACCCATCGGGGCGGTGGGCGGCTCGCGTGCCCCGAACCAGCGGGCCGATCCGCTTGCGGATACTGACTGCGGACGGCTCGGAATTCCTCGAGACGTTGGAATTCTCCCCGCCTGATCCCGTATGACCAGAACGGGTTTTCGCCGTCTCCTGCAGGAACTCCGGACGACAGAGGCGCCGGCCAGACTCAATCAACTTGCGTACCAGATCCGGTTGGAGATCGATGCTCCCTGGATGGATGATGAACTCCAGCGGGAGGCCGACGACGCACTTCGAATGCGCTCGCTTCCACCACTGGGGGTTCGCAAACTCGAACTGACCGTTGGGGAAACATGGCTGCTTCTCCATGATATCGACGCGAACAAGGGGGCCGTCCTGCGGATGCGCTGCTGCTCCTCGGACGCCGGAACCGACGCCGGGGACGACTTCCGTGCTGAGGCTGACCGCGCGTTCCGCGGCGTCCTATCAGCAGTTGCGCGCTCGTGTAGGGCGCTCGCTGACGGCACACGTCTCGGGTTTGAGCTACTCGGACCTGCTCTCGGCAAGATTGATGTCATCGGGGCTTCGCTCGGCCTACCGGTGGCTGTGGCGACAATCTCCCGTGCTCTCGGGCGGGCCCCGAACCCGACCGTTGCCGGGAGCGCAGCCGTCACCTCGGACGGAGACTTGACGCCCGTATTGCACCTGCCGGAAAAGATCGCAGCTTTGTGGGCTGCCCAGGCAGGTGTCTCTATGGTGGTCGTAGCGGAGAAACAGGAGCTACCGGCTGGATACCATGCCCCGATAGGGGTGAAACGCGCAGCCCGCTTGGAGGCAGCCCTGTGCCATTTTGGCTTGGCGCTGGACGGCCTGCCGGAAGGGCCGATCGAGAACCATATCGAGCGGGTTGACCGCTTCAAGACCCTCAACGTCCAGCCCGTTGCTTCGAGTGAGTGGCGTCTGTTCGCGGACCAGGCATGGGAAAGCGCCTGCGCGCTCCATCAAGCTCGCGAGCTGCAAAAGGCGAGCGAGAGTCGCGCGTGGTCGGCTCTCTTCTCCCTACACGCCGGTGACGCCGAACTTGCTTTCGAGATCGTCTCGACCATCGACGAGCGGCTTTTGGAGAGATTTCCCACGGCTTGCGTCTGGAAGCACAGCGTCCAGGCTAGCGCAGCGATCGATCGTGAAGACTACGACCAGGCCATGGAACAGGCACAACTTGCGGTGGCTGCTTGTGGCTCACTTGAGTCGAGTGATGCGCGTCTTCTCGTCGGGTACGCCAGGGGAACGCTGGGCCGTGCGCACATGCACGCCGGCGAATTCGCTAGTGCCGACATTGAACTGGCATCGGCCATCGACCACTTCCTCCGTGAAGGCCACCACCGCGAAGTTCCGCGGACAATGTGCTACCGAGCCACCTGCCTCAGGCTCGCCGGGCGTGTCCCTGAGGCGTTCGAGGTTGTAGAGGACGCACTGGCGCGTACGGGTTCGGGTCCCAGCTCCGCACTTCTCAAGACCACGGCCTTGTTCCTGCGACTGGAACGCGGACGGATTCGGCTGCGTGCGGGCCAATGGGCCGATGCCCTGTTGGACTTGGAGTTTGTGCGGGATTCTCAGTCAAACGATGAGAGCTACCCCCGCCTCGGCGCCGTACGTGACCTTCCACTCGCCCTGTGGATGAGCGGCCGCCGGGAAGAGGCAGCCGGCGTGCTGCGTACGTGCCTGGCGCTGGCACGCCGTCGCCGCGATACCTTGGGCAAAGTCGCCGCCGTCGCCGCTGGCGTCGCCCTTGTCACGCCGGAACTGGCCGTGGCTGTCCCTGCGCAGGAGCTATGGGCCGTCTGGAACGCGACTTTTCCTGGGAACGAAGGCGAGAACGGTGTTCGTGCGGTTCTGGCGACCTGGGTCTACTGATTCCCAGCGTAGGCAATCTTGCCCACGGGAATGCCCCGGCGTACGCAGGCGGCGCCGACACGTCCGGTGGGACGTGTCGGCCCAGGAGAGCCCTCAGTCTCCCACCTCTCAGTCATGGCGTGACCTGCTGGGACGGGGCAGGCACAAGACGCCCATCATCCAGCCGCCAACTTCCGCGCGAGTTTGCGATAGCTGCGATCTGCGAAGGCGTGCGCGCCTCCAGATGGACATCCCAGACCGTGATGCCTTCGCGCGTGTGAGTGGCCATCCGCGTGCCGTCGGGGCTGAAAGACGGGGCATAGCCTGATCGCGACGAGATCAACTCACCGTTCGGCCCCCAGAGCTTGGTTTCCCCCGTTGAAGACGTGGCGAATAGTCCTCCGGCAGGGCTGGAGGCTAGGCAGTCCACCCACTCTTCATCCTCGTCCAGGTGGTTGAGCAGGACCCCTGTTTTCACGTCACGTACTTCAATTCTGCCGTACCTAGAACGTTCGATTGCCAAGCGGCCGCCATCCTGATCCAATGCGGCCAAGTGTCCGTTTCCAACCGAGTCGAACGAGCGGAGCTGGCGGCCGCTCGCGACGTCCCAGGTCCGTGCGACCGCATCGTCTCCGACGAGCACGATCCGGGTGCCATCACCGCTGAACCCGCCCTTGGTGGGGCGACTGCCGGGTGTCACGAATGTCTGGTGTATTGCTGTCATATCGGGCCGCCAGAGATCGGCCCCGTCGGCTCGTCCAGTCAGTACGAAGCCACCCGGCCCGAAGGCGACAAACGAGATCCTCGTGGCTCGGCTGCGGGCGTCGAGGGCAGCCGTAGCCGAATCCCAAATCTGGAGTCCAGACTCCGACGCTGTCGCAAAGTGTGTGCCATCCGGGCTAGCATCGAGAGACCAGATCGGCCCCGAGCTGGGAATCAGATGAATCATCGCACCGGTATTCGCGTTCCAGATACCCACGCCCCATTCTTCCTCTTCTATCTGGAGCGGCTCATCCGGCAGGTAACCCTGGACCCAGTGGGATGCTTTCAGGACGGCGACAATTATCTCTGCTCTCAGAATGATCGGCCGAATCACTTCGCACCTCATGCGAGAGCAGAATCCTTTGTCGGCTTTCGCCTGCGAAACCAGGGTGCCCTTCGCGCTGTGGAGGCGGACGGTCCATCCCCGCTGAGCTATCTGCAGCCCGTCGGGTGCCATCGCGAAGCCTCCTGCCGGTATTCGTGCAATTTCCCCGCTGAGCAAGCTTTCAATGCGAACGAAGTGGTTGTCTTCTACGGCGAAACGGTCGGTTGACAGCCGTCCAAACCGAACCTGATAGACGTCTGATGAGGTGGCCGCTTCTGGACGTCGAATGACATCGTCGCGGCCGGCAAACCGGTCCATCGAGTCCAAGAAGAGATTCGGCTTGGGTACTGGCGTCCGAATATTGTCGACTCGTAGCACAGTGCCGTGGCCGAATGTGGCGACTGCAGTCGCACCATCTGCACTGAACGCTGCAGATACGAAGCTGTCGGAAACCGGATGCGTCGCAAACGCTTCGTGCCCGGTTGCCGCGTCCCAGCCATGAATGCGGTCGTCCCTGGCGGCCAGGACAAGATCCCCTTTGGGGCTGAAGCCGATGCAGTGAAAGCTCGCGATCGGTTCGGGAACGATGGATACCTGCCGACGAGACTCTCTGACGCTCCAGATCTCGATATTCTCCTTCGGGCCACACAGGAGCACTCTTTCGCCGTCCGGCGCGAAGAAGATGTCACGGGACTCATTGGCAATCCGATCGCCCGGAACTTGTCTGTCGATCAGGCCGAGTAGGCCCTCCGTCATAGTGTCGTAGATGCCGACCGTGCCGGCGGGTGTCGCAATGACGACTTTCGTTCCATCAGGTGAAAAGTCCCACCCACTCCAAGTAAGCCAACCCGACAGGGGTCTTCCGGACTGAGCATCCCAAACAATCAGTTCTGCCTCCGGCTCCTCAGGCGCACGAAAGGGGGGCAGAACAACGGCATGCCCGATGGGCGGTGCCCGAGAGGAGGGCAGACGAGCGGCACTCATGATGCGGGAACCATCATGGCTAAATCTGATGTCAGTCACTGGCCTAGAGTGAGCATGGCCGGAGTCATCATTCAAGGTACGCAGGAGAGCGCCGGTCACTGTATCCCACAGTTTTACGGTTCCGTCTTGCCCACCCGAGGCCAATCGTGTCCCGTCGGGACTGAAGTCCGCCGCCCATGTGCCGCCCTTGTGTCCTGCGAGCTTGAGGCGTTCGGCGTCCACCGTGCGCATCGCATCGGCAAGCATCAGGCGCAAGGCTGCGGACTTGCCGCCGCGGCTGTAAGCCTCGGAAAGATATGGGAGCGCTCGGTCGGGGCGGCCTCGCTCCAGCTCCTGGCGACCCTGTTCTTGCAGCGTCCCGACCAGATAGCGTTGGGCTTCGCGGCTTTTGTAGACGTAGATGGAAGCGCTGCAGAGCAACGCAATGAGGAGGACCACGGCGGCCGAAACGCCTGTGCGATGTCGTCGATAGAAGAGGCGTGCGCGGCGCAGCGGGCCCGGAGGTTTCCATTGGATTGGCTTGTCCTCGAGAATTCGCCGGAGGTCGTCGGCCAACATCCTCATGGAGGGGCGATCGGCCGGCTCTCGTTGAAGCCCGCCGCGCAGCAGAGTATCGAGTTCTCTCTCGACGCCGCGGACTCTCGACGAAGTGCGGGGTGGGGGCTTACCGGAGAGCTTCGCACCCGTGGCGTAGGCCGGATCGTGGTCGTGGCCGAAGAGCCGGGCGCCCGTGTAGAGTTCATAGAACGTTTGACAGAGGGAATACACGTCTGCTTTCTCGGTCACGGCCAGCTCAGCCGTAGCGGCGGTGAGCTGTTCGGGGGCTGCGTACGCCGGGGTACCGATGAACCCGGCAGTGAGGGTTTGGTTCTGCTCGATGTTTCGCGCGATACCAAGGTCCATGACCTTGACCAGACCCGGCGCTGGTTCTGGAATCACCATGATGTTGCTGGGCTTGACGTCCCGATGGATGAGCTTGTGATCGTGGATGGACACGAGCCCCTTGGCCGCCTGGCAGAACCAGTTCGTGATGATCTGGGGCCTTGGAGGGGTAGGCGATTGAATCCAGTGGTCAAGCGTCTCTCCGTGGACCCACTCCATTGCGATGTACGACCTTATGGGCGCCGAGGTGCTGACGAAGTCGGTGAACCACTTCTGCTTTGAAAGGTCAACCTGTGGAGATTCCCGCCAGGTGGCATTGCCAGTGTCCAGAACGGAGACAACGTGGGGGCTCTCTGCGACAACGCCGAGGTACCGGGCCTCCCGCTCGAAGCGAAGTTTGGCCTCCTCATCATCGAGTCCGTCTCTGACTTTGAGCAATTTGATGGCAACCAGGCGGCCAGTGTCGAGTTGTGTCGCCCTATGAACAGTGGCGCCATCGTGCAGGGGGGCACCCACCAGGTACTTCTCATCAAGCAGAAAGCCGGCGACTGGCTCTGGCGCAAGCTCGGCCAGCAGCTTGCCGAGGTGTGTCTCCTCGGCTGACTTGCCGAACAGCCGGCAAAGAGCAGGAGCTACCGAACCAGGCCCGCCGTCTATGGACGCGAGATCTCGGCCCGTGTATCTGGGGACGAGCCGGTCCGACACTCCCCTGAGCATTTGGACGGACCCGTCCCGCAGCAAAAACCACGGTTTCCGCCGGTCGGGGCTCTCGAGGATTCTCTCTGCCAATTCGTCCCCCGCGAGGTACACAAGGACATCGGCCAAGGTGCTTGCGGCGCTTGACTTCCATGTTGCAGCTTCGGTGTTGACGTGAACGTGGGCAATCGCGTTGCGCAGCCTCACAAGGAGAGCGAACAGCCACTTCACTTTCGGCCTCGGAGGCGACTTGTCCGCAGTACCCGCAAGCGCAGCAAGGTTCCGAGCCGCAGGGTGGATGCCCTCGGGAAGTAAGGCTTCCCAAAACTCCAGAGCCGTCACGAGAGTGGGAGCCTCCTTTGGCCCTCTGGCCACCGTGACCTCTCCGGCGAGCAACCTGCGGTGGAGAGTGTTCAGCGTGTCCAGCAGGCGGGCGTAGTTGCCCCAGCTGGGGTTCCGAAGTGCCGCAACCGGCTCGAATAGGTCGATGGCAGGGTGGTCCAACTCCAGGCTGGCCCATCCCTGCAACGCGAGCAGCGCAATCTCCCCGCAGGCGAGTTCAAGAGTGTCAAGCGCGGGTTTGATGAAATCAAATGACGCTGGCTCATGCTGGAACTTCGCCAGCAGATCACGGAATACATCTTTCCAGGTCAGCATCGGACTTCGCTCTGTGGGCAATACCCAATTCTGGCGTCAGCACATCGTAGCGCGAAAAGAATCCGCATGGTCAAGTCGTTGCACCTCAGCGCCGGCCCGGCCGTCAGCCCTCAAGGTTCCTGTTCCCGCCGCGGCCCCGCCGGATCCACAACCATCTCCGTCACCAGTCCAATCGCCGGTGCCGAAACGACGAGGCGCTCGCTGGTCGCTATGCCGCCCAGATCGCCGGCGTCGATGCTGGCTTCACCTTCGGTGTTGGTGTGGGCTTCCACGCCGGCGGGACGGCTGCTCACGACTTCCTGGTTGTGGACGGGCTCGTAGCGGCCTCGGCCGCACTTGACCGTGTCAGTGCATCCGCAGGCGACGCAGGCGAGAACGGAAAAGGCGGTGTTCATCGTCTTGTTCACGTCTTGCGAGACGCGTGTCGCAGCCTGGTTCTGACGGGGCCGAGATCAGGCGCTTGGAGTAGTTGGGCGTCTTCGAGTGTCGGAGCGGTGTCAGAGACCGCGATTTCAGGCGTCCTCCCACAGAGATGGAAGACGCGACCCACGCTCAGCGTACCTCGCTCGGCAGTCTGAAGCTGCAAGCAAGGTGCTTCGCGCTGGTCGATGCCGTGTGCCACCGACTGGGGATTGCACTGCTGCCAGCTGAGCGACGGCACCTCATGCGCGTCGTTTTGGATTTCCCAGGGCGATGGCGGACTGTCGGCGACGAGGAACTACGCACCGCCATCACGGCGGTCGACCTGAGTGCGAGCGGAGGGGACCTGCTTTGCGTCTGGATGGACCGCAATCCCGAGATGCTCCGAGGCGTTGTGGTCTTGCGTCTGATTCTTCGCGCGCTGAAGAACCCGCAAGAACGCGCCGACCTGGTCCAGGATGTCTACATGCGCGTCGGTCAGGTGGCCTACATGCTCGACGCGGGCACCCGGGCTGGAGGATAGGCGGAAAGGAAGGTCATTGGACAGGTCATCAAGATGGCAAAATACCGCCACCCGATCCCCCGATGGGTTTGGGACCACGACATCCTTGTCACGCATCACCTGCCCGATGGGTTCAACGCCGAGTTGGCCAAGGCGTTGGGCGTCGACGAGTGCGATCCAGCGATTGGCTACGCCGCCGCGCTCAAACGGATCTTTGCCATCCAGGTGGAAGATCTGGCGGCGATTCTTCTTGAGACCGGCAGGCGCTTTGGGAATGAGAAGCGGTGGGGGCTGTGTTGTCCCGGGCTGTCCTGCGAATTGACGGTCTGTTGGATTGCAGGAGTCTGGAACGGGCTGTGGCCGTAGCACGATCCGCCTGGGAGGAAGACCGGAGCTGTGGCTCGACAGCGTTAGCGGCGTTCAAAGCGTGCCGTAGCATCCTGATGGCAAGGTATTCTGTGAAGTGGCAGCCGCTTGACGAATTCATGAAGCACGTGGTCTTGATCATTGAAGCGTGCCGTCTAGAACGCAGGTCACTGTTCTGGGAAACCAGGTGGGCGGCGGGGTGATGTGGTCTGCGGCGAAGGATCCGCTGAGGATTTGCGGCCGACGGCGGGCCCATCGTGAACGGGATGTCAGAAAGATCGCTCGGCAGACGTCCATGGGGATGGCAGCAGGAAGAGATGGACAAGACATCGCGCAACCTCCACAAGATTCGAAGATGCCCAAGAAGCTGAAGATCCTGATCGTCGAGGACAACGACCGACGCGTCCACCGGTTCTCTGCCATGCTGGACTCGGCGAAGGTCCACTTGGTCCACGCGGCCAGCGGTGGGCAGGCGCTCGGGATCCTTCAGCGCGACCGCAACGTGTACGACGGGATCATGCTGGACCACGATCTGACGGAGAGCACGCGCACCGAGAGCGATCTGGGCATCAGCGGCCGCAACGTCGTCCAGACCCTGGTGGCGAGCCAGGGACTGCGTAAGCCGTCGGTGCTGATTCATTCGATGAACCCCGCCGGAGCCGCCAGCATGGAGGCAGCATTGGATCGGGCGGGCTTCCCGGTGGACTGCATCCCTTACTCGGAACTGACCAGGGAACGCCTGATTGCCTGGGTCGCCGGCCTGGCCGACGACGACGTGTGATCGCGGCCGGTTGCCGGTGAGCCCCTGTCAGATCTGGTCCACCGCGACCGTCCTTGTGATCGGGACGCGATGAAGAACACCCACCTGAACATCGAGAACCTGGTCGCCATCGCGGCGAGCCGCGCGCTGGTCGAACTCGGCGCTCGCGAGGTTGCGGCGCTGAGAGAGACGGTCGAGGGGATTGTGGCGCAGCTTGGTCGTGGACTCGACCAGGAGCAGATGGTGCGCGACATCGCAAACTACCCGCTGGGCGGCGATCCCATGGTCGCTGCCAGCAGAAGCCCAGAACTTGTTGGCATGCAGATCAGACACACCGAGTCTGGGTATTGGATCCCCAATCATAGATTCCTGAATCGTGGCTTCATGTGGGTGTTGTTCCAGTTGAAGGTCGCAGGGAGCAGCACATTGGCACGCACCAACGCCTGTACCGTCTATTCGCTAATTGCATACGCCGTCCGGCAGCAGATCTCGAACTAGAAGCCGCTGTCAGAGCGACGGCAGGGCACGCGTCCCAGGAGTCACCCCGATTGGAGGGAAGACGATTTCTTGCACACGAACCCGCCCAGGCTTGACAGCGTTCGTGGGCACTGTGATTGTCCACCGCGGTGTTGACGGTCAGAAGGGAAAGGATCGGAAACATGGCAACCGTGAAGTGTTCGGCATCTAACTGCAAGAATACGGACCAGGGTGGGAAGGTCTTCTATCAATGCAGCGCTTGCGGACGTTGGTGGTGCTCAGAGCACGCCACCGAGGGAAAACAGTGCGTCTGCAAGAAGGGATATGTGCATCGCTAGGCGGCGTCGGCAGAGGAGAACAACAGCCGAGTCATCGGTGCGCGGACCCGATCAGTGGCTTCGTGCATGTGTCCGCCGCGAGTCAGATATATCCGCACCGTAGAGCGACCGCCTGCCGGAGGTTTGCCATGTTTTGCGAGACACTCACGGACTCGTGATGGCTACAGCTCGGCCGGCAGGCGCCTTGTCAGATTTCCTCTGACCGACCCGTCAGCAGATCAATGATTCACGCCCACGTCAGGTGCATTGGGCTGGGACCCTGGCAGCGCGAGGGACCCCAGCGGTGACTTTCGCTTGCATCCGTGAGAACCTTCACACGAGCATCAACGGGAACGATGGAACAACGTAGAAGACCTGTCCGCGGAACCGAATCAAGCCCAACCACAGGGGACCACCGAGCAGCCAGGAGTCACGCAATGGGCAGTTCTGCAGCCGACGAAAAGCCACTCAAGCGATACCTGAAGGTCCGCATCCTGCCCCACGGCCAAGGGCTCGCCAGGGAGGTCAGTGTTACCTTTCCCTATGCTGTAAGGATGAAAGTCGACGAGGTTGGGCGCGGCATCTTCACGGCAATTCTCAAAGCGTGTCCCGAGATGGAACCCTACGAGCACGAGTACCTCAGCAAAGCCATCACGGCCTGGCATTGCGAAAACCGCTACCAGCTCGTTGCGGACGATACGACCACGCCGCTGGAGATCAAGCGCGCGGCGCCCCCGCCTGCGCACCGGCTTGGCCCTGCGGTGGCGACCCAACCCGGCGAGGGCCTCCCTCCAGTCCCTCTGTCCGCGGGCCGCTCGCCCAGCTCCGGCGGGCCGTGCCTCGAGCGCGAACCCCACTTTGCGCCACACGCCCCCGACGGGCCCCATGCTCCCCAGGACGGCGGTACGATCCGCGCCGTCCCCGGCCCAGGATTGCCCCCCGCGCCGCCCCTAACCCCTGCCGCGCGCGAGCCAGAAAAGACACTTCGCCAACGCGATCGCAGCAAACACCGCCCTGTGTGACCCATGAGCGACTTCACCCGTGGCCTTCAAGAGCACTTGAGCATCGGCTCACCCCTGGTTTTCTGCGAAACGACCGAGGATAATCGCCTCCTCGATTACCTCAGCACATCCGCAACCGAAGCTGGGTCCGAGCTGTGGGTCTGGAGCCCGACTACGGGCCTGCGACGCAGGGTTCACAAGGGAGACCAATGGGAGCATGAACCAGTGCAGGTGGGCGACGTATCGATCGAGAACTTCGAGGCACTCGTCGCTGGGCTTGTGAATCTCACGCACGCCGAGCGCCTGCCTGAGCATCTGGTCGTCCACGCCACCGACGCCGTCTCCGAGCGCCAGCAGGACTCCCTCTCAGAGCCGCGCAACGTCCGTTTGCTCAAGGACCTGCACGGCCTCTGGGAGCCCTGGGCTGCGGACATGAAGCAGCGCCAAACGCTAGTCTTCAGCGGCGTCGGCTGGAGCATCCCCTCCGCGCTTGCTGGCTACTGTGCCGCCCTCCCCCTGCCCCTGATGTCGCGCGAGGAACTGGCCAGGCATCCGTGGGTAGCCGGCAGCTCCACCCTCGAGCGGCACGGGGTTGCACCGCGGAATTTCGCCGAGCGCGCGGTGGGAATCAGCGACGCCGCGCTCTCGCCGCTGATGCGCCGCTTGGCGCTGTTGGAGCCTGGCAGCGAGCAAGTCTGGCGCCTCATCGACCACACCAAGGAGGACGAGGTGCGCCGCACCGGTGTGCTTGAATCACAGCGCCCGCCTACCGGTGTCAAGCTAGGGGGCTATGGGCGCTTCCGACAGTGGTTCGAGCGGCGCTGCGACTTTTTCGTGCAGCCGAAGAACGATTCGCTGCGACCGCGCGGCGTGCTGCTGCTCGGCTTTCCCGGGTGTGGCAAGTCGCTGGCCGCCAAGTGGATCGCCCAGACGTTGCGCGTGCCGCTGGTGACCATGGACGTGGGCCGACTACAGGACCGCTGGGTGGGCGCCTCAGAGGCCCGTATGCGGCTAGCGCTGCGCACGCTGGAAGCCACCTCCCCGTGCGTGCTCTTCATCGACGAGATCGAGAAAGCTATCGCCGGGACCGGCAGCGAGTCCTCGGGCGTGACCACACGGCTAGTGGGACAGCTCCTCACCTGGCTCGCCGATCACCGCGAACCCATCTTCATCGTCGCAACCTGCAACCGAATAGTAGACATGCACAACCGATCGAACATTCCGCCCGAGCTGACGCGTGCCGGCCGCTTCGACGCCCGCTTCGTGGTACCGCTACCCGAGGAACACGAGCGTCCGGAGATCCTGCAGGCGGTGGTCAAGCAACTCGGCCTCACCGTGAATCCAGACGTCGAAACGCGGCTGCTCGCACTTGTGCGCTCGCGAAGCGCGGCCTACAGCGGCGCCGAGTTGCGGCAGATCCTCGTCGAAGCCGCCTACGCTGCGGGAAACGGGTGCGCCCTTGAGCCCCGCCACGTCGATGCAGTCATCGACACCGTGCAGCCCATGTCATGCAGCGAAGAAGGCAAGCGGCTGAAGGAGGCCTACGAGGCGATGTGCGCGGCGGGAGGAGCCATGCGCGCGAGCTATACCGCGGACGAACAGGGGATGCTTTCATGAGCGGAAATAACGAAGTCTACTTCGACACCGGTAGCTACTTGGGTCCCGCGGTCTCGGCCGCACAGCGCAGGCGGGAGGAGCGCGAGCGGCTGCGCCTGGAAGAAGTCCGGCGCCAGGAGGAGGAACGTCAGCGCCGGCTCCGGGCCGAGGCCGAGGAGCGCGAGCGGCGTGCGCGGGAAGCGGCCGAGCTTGCGCGTCGCAAACACGCGGCCGCAGCAGCCGATTTCGAGCGGAGAATCCAGGCGGCGCGCCAGGAGGCAGAGGTTTGTGCGCGGGAGGCGGGCGCACCTCTCGTCGGCTTGCAGGGCGCGCTGGTGGCGCTGCAGGAGGCGGCCGCGCAGGCGGCAACCGAGACCCTCGTCAATCTCGCCGAGCGGGCAGGTGTTGCGCAGCAGGCCGCCCGTGCTGCGACTGTGGCCGTGAAGGCAGCGCAGGCAGCAGGAGCGGAGGTCGCAGCGACCATCGGCAGCGCTCTCGCCGCCAGCGCGAGCGGCACGGAGCTACAGCGTGCGGCCAAGCATCTGGGCAGCCCTGCCATGGTGGGTGCGATGCGCGACCTGTTCAGGAGGATTGATGGAACGCGCGAGCTGCTGCAGGCATGCGACGGCGTCCGTGTCGAGCTTTCTCCTGCCTCCGGCCAAGCGCGCCTCGATCTGGAAGAGACGCTCAAACAGCCCCCGCCCGACCCGTTTGAGGTTCTGCGCGCGGCACTGACGACGCTCGAGAACCACGCCCCCGAGCTGCGCGCCAAGCTCGATCTGCACCGACGCCAGGCGCATGCCTTCGTGGCCTCGCTCACCGGACCCACCGTGGAGAGCGAACTGGAAACCTGGCGTTCGGGCTTCGCCCGAGAAGTGGCCGAAATGGCCGACCAGCTTGGGCGCGGCATCTGGGAACCCGCGTTTTCTGATCGCCTATCGGAGATTGAAGCGTTTCTCGAGACGCGAGCCCAGTGCCGGCTCGATCTTCTCGCGCAGGCAGCGCGCGCATCAGGTCTCGAAGTGGGCCCGGTCCACCTGGATCCCGCAGGAACGACCTGGATTTTGGACATGACCCGCGATGGCCAACTGGTCGGACGGGCAAGCGAGCCCACCGGGAGCTGGCTGGCACAGGCCACCCGTGGGTGGCACACGCGCTTCGAGGGGCCGCACAACTGGCGCGTGTCCGACTGCGAGCGGGAAACGTTGGGTCCTATGGCCGACTGGATGCGCCAGGCCGGTTGCCCGGTAACCGTGCGCACCGCCAGAGGCGAGGAGCAGGGAGGAAAAGTGGAAACGAAGGCGCCGCGCAAGCGAGAGGAGGAGCCACTGGAATGAGCGCCCCGCAACTCAACCTGGGCGCGCTCGACGCGCCCTCGTGGGCAAACGGGCCGGGGCCTCGCGCGGTGGTATGGGTGCGCGGCTGCGCGCGACACTGCCCGGGCTGCATCAATGCGCACCTGTGGGATCCGGAGCCGCGCCGGTTCGTCGACTGGGAGGAGATCGCAGGCTGGCTGGAGGCGTGGCCCGATCTGCGCGGGATCACCCTGAGCGGCGGGGAGCCATTTGCGCAAGCCAAGCCGCTCGCTTGCCTTGCACATCGGGTACGCGAGAAGGGTGGCGACGTGGTGGCCTTCAGTGGCCACACCTGCGATGAACTCGCGCGTGGCGAGATTCCCGGGGCCAAGGATCTTCTCGGGGAGACGGATCTACTCGTGGACGGTCCTTACCTCGCGGAGCAAAGCACCGAGCTGCCACTGCGCGGCTCGGCGAACCAGAAACTGCATTTCTTGACTGGCCGAATCCGCGCCGATGAGATCGAGGGGCTGCCGCGCAGGGAGTGGATCGGGGGGCTCGCGAGCGTGCGGGTGACAGGGTTCAATCCCTTCCCTCATTGACCAAGCGGATCTGAGGAGTCATCCGCAATGCCTGAGATTCTCGTACCGCCCAGCCGCGAAGAGATCGACCAGTCTCCTGTGGTACTCATTCTGTCTCATCGCGCAACTGGCAAGACAGCAACGCTCAACCACTGGATCAATGGGTTGGCGGTCTACAAGGTTTCTCGTCCGGAAGGAGGCGAGGTCAGCGTCACGCAGCTCCAGCGACCGCACATCGACCAAGCCAGTTACGACGTCACGGAATACTGTGTGCGGGTCGGCCCCCACTGGATCGGAGTGGTTGATGTCCCAGGCGAGATCGTGAGCCGTGCGCCCCAAGAGATCGCTCTGGAGAGCATTGGAATGTGGCGCGGGGATGTCGAGAAACTCCTGCCGCGTGTACGAGGCGTGCTCATCTGTATGGAGCCACCGAAAAAGAGGGAGGAAGGCGAGAAAAAGGGAGGAGTGGACGACGAGACGGCGTTCAACCAGGTCATCAAGACCACGACCGAGGCCGAGGCCAGGCCCAGAGACCGCCGCGACCTTGTGACCCGGCTGGTAGACACAGTAGCTCTCGCCCGGAGGAGTATGGACGTCCACGGCCGGCATCTGGACTGGGTGGTGCAGTTCAATTTCGCTGATCTGGTTGGCTTCCCCGAAGGGTTCGTGGAGGAATACGGGGCGGAGTTGGAGGGGATCTGGCCGGTACACGTCGCTCTTCCAACCCTCTGCAACGCCGACCCGGATGTGCTGGGCGATCGCAAACGTCGCTTCAGGAGGATTCGCGACTTGTGCGAAAGGATCTACGGCGACCTTGTGGGCCCGGTGAGAAGGATTTCTGATGGAGACTACATCGCGCTGCTTGCAGGGCACCACACCTACCACGAGTTTCCAACCACGCACCGATCGCTCGCCCTGCTCTATTTTGTGGACCGCTGGTACGGCGAGCAAAGGCGGCAGGAACTCAACGAAGCCGATAGAGTCGCGACTAGGCATAAGCGTTGGCGGAAGATTGCCGCAGCTGCGATCCTGCTCATCGCTGGCGTCCTGGCAACCATCATATGGCTTGTGGTGACTGCGTATTCGGACCCCAGTAGGCTGCCAAGTTTCCTCGCCGATCATTCTTGCCTGAGCGCACGCGAGAAGCCAGGTCCTGAGGATTGCAACTGCTTGCCACGGCTGCTTGGCAAGTTGTCCGCGCAGACGCCCCTGGCCCAGCGCCTCGATTGGATCGAGCCCTTCTGGAGAGAGTGCTGGGGAGCGCCCGGTTTGTCTGCACAAGCCACGACCGGCCTCTATCACTTTGAGCTGCTGCGCAGCCTGGTCCACCCGGCGGACCTATGCCCGGCGCGCGCTCAGAAGGCCTTGCAGGCCGGGGCGAGGCTGGGTGCACTTCCCGACCCGCAGCCGCTTGCCCCGGCGATGACCGCCTCGGAGCAAGCCTACCTGAATTGGCTGGACGCGCGCCTGGCGTCCCGTTCCACTGATCCCGTTCCCGCCTCTCTGCCCGATGGCGCCAGCCAGGAGGTGCGGGTTGTCGTCTATGAGGCAGCGGCAGTCCACGCCTGCCTGGAGGCATGGGGCGAAGCACGGCGGACAGGAAATTGGGAGCCGGTCACCGGGAGCGCGGCGCCCGAGCACGGAACCAAGTCCGTGAAGGGCTCCCGAACGAATCAGGCCGACTCTTCTGGAGCCTGTTCGCTCGTCATCCAACGGCTGCCTGAGACGCTTCGCACGCGCCTGCTGGTCGACGCACCGCCGTTCGAGGGCGTCAGTACGCTGCCGCGTTCGGTGCCCGATGCACCTGGACCAAAGCAGGCCTGCGACGGTCCCGCGGGGCTCGAAAGCCTGCTTCTCCATGCGCCCCCACCCGACGGGTTCGTGCAGGCCAACCTCGCCGCCATCGCAGCCACCCCGGCGGACTTCTCAGCGCATCTGGCCAAGGCCGACGGCATCGAAGCCGCGCATCGTGAGTTGCTCAAACTGCTCGGTCCCGAATCGTCCCCCGGCGCCGCGGTGAACGCTGCGCGCGCCCTTGGCCAGACCGAAGCTGATTCTTTGGCCGCGGTATTGCGCCAGCCCTGGCGCAATACCGCAGACGGAAAGGTAATGAGCGGCAAAGCCGGTCGTCGGGGCTATGGTCGCTTGCCCTGGTTCCCCATGTCCCGCGCTGCTCGCATTGCCTGCGGCTTGACCCAGGACCCCGCGACTGCGGGCTTTCCCCTCTCGCCGATCAGCCCTTCTGATCGCGAGATGGCGCTCGCCAAGTTCGCCCGGATCCTGCTCGATTTCTCGAAACGGTTGAAGGATCTCGAGTGGGCCAGTTGCTCGGCCCAGGTGCAATGGACGCTTTACCGGGGCAAGCGCCGGTCCTCGCCGGAAGCCGCCCGCAGCTCACTGCTGCAGGAGCTGGGGCGGCTGGCGGCGCAGTCGCAGGGGCGCGAACCCGCCGATCAGATGCGTTGCCAGCTAGACGCCGACAGGGGCGAGGATGTGCTTGCCCTTCTCGACCAGATCGCCCAGCGGGATCGCTCCGCGGCCACCGCCTGCGCGCGGCGGGCGTTCTACAGGCTCCTGCAGAAGGAGGAGATCGACGCCGCAGAGGCGCTCTTGGTCGTGTACGCGCCCCTGCTGACCCCCGGCGAACGTGACGCCACGGAGAGGCTCATCGTCGCATTGCGCAGCCCAGAAAAACCCTCGAAGGAAGCGCTCGAGAAGCTCTTCGCCGACCTGCGCACTTCCGAATCCGGGGGAGACGTGGGGGTGATGATTGAGGCTCTGGAGAAGAGGCTTCAGTGAGCGACACCATCCATCGATTCGTCACCGGCTACGGCGCGCAGGGCTACACCATGCTCGAACGTTCCTCGGGCGGGGAGGCCGTAATCGGCCGCATTCTCAACGAACTAGGCTTGTGGACGTTCTCGGCAGATGCGCTAGGCGTCCTAGTCGGCTGCCTCGGTCGGCCGGATACCGATGGGGTGCTGTTCGCCGCCCGCCAGCGGGTCGTGTGGCCGATCGGCGGTGGCCGCTCGCACGTGGAGCGAGTGGTCGCGGCCGCGAAGTGGTCATCCGCGACCCCCATCCCCGTTGAGGACCTGCTGGCCCGCAGCCGATTCGAGCTACCGCAGGAACCGGAATCGCCCGTGGACGCCGCGGCGGAGCCGTCTCCCACCGACGCACCGATACCAGAGCGCGAGCCAGCCTCGGCCACGGTTTCGGTTGAGCCGGCCTTTCCCGAGTCCCAACCGGAGACCAACCTCCCCATCGAGGCTCCGGGAAGCCCGTCGCAAGTCCCGGCGAACTCCGCAAGACCTGCGGGCACAAGCGAGGAGATCGTACGCACCGCTGCGGTGGAGAGCACGCCGATTCCTGGAACCGTGGTTGCTCACAAGGACAATCTACCCGCGAAACAAGACGGGAAGGGCAGGCCATTGCAGGCGCCGTTCATGGTGGCTGGCGACGACGAGGCCTTCGCGCGGTTGGTCTGCGGCGGCGTGGCGGAGCGCGCTTCTTCGCACGACACCGAGACGGACCTTCGCGAGGCGCTGCGGCTGCGCGCCCTCATTCCCGAAGCACTGCGCACCTCGGTGGCTCTCGCGGTGGGGTTGGCCCCTTCGTCGGCCCCGGTGCGCAAGCCGGCGATCGTGATCGGGAGAAACCGCGGTCGGCCGGGGCCCGCATTGGACGCGACGGGCCGCCTCTTCCAGAGGTGGTGGCTGGGCCGACAGCGAGACTTCGACGCCCAAGAGGCTCCTGCTGCGGCGGCGGTGATCCTCGCTGGAGAGGACAAGCCGCTTGATGCGAGGGGACGCCTCTGCCTTGCGGCCGCAGATGTGTTTGTCGATCAGGCGTTGCAAGGACAGAGACTGCCTGAAGATCTTGCTGCCGTGGCCTGGAATTGCGCCGCCGCGCCCGAGTTCCTTCATCGTCTGCGCCAGCGCCTCTTGTCGCTTGGCGATGACCAAGCCCGGCAGGCCACGCAGTACCTTGCCGTCTGGTGGTCGCGCGGAATGGGGGGCTCGACCGCTCGAGGTGGGCTCTCGGTCCTTGGCGCCGCACTCGCAGAGATGGACTGGGGCGAGTGGTGCCATCTCTCCCCACGCCAGGAGGCCATTCTCCCCTGGTTCCGCCACGCTGTGCCCGCCCAGGACAGCCCGGCTGCGCTACTCGAAGGCTATCTGGGAGGGGCTCTCTCGGTGTTGGCAGAGAGCCCGCTGGTCCATGGTGAAGAACTTCGACAGGCGCTCTCCCGCCGCTCCGAAGCTCGAAATCTGTTCGAGAATGTCTCCCACTCGTTGCGACGATTGACCCAGGGATCCGACGTCGGTACGCTCGGCTGGCAACTGAGTCATTTGGCGTTGTCATCGCAGGCCGAGGCGGGTTGGGACTGCACCGCCTCGCCGAAAGTGGGGGTTGGCGGCACGAGCCTGTCCGCGGAGACCCTGGCGGCGACTCTGGAGGATCTGCTCGCGCGTGCACGCGCCAACCGCTCCTTCCTAACTGATGCGATCCCCACCGCGGCGTCTCGCCTGCTGGGCGCCGCCGGCGGAGAGAAAAGGCGCGAGACTTGAGGCCGCCGCCGCTCACTCGCGCCTATCCGGTGCCAAGAAGAAATCGAGAAGGACCAGAGTCGGGTTGGCTGGAGAAGATGGCGGCGACCTGCGGAGCACGGAAAAGTGTAGACGCGCCCAGGTGAGCAGCACGAAGGACGAGTCCTGCGGGTCGGCACTGCTACGGCCCGGTGTGCTTCCCTGCCTCGAGTCTGATCTTCCCGCTTTGCAGAGCGACCGCCTGCCGGAGATCCGCGATGGCGCGCGAGACGCCCAGGGATTCGAAGTGGCTACGGCTCGCGGGTAGCGCCTTCAGATGGGCGATCACCGCTTGCCCCGCCGTCTCGATATCCTGGCAGTCCTCTGGTAGCACGAAGGCGGTCAGCGCCGCGATGGCGGCGTCGTAGCCTTGGCGGGCGACCTGCTCCATCCTTTCGCACATGTCAGCGGAGTCCCGGTAGTAGCCGCCAGCCTGATCGGCCAGAGCCCGTTCGTCAGCCCGGGACAGAAAATCGCGTGCGCCGGCTCGGCCGGCCAGGGTCCGAGAAACGGCTTCCTTCCAGTGATGTTGGAGGGTCTGGTTCATGATTCTCCTTCGCACCAAAGGACGCCTTCGCGCCGTTTTTCCTGACATCCGGCTGCCTCGACGATTGTTCGCCCAGTCGCTCGATGGCAATTCGGAACTGGTCGCACCTCGCGACAATGAAGCGCCTTGTGACAGCGGCTGTCGACGGGGCCGCCTGTACCGGCGGCTCTCGCGGGTGTCAGGGAAGCCCGCGGGGCAGCGTCCCAACGATAGAAGGAAACCACGGAGGTTCACATGATGTCTGCCGCCTGCATCCGTTCCGAGCCGCACTTCACCGGGAGGCGGTCATGACTTCCCGGAAGCTGCGGTCCAGGCTGCGCTGGTTCCAGTTCGTGTGCCTGGCCACTATGCCGACGCTGATCGTTTGGGGCGCCCAGCACAACCTGTGGCTGGCCCTCAGTGCCACGGCGATGTTGGCCGCGATCGTCGGTTCCCTCGAATGCATCCTCACCTGGACAGACAGAATCATGGAGGCCATGGCGACCTACAAGAACCTGCTCAATTCCAATCGGGCGCTCATCCGGATGATGCTTGATGTCGCGCACAGCTACGCACGGAAGGAGGATAGCGTCAGCCGCCGGCCAAGCGTGTTCAACTGAAAGCTTCTGACGCAGGCAAGGCACCCTCGGTGCAGTTACTCGGCACTCAGGCGCTCGATCACGAACCGGAACGCGTTGCGAACGGTGTCATTGGCGGCGTAGTCGGCGAACTTGTGCTGGCCGGGACGCATCGCCATCGCGCGGGCGTGCAGCGGGCGGAGCTGAGTGGCCACCGTCTGGGGCGGTGCCACGACGCTGTCCGAATCGTTGCGAAAGATGGCGATCTCGGTGGGCCGTGCACCTGCGCCCCTGAGCCGCTCCAACAACGTGCGGTTGTCGGCCGCTGCCTGGTGGACTCCCGCCGACCCGAAAACGGCCAGTGCACGCGCCTCGGCCACAATGGCCAGGTGGGTCGCGTAGCCGGCCCCGGCCGAGTAGCCCACGCAGGCCAACGCGGCCGGCGGTGCGCCCAGTTCAGTGCAAAGCTCGCCGTCGAAGTGATCGACGAAGTACTCGTGTCCCTCGCCCCCGCTGTCAATCGGGCACGGACATATGAGGGCGTCCAGGCTGGGCAACGGCTGCAGTTCCAGCGCACGGGCCAGTTCGTTCACGATGGGGGTAGGTTCCGTCCCGTATTGCGCGAGGTAGGTCTGTCGATTGGTTGCGCCGCCGATGTAGACCAGCAGCGGCGCGGCCCCCGCGGTTTTTCCGAAGCGATACAGGTTTGCGTACGCCTGTACCCTGGGCGGCTCCCTGGGGAAAGTCAGCCGGCGCGGTTTCGGAATCGGCGTCATTCGACGTGACCATTCTGGGGCCGAGATCTCTTGCCACATCCTACACAAAGAAACGGTTCTGATGCCTCACGAAGCGCCCGCGCAGTCTGGGGCGGCGGCCGCTGCTGCGGCATTCGAGCACTTCGTTCAGGTCAGCCAGCCACGCGCCCAGGACATCGGACTCGTCGAGCGTCAGGACTCGGTTGGCCACGCCGGTTGCCTGTGCCATGACCATGCCGTCGCCAGATGGGCAGAGCTGGATCGTCACCGGCGCTCTGGCGAGATCGCCGTGAAAGAACAGTGAACTGCCCTGAAGGCCGGCGTCCACATAGGTGCCCACGCAATTACGCATGCGCCAGGACTCGTTGGCCAGATCCCCTGCGGTCGCAAGCAGTCGGACCCGGTTGTCTCCTTGACGCCAGTCCTCGCAGCCTTGGACCGCTTCAGTTGCAAGAGGCGTCGCGGCCGGCATACGCGAGGCATTCGCGCCCCGCCAGCTCGTTCGGTGCCACCTCTCGCTCTCGGCGAACAATCCGGCCGGATCTGTCCTGCGCGCGGGCACGCGGCCTGTCGCAGCCAGGTAGTCGACCAGATCGGATAGCTTGGCACCGAGCTGGTCGGTTTCAGTGTTGCCGTCGCGGCGGCAGAGCCTCGCGATGGCGCATGCGTGGCCAGACGCGAACTGGGACAGGCCGGTCCTTTGCGCCGCGTTCAGCCTGGTGTCTCTGGCCGCCTGGCCCGCGGCTGGCATGACTTCGAACCAGGTGAGGTTCTCTCCAAATGCTTCTGGGATGTCCTCCGCGATGATCGTCCCGGGGTGGGGCGTCCGCAAGAGCTGTGCGGGCACGAGCGGTCCCGCACGACGGATTCGCAGGCGCTGGGCTGCCTTGCCCTGGGTGCAGATTTGCCCTGTCTCCTCGGGCAACGAGGCCAGCCACGCATCGACCGCCGTGGTGAGAACCCGCTTGAGGGCCATGCCCTCGCGAAGCTGCGAGACGATCCGTCGGCTAGCCGACTCGTCGCCTGCGTTGGGCAGGTGGCTCGCCACGATCAGGACGCCCGGGCACGTATGGGCAGCCTGCGCCACACGTTTCGCACTGTCGTTGACCACGTTTTCGTAGACAAGCCAGCGCAGACCGTGCCCGAAGGGAAACCGGGCGGCAATCTGCCGGCCAAGCGGGTCCAACTGCGCCAGAAGGTGCTCGTGTATGAGTTCCAGGTCGCGCGAGACGCGGGCGCGATCCTCGCGCGTGCTGCGCGCCCGAAGGCACAGGTTGTCCAGCCGGCCCGAGAAGAAACAGCGGCTCCAGGTCGAGGCTCCCGAATCGGTCGACAGATCCGCCCCATACGTCGGTTGTCCCGCAATGCCGGCCGGTCGCTGCATGCGGACCTCCAAGCCCCACAGGCCGCCATCGGCTGCCTCGCCGGAGAACCATCCCGGCGGGCCGCACACCTGGACGCGCGCCCCTGAACGCGTCAGGGCGAACCTGCACACCAGCCGTGACCGCGACGACAGGGGCGTGCTCCAGGCGCGATGCGCCCCGGGCCCGAAGTCCAGGTCCATCTGCACACGGTGCAGATCGCGACTGGCCAGCGCGGGGATAGAATTGCTCACGGCTGGCGCCGGCATCATTCGTCCCAAGCTTCAAGTTCGATGACCATGGCCGTGATGTCGTCCAGCGAGCCGCGCGCCCGCGCTCGCTCGGCCAGCAGCCGAGCGGCGGCCTCGGGATCGACCGCCTCTTCGTCTAGCAGCACGTCGCGTACGTCGTGGGTCCTCATGGCTTTGGGGATAATGCCGTCGCTGACCAGCACGATGCTTTCGCCCACTGCCAGCTTGACCGGGATGTGATGTATCGCCATGTCCTCGCCGCAGCCGAGGTAGTTGACGATGCCTCGCCCGGCCACGTCCTGCGGGGTCAAGCGCGTGATCTCCTTGTCGTCGAAGCGCATGCCCACTGTGTCGCCTGCGTGAAAGATGTGCACCAACTCCTCTGGGGAGAACCAGGCGACGGTGAATGCCGCCGCGCCCAGTGGTCGGTTCGTGCCCTCGATCATTCCCCAGCCGTTGATCTCGTTGTTGCAGTCCATGATCAGCTGGCGCAATCCCTGAGCCGTGGCGGGGTGGTCGCCCGGCTTGCGGTAGAAGTCCTTCAGCCAGTCGGCCAGGCACTGTGCAGCGTTCATGCCGCGGGGAGCGTCACCTACACCGTCCATAACCGCGAAGAGATGTCCCCGTCCCGCCCTGGCCACCAGCGCTGCCCGGTTGGTCAACATCGCAGTGCGATCTTCGTACGGCTTGCCAGCCGCGGCGTGGTTCTTGCCAGTGAACCATTTGACTCCGCTCAATGTCTCCATGGATAGCCTGGACGCCAGAGAACGCGAGCCTCTGACATTTGGACAGGCCGAGCAAGCCCCGAAATTGAGTCGGGATAGCCCTGCTAGCCCCCACCCGCGACCGCGAAGGCGCGCTTGCGCGGGCTGAACTCGGCGATGGAGTCGATCACGCCGAAGTCCCTGGCCTCCTCGGGGGTCATCCACAGGTCGCGCTGGATGACCTGGGTGACCTCCTCGACCGTGCGGTGGCAGTGGCGGGCCAGGAGTTCGGTCATGAGGCGGTCGTTGTTCAGCATGTTCTGGGCGGCCACGCGCACGTCCGCGCTGGTGCCCATCATGCCGCCGGAAACCTGGTGCAGCATGATGCGCGAGTTGGGGGTGGCGCAGCGGCGGCCGGGCTCGCCTGCGGCCAGCAGCCAGGCGGCCATGCTGAAGGCGGGGCCGAGGCAGAAGGTGGCGACCGGCGCCTCCACGATCTGCATGGCGTCGTAGATGGCCAGGCCCGGGTACACGCCGCCGCCGTAGCTGCTGAGGTACAGCTTGATCTCGGCTTGGTGGTCGATGCTGTCCAGGGTGAGCAGGCGGCTGACCACGTAGTCGGCGTATTCGTTCTTCACCTCGCCGCTGAGGTAGATGATGCGATTCTCGAACAGCCGCTGCTGGACGCTGGTTTCGTACTCGTTGCTCATGTTGGTCTCCTTGTCGACCCGGCTACGCGATCGCCGCTCGTACTCTGGGACGGCAACTCGCCGGCGAAGCTGACAGCCGCGGGGGGAGCGGCTTCGGGTTCGTGCTCCGAGTGCCCAGTTCTGTTGCCAGGCCGGGCCAGCCCCGAGGCTGAGTCGGGAAGCCGGTTTGGCTAGCCGAGCATTGTCGCGACCTCCTTCATGGCTTCCACGACGCGAAGACGGACGCGAATCTGACAACTGGCAGCGGAACGCGCGCTCAGGAACCCGCTGGGCTTCGATCTGCGCCCACGGAACCCGTATCGATGACGTCGACCACGCCCGGCCGGCCGTAGGCGGCGCCGCCGGTTCTGACCAACAGGTTGGGCAGGATGCGCGCGGTGCCGGGGCTGTGGGTGTGGCCGCACAGGACCAGCGTCTTGTGGTCGGGGAACCGGCGCATGAACGTGGTCAGCGTCTCGCCCACGGCGGCGCAGGTGAAGTGGGGCAGGAAGTTGTCGCCGGTAATCCGGCCATCGTGCCAGCAGGCCTCGCGAAACGGGGGCACGTGGGTGGCGACAATGATCCGGCGGTGGCGCTGCAGGGCGGCGGGCAGGCAGTGCCGGAAGTGCGCGGCCGCCTCGTCCCCCAGCGCATTCATCCGTGCCAGCCGCGCCTGGGCGTCGAGGCCGGCGAGTTCCTCGATCATCAGGTAGTCGTTGAGCATCACGTCCGACCCGGCGTAGTCGCCAAGCCGGCCGTCTGCCCAACCGTCGTGGCCGACCAGTGCGGTGTTTGCGGCTAGCGTCACGACGTCGGCGTCGGGAAGGTAGTGCAGCCATCGGCTGCGCCGGCACAGGGCGGCCACGGCCTTGCGCACCTGCCGGATGCTGCCGTTGTAGAAGTCGTGGTTGCCAAGGACCAGCCACGTCGGGCACCACAGCCGGCTGTCTAGCAGCGCGAGATCGCCATCGAGCGTGTCGGCCTCCGAGATGTCGCCGGTGATCACCAGCCCGTCGGGCGCCGCGCTGGCGAGCTGCTCGCAGAATGGCCCCGGATCGCCGCGCAGGAAGTTGAGGTGGATGTCCGTGGCCCAGGCCAACCGGCGGATGTTCGCGCCGCGACTCATGTAACTCAGGGCGTCTCTTGTTTCCTGGCCGCCCGGCTTGTCTGCCGGACACGAAGATCGTCGAGAACTCTGTCCCCGTTGTCCACCAGGATTTTCGCGCCCTTGTGCTCGATCCGCCTGATGGGCTTGCCGACCGTCTCGTCGGCCTGGCGCACGGCAGTCTGGCCCTGAGCCACCAGTTCATGCGCCAGGGGGATCGGCCGGCCCGCGAAGTACAGGTAGCCGACGTAGCCCGCCAGCACCATGCACAGTATCGCCGCGACCTTGATCGCCCGCTTCAGCATTCTCCAGGCAACGAAGGCGGCGAACAGCGCCAGCACGGCCGTGTTCAGGGCGCCCTGCTTTTGGATGAAGTCGATGATCGTCGTCATCATATCCCCTGGGACGCGCTTGCACCGCCGAAGCTGACAGGGTGTCAGCTTGCGCCAGGAGAAAGCGTCCATGGTCTCGATGGGTACGATGACTGTCCGTCAGGTCACCGCGGAAAGTGTCAGCAACCGTCGTGCGCACCAGTCAATGGATCAGCAAGGAGGTTCTGATGGCCCAGAAGACCGCTCTCGCCCGTGAGACCGTAGCCGCTGAATGCCTGGACCTCTCGCCCGAGAGCCAGAATGGGCAGACGGAACTCCCGGCGAGCGAGCAGATAGTGTCCTGGCAGCGACGGCGCGACCGGCTGCTTGAGCGGCTGAACCACGTGCTGCTCGACGGCACTCTGGCGGCGCAGTCGGCTTGGGCGGTGGTCCAGGGCCTGCAAAGGGCGCGCGCGCTGGCGGACGAGGGCGGAACCCCGTGCACCATCGTCTGCCAGAGTGTTGGCGGCGAGGAGTTGCTGATCGCAGGACGGGCCGGGTACGAGGGGGACGCGGATCATTCCTCGACGGCAGCCGAGACCCCGGCGATCGAATCGGCACGCGGAGTTGAAGGGAAAGAATGAGCATGCACTACGACGCGGTGATGGGCCGCGAACAGAACCACGCAACGATCATTCCGGCCGCCGCGGGGTCGGTCTTCGGTCTGCGGCTGTGCGGGATCCGCCCGGAGAATGCCATGTTCCGCTCGGCCGCGCCGGCGGAGTTCTGGTCGTCCGTGCACCGGGCCCGCCTGACGGTCAGCGTGCGCTGGCTGGTCTGCCCCGCCTCGACGGTGCGGGCGCCTGGCCACCTGGAGGTGTATCTGCTGGTCCAGACCGGGGAAGACCTGCCCCCCGAAACCCTTCCGGACGAGCTGCGCTCGTTGCTCCTGGTGGGATTCCCGCGCCACCGCTTTGAACCCATTGCGAGCGCGCAGGAGTTACGCTTCGCGCTGGCGCCTTTCGGTGAGTGGGCCTGGAGCCTGGCGCTGCACCAGGAGAGTGACCGGGATTCCCTGGCGCCGGGCGCTGTGAGCGTGCCCGGCGGCCGCGGCGTCACGCAGGCGTTCAGCCCGGACGAGGCCGATCCGGCCCGCGCACTGGCGCTGCTGGCCACGGCGCGCACAGCCTCGATGCTGGAGTGGGCGCTGTCGCCAGCCGAGTCTGCGCCAGCCGGCCTGTCACCGGCGCTCGTGAGTGGATGGCGCGGCGGCGCGCCCCTGGCATTCGACTGCCGCATCACCTGGAGCGGCTCGGCGGACCGTGCCCCCGTGTTCATGGGCACCGGCCTGGCGCACGCGCTAGGCGTGCGCGACGGCGTGTGGTCCGAGTTCGGGCGCACGCCCGCCGCTGCTGTGCTGAGCGCGCCGCCCGCGCTACGCGAGCCGAACAGTCCGGTCCTGACTGTCGCGCACACGGCCTTGCCCTCTGTGCTGCCCTCTGCCGATTCTGCGGTGGCATTGGTCCCGGCGCTGCGCTCGCCCTTGCCGTTCCGGCTGCCCAACGTCGATCTGCCGAATGACGGAGGGCTGCTCGGGCACACCATCGACGGCCGGCCGGTGCGGCTCTCGCTGCTCGATCGCCTGCGCCACGTCTGGGTGCTGGGGCAGACGGGCACCGGCAAGACTACCCTGCTGGCCAACCGCATCCTCGAGGATTTGGAAGAAGGCCACGGCGTGGCGGTGCTGGATCCGCACGGCGAGCTGGCGCGCTCCGTGCTGCGCCTGCTGCCGGCCAGTCGGCGCAGTGATCTGATGTTCGTTGACGTCGCGGATCGGGATGCCGAGCAACCCGTGCTCAACCTGCTGGAGTGCAAGGACACCTTCACGGCCCACGTGCGGGTCGGCCAGATTGTCGAACTGATCGTATCGCTCTGGCACCACGAAATGACCGGCCCCATGTGGGAGCAGGCCGCGAACAACACGCTCCTGCCGCTGGCCGTGCTCTTCGAGGATCCGGGGACGCTGGCCGACATGCCACGCATGTTCCTGGACATCGAGTTCCGCAAGGCCTGCCTGGAACGGCCCGAGGTTGTAGAACGCGCGCCCGAGGCGGTGCGCTGGTGGAAGGACGGCTGGGGCAAGCAGAGCGACTTCACCAAGGGCGAGCGGATGGACTACTTCGTGTCCAAGTTCAACCAGTTCTTCACCGACCCGGTACTGCGGGCGATCCTGGGCCGGCCGCGCTCGACCATCGACCTGCGCGGGATCATGGACGGCGGCGGGGTGCTGCTGTGCAACCTGGGACGCGGCGGAGTCAACCCCATGTCGGCGGCGCTGCTCTCCGCGGTGTTCATGCAGGCGGCGCTGAACGCGGCCCTGTCGCGCGCTGACCTGCTGCCCGCGAAGCGCCGGCCCTTCTTCGTCTACTGCGACGAGTTCCAGCGCATCGCCGGGCCGTCCACCGGGGCCATGCTGAGCGAGCTGCGCAAGTTCGGCGTGGGCCTGGTGCTGGCACACCAGTTCGTCGACCAGTTGGACGACGCCATCATCGCGGCCATGCTGGGCAACGTCGGCACCAAGGTCGTGTTCCGCGTGGGCGCGCTGGACGCCCGCTGCCTGGTCGGATTCCAGCCGACGGTCACGGTCAGCGAGCTGATCGGCATGCCCAACTTCGCCGCCTTCGTCGAACTGCTGGTGGGCGGTGTGCCCTCGGCGCCCTTCACCCTGCGCTGCCCGCCCCCGCCCGACGGCGTGGTGGAGTAGGAGGCCAGGGTGGGGGCTCGACGGGGGCAAACCATGCGGCAGCCGGCTCGCTCTCTTCTGCCGAGACGACGGATTCTGTCGTGACCGACTGCGGGTTCACGAAGGAAAAGGGTTATCCGTGGGAACTACGTAGATGCCGCACACATCGTGTGCGTCCAGTTCGCTGGGGTGGCCGATGCCGTGCTCGTCCAGCAACTTGAAGAGATCCTGGCAGGCTGCTGCGAACACCTTCTTGCAGGCTGCGACGATCTCCAAGGTGGCACCAGTTGCCTTCCCGAAGTCCACGCGGTCATCGATGATGTGGGTTCGGGCCTTGATGAGATCGAACCCAGCCAGCGCCATGCGTTTCCAGGCCGCTGCCGTCTCCTCGTTCGCATGGCACCGTGCCCACAATGCGCGCAATTCGGTGCCGGTCATTCTGACATCGTCGCGCAAGCTTCCGGCCATGTCCACGGGCCGTGGCGGGGGCGGCTTCCTGTCCCGGTAGACAACGCGCGAGTCGCTCATCCCGCTCCCGACGCAGTCACCCTGCCGGAGAAGACGTCGCGGTTGCCGCTCACGCCAGCCGTTCGATGACGAACCGGAAGGCAGAACATCACACCGATGTCGTCGCAGGGCGCCGTTCTGGCTGCAACGATCTGGACGTCGGCACGTCCGCGCGTAGTATTTCACCGCTGCATGGCGCGGAATGTGGAAATCAAAGCTCGCGTTGGCGATCCCGCAGCCCTGTTCGAGCGTTGCGCCGGACTGGCCGGCGCCGGCCCGCTCGAGATTGCCCAGGACGATACGTTCTTCGCTTGCCCCAATGGCCGACTGAAACTGCGCGAGCTCTCATCCGGACGCGGCGAGCTCATCTTCTACCAGCGGCCCGACTCACCGGGGCCGAAGGAATCGGATTATCGAATCTATCCCACCGGCGACCCGGCCCTACTGCGTCAAACACTTACACTGGCGCTCGGTGTCTGCGGCCGCGTGCGCAAACTCCGCTGCCTGTTCCTGGTCGGCAATACCCGGATCCATCTCGACCACGTGGACGGGCTGGGTGATTTCGTGGAACTCGAGGTCGTCCTTGCAGACGGCGAATCCATCGCGCTCGGCCAGGCCCGGGTAGAGGACCTGATGACCCGGCTCCTCATCCTGCCCGAGAACCTGCTGCCGGGCGCCTACGTCGACATGCTGCCGCCCCGCTAGCCTCACTGTTCCCATGCCGTCGAGGTAGCCATGAGGAGAATCTCCCTTGCGTTTTCGATCGCGGCCTTGCTGTTGCTGTCCGCCGCTGCACCTGCCGCCCCGGACTTCCTGGCCATGGCCAGAAGGTGAAAGTGCTCGCGCCGTTCAAGGCCGCTCCCGTCGCCGTCTACGCCGCCACTGAAGTGCCCGTGCTGGTCGTGGCCGTCGAGCATAATCCGGGCGAGGCGTACCTGGAGGGCTACGACGTCGTCCCTGAAATGTACCTCGTGCGGGTTCCCGAAAACCCGGCAATCGTTGTCACCGACGTCGTTTCGACTGCGCTGGCGCGGTCGCTGGTCGCCATGCGGGATTCGAACGATGTAACCCCGAACGCCCGGTTCATCCGTGCCATCGAGCGCTGTCTGCCGCTCGTAGACGAGGCTGTGCTGCGTGGCTGGAATGAATGCATGGCCTCATCGCTACACGACAAGCTCGCCCACCGCAGGCGCGACGCGGTTGGGGTTGCCGAGGCCGATCACACGTTACGTTCCATGCCTCAACCAGATCTGCGGGCGAGTGGATTTTCGGCGGTGCCGCGGGCCCATGCTTTCGCACAAAGGTTCTTGTCAAGAGTGGCCAGCCGGAGTCCGTGTGCTTTGGCCAGCGCCACGAGGTAGGCATCCGTCACCTCCGCATGGCTGGATACCTCCGGCATGCGCTCAGGGCGGAGATCATCGGCAAGGAAAGAGCTGCCCTTACGCGATGTCAGATCATCGAGCGCAGCAAGCGCGTCGCCAGGCGCGGCTCGGTAACCTGGGCTCAGGCTGACGCGCAAGAATCCAAGCTGGGCGATGGGACAGGTTGCAAACCTGGCCTGGCGATCGAGCCAGGCGCTCGCATCGGCATGCTGGGCGTGAGATCGCCACACACAGGCCAGCAAGAAATTCACGTCGAGCAGATACTTCATGGAAACTCGCTGAGCAGAATCTTCACGACCTCTGGTGTCATGGGCGGGGCATCCGCGGGCGCTTCTAGCACTCGACGTCCGCTCCGCGTCTTCAGCAAGCGAGCAGGCGTGGCGCTTGAGCGCTTGAGCACG